>Ga0157374_10002429_pt1 | contig 15707 bp, 17 predicted proteins | sample M25metaG_FD_115308 | JGI IMG/M metagenome (GOLD analysis project Ga0157374, IMG submission 115308) | Miscanthus rhizosphere microbial communities from Kellogg Biological Station, Michigan, USA - M2-5 metaG | ecosystem: Host-associated > Plants > Roots > Rhizosphere > Soil | place: USA: Michigan...
CTCGCTGCGCCCCCGGCCATGGCTTCGATCGCCGGGGTAATGGCGGCGACATGGGGCAGGTGCGTCGCGTCGGGATCCTTGCCGGGCGGGGCGGTATAGAGGCCATCGACATCGGAGAGCAGCACCAGGCAATCGGCCTCGATCATGGTCGCGACGCGCGCCGAGAGCCGGTCATTGTCGCCATAGCGGATTTCGGCGGTGGCGACGGAATCGTTCTCATTGATGATCGGTACGGCGCCAAGCGTCAGCAATGTGGTGATGGTGGTGCGGGCGTTGAGATAATACCGCCGCTCCTCGGTGATATTGGGGGTGATGAGGATCTGGCCGGTGATGATGCCGTGGGCGGAAAGCGCCTCGGCCCAGGCTTGGCTTAGGGCGATCTGGCCGGCGCTCGCCGCCGCCTGGCTCTGTTCGAGCGGCAGGCTCAGAGCCTCGAGTTTAAGGATGCGGCGGCCAAGCGAAATGGCGCCGGACGAGACGATGACGATGTCGCGGCCCTCGGCTTTCAGCGCCGCGATGTCCTCGGCAAGACTCCTCAGCCACTGCGCACGCAGCTTGCCGGTCTTGCCATCGACAAGCAGGGCCGAGCCGATCTTGATGGTGATGCGCTTGTAGGGCGCAAGGGCGTTGGTCACAGCGCAGCCTCCGCCTCCCTTCTCCCCTTGCGGGAGAAGGTGGATCGGCGCAGCCGAGACGGATGAGGGGCGCCTCTCAATGCGCTCGGCGCAGCGGGAGAGGTCCCCCTCATCCGCCCTGTGGGCACCTTCCCCCGCAAGGGGGGAAGGGAGAGCGGCGAGCGCAGCGAGTGCATCATGGCGCCCAATGGGTCTCGATCTTGGCGCGGGCCGCTTCCAGACGTTCGGCTTTGGCCTGGTCGAGGATACGCAGCACGGCGTAGAGCACGTCGTCGACGCCCTGATGGGTGGCGCCAGAAACCTGCATCACCTCGCCCTTTGAGGCCTTCTTCAGGGCCTTTACCTTGGACTTGATCGCGTCGGGCTCGAGGGCGTCGATTTTATTGAGGACGACAATCTCGGTCTTTTCGCCCAGTTCCTCGGCATAGGCCGAAAGTTCGCCGCGGATGGTTTTGTAGTCGGCCGCGACGTCTTCCTGGGTGCCATCGACGAGATGGATCAGCACGGCGCAGCGTTCGACATGGCCGAGGAAGCGGTCGCCGATCCCGGCGCCTTCATGGGCGCCCTCGATCAGGCCCGGGATATCGGCCAGAACGAAGTCGCGCTCGCCGATCCGCACCACGCCGAGATTGGGATGAAGTGTGGTGAAGGGATAGTCGGCGATCTTGGGCTTCGCGGCGGAAACGGCGGCAAGAAACGTCGATTTGCCGGCGTTGGGCAGGCCAACAAGGCCGGCATCGGCGATCAGTTTCAGCCGCAGCCAGATCCATTTCTCCACGCCCTCAAGGCCCGGATTGGCCCGACGCGGTGCCTGGTTGGAGGAGGTCTTGAAGTGCGCATTGCCAAAGCCGCCATTGCCGCCCGACAACAACACGACGCGCTGACCGACCTTGGTCATGTCGGCGATCAGGGTTTCGTTGTCGTCTTCGAACACCTGGGTGCCGACCGGGACGCGGAGCACGATGTCGGGCGCATTGGCGCCGTGCCGGTCCTTGCCCATGCCGTGGGTGCCGGTCTGGGCCTTGAAGTGCTGCTGGTAGCGATAGTCGATGAGCGTATTGAGCCCATCGACGCATTCCACCACCACGTCGCCGCCGCGCCCGCCATTGCCGCCATTGGGACCGCCGAATTCGACGAACTTTTCCCTCAGGAACGACACGGAGCCGGCCCCGCCATCGCCGGAGCGAATATAGACCTTGGCTTGATCGAGAAACTTCATGACTTTGATCCCACCCAGTCGGTGCGGCTGAGTTGCGTGTCGATATGGCGCACCTGTTCACCGCGCGCAAGGCAATGCCGCCGGCTGGTGCCGGTTTCGACGAAACCAAGCTTTTTCTGTACCGCCAAAGAGGCCTTGTTGAAATAGAAAGCCCCGCAACGGATGGTTTTGGCGTCGGTTGCCGAAAAATACCAGGCAATGACCGCCGACGCTGCCTCGGTCATGATGCCCCGGTGCCAATAGGGCTCCCCCAGCCAGTAGCCGAGTTCGGGTTCACCCTCGGTGAGGTGGAAGCCGACCTGGCCGACATAGCCGGCTTCGCGCAGCTCGATGCCAAAGTCTGCCTCGTGGTCGGGATTGGAGGTGCAACGGCAGTTGAGCCACACCTCCGCATCGGCGACGCGATAGGGGTAGGGCACCGTCGCCAGATTGCCGGCGACGGCGAAATTGTTGAGGTAAAGCGCGATCGGCGCCGCGTCCTCAGGCGTCGGCTGCCGTAAAGTCAACCGCCTGGTCTTCAGCGTCGTCATCTTGGCTGCTCCAACCTGAAGATGAAGACCGGCTTGCCGAGATTAGTGCCGACGACATCATTGGTTTCGCCAATATTCTTGAAGCCGGCCTTTTCCAGCACCTTGATCGATTGGGGATTGGTGGTCAGGGCACGGGCGCGGATTACCGGAAAGAGGTGGGTGGCATGGGCGGCCTCGATCAGGCCTTTGACGGCTTCGCTCATCAGGCCTTTGCCCCAATGCGGCTCGCCCAGCCAATAGCCGAGCTCGGGGTGCTGGCCCATGGCGAAGGTGAAGCCGACAATGCCGAGAAAATCCCCATTATGCGTGGTGATCGCATAGGGCCGCTCGTCGGGACGCTGCGCAAAAATCTCGATGAAGGCGATGGCGTCGCGGCTGGTATAGGGGCTCGGGAGCCGCGACAGCTTCTCGGCGATGTTGGGGTTGTTGGCCAATAGGGTCAGCGCCGGCACGTCGCCCCGGATTGGGGCGCGGAGCGTGAGCCGGCTGGTTTCGATCTTGGTCGGCATGGCGTCGCGGGTGCGGCGGAACGAGAGGCGCTGGGCAGCGGCCTGCAAGGCTTTGGCGTTCGAATTGGGTCCGGCGATGCGGGCGACGGTCACTGCCTCAGTCTCGAGCTTTTTCATAGCGCCAACTCCTTGCTGTTCGATATCTGGCTGTTCGACATCTTGCCGATATGCACGATCACCTCGCCGTCCCGGAGCGCCCGGAACGGGGTCTTGCGTCTTGCAAGCTGGTTCGCCACCCGGCGCGCCGCGACGCTCTCGGGGTGGGGAGAGTCGAAATGCGGCACGATGGCGTAATCGATAAGGCCCAACCCGTCCCAAATCACCGCCGGGTCATAACCGGCCGGAATTTCGTTCGGATCGTCCATCAGTTCGATACCGCTGAGGCTCGGGGTCGCGACAACCGCTCCCGCGCTGAAGCCGCCATATACGATGCTATCGGCGGCCAATCGTTCGGTGATGACCGTATCAAAGCCGGATTGCGCCATGGCGCGCCGCAAAATGAAAGTATTGCCACCCATCGCCCAGACGAGATCGACGTCCTTCAGGGCGGTTTCAAGACGGAATGGGGCGCCAAAATAGTCTTTGAGGTCGAGGTCATGCGCCTCGATGCCAAGCGCGGCGAAGTCGGCGATAGGATCGCTGACCTCAGCCCGATAGGCCTTCCGTGCCGACGCCGGGATATAGTCGAGGGCGTTGGAAATGATCGCCGCGCGCGCGCCATTGCCGACCAGCGCCAGCAGGGCTCCGACGTTTTCTCCCAATCGATAGGACGATAGGTAGAGGCGCATTTCCAGGCATCCGAACGCAAAAGGGGAGCCGGCGACCGGCTCCCCTTTGTCAGTATCGGTGGCGGATCAACGCCGTGCCGGGGAGATGGTCTCCGGCAGGGGTTGAAGTCATCCTTGCCGTTATTCTGCTGCTTTGGCCGGTTCGACCGAGACGTAGACTCGCGCATTGGCGCGGGTTTTGAAGCTTACGGTGCCGTCGACTTTGGCGAAGATCGTGTGATCGATACCCATGCCGACATTGTTGCCGGGATGCCATTTGGTACCGCGTTGACGAATGATGATGTTGCCCGGAACGACAGCTTCGCCGCCGAACTTCTTGACGCCAAGGCGCCGGCCAGCGGTATCGCGACCGTTGCGGGATGAGCCGCCTGCTTTCTTATGTGCCATGGTTCAGCTCCTTATTCTTTGTCGGCCTTGGGCGCAGCCTTCTTGGCGGCGGGCTTGGCAGTCTTTTCGGCGGCCGGCTTTGCAGCCTTGGCCTCTTTGGCGGGCTTCTCGGCGGCGGGCTTGGCCGCTGCCTTGGCCTTGGCGGGCGCCTTCTTGGGGGCCTCTTCGGCCGGCGTCTCAACTTCAGCCGCCGGGGCTGCCTTCTTCGGGGCCGCCTTCTTGGCGGCGGGCTTTGCCGCCGGTGCCTCGGTGACCGAGACGGTGCCATTGGCGGCGAGCTTGGCCAGGTACCTGGCCTTCAGCGCCTCGTCCGGCTGGGTCGTCGGCTTGGCGCCGCCCGTCAGAATTTCGGTGATGCGGACGCTTGTCAGCAACTGCCGATGGCCGTTGCGCCGACGATAATTGTGCCGCCGCTCCTTCTTGAAGACGATGATGGTCTTCTGCTTCTTGGTCTCGATCAGGTGACCGGCAACCAGCGCTCCCTCGACGAGGGGGGCGCCAATAGTCACATCGGTGCCATCACCAACCATCAACACCTGGTCGAAGGTTACAACATCACCGGCCTGGTGATCGAGCTTTTCGATCTTGAGCACGTCATTGGCGGCAACTTTATATTGCTTTCCGCCAGTCTTGATTACAGCGAACATATCTCTTGCCGGGAGCATCTTGGCCCACCGGATCCCTTTTTCGCGCTTTATGGCGCCGCAGGTTTTCACCCAATCCTGCGGACTTCACGATAGGCGGTCGGCACAAGTGCCAACGGGCAGCCTCAAGCAGCGGTTTTCAAACAAAGATCGCGCACCGGCAGGACCGGTACGCAATCGGTGGTGCTTATGATGGCAAAGGGCCGGCGAGTCAAGGCGAATGGTGGCCTAGACTGCCCCGGAGCGCGATAGCCTTTTCGGCAAAAGTCACCTCGCAATGGTCGCGGGATCGAACCGCAAAGTGGTGTCCACTTTTGCTGATCCCGCTCTGGAACCACCGCCGATCAGCTATAGGCGTACCAGTCGCGCTGCCTGACCTCGACATCGGGGAAACCCTTGAGCGCGGCGGCGAATTTGGCCGTCTCGGCGCCATCCTCACCATAGTGGTATGGGTAGACGATCTTGGGCTTGAAGGCCTTCACGGCCGCCGCGGCCTGCTCGCCAGTCATGGTGTAGGGCAGGTTCATCGGCAGGAAGGCGATATCGATATTGGTCAGCGCTCGCATCTCGGGCGTGTCCTCGGTGTCGCCGGCGAGATAGAGTTTCTTGTCGCCAAAGCTCAGCACGTAGCCGTTGCCTACGCCCTTTGGGTGAAACTTCAGCCGATCCGGCGTGGTGTTGTAGGCGGCGACGGCCTTGATCGGGATGTCGTTGACGGTGCCGCTATCGCCGTTGGCCATCAACTTGGCCTTGGCCTTGAGTTCGGGGGTGAGCCCGTCGAGTACGACTTGCGGCCCGATGATGAGTTTGGCGCTTTTGGCGATGGCGGTCAGGGTCGGCACGTCGAAATGGTCGGGATGGGCGTGGGTGATGAGAATGGCGGTGGGCTTGTTGAAGCTCTTGTAGCGATCACCGCCCCCGACCGGATCGACATAGATCACATCCGAGCCAAAGGTCAGCACGACGCAGGCGTGGTTGACGGGTTGAATGATCAGATCGCCGGCCTTGGTCTTGATGGTATCGGGCTGGACCGGCGTGCCGCCCTTCTGGGCCAAAGCTGGGCCCGAATTGCCGTAAATTGCAGCGGCAGGCAAAAATGCAGTTGCGGCAAGGCCCTGAAGGACCATTCGGCGTGAAAACATCTAAATCTCCTCTTGAAGCAGGCGCCTACCGCTTATCGGGGAGGGGTGCGGTGCGGCGCTGGCGCAACTCAGCGACGGCCTCAGTTTCAGTGGCCATAAAGGCAGCCTTGTGTCGGGCGACCCAGGCGGCGAGCGACCATCGCTCAGCATCTGGGGTTATCGCCGCCACAGGCCAATAGACATCGGCCGCCACAGGGACGCCATTCACAATGATTTCAATGGGTCCGCGGCTATATTCGGTGCCCTCAAAGCCATCGAGCGCGGCAAGGTCGGCGTCGGTCAGCGCCGTCAATAGCGTCCCGGGCGCCACCTCGCCGACCATACGCAGCAGCGCCGGGTAGGACCGGCCCGGGTAGTGCACGGTGCGACAGTCGAGCGCCTCGACGGCAAGCACCGTTGCCGGGTCGGGACTGTATCCCAAGACCAAGGCCAGCACCTCGGGGTCGCGTAGCGTGCCATAGGCGAAAAGCGGTCGATTTGCGGTCGGCATGGGCTGGGCTATGCCACAGGGCGCGAGATGTGTCGATGCGCAGAAAAACTCATGCCAAATCTTCGCAATCAGGTTCGAACGACATTGACGGCGGCAACGTTATTGCCGCTACAGTGGCGGATATTGGAGTGCGACATGGTGGCTGACATAGCCGCGCCGGCAATCGGGCGCGACCTGCCGAAACCGGTAATTCTGGTGGCAATTCCCCTCGGGTTGGCCCTGCTGGGCCTGCTGCTGCGGTTTGCCGTCTACATGCAGGTGGGCTGGGAGCCCAAGCCCTATATGTTCGCCGACGGCATCTGTCGCTGGGATTGCGAGTGGTACGTCAATATCGCGACCAGTGGCTACGATCCGTTTCCGGTGCCCGGCAACATCGATGCCGGCAATTGGGCGTTCTTTCCGCTTTACCCGGCGATTATCGGGGCGCTGCATAAGCTCAGCATGCTGCCGGTGATGGTGATCGCGACCACGGTATCGATCCTGTTTTCGGGCCTTGCGGCGCTCGTCGCCTGGCCGCTGCTCGAAAAAAACCTCAAGGCCTATACGCTCTATTGCGCGTTCCTGCTCTGCGGGCCGGTGTCGATCTATTTCACCACGTTTTATACCGAAGTGCTGTTCGTGCTGCTGAGCAACTGCCTGTTCCTGGGGCTGAAGCGCACGAACTATCTGGCGGCCGGCGCCTCGGCGGCGTTCCTGTCGGCGACCCGCATCGTCGGGGTGTTTGGTGCCATTGCCATCGTGGTGCAATTCATCACCGATCGGCTTCAGGCGGGCGACAAGTGGCGGACGCTGCCGCTAACGGCGCTGAAAACGCCCGAATTCGTGCTGGCGGTGTTCATCGCGCCGCTCGGGCTCTTTGCCTACATGTTGTATCTGCACCTCTACATCGGCGATGCGCTAGCGTTCAGCCACGTGCAGCGGGCCTGGGGGCGGGTAAACGGCAATCCGGCATTCTATCTGTGGCAAGCTTTGACCAACATGCCGACCGAGGGGTTCTGGCCATCGATCAGCCAGCAGCTTGGGCTCGCCGCGCTCGCGGCGTTGGGCCTCTCATTCGTGCTGGTCTGGCGCCGGCAATACAGTGCGGCGGTGTTCTGCCTGATCTGCGTGATCCTGCCGATGGCAGCGGGCATGGCCTCGATGCTGCGGTTCGTCACCGCGATGTCGCCGCTGGTGTTGACGCTGATGCTGTTCCTGGCGCGCTGGCAAATTCTGTTTGTCGTCGCGCTGCTGGGGTTCATCGCCGCCGACTATTACTTCACCTTTGGCTGGCTCAAGGGGTACCTCACCCTTGTCTAAAGTCCCTACGGCCCGGCGCAGCAGAGCGTCAATTTTATACGGCTTGGTGGCGGTCGCCATTGCCTCTGAGCTCGGCGTCACCTGGCTGGCGCTGCACCCCGCGGTCGGTCCCGACTATCGGGCCTATTACATCGATATGAGCACAACCTGCCTCAATAAGCCGGTGAGCGGCACGTATGCGCTCGGCGATCAGCTGTCGTTCCTGCCGCGGGGTCACGGCGCCGCCCTCAAGGTGAGGGTGTGCGGTTGGGATGGCCCGGCGGGCGATGGCACGCATTCGGTGGGGACGACCTCGCGGCTGCGTTTCACCGTGCCGCCCGCAACCGGCGATCTCATCCTGACGCTCGAAATGAGCGCCGTCGGCGGCCCCGATCATCCGGCGGAGCAGCGGGTCGAGGTATCGGCCAATAACGTATCGGTGGGGGGAGTGACGATCCCGGCCGACGGGCTGCAAACCACGCATTTCGACATTCCGGCGGCGGCGATCGACAAGGCCACGGGCCATATCGATATCGTCCTCAGTTATCCCAATGCAGTGCAGATGTTCCCCGGCGACAGCAATACGCACTGGCGATCGATCAAACTGCGCTGGGCACGGCTCAGGCCAGCTGGGACCGTGGAGCCGCAACCCAAGACCCCCGAGGACGAAACCGATATCAGGGAAGGGACAGCGGCCTAGAGCAGCTGCATGTCGCCGGTATTATGGCGCGACGGTGCCGGTCGACGCCAATTGGACCTGATGCCGTGCCGCAAGTTCGGCCGGGATGGCGTCGTCATCCGACATAGCATCGTCCTCGCTCTGCTCCCAATCGCTGAGGATCTGGTCGCGTAGCGCCATGACGCTGGGCGGATGGAATTCGGGCGGGGTGGCGAACAGATAGTTTTGCCAGCCGCTTTCGGCGTTTTGCGACGTGCCCCAGATCACCAGCGGCGCAAAGATCATCGGGCCGGCCACCGGGATGAGCCAGACGATCATCGAGTGGGCCGCCGTGATGGCGAAGGCCAGCGTCAGGATGCCGGACAGCACGATCCATTTGGAGGCGGCCCAGGCATCGCCGAGCGATAGCCGCCCGCCGCCGCGGTCGGTGGCGGACCAGCCGCCATCGGCCCCAAGCAAGACCTGCAGCACCGCGCGGCTCTGAAACCACAGCATCAGCGGCGCAATAATGCTCGACAGCAACACTTCGGCCAGGGTCGAGACCAGCGCCTGCACCGTGCCGCCAAACTGGCGATTGTCGCCGGTGAACAGGCCTCGCAAGACGATCACCAGCTTTGGCAGCACCAACAGGCACCAGATGCCGGTGACGAGGAACACTGCCATGATGGTTTCATCGGCGGGGAAGATCGGGAACGGGAAATGCGGCTCCGGGAAATAATCCGGGCGCGGCGCAAAGAACGGCGAAGCGATGCTGGTGACACGGACCAGCAGCCAGATCGGGGAGGCCACATAAGCCATGATCCCCTGCGCAAACACGAACCGGCTCCAGAGCCGCAGATTCGGCGCCAGCAACAGGCGCGCGTGCTGCAGGTTGCCCTGGCACCAGCGCCGGTCGCGCTTGGCGTGTTCCAAAAGGTTTTGGGGGCTTTCCTCATAGGACGCCTGCAGGTCCGGATCGAGCCGCACCTTCCAGCCGGCGCGGGCCAGAAGCGCCGCTTCGACAAAGTCATGGCTGAGGATATGGCCGCCGAATGGCGGCTTGCCGGAGAGCTGCGGCAGGCCGCAGCTTTCGGCAAAGGCGCGGACCCTGACCAGCGCGTTATGGCCCCAGAAAGGGCCTTCATAGCCCTGCAGCGTTGCAAGGCCGCGCGCAAAGATCGGGGAGAAATAGGTCGCCGAAAACTGCATGGCCCGGCCGAAAAACGAGCGGGCATAGATGATCGTCGGGAGCGTCTGCAGCAGGCCAAGACCGGGGTCCGCCTCAATGCGGCGAACCATTTCCACAATGGTATGGCCATCCATCAGGCTATCGGCGTCAAGGATCAGCGCATACTCATAGGCGCCGCCGGACCGGCGCATGAAATCTTCGATATTGCCGGCCTTCTTGCCGGTATTGACGGTGCGGCGGCGATAAAAAATCCGCCCTTCGCCCCGACGCTCGGCCACCAGTTGCGCCCACGAGCGCGCCTCGTGCTCGGCGATGGCTTCGGACGTGGTGTCGGAAAGGATGGCGAAATCAAAGGCGCCGGTGACGCCTTGGCGCTCGAGGCTTTCATCCATCGCTGCGACGCGGGAGAAGGTCGAGACCGGGTCTTCGTTGTAGACCGGCACGAGGATGGCGGTTCGGCCCTTGGCTGCGGTGCCATCAGGAAGGCGCGCGATCACTTCGGGGACATAGAGCAAGCCGAGGAGTGACAGCGCCGCGCCCCAGGCGAGCCAGGCGGTGCTGATGGCGATGAGCACGCAGCGGAAAATATCCACGGCGCTCATACCGTCGGTATTAGCGTAGCGAATGAAGAGTTCGGTCGCGGCAAAGCTGACGATCAGGCTGAAGACCACTGCCCCCAGCCTGCGGAATAGAACCGCCGTCGATAGACCTAGCTTGGGCCCGCTCATCAGGAGGATGCCGCTCTGTTAGTAGCGGCGAACGAGGCGGGCGTAGATGGCGAACAACCAGTTCGACTGCAGCTCCAGCACCTGCTTGGGCATGGCGAGCGGCGCACTTGGCGGGCTCGACCGATCCATGACTTCAGCCGTGAATCTACCTGCCGCCGGCGTCTTCGCGTCTTCGTTCATTACGCAACCCTCCACTGATAAAGCCACGTTTCCGAAAGCCTTTGCCCAAAGCCGGCAAGGTGGGCGTTGAGCTCCACCAACTTGCCGTCACCCGTACGGACGTCGATGATCAGGCGCCAGTCACCATCGGCCCCGACCTTGAACACCGCAGTCTGCAGAATCGTTCCACCCGTAACGGTGGTAACCGCCGAAATTTTTGCATCGTCGGCCAAAGCGCTCAGCAGCTGGCTGCGGAAATCGACGACGAACTTGCGCACATTCGGATCGGCGGCATCGATGGCGTTGCCGCCATGGCCAAGGCGCATGCTCTGAACGAAAGCGAGGTCCGTGTTCGGGTCGGGCGGCAGGTCGCCCCAGCTCAACCGATAGGAGAACTCGTGCATCTCGCCGGCTTTCGGCGCGGTCTCGGGGCGCCACAACGCCACGATATTGTCGTTGTACTCGAACTTGCTCGGCAGTTCGACGAGACGGATGGTGCCCTTGCCCCAATCGCCGATCGGCTCGACCAGAACCGAAGGACGATGCTCGTAATGGGCGGCGGCATCCTCATAGCCCTCGAAGGTGCGCTGGCGCTGCATCAACCCAAAGGCCTTGGGGCTGGTATCGTCGAAATAGCTATTGGCGAGCGCGGGCGGATTGTTGAGCGGCCGCCACAACTGCTCGCCGTCGCCGCGCTTCATGAACAGCCCGTCGCTGTCGTGCACCTCGGGACGGTAGTCGTCAAAATTCTGGGCGTTGTAATTGCTCAGCAGGAACATCGAGGTGAGCGGGGCGATGCCCAGATCGGCCACATCCTTGCGGAAGAACAGCCGGATGGTGACATTCATGACTGTGGCGTCGCCCGGAATGACTTCGAAGCGATAGGCGCCGGTGACGCTCTGGCTATCGAGCGCCGCATTGATCACGGTGGTGCGGCTGCCAGGCGGCTGCTTTTCGAGGTAAAAGTCGGAAAAGCGCGGAAATTCCTCGGGTTGGGCGGTGCCGGTATTGATCGACAGCCCGCGGGCGCTGAGGCCATAATCGCTGCCGCGGCCCAGGGCACGGAAATAGCTGGCGCCCTGGAAGGCCACCAGTTCGTCGAAACGATCGGGACTGTTGATCGGGAAATTCAGCCGGAAGCCGGCAATGCCCGGCAGCGGCGTGCCGCTCGCCAGCTGGTCGATCGCCGGGTTGTAGTAGTTGAAATCGCCGGTGGTGAAATCGAGACGCTGCGCTGTGCCGTTCGTGACTTCGTAGAGGAAGACCGGTTCCTTGAACAACCATCCCATGTGGAAGGTGTTGATGCGGAACAGGCTCCCCGGATCGGACCAGCGCGCGTGATCGGGGCGATACTGGATGTGTTGGTATTCGTCATAGGTCAGCCCGGCGATGAAGGGCGGCAACTGGATTTCGGCCGAAGCAAAATCGTTCTTGGCCTTTTGCCGCATCATGTCGCTCAGGATGTCGAATGAGAACGGCATCGGGGCGGGTGCGGCCGGAGCCGCCGGCGCTGCAGCCGGGGCGGCGGCCGGAGCCGCAGCTGGGGCTGGCGCCGGGGTTTGGGCGAAAGCAAAAGCGGGAACGGCAGACGAGCCGAGCAGCGCCGCGGACAGCGTCAGGAAGGTACGGCGACGAAGGGGGGTGGTCGTATCGGTCACGGCTGGAAACTCAACGCTTGCTGGGCGACACGATAGACGAAACGTGCCGCGATAACGGGACGGGATGCATACAAAGTGCGCATATCAGGCATGCAATTTTTGCGGGGAGATTACGGGTTCGATACCAGTGGCTTGGCCCGGTTCGAACCGTCTGGCCCAATTCATCGCCGGCTTTTCGATGCCGTACCAGGAGAGGCTGCCGGCAACCAGGGCCAAGACCAGCGAGACGCCGGTCAAGACCAGCCAGTAGGAGGTGCTGGAAATCCCTGCGTACCCAAAGCTTGGTGCGAAGAACTGGCGGATCAATTCGAGAATGAGGAAGTGCCAGATGTATATGCCGAAGGAGATCTTGGCGACGTAACGGACGGGCGCCAATTCGCTGAGCACCGGCAGCAGCTTGGTGTGCGGGAAGGCGAGGAGCGCCAGCCCGATGCCGAGGTGGAAGAACGGGAAGTTGTAGGGCGCGCCCAGCCAGCCGAACGACTCGGGCGCACGAGCCGGCGCCACCGCCCACATCGCCCAGGCGGCGCCGAACAGGCCCGCAAGCACCAAAACGTCGGCAACGAGGTTACGCTTGCCGCGCCATAACAGCGACAAGCCGGCGATGAGGGAGCCGGTGGCGAACACGGCAAAGAAGCCGGCGACGTTGTAGTTGGGCATCCAGAATTTGGCGCCCCCGACCATGCCATGGCCAAAGCCGACATCGACGGTCGACGGCGGGACGAAGGTCGCGACGAGGTATTGGCCCAGAAGCGACAGCCCGACGACGGCGACAAACACGAGCCGGCCGCGCCAGCCGGGCAGCAGCCGGCGCGCCGCGAACAGCGCCAAAAGGCCGAACGGCAGCAGCACATAGGAGGCTACCTCCATGCCGATCGACCAGAGCGGTCCGTTGACCTCGGTGGGGAACAGGGCCAGCCAATGGAATTCGCCGACGAATAGCAGCCCGATGATGTAACGGAAGATCAGCTGACCATCGAGCACCGTGCCGAACACGGCAACGGCGAGGATCAGCGTCACGGTCAGCGACACATAAAAGCCCGGCATGATGCGGGCGGCGCGCCGCAATGCATAAGTTTTGAGGCTCGGCATCGGCGCGCCGGCGTCAAAGGCGATCCAGAAGGGCCGGGCGAGCAGGAACCCGGACAGCAAGAAGAAGATGCCGACGCCAAAGGCGCCCATGTTGAAGAACAGGTAATAGGAGCGCCAACCGCCGGTCAGCACATCGAAGTTCAGCCGCTGCGTGGTGTGATGCGCGAAAACCAGCAGGCACGCGAGCGCGCGCATGAAATCCAGCCCAGTAAGACGGTTGTCCTGCAAATTGCGAAACTCCAGCTGGCGCCCGGCGCGATGGGTTTGAGGAGCATAAAGGTGCCTAAAATGTGTCAAACCGTCACCCGAGGCGACTTGTCGCACCGGTGGCTTGCCCTGTTACTGCAAAACCGTTGAAGGGTCGTTGCCGCCGATGCCGAAAGGTGGCGGCGGCAAAGACCAGCGTTGTTGGGTCGGCAACGCTCGCGGACACCGTTTAGAGACTTCGTACCCGTGAGGCAATCGGGCGATCACTTAAGCGTCGGGCGATCGGCCGTTAGGCATAATGGACCTGGCGTCCTTGCACCGCCGCCGCTCAATCGGATCACACAGATTGTCTCGCTGCCAGGTGTTGCGGCGGGCAAAATGCTATGCCATAAGCTGCCCCGACTGCCGACCCTGGGCCCTTCAGGCCCCGATGTGCTTCTCGCGGAGAGATGGCTGAGCGGTTGAAAGCACCGCACTCGAAATGCGGCATAGGGGCAACTCTATCGGGGGTTCGAATCCCTCTCTCTCCGCCAATTGCCAGATTTTGTTTAGCAATTTCAACGTGATAACTGGCCATGTGGGACGATACCCCTCATCGCACCCCACATTTCAATTGGCAAGTCTCAGCGCGTCGCTGCATCAAGTTGGACAAAACGTCGACCCAGCCGTTGCCGTCTACACGGCAAGGTAAGGCAGGGTTGCCGCCCTTACACTCAACTCACCTGGACGCTGTCGGTCAATCCGATCGAGGGTGGCCGTTACAATCCCATCATTCCCTTCTTTGATAAGGGCGGGGAACGGTGGCAAAGGCCATATCTCAGCGAAGGGGGGCTCGATGTCGCGCGCGGCTGTGTCGATTTCTTCGAACCGGACACGCTCACAGAGTCATCGCCTGGAATGGCAGAGAGCCTCGGTTGGCAGGATTCGAAGCGACGATAAGAACCTTGTGAAACAAGGTTCCGTGTGGCGTCGCCCGTATCGAAAACGGTGCTTCCATCGCCGGATAGCCAGCGTTGCGGGGCCGGGGTTAGGCTCGCGAAACCAAAGAATGGAGACAACCGATGATCGACGTTACTGAACTGCATGCGCTGGCCAAGCACGACCAGCAAGCGCTTACGGACATCGAGCAGATTTTCCGCGGCCTCATTGGCTATCCGGATGAGGAGGAGTTGAAGAACACCACTCGCGCGGACAGGGTCGGTGCTTTTACGGCGGCGTGCGAGGCGTTGATCGGAGATCCAAACGTAATGCCAAGTCACATTGGCGAGTTGGTCCTACCGGATCGAACCTACGGCGCCGCTGCCGCCGCAATTCAGGAAAGCCCCGAGCCCTTTATCGCGGTCCTGACTGCCTAGTTGAGCTAGTGTTGCGGCTCACCGGCGCGTTCCGGTGCTGGTGCCGGCTTGAGCCCCGCCGCTGCGATCAGCCAAAACACGAATCCGGAAGCCGATCCGACCGCCGCCGCTCCGCCAAATATTGCGGCGCTTTCCAACCACCACCAAATCGTGGGTTGGCCGTGCAGCACGCTGACGTGGCCAAAAGCCGATTGATCGGGCTCGCCCTTGATGGTCACCAAGCCGAACAAGAAAAGGCCCAACAGCGGGAGACACACCACAGCGGAACCCGCAAGGCTGCAGGCCCAGAATGACGGGCGAACAAACCTTCGCAGAATGAGGAAGAGCGGGATAGCGACTATGGCCGTCCATGGAAGTGCCATAGAGAAAAAAGCAGAAAGACCAATGACGAAGGCCCACATAACACGGTCGTGCACGTCATTGCCGCTAATCGAAGCCGCGCCAATGAACAAGGCTGTCGGAAATGCAGGTGCGCCCACAAAGGCGAGAATTACCCTCCAGTGCGGCGGCTCTGGCCACCTATTCCTGAACTCACCGTTTGTCCTTAAGCTCGCATAGTCGCCCAGCGAAATCCTCCTGTTCATTCGTCGCCTCCCTTACCTAGACATGGTGCCTAGACATTTCCAATCGTCAGTTTCGCGTCCAGTAAGGGGAACCGCTGACTCGACAACCTCAGAACCAATGCGCAAACATCGCGCGTCGTTTGGGGGATTTCATGAAGCTTTTGCGAGTCGCGGCCATTGCCGCGCTAGTTCTAATTGCCAGCATGGCGGCGGGTTCAACCTCTTACGCCCACAACTCGACCCCCGAGCAGATCAAGGCTCAAGGCCGGAAAATGATGTGCCCGGGATCGACCGCGCCCGTGTGCAAATTCTGTGAATGGCAGAATCCGAATGTGAGCAACTCGATGCCGAAGGAGGGGACGTGCGATGTGTTGCCTACCGCCGCGGTGAATTCAGAGTGCACCTGCAAGACCCTCTCTGGCTGGCAGCACGGCAAGGTCCTTGGCTTCTAGGGCTGCGGGAGTTCCAATACGCGC
>Ga0157374_10002430_pt1 | contig 15704 bp, 13 predicted proteins | sample M25metaG_FD_115308 | JGI IMG/M metagenome (GOLD analysis project Ga0157374, IMG submission 115308) | Miscanthus rhizosphere microbial communities from Kellogg Biological Station, Michigan, USA - M2-5 metaG | ecosystem: Host-associated > Plants > Roots > Rhizosphere > Soil | place: USA: Michigan...
CCACCGACGACGCGCCGGACCAAAGCCTCATGCGGGGTGTCGCGGAACGGACCGCAGCGAGATTCGAAATTCAGCAGACCCACTATGCCAACGCGCTGCGCCAGAGCACCACCTACTTCTACTTCTCCTTGGGTGTGGGGCTTGTCGGCTTCGCCCTGCTCGCTGTTGGCGTAGGCATCGCCATGGCGGACCGGCTCGAGGTCGGCACCGTCACCGCCATCGGCGGTGTGCTCGCTGAGGCAGCGGCGGCGCTGGTTTTCAACCAGGCGAACCGCGCCAAGTCGGACGCTCAGGCGAACCTGGCGGCCATCGCCCGTGCCGCCGAGCGCGACGAGAACAACCTCATGGCATACATCTACGCCTCACGGATTCAAGACCTCGCGATGCGCGACGCCACGCACGCAGCACTCGCGCGCGAGATGGCGGGCGCGGCCGAGCAGTGACGATCCTCAGCTTCGGGTCACCCCGCCAGGCCAGATGACAACAACCTCGCGGTCGAGGGTGCGCGCGTAAGCGACGGTATCGGCGGTCCCGCCACGGCCTCGCGCGGGCTGGCCATCCCAAACCGCAATGAGCAGTTCACTTTCCGTGGCGATCCACCGTCCCGCCGCTTCATACGCGTCCTCCCCTGGCGCGGCAAAATGCAGCCGAGTCGTTTCGGAAGCGGACCCGAGTAGTTGGTGGTACAGAACGAGGTCTTCACCAGCCAGAGTCGTGTCGTAGTCGGCGGACGGAACCACGACGTGGAGTCGTCCACCGGCGGTGAGCACCTCGGTAGCGAAGAGCTGGTCGGCGCCGGCGGCCAGGCTGCTGTATCCATCGATTCGATCGTGACGCTCGAGGAGGTCGCGAATGCCTTGCGTGACGAAGTCGACTGCGTCGTACGGAAGGTTCTGGTGGCCTGTTACGCCGATGCGGGTCATATCCTTCCGGCCTTGACCAGGCTCCAATAGTGCTGGCCCAGAGGGGTCAACCGGCAGCCGGTGGAATTGATTGCGGCGTAGTACATGTGCTCCTCGCCGATCGGGTCCACGAGCCGGCACGCGCGAAACCTTTGCAACCTGGAGAAAATCGCCTCATGGGGATGACGCTCCTTGTTGGCGGTCGGCTCGTAAGTCGGATCGAGGGGGTAATCGTATCCAGGCGTGGGAAACCACTCAGTGAGCCTGCGCAGGGTCTCCAACGGAACGAGCGGCTCGCATGTTCGGATGTCGTGTAGTCGATCGATGTTGGCCTTGAAGGTAGGTCGCTGCTCCCAGGCTCCGAAGGATTCCGACAGATAGGAGTAGAGACCAGCGACGTTGACATGACCGAGTACGTCAGCTGCACCGGCCGTTAGCGCGCCCTCCAGGTATGTGGAGAATTGGCCTCTGCCTTCGGCGGTCTCCATCGAGACTTGGTCGTCGCGGCTCGCCGTGAGCACGGACAATCCATCACGGAGGTTCGCGAGGCCGTTGTTGAGAGCCTCAATCGTGGTCGCGCCCCCGGAAAAGCAGCAGTCCAGGATGACGGTCACCTCGGCGACCGAGCTCTTGTTGATCGCAGCAAGTATTTCGGAGAACGTGACTCCCGGTGTGCCGTCCGTGCCGTCCGAGGTGACAAGTGCCACACCGCCATCCGTCGGCGCGCCGTGTCCGGCGAAATACAACAGCGCGAATTCGGCGCCCCCAGAGAGCAGTTCCCTGATCATCTCCTTCAGCCGGTCGCGACTCACTTGTGTTGCTGCGTCCTTGGCGCTTGCGAGGCGGCAGTCCAGGTTCGGACCGCCGTCCTCATTCCGCTGCAGCAAGGGATGAACGGCGGCGGCGTCGTTCGCGCAGCCGTAAAGCTGTTGGAAATTCTCGTAGTAGTCGATGCCGACCAGCAGCGCCCTCTTCATCGGAATTCTCCTCCCCAGGATCGGATCACGGTTGCGCAGCGGAGGCGTGCGGGTCTCCGTAGAAGCAGTACGCGGCGTAGCTGTCCTCGCCACCGTCGGCGTAGGCCTTTGCCCTCAAATCGCGCAGGATGTCGGCGAACGGCGTGCGTGGCTTCTTTTTCACAGTGTCGTAGAACGTGACGGCCACCTGGTGGGCGACGCCGTCGTCGACGGCCCACAGCGGTGCAATGACGGCCCCCGCATCGCAGCCGATGAATGATGCCGCGAATCCACCGACCGCTGCCAGCCCTGCCCCAGGCCTGCCGACCTCGCATGCGTTGAGAAAAATCAGCGGACGCGACTTGCGGCACGCCACCCCTAGTCCTCCAGCCCGGACCTGGTTCGCCCATAGCACCTGGTTCTGCAACAGCTTGATCGCCTGCAGCGTCGCGTCGCGTCCATGGCAGACGAAGTGGAAGAGACTCGCGGTGTGTGCGGCGTAGAACGCATCGAGTTCGTCGAACGTCGCGGGCACGCTTTGTCCTGGGAACAGTTCGAGTATCAGATCGCGCTCGGCGGTCGCCTGAGGCAATGGCGGGTTGTACGTGGGCGCAAGGACCAAGCTGTCCCGCAGCGGAACCACCTGCCCGGGGCACACGTAGTCATCACCGTGCCACCGACCGATCGCGCATTGGACTCCCAGCGGCGCAAGCTGCTGAAATTGGCCGTCTGCCGTGCGGCGGCTTGGAATCATCAACTCCCAAGGGACGGAACGCTCCTCGGAGATCAAGAGCACCGTCGTCGGCGGGGTGCCTGCGTCGATCAAACGCCAGTACAGACGCTGGAATTGTTTCGGCGAGCTGTTGAAGAATTCCATGCCCGCACCTTCCAGTGCGCGGCGGCGCGCCAGTGGGGTCGCGTTCTTTGCGGTGAACCCGCCCATCGTTTCGGCCACATAGGTGGCAGAGTCCTTACTGAGGTTCCATTCGTCTTCGACAGGGCCACCGCCGAGAAGCCCGGTCTTGAGGACAACCTTGTAACTGTCATTTGAACCGCCTGTCGGCGCGATGCCGATTGTGAGATCGGGTGAACCCGCGTTGGGATCCAACACCAACCGGTCAGATGATGTCGGTTCCGGCTGGCCGTCTGCAATGACGTTGTCGCCGGCGGTGATTGGGATCTCTCGACGCACCGAGCCGCTGGCGCGCAGACGGTAGTCGAATCGGGCGCGCAGCGCAGGCGGGCCGGCGTCCACGGGAACGGGATCGCGAACCGTCACCGTGAAGGGCGCGCGCGTGGAGGCATCCTCGTTGCGACGCAGGACGATCACATCCGTCGCTGATCCCTCAATCGAGAAGTGCGGCGTCGACGTCAACCAGACGTCGACGACGATCTCCTCGTTGGCAGGCGGGTCCCGCAGTTCGAACGGTTCGACGACCTCATCCGCGCGTGACGGCGTCTTGTCCAGATACACGGCGACGGTAAACGTTCGCCCCGGCTTTATCGGCAACTCGGTGTCGACGTCGATGTGCGGGATCCGCACGATCTGAGCCGTTGTCGCGTCGACGGCCGCGGCGGCCTCGTCGATAGCTGCGACCAGATCGTCAGGTGCCTGCTCGCGTGCCGGCGTTCCGCTATCCCCGCCCCTGGGGCGATCCAACGTCGGGACGCCGCCCCGCGGCCCGCCTATGGTCGGGCCGCCCCTTGGGCGTCCGCGCGTGGTCGGCTCGTCGGCGTGGCCCGGCGTTGTGGCGCGAGAGAGGGCGAGCACCGCGTCGTTGAGTGCCTCCTCGTCACCGACGTGGATGGCTCGCTGTATTCGCTGCACGATCTCCGCGACGGTGCGCCATTTGTGCGGGCCCAGATCCATTTCCCGCACCGCCGCCAGCGCGGACTGTGCACGGTCCAGACTCTTGCCGCTGATCATGCCTGAACTCCAAAGGGCTTCAACGTCTTTGCCCACACTGTCGGTCGCTACCGGGCATCGAACTCCTCCTCGTAGGCGAGTTCGTTGTTCTCGTCGATGTAGCGGATCACCACGTGTGGACCGTCGAAGTCGGCGATGGCGAAGCCGAACAGCGCCCACCTTTCGACCAGCCCGTCGATGGCCCGCTGCTCGACCCATTCGATGCGCGGCTCGTCGACGTCGGCGCCGCCGACCGCGTACACCGGCACCCCGCCGTGCCCGATGCACCGCGCGTACTCGACACCGGCGTACGGCTCGTGGATCACGCACTTGTGTTCGTGACCCCATAACCATGCGCGGATCCGGCCGGCATCCAACAGCGGCGCCAGCTTGTTGCGCAGTGAGGGTCCGGGGTGCTCGTAAGCACTGAACAACTGGTGATGGCTGAGAAGCATGAACGGCCGATCATCCTCGTTGGCCCAGCTCTGCAGCGTGGCTGCCTGTGGGTCCTGTAGTCCTCGTTCGGTGCGTGGGTCGTGGATGCCCTCCTCGTCCCACGCCGTGTCGACCCCGACGATCCGCCAGTGCTTGTTCTCAATGGAAAACCAACTTGACCGCTGCTGGCAGGCGAACCGTGGATCGGCGAGCAGTGTCTTGAAGTAGCCGTGGCCGCCCGAGTACATGTCGTGGTTGCCGTTGATCGACCAGGAGTACACGGTGTCGGCCTCGTCCTCGCGAACGGGCCAGTAGCGCAGGAAGCGATTCTTGTACTCGCGCGCGAAGCCGGAGTAGTACACATCACCGAGGTGTACGGCATGCACCTGGCGGCCCTCGGCGATCCCGTCGTCAATCGCGACGCGCATGTGCTGGGCGACCTGTTGTGCCCGCGGCAGGCCTGAGCCCCAATCGCCGACGATCACCAGGCGTGATCGGTCGGCGAGCTGCACCGGTGCGGCGGGACGAGGGTTGAACGGATGGCGATCGCGGAACATCTGCAACGCCTTGGCCAATCCGACCGAGGCCACCCAGCCGACGTCGGTGACTTCGAAGGGACCGAAAAGGCGCCGCTCAGAATCGAACTGGAGATCATCGCCGATATCCAGCCGTCGCCCGGTGACCGGGCTCACCGCGCCACCTGCATCGCGACGGTCCGTTTTGTCGTCATCGATGATCAGTCCGGAATACTTGTCCTCGATGAGCTCCTCGACGGCTGATTGCAGCAGGCTCATCACGGGGTCACGGCTGAAGAACGACTGCTCATCCAACGTCGACTCGTCATCCCACCCGGAGCGTCTGCCGCCGTCACCCTCATCCTCCTGACCCTGCACACCGGACTTCTTGACCTGCTTGATGCCGTCGAGTGCCGCGGCGTATTCACCGTCCGGATCCCCGGAATCGGCGAGACCGGACAGTGACTCCTCGACTGCATCGAGCCACGTCAGAAGGAAGCTGCGGGAAAGGACTTGAGCAATCATGGAAGCCCTTCTGTGTTGGGAATCCGGTTCGACAAAATGAGGGTAGGCATCTTTGCTCCGGTAAGTAGTGAGTAATGGCATACCTGTCTTGCTGTGCGGAGGTATCGGCAGGCTCCGCCCGGTACGTTTTCGGGCATGGACCTTCATGGCAGGACGACACTCCTCACCGGCGCGACCGGAGGCCTCGGGAGGGCGATCGCGACCGCGCTCGCGGCGCGCGGCGCAAAGCTCATCCTGAGCTCCCGCAAGACCGAGGAGTTGGTGAAGCTCGCCAGATCGCTCCCGGGAGGCGGGCACACGACACTCGTAGCCGACCTCGCCAAGGACGGAGCGGCGCTCGCGCTGCTCGATCAGGCCGGCGACGTCGACGTGCTTGTCGCCAATGCGGCGCTCCCCGCATCGGGCCGACTGGAGGGCTTCAGCCAAGACGAGATCGGTCGTGCGCTTTGCGTGAACCTCGAGTCGCCCGTGCGAATGACCCGCGAATTGCTGCCCCACTGGCAGGAGCGCGGCAGCGGGCACTTCGTCTTCATCTCATCGATCTCGGGTTTCGCCTCGACGCCGCGGGCGTCCCTCTACGCGGCGACGAAGTTCGGGCTGCGCGGCTTCGCGCTGAACCTACGAGAGGATCTGCGTGGCAGCGGTGTTGGCGTCTCCGTGATCACTCCCGGCGTGATTCGCGCGGCCGGGATGTTCGCCGAGAGCGGCGCTGCGCCGCCGCCCGGAATCGGTACGGGAACACCACGGCAGGTCGGCAGTGCCGTGGTGCGAGCCATCGAGCACGATAAGGCCGAGATCTCCGTAGCGCCGCTCCGCCAACGGGCACTCGCTCGCGTCGCGATGATGGCGCCCGAGATTTTCGGTCAGCTTGCGGGCTCCGCTGCTACAAAGGCGGCGGACGCGATTGCGTCAGGCCAGACCGACAAGCGCTAGCGCGACGGCCGCCGCATCTCAGCGATTGCGAGTGCCCATTCGCTTAGGTGTTGCGGCTTTCTTCGCCGCTCCTTCGCGGCTTTCTTCGCCGGCGCTTTCGCAGCCTTCTTCGCGGGCGGTCGGTGAGGGCGAACCTCGCCGTCGCCGGCCGAACCGCTCTGCACTCGCTCGGAGATCTTCGACAGGATGAACACCGCGCGCTGACGTGCCTCAGGATCGTCACTGTTTTCTGCGCAGCGCCGAACGATGGCCATGGCCGGTTCGTAGCCGAGCAGCGCCTCTCGCTCGACGTAGGCTTCGTGGGCCATTCCGTCGACGTTCAACAGCATTCCTCGCCAGATGTCGATCGGCTGGTCGTTGTCGCGGTAGATCGACCCTTCGGCAGCGGTGCGGTGAGCAGTTGATAGATCTCGACCAGCATCTGGTGGTCCGTCTTCGGCTCGCCTGCGGGTTCCGGTCGCGGTTGGCCATCTGCAACCGGTGGTCCCGGTTCCACTGCACCCACGAGCCACGGTTCGGGATCCCGCTGGCTGCGCGGCGCCCACACCGTAGGATGGACCTCGAAATGCAAGTGGTGGCCCGAGGAGTCGCCGTTGTTGCCGACGAAGGCGATGTGCTGGCCCGCGCTGACCTGGTCGCCCTGCCGCACGCCTGTGGCATGGGCATCCCACATATGGCCGTATACAGTTGTCCCGCTTCCCGCTTCGGTGGGATGGTCAATGACAATCCACTGACCGAATCCGTCCGCAGGCCCGATGTGGACGACCGATCCTGCCTGCGCCGCATAGATCTTCGTCCCGTCCGTCGCGGCGAAATCTATGCCCCAATGCATTCCGCCGCCTCGCGGCCCGAACTTCGACGATATCTGGTAGGTGCCCGCGCGTACCGGCATGAACCTGGCCATGGAGCCCTTCTCGTTTGTGTACGGCGATGATCAAGTCGCGCCGCGAGATGGCCGACGGGTCTCCCCGCCAAATTCGGTCGACCGAGGCACGCCGCGTACCTTCCCGCTTCCGTGACTTACGACGCGTCGATCGCGTCTTCATACGCGCCGCCCAACCTGATCGCGACCCACGGCGCCACGATTTCACGTCTTCTTCGCGGTCATTTTCGCGCCAGACTTCTTGGTGACGGCTCTTTTGGCGGCCGTCTTCTTCGCGCCTGTTTTGTTGGCGCCTGTCTTCTGGGCCACGGCCCTTGTGCCCGCGGTCCTCTTGGCGACGGTCCTCTTGGCGACGGTCGTGGCGGTTTTCTTCGCAGGCGTCTTCTTGGCGGCGACCTTTTTGGCGGCGACTTTTTTGGCGGCGGCCTTCTTCGCCGGAGCTCCGGATTGTCCGTTCGGCCCCGAAACGGATTGCATGGCCCGCAGCTCATCGAGCTGCCTGTGCAAGTAGGTGGCGAATTCACCTATCTCGACGAGGTAGTCGACAACTGTCTTGCCGCCGAGCTGGGACCATCCGTTGCCGCCGGGACCGCGCAGCTGATCCCAAATATCCTCGAGCAGTTGGCGATCGGATCGCTCGTTGGGCGGTGGCTGCAGTATTGGCGGATTAACGGGAACGGGTCCGGGATCGGGGTGCTGTACGGGCTGTTCTCCGGGGAACACGAAACCGTCAAGGTCCTTTTGCACTTCGGTACGGAACCAGTCCATCGACAAGTTGCCGGGATCCCACTTGCCTTGGGCGGCACCCGCATATTCCTTATGACCGATGACCCGTGCGGACCCGTAGCCAAGTTTCTTGAGCACCGCGGCGGTGGCGTCACGCATCGCGATGATCTGCGTGGTGCTCCACTGCTCTTGCGGGTCATAGCCCAGGGGTAGGTCCGGCCGTGGTGTGGGCCAGCAGCATTCGAATCCGATGAGGCGCCGGTTGCCGTTGTTTGTTCCCAGGCCAGGGTAGGAGCCGATGCCGGCATGGTTGCATGGACCGACGGCGATCAGGTGGCACTTGCCATCGGATGTGATCAGACACTGCGCCAGTGGGCCGGGCAGAAATCCACTCGGCTGCTGCACGCCGTCACGGATGTGGTCGACAGTCTCGTTGATGTTGCCGGTGTGATGAATCATCACCCCCCAGATGTCGCCCATGGTGCCGCCAGTGCCGCGTTCGTTCCATCCCGGTTCCACGACCAGCCGATCGCCGAGAGCTTCTCTCAACACGTCCTCCAGCCATACGGGGTCGCCCGTGAATCCCCCATTTCCTCCGGGCGTTGGCGTTGGTTGGCCTGGGAGCGCACGGCGCAGCACATCCCACGCCTCGTCCCAGTGCTGCGCGTAACGGTCGGGAAACGCCGAGCCTTGCACGCGTTGGGCGAATTCACCTGCCAAGCCGGCGTTGTCCCTGGCGCTGCCGTACTCATTGGCCAGACGCGACAAGAACGTGTCAGCGGCATGGTCGATCGTCATGCGGGACTGCATCGACCCCCACCAGTTATCGCTGCCCCCAACGGTTTCCCCGGCGCTACCGTTCTGTTGCTGGAAGTAGCCAACACTGCGGCCGTCGTCCGACTCTGAGTCGTGTGGGTAGTTCTTGGACGAGGGGTCCTTCTGGTTCCACGGGCACCACCACTGCCCGTTGGCGCCAACCTCGGTGGCGATCGTCATCAGCGTGATCACCGTCGCGAGTTCGTCGAGGCCGCGGCTAATCGAGACGGCATGGACTTTCCGCGCGATTTCCTCGCGGGTAAACAGCGGCTGGTTGCTGAACGATAGAAAGCTCATCAGATCACCCCGCGTCCGTGCCCGCTGAGGACGCAACTGCCAGGCCGCGCCGAAACCGCGCTCAGCGACGTCGATCCAATCGTCGACATAGGTAGCTCCCCCAACACTTGTGTTTGCCGTGTATGAAGCGTAGGTCTGCAATTCGGTCGGCATGTGAGTATTCGGCTACCTGATTCGTCTTTTCGGGCGAACCCAGCGGGGCCAGCCAACGCCGCGCGGTAAGCCCTGTATCACCAGGGACCAGGGACAACTGCGCCATTTCCGGGATCGCCTCTGTTCCTTCGGTTGTGACGCCGCGGCCTGCTCGGGCAGGCGGCAAGTGGAATTGCTGTCGCGCGTCCGGGCCCGTGGCTGTGGACGAGCGGCTCGCGGACTGGGTTGACACGAGCCCCGGTGATGCAATGCGTTTGCATCGCCGCACACACGCACGGCTGTGCTCGGCGGCGATGGACGTGTTCGTCGCCCCTGAGGTCGGCTCTCACGGTGTTGGTGTTTGCTTGCGTCGACGCTGGCAATGTGATGCTTGGGTTTGATGGGGGAGCGAGGTGCAGGCGCACTGTCGGCTCAGGCGACCTCGTTGCCCACCGTCAGATGGCGGTGAGGTAGCCGTGCGCGTGAGCCACGATAGCTGCCCCGGACGTGAATACCACACGCGTGTAATATATTTCGCAACACGTGGTGAGTAGTCGAAGCAATGGTAGTGCACCGGTTGACTTGACGAGACGGCATGCGCGGACGGCTGCGCAATGCCGGGACGCCCGGCTTTGTTCGTCTTCACTCGTCGCCGCTTTTGGGTTGAGCATCAACGCAAGTGGCATCGGTGGGGTCGCAGCTTCAAGCCCTGTTGCCTAATCGCCCTATCGGGCTCTTGACTGCCATATCCTCACGATGACGACGATCGACGTGGTGAGACGGGAGGATCGCTGTGGAGATGTCCAGTCAGACGTCCAGCTCGAATCGACGACCCAGCCGGTCCGACAGAGAGGAATACTTCGCACGCCGGCAGTCGTCGTCGACCGTGCGACGCGAGGGCGAAATGTGCGGCCGAGTGCCGCGGTTGAGACTCACCCTGCGCAGAGCGCGAATCGTAGGCGAAGCTATCGCGGTGGTCATTGCCGTCGTCGCGGGTTTGATCGGGTGGTCCGACCGGATTGCGCCTGCGGCCGCGCAGTGCGGCCCGGATCAGTCCAGCGCGGTGTGGACGGCACTCTCGCGGCTGCCGACCGAACGGCTCACCGGGCGCCGGTTCGCAAGCGCTCCCCTCGAAAGCAACTACGACCCGTGTGCCGATTTGTCCACCGTATTGGTGACGATCGAAGGAGCGACGGGAAGCTCGCCTATCCAGGCACTCATGTTCCACCGGGGTGAGTTTCTGGGGACCGGCACATGGAAGGCCTACGGCTTCACATCGTTGGATACAGCGGCATCCACGCCCGACACGGTGGTGCTTCGCTACCGGTGGGGTCAGAGCTGCACAGCGTGCGACGACGGCAGCGTCACAACGGTGCGATACCACTGGGACGGCACACGAGTCGTGATGCTCGATCCGCCACCACCCGGGTAGTGAGATCCGCGGTCAGCGTCGCCGTCTCGGGCAGGCGCTCACGTGGGCAAATCGCGGCGCAACGCGACCGTCGCGATTCATGCCTGTCTGCACCAATAGGGCACTGAAAGCCCATCATCGCGCCGAAAGCGGCTGAGTCAGATGGACTCTAGCGCGAGCGGATGCTCCGAACGCCGCGGTTGTGCCACCGCATTTTGAAATGCTCATTGCGCCGAACCAATCGCCGGAAACTGCAATGATCGGTTCACAGTGGCTATCGCCCCAGGACGGGTTCGGATTGATATGCCGGTGGGGGCGGAATGTTCGTGCACTCATTGACCAGTCGGCGCCAACCTCGCAGCGGGCTCGTACCGGCCTCGGCGACGAACCAGTCGGATTGGAGAGCGCTCCCATGACGTCGACATCTCGCTACCGCATCCACCCGGCCATCGGCATCGGACGGGTTGGTAATGCACCGGCATCCGAATACTTCCTCGGTCCGGAAGTCCCCAGTCAACGGGTGCAGCGCGTCGACGACGTCGGGACATCGGTCCCCCCATTCAAGTCGAACGGCCTGATAAAGCGACAGGCCGCACGGTTCCGGATCTGGGAGTACGTCGAAACCAACGGTGTGTGGACCCCGTCGCGCGAGGTGTCGCTGGCCGACGACGACGTCGTCGAGTTGACCTGGACGGTGCATCTGGCCAACCGCAAGGCGTCCTTCCTCGAGTTCCACGGCCTGGCCGGTTCACCCCAGCATCAGGTCCGAAACGACAAGCGCCGCAACGCCGGCGGTGATCCACGCCTCCTCGATGTCGACCCGCTCCCCCGCTCAATCGCGGGCCGCTCCGCTGGCCCAGTCCAGCTGAGCAAGGGCACTTCAGCGACACCTGACCAGGAAAGTTGGCCGGATCTTGCCCAGCCCACGGCGATCACGACGCTGGGGGAATTGCGCACGGACAACGCTGGACGGTTGATCGTGATCCCAGGGGAAGGCGCTACGGCCGCGGCCAAGGGGGTGGCTGGTGTTCACCACTACGCCAACAATGATGGTTGGTTCGACGACGTCGGGGATGGTCCGATCACGGCGTCGCTCAAGATGCGCAACCAGAACGGCTCGGTCACCCAGTGCTACGTGATGGGCGCGTGGCTGCTTGTCGGGCCGCCAGACTTCGCGCCGCCACTGCCCCAGGTGGTCACCCTCTACGACGTGCTCTTGGACATGGCCGCCCGCCGCCTCACGATCCCGCATGACGAGTCGGTGTATCAGACAGGTGAATTGGCGCGACTGGCCGCTTTGGCCACAGATCTACACGTCGTCGAGGCCGGCGCGGCGCCGGTCCAGCAGTTGTCCACGTACCAGGTCGATTTCGACACCGACGTCGCTCCCATCCTGCGGGCCGCGATGGTGGTCACGTCGGTGTTCGAACCGGCCCACGAGCCGTTCGCGGCGCTCGGTGGGACAGGATTCAACGGCGACACGTGGTCGCAGCTGTCGGATCCCGCACACCCCAGCTCGATCAGGGCCCAGATCTTCAGCAAGCTCAGAAAGCCCGCAGGTTTCGGCTCCTCGACCACGTGGCCCGACACCAGGATGCCGCGGTTACTCGGCGACGACCCGGACAAGACAGGAGCACCCACGTCGGTGCGCGGTTTGACGCTCACCCCGACGCAGTACGTCATCCTGAAGGCTTGGCAAGACAAGAATGTCGGCTTCACCGGTTCGAAACTGGGCCCGTCGTCCCTTCTGGATTCGCTTGCGGCTGAGGCGATCACACCGCATGGCTTGGACCGAGCGGCACTGGAGAACGCTTCGGGCGGTGCGTTCTACCCCGGTATCGAGGTGAGCTGGCTGATTCGCGAGCCCAGCCTGTTCGTCGAGCCCTTCCGCATCAAACATGGTGCACCGAGCCCGTATCTGGGTGCGGGCGAAGACAAGGTCACGGTCGGCGCCGGTTATTTCTCGCGCCAGATGGCGCTGCCCTGGCTGGCGGACTTCCGCCTTTGCAAGGCTCAGCGCCCTGACGACGCGCACCCCGATGACATGTGGGGCTGGTGGCCAAGCCAGCGGCCCGACTACGTGCGTGATGACTCTGGACAACCAGTGCGCTGGCATCGCGCCACCGGTCCTGATGGCCACCCGCGGAAGTGGGCCAGCGGAGATGACTTGCCGAGCGACAACGAAATGCTGGGGAACTGGTGGAAGTTCGGCATCGTCGGAGAGGTCCGGGAAGAGGGGTCCGCGTCTGACTGGCGAAGGTTCCGCGAAGCCGAGCGGTCAGACACCCACCCGTGACGCTCCCGCCCAGCCCTAGCCGGCTTCCCGGGTGCCGTCTCGAGGCCATTCCGCGGCACGTCGACGTGTGCGTCATCGGGGGCGGACCGGCAGGGACCGCTGCAGCTGTTACTGCGCGTTCCACCGGAGCGCAGGTGTGCATGATCACCAAACCCTCGAGCAGTGCGGCCTTCCTGGAACTGATTTCAGGTCGCGCGCACAGAGTGCTGGATACCCTCGGGATCCTTGAACTCGTTTCGACGATCGCCGAGCCCTGCGTCGGTTCGGTCAGCCGCTGGACGGGTATGGGTTTCGATGAGCACTCCAGCCTGCTGGATCCCGGCGGTGGCGGCTGGATCGTCGACCGCGACACCTTCGACAATGCGATACGGGCAGAGGCCCTTCGAAGCGGTGTATCGGTGCTACCCGACCGCGTTGCAAAGATCGACGAGTCCGCGGGGCGCTATCGCGTGCGACTGCCGGACGGGGACATACTCGCAGACAAAATAATACTTGCGGCGGGAAGCCGGCGGGGCCCGGCACGACACAGATGCGATCGCCTTGTGCGCCAACGGATAGTGGCGTTGCGCGTGCGACTGGGGCCCGCGGTCATCGCCGGACTCGGAAACCGCTTGCTTGTCGATCGCGGACCCAGCGGGTGGTGGTACGCCATCGCGAACGGGTCGGCAACCGACATCGTCTACTGCACGGATGGGGTTGTGCTTGCTAAAGGTGCCGAGGGCATTCGCACGCTGTGGCGTATGGCGTGTGCGGGGATCACGGATTGGTTACCGCGCGGCGCGGCTATGCAGCAGCCTCGGGTTCGTGCCGCAACCATCGGTTCGGGTTGGCCGCGTGTCGACGGTCGGATGAGGCTTGTCGGCGACGCTGCGCTGTCTGTGGACCCGCTTTCCGGCCGAGGGATCACGCTCGCACTGGAAGGCGCGTCACGGTGCGATGATCCGGATTACCCCGACTGGATCGCCGAAACTGCTCGCGAACACGATCGGATACAACGCGAGGTGTACCGGGCGGCATGCGCTGTGGCCGGGCACTTCTGGGAGAAACGTCGCATGTAATGGCGTCGCGGCCGAGCGACGCGGTCAGCCGTCGAGGAACCTGTCGTCGAAGAAGATCTCCTCACCCACCGTGATGTTGCTGCCCGCCTTGTGTTCGCCCCGCGTGCCGGGATCGATGACGAACTGCGCCTCCGCGGCATCGCCCGCCTGCAGTCGCGAGGCAGCATCGTCTGTACCGGGAACTGTCATCAGGGAGGCCTGCGGCATCGGCTGCCTTGCGGCACCGTCATCGAGGATCGTGACGGACATGATCTGGTCGAAACTGGGTGCCGACGTGATTTGGTGAGCCGCGAAGAACTCACTGGGCTGTCCGAAGCAAAGGTAATTGCGATCCCCGCTCGGGTTGTTCGTCTTCGGATCGAGCTTATGGGTGTAGACGACGTTCTGGACGGTCACGGTGACCCCGGAGTCCACCAGTTCGCCGTCGTCCTCGTAGCTGTTGCGGTGGACATCGCCCACGAAGGACGCACCCTCCTCAAGAACATGCAGGTGCATCGCCGGCGGCTTCACCGAATAGAACGGCGTGCCTGACGACTCGCGGTCTTCGCGGTACCGCTCTTCGGGGTTCTCGCCGTCCTTGGTCAGGCTGACCTGAAGGATCACCTGATCGTTGTGAGGCGGCGAAAACAGCGGCATATGGGATAGATAGAGAGTCTTGTCTCCGAACAACACCATGGCGTGGACGGCCTCAGGCGCCGCTTCGTCGTGGTGGTGTTCGTGCGCCGTGGTGGTCATTGCTCACAAATCCTTTCTCGGTGAACGCGGATGGATCTGATCATGGCCCTAATGCAGGGTCGCGCCATGAGTAGTCGACTACCTGAAAGCCGTCGAGGCCTCAGCGCACCAGCACCGTAGGTTCGGATCGGCTCAGGAGGTGCTCCGGTGTTCGTAGCGGCACAGAGTTGGCGCGACGCAAATCCGACATAACCGGGATCAGCGTTGGTGACGTGGAGGAACATATGGACCACGACCATTCTCGAGCGTGCCATGAGGGGGTAAAGCGATGCGGAGCTACCAACCAGGGGCGGTGCTCACATGCTCGCACGGTGACTGTGGGTGTCGGATTCGCGTTGAGGTGGAATGCGATTGCCCGAACGCCGGCGACGCGTACCGGTGCACCTGTGGGGCAGAGATGGTGGCGGTCGGTGAACCGGCTACCGCGGAAGGGTCAGCGCAATCCGGCTGAGCGCGTGCACCGGTCCCCGCCACCATCTTGATAGGTAGGGGAATGATCCCACTGCCGCTGTTCGCGCCGATCCTGAATTGTGGTGCGCTCCAACATTATAGGGCTGCTATAGGCGCCTGTGACCGTTAGCTCCCTGAAAGCACAACAAGAACGTGCTGTGGACCGGTCATCTGGAGTAGCGCAGCCGCAAAGGATCTCACGCACTCCGGCCGAGGAAGCCCAGGGCCCGCAACGCTGGGCGCCGGTCGAGCGGGAAGAACACCTCGCTGTCGCTGAGGTCGGACTTCGGCGCATAATCAAGTGCGGTTCGGGCGAAATCGGTCCCGACCCATTGTCAGCGTCCACGACGTGGTCGTTACTGACGTGGTGCACTCGCCCGCCTAACCCCGCAGCGGGAATAACGTTGCCCGCCTTAGCTGTTCGGTGTCGATCAGGAGCGAAGACATCACTCAGTATGTCACGTCGCGACTGGTCGACAGGCCGTTATCGCACGACACGGTGACGTGAAAGGTCGAGCCTGTCGCGGGTCCCTCGCTCGAGCCTTGAGGGATCCTCGTTTCCGCCGAGCCGGTGACGGTGAAACTATATTCCGCGTTGTAGTTGATGCTGGTGGCGAGACCCGCCACCGCAACCTGCCTACGCACGCAACCCACCGCAGGCTTGTCGTTATTGGTAATCGACACAAAGGCCGCCGTCAACGGGTCGTCGAACCTTACCACCAGCTCCG
>Ga0157374_10002431_pt1 | contig 15703 bp, 12 predicted proteins | sample M25metaG_FD_115308 | JGI IMG/M metagenome (GOLD analysis project Ga0157374, IMG submission 115308) | Miscanthus rhizosphere microbial communities from Kellogg Biological Station, Michigan, USA - M2-5 metaG | ecosystem: Host-associated > Plants > Roots > Rhizosphere > Soil | place: USA: Michigan...
GCGCGAATCATTGCTTCAGCCACGTGGGGATGATTATGGCCAACGTTCACATTCCCTTGCCCGCCGATGCAGTCGATGTACTTCCGGCCGTTGCGATCTTCGACTATCGCCCCGCTTGCGCGGACCGCCTCAAAATCCATGCCTAAACGCTGGAGGTAATCCCCGTAGGGGCGGTTCACATGTTCCTTGTAACTGTCAATGAAGCTCATAGTGAAGGGCTAAAAAAGCGGAACAATTTGTCCACCGATAGCGGCCGCATGGCGATGTATGCGTGACAAACGCAAATTTGGAACACAGTAGCAGCCCTCAGCGGCTGTAAGCAAGGTCAGACAACCTCGACTCCGTTCCCGTGAGACTGCCGACAGCGGAGCGCGCACCCAGCTCCCAACTGTTTTTCTCCGGGTCAAATTGCTTCACAATTCTCGCGGGGTTACCTGAAACAATGGAATACGGAGGGATGGAGCGGGTGACCATGGAATTTGCTCCGATGACAGAGTGTTTTCCGATCACCAGCTCACCCTGGCTACACACGATCGTCACTCCGAATCCGATCCAGCACTCTTCCTCAATTCGGATTGTCCCGCCTTCTGTTATTCCCTGGTGAGCCGTGGGAACCGTCACATCCTCGAACGCGTGATTGTGATCCGTCATGAAGGCGTAGCCAGCTACCATGACGTCCCGCTCCAAGTGGATACGGTTCTTGGCCGAGATCTGAACGCCTCGCCCGATCCTGCAGCCGTTGTCCAAAATGATGGTGGGTTCGTCAGTTTCGGGCGGCGCCGGAATGTTGAGCCAAACGCCACGATCGATAGATACGGAATCGCCGATCTTCATGTGACTTGCGACTGACCGGTTCAAATCGCACGAGTAGTGGAACCAGACGCGCTTGCCTACCGAAACGAACGGGTAAGTTGAGACCACCCACATCGTATGAAGTTTGTTCCATATGGCAGGAACTAAGGAAAAAGGATCTGGAGATACGTTGCGTTTTGGCTTTCCCATCGATTCCTCCGAACGATCATTCAAACTTGAGTGTTCTTATCCATTGCGCGTTGCGGTCGGTCTGATTACAACGTGCCTAACTCACGGAAATAGATGATGGATAAGATTAGGTCAGAAAAAAAGACGCAGACTTCGGGGCGATCCTTCTTGCAACCTTCGGAGCAATCCAGGCGAGGATCCACTTGGCAAGCAAAGTAAGTGTGATCTCGTATTTAAGAGCCACGCCTGTTGCCCGGAGCGCTTTGTCGTACTCCTCATTTTCAAGATACCAATTTGCCCACGCGCTATGGATCGCGCGCAATTTCCGAATGCATGATTTCCGTACATTCGGCGGTAATGCCGCATCCAACCCCAGCCACTTCTCACACATGTACTGAGCGCCTTGCAGCCTGACCTCTAAGGTGTCCCAAAGACGCGGTGCCGCGTCCGGATCCGAATGGACATCCGTTCGATCGATGGAAACAAGCGGTTTGTTTACATAGCAGTAATTCGTTAGGAGAGCTAACCGAAAGAGGAAATCCTGGTCTTCGGCGAAGTGCAGACCACGATCGAACCCTCCCAGTTGCCTTATCAAATCGGTACGAATTACAAAGGTCTGAACCCAGCAGGTACCGAATTTTTTTGTCATCAACAGCGCCGCGTCATCGACACATCCAATGGGTTGTTCGTAATGTGCATCCGTAGTTTGGAAGGCGGTCGTGTTCAGGGTCAGGTTGTTGTACAACTTGGCGTCCGTAAAACAGGCGCCACAGTTATTTTTGAATTGTGCGATCGCGCGAACTTGCCATTCCAACTTTTCGGGATGCCAGGGGTCATCCGAGTCCAGGAAAGCAATCCACTCTCCACGCGCCTCCGCGATTCCCTTATTGCGAGCGGCACTTTGGCCCTGATTGGATTGATAAAAGTACCGGATTTCCGGGCCAGCCTGCTCACAGCCGGATCTTTGATCGACAAAACGCTGAAGTATTTCGCCCGTCCCATCGCTTGATCCATCGTCCACTACGATGATCTCCAATGCGGGGTAGGTTTGCATCAGTACGCTTTCAATGCCAGCCAAGATGATTTTCGATCGGTTGTAAGTTGGAACGACGACGGAGATGGAAGGGCCATCGCAGACCTGATTCGACTTTAACGCAAAATGATCGCCAGATTGAGCGGCAGATACACAGTTGCTTTGATCAGCCGCATGGATTTCCGTCTCGAACTCAGGTGTGGTTTTCATGAGAGCCAACCGGTGGACTCGCCACAGTATGATCCAGATCCGTGAGGCCCTATTAAAGGGCGGCACACACGAGGCAAAGTGCAATCGGAAGGCCATGCTGACCCAGCCCAAACGAATGTTTCGGTCGCGTCACTACCTTGCAAACCATTGATATTAACAAACATCTCCAATGGATATGCCCAGTTCGCGTGAGCCGAGATATGTCCGCGGCGCGGACATCCTTTTCGAGGGAAAGACTTGGGATAATAAGGGAATCGATTGTTCATTTCCGCGATCCTCCGCTTTCAAGGACCGCGCCGGTTGTCACCAGAGGTACTGCTTCCGGTTGAGTAAACTCCTTTTGCTCTCGGAAGAAATATGCGAAGGCTATTCCGGAAGTTGCCAGGCAACCTAGAATTCCAAACGTGATGTTGGGTAGCGGACGCAATAAAATACCGGCGGATCTCGCAGCAAGGCACGCCAAAACGGCGCAGAGGGAAATGGCAAATGGAACAACCAAGGTCTTTCGGTATTCAGATAAATTAAATCCAATAACTTTGCGAATACGCTCCACTTGAAGAGCGTAACCAACGACAATGGCGATCAAGACCGCCAATTGCGCTCCCCAAAGGCCGAATTCCTTTGTGAGAGGATAAGTAAGTACGATCACCAGTGCCGCCATGGCCGCGACGGCTCGCCGATGAAGCTGCGGAAGTCCTTGCGCATAAAACACCATCGTAAGTTGGGCATTCAGTACGTTAATGAGGCTGGCGCAGGCGGCCAATACTAACGCGACGGCAGCGACACCGTAGCGCTGTCCATAGACAACCATCAGCAAGGAATGTCCACAGAACGCCGCGAAAACCAGTGCAGGCAGACCCAACAACAGTGTGGCCGATATCACCTTTAATAGGATTCGATTTCCGCGGGCCGGGTCGTCTTGAATATGAGAAAAGGTGGGAAACAACGTCTGGGCCATAATTCTCACGAGAAAGGTTGTCGGTGTCTGCACCAGGTAAATGGCCATGGAATACAACCCGATCTCCGCGGAAGAATACAACTTTGCGAGCACGAAAATATCCGTGCGAGTGAAGATGAAATTCAGAACCGTCAGACCGACCATGCCTTTCGAGAATCGGAGCAGATCTCGAAACGCGGATAGATTCGACGGAATCCGCGGACGGAAAGGACACAGTACAAAGGAGAGAATGCAGCGAATCGCATTTTCCGAACAATACCCAATCACCAGGGCCCACACATCACGGAGGTAGAAACTTAGGATTACGGTTATCAGGACTCCGCAGATGGAGCCCCCGTTGTCGATAGCCGCCACCCTTCCAAACTTCATTTCCTTCTGGGCAACGGTGGCCCGAGGGCTCATAAGACCGTCAAACACTATGCTCAGGATCGCCACGCGCGCCAGCGCGGTCAGCTCGCTGTGCCCGTAGAATGTGGAAGCGAAGGGAGCGAGGACGTAAACTAAAGAGTAAATGAAAAGCGCCCGCCCGACTGTCATCCACCATGCCGCAACGACGTGCCCCTCTTCGCTGCCTTTTGGGTTCTGAACCAGGGCTTCCCTGGCTCCGACATCCACTAAGACCTGAATCAGGGTGGCCGCCGACAGAACCATCGCCATCAATCCGAAAGCTTCCGGCGCAAGCATCCTGGTGAGCAGCATATTTCGGCCGAACCGGACGGATTGCTCCGCAACGCTCCCCAATCCCATCAATGCTCCGCCCCGAAACACTTTCGCTTTCAGACTTTCGCCGGAAAAATGGGTTTGGAAGATTTGCTTCATCCTTTTTTACCTTGGCCGATCATTGACGCCAATTTCCTTTCGGTGTCTTAGAACACAAACGTTGCTCGTTCCGAGTGGCGTGCCACTACGCAGCACGCGGATATTCAACTCGCTGCGGTTGATCAAATTCTCGGAGGTTTCCCCCCGATCGCCACTCTCTGAGATCAGTCCCATTGGAGTTTTCTTTTTCAACTACAATGTCAGGCGAGAAATTTCCGCAGCGATGCGCGCTGCCACGGCGGATGAATCGACGTTTTGAGTAGTCTTCAGGTCTCAAAATCAGGATTCTGTCGCGGTCGATCAATGCACGAACTTACCCTCAATAAGCTGGCGACTTAACCCTCTAAATTCAGGAACAGAACACTCGGATACATGCAAATTGCCCACCAATTGACCTCTTGAGAAGGGTGGTGTTGCTTTGTGCGACCCACTCCGTAAACACCTGTTAACAAAAGAAATATGGCCATTTACTGCTACCTTTGATGAAAGCCATGATTCCTGACTCCGCGTGCGCACCGGAAAACTTTTGTCCAACTCATGAAAATCTATTCCCGAGTGCGCGACTGGACTAAATTTGCCCGGCTCAGTTCTTACCCGTCGGAAACAGCGCAAGCTTGCGGACATCCTTTCGCACCTAAAATGCCACCAACACCTTATCGTTGCAGGAGCATCAAGAAAGTCGTGCTCCCTGAGAGGCAACGACAATCGACCAACCAAATTTGTAGAGCGTTTTCGAAAACGCGATCAGAAATAACTGCATCGCCGGAGAGATTCATGAATAAGGACGACGCCTGGAAGCTTGCAAATCAATGGGTCGCAGCCTGGAACGCGCACGACCTGGATCAAATCGTGGCGCACTATGACGACGCAGTGGAGTTGACGTCGCCCGTGGCGGCGCGTCTCCTGGGCACACTCGACGGTAAGGTCTCGGGAAAATCAAAGTTGAGGTCTTATTTCCAGCGCGGACTGGAGGCTTACCCAAATCTCCAATTTCGCCTGGAGGATGTGCTGTGGGGCATGAACAGCGTGGTGCTTTACTACGCCAATGAAGACGGCAAGCACGCAGGTGAGTTCATGGAGTTATCCGCGGCGGGAAAAGTGACGCGAGCGGTGGCGAACTATAACAGCTAGGAGAGAGCGAGGTTTGTAGCGCCCGCCCTGAAGGCGGGCGCTACAAGACCAGACTGACTGACGGTGCGGGCGATCTACGGCGTCCTCGTAGCGACCTTTCCCGCACGCTTTTCCTGCTCTAACAGCAATTTTTTCCGCCCCAGGCCCCAGCGATAGCCGCCGAGCGATCCGTCGGTTCGCACCACGCGGTGGCATGGCACGACGACGGAAACCGGATTCGTAGCGCAGGCATGGCCCACTGCGCGTATGGCGCTGGGCTGTCCGATGGTTCGCGCAACATCCGAGTACGTGCGCGTGGAACCCATGGGAATCGCGCGCAACGCTTCCCAGACGCGCCGTTGGAAGGCTGTCGCCACCACATCGGTCGGCAAATTCAGTTGCGGATTGGAGCCTGCCAGATGGCGCACGATCTCCCGAACCCATCTGGAGTGTTGTCCCGGACCGCTGCTGATTTCGGCGTTGGGATATTCTTTTCGCAACGCAGCGATCAGTTCGGAGTCGCGATCTCCGAGGTACACCGCGGAAACGCCGCGCTCGGTCTGCGCGACCAGAACTCGTCCGAGCGCGCTGTCGGCGATCGAGTACGATATGTTCATCCCCAGCCCTCCGCGGCCGTACGTGGCGGGCGTCATGCCCAGTTGCGCGTCGGACTTTTCATACAGGCGGCTCGAGGAGCCGTAAGAAACTTCGTGCAGTGCGGTAGTCACATCTTTCCCCTTTCGTAATTCGGATTTAAATCGCGCCACTCGCAGGGCGTCCGCATACTGCCGCGGCGTGATCCCCATGCCCTTGCGAAACGTGCGTTGCAGATGCGCTGGGCTCAGCCCCGCGTTTTCGGCAAGAAGCCGGAGAGAAATCATGCCGTCGGGACTAGCTTCAATTTCACGGCATATACGCTGGATCAAGATCACCTGCGGATTGCCGCGAGCCTCTCGAGGATGGCAGCGGCGGCAAGCCCGGAAGCCCGCCTGCTCGGCGGCCTGCGGCTCGGCAAAAAACCGGATCTGCTTTGTGTCCGGCCGCCGCGAAGGGCAGGAAGGCCGGCAGTAGATTCCCGTCGAGCGGACCCCATAGACAAACACGCCGTCCATCCGCGTGTCACGCGAAGCGACAGCCGAAAGCCATCGCCTCTGAGCCGGCGCGGGAATCGCGGTTGATATCGAATTGGAATGCGTTGCCATTGTCAGTTTCCCCTTCTTCCCGATCACAATAGCCAAAACCGTTCCCGCGGCGCTATCCGAATCTTGCGGTCAAACCAAAATTCAAGTAGCACAGGCTTCAGCCTGTGGATTTTATGCGGCGTATCTACGGACCACTCCGTCACCATTGCTTTTTCCGGCTGAGACAATTTGGACGTTGTAAACTCCCGAACGTATTGAAACAATTCCCGCATCATGCCCAAAAAACTCCCTATTTGGTCCGACGCGACGCTCGCCGTTCACGGCGGTGAACTGAAACACGGCCTGAACGCGCCCGTCACCGCGCCCATCGTTCGTTCCGCGAATTTCACGTTTGCCACCAGCGCCGAAATGAAGCGCTGGGCCGAGGGCAAATCGAAAGCCTATATTTACACGCGCTACGGCAATCCCACGCTCACCGTTGCCGAAACGAAAATCGCGGAACTGGAGCGGGGCGAGGCCGCGCTGGTGACCGCCTCCGGATCCGCGGCGATCTCCAGCGCTCTCTTGTCTGTACTGCAGGCAGGAGACGAATTGATTGCCACGCGACAGCTATACGGTGGCTCCTACCGCCTGATGCGCGACATCCTGCCGCGCATGGGAGTTCGCGTGCATTATGTGGAGTCAAATCTGGAGGGCGTCGACGGTCTTGTGAATACCAGGACTCGCGCGTTCTACGTGGAGACGCCTACCAATCCCACGCTGGGCCTCGTGGATCTGAAAAGAGTCGCGCAGTACACCAGAAAGCATAAACTCGTTTCGATCATCGACAATACGTTTGCCACTCCGATCCTGCAAAAGCCTCTCGCAATGGGTTTCGATCTGGTGGTGCACAGCGCGACCAAATATCTGGCCGGCCATTCGGATATTGTCGCCGGTGCGGTCGCCGGCAGCCGGGAAAAAATCGCCAAGGTCCGGGAACTAATGATTTGTCTCGGCGGATCCATGGATCCGGATCCGGCGTATCTCCTGGTTCGTGGATTGAAAACCCTCGAACTTCGGGTCCGGCGCCAGTGTGAGAGCGCCATGGCCGTGGCACGTTTTCTGGAGCGTCACCCGAAAATCGCCAAAGTTCATTATCCGGGTCTCGCTTCCCATCCCGATCATCGCCTGGCGAAACAGCAGATGGGAGGGTTCGGTGGAATGCTGGCATTTGACATGAAGGGCGGGCTTTCCGCGGCACGCCGACTGTGCGACAAAAGTCGGATTTTCCTGCTGGCTGCCAGCCTGGGTGGAGTTGAATCTCTCATTGTGCTTCCAATCTACACATCTCACCACCGTATGGGCACAGAGGAACTCGCAGCCGTGGGCATAACCGCGGGGACCGTGCGCATGTCCGTGGGCCTCGAGGATAGCCGGGATCTGATTGCCGATCTCAAGCAGGCCCTAACGTAAGTGATTGCTGTCGTGACAGTTATAGGGATATTAACAAGAGGCAACAATCCCTATTGACCGGCTCTGGGGCAGGTGTTTTACAATACGTAAGCAACTTTTCTGGCGGCGGAATCGGTCCTTAGAGTTTGGCAGGCATTTTGCTCTCAAAGGTATGGAGGGCGGTGCCGCTTGTCATTTCAAAATTGTTTCAAAAAGACTCGTATGGTAAACCGCGCCCAAAATTCGGCTGCTTGGTTATTCCTTGCCGCCGGAGTTGTATTCGGGCTTGCCGGGTGCGACGACACCGCCAAAAAAACTGTGCAAGTGCGGCCTCCGCAGATTGCTCCGCCGTCAGCGCAGCCGGTTCCGCAGCCTCTTCCTCTGAATACACCGCCAAAAAATGTGACGCCGCTTGCGGTTCAGGTTCCGGACTCCCGTGCCCGCCTGGCCGCGGATAGCCAGGCTGCATTCGACGCAGGCGAGCAGGATTTCAAGGCCGGCCATCTGGTGAAGGCGCGCGAGGAATTCGACGAAGCGCTCGACCAGTTGTTGGCCAGCGGATACGATCTGGACGGCGACCCGCGCCTGAGTGCCTTATATCACCATATCATCGACACAGTGAGCCTCGATGAGCTGGAAGCTTTCCGCGCCGGCGATGGTTTCAGTGAACAGAAATCCACGCCGGCGCCCATCGACGAAATCGCCGAAGAACCGATCCCGCAGCCCGAGAAATTCGATCCCAATCTGCGAGGACGTGCCGAAGGCGAAGTAAACGCGATTGACCACGACGTGCCTCTGACGGTCAACGATTCGGTGCTGGCTTACTTGAATTATTTCAAGACCCCGCGCGGCAGCGCGATCGTCGAAACCGGACTGCGCCGCGCAGGACGCTACCGCGAGATGGTGCAGCGCGTACTAAAGGAAGAGGGTCTGCCGCAGGATTTGATCTATCTGGCTCAGGCCGAAAGCGCGTTCCAGCCGCAGGCCGTGTCCAAGGCGGGCGCGCGAGGCATGTGGCAGTTCATGTCCTTTGCCGGCCGAAAATACGGGCTTCAAAAGACGTGGTGGGTGGACGAACGGCAGGATCCAGAGAAAGCCACGCGAGCCGCCGCGCGCGATTTGCGGGATTTGTACAGCCAGTTCGGCGACTGGTACCTGGCCATGGCCGCCTACAATTCCGGCGCGGGCACCGTTCAGCACGCTGTGGAACGCACAGGCTACGCCGATTGCTGGGAACTCTACCGCCGCAATGTTCTTCCAAAAGAAACGCAGAACTATGTGCCGATTATTCTGGCGCTGGACCTGATCTCCAAGGATCCCGCGCGCTACGGCATCGAATTTGAGCCCGAGCCCCCTTTGAAGGCCGACACCGTGAAACCGGGCCAGGCGATCGATCTGCGGCTGGTTGCCGAGACGATTGACACGGACCTGGAATCCCTGCGCAGCTTGAACCCTGAACTCCTGCGCCTGGTGACGCCTCCCGATCCGAATTTCGTCTTGCGCCTGCCCGAGGGCAGCGCCGAGCGTTTCTTCGGCGAAATTGCCGCGATTCCTCCGGAGAAATGGGTCAGCTGGCGTCGCCACAAGGTAGAGCATGGCGAGACCTTGTCCTCTATCGCCAAACAGTTTCGCGTTTCTCCCTCGGAAGTCGCGGACGCCAATGATTTAGTCGCCGGAGCGTCGCTCGAGGAAGGCCAGAAGCTGATTATTCCCGCGGCTTCGAGGCCGGAAACCTCCGCCGGAAAGCTGATCCGCTACCGGGTACGGCGCACGGACACCATTGCCACGATTGCTGACGAATTTGACGTCACCGCCGCCGAACTCCGCAAGTGGAACCACCTGCGGGCCGATCATGTGGTGCGCGGTACCTCCCTGCGGATTTACCCGGGCGGCATGACGCCACCTGCGTCCTCGCAACAGTCCTCGCAACAGTCCTCGCAACAGTCCTCGCAACAATCGCAGGCCAGGGCCAAAGGTGATGCTGCCGCCAGCGCCTCTAGGTCCGGCACGCCTGGCACGCCCAGCACGGTTGTGGCGCGGCGTACCGGCACGAAAAATGATCCGGTCATGGATGCGCGCTCCAGCAGCGTGGTGCATCGTGTCAAGGCGGGCGAAACCCTGTGGTCCATTGCTCGCGCCTATCAGACCACGGTGGAAGCCATTCAGGCAGGAAACAAGTATCTGTTCAGCCGTCCCCTGCAGGTCGGCGACACGCTGACCATTCTGCCTACCCGTTAGTCCTGTCTTGCTTTTTCTTCCGACTTGTCACTATATTGTGGGCACCTTAGCGGCGAGTCAGGCGTTCGCGTGCCCCAAGCGGGGAGGGCCCGCCCGAGGAGCCGGAGAACGGAAGCGGAATTTGCGCTGCCCGGGTGTACCGCTTGACAAAGGTGCCGGATTCCGTTTATAAGCGCGCGATGGCTTCTACCGCCATCGAATTCCTCGAAATGGCGACGAATCGAAGGGAGAACGTGGATGGCCTACGAAAAAGAAGACCAGAGCGATGAAAACGAGTTCGTGCATTTTGAGGAAGAAGAACTCGGCGGCGACCCGGAAGAAGTGATCGAAGAGGAAACCGAAGAGGAGTTGGTAATCTCCGATCGTCCCGGCGCGGCGGGCGGCGCGCAAGCACCGGCTGCGGCGCCTCGAGCAGCGGCTAAGAAGAAACCGGCGGCCAAAAGTGCCAAGAAAGCAGCGGCGCCCAAGGCCAAAAAGAAAGCCAAGGCCGCTCCCAAAAAATCGGCTAAGAAAAAATCGGGCAAGAAAAAGCCGGCCAAGAAATCGGCCAAGAAATCCGCCAAACGCGGCAAGAAACGCTGACGCCGGTTGGATCAAATCGGATAACAGACCGGAATTTCTGCGGACAGGGCCTGGGAACATCACCCAGGCCATTTGTCTTTGTGAGTGACTGCAACCCGCATGTTCCACTTCGAAACAGTTGGCTGCATTCCCGTACTTAAGCTTCCCTATTCCTGATTCGAACAATCTCCTTGCGGCTGGCGCGATCCGTGACTAGCATGGCGGCCATGAGGCTGGCCGTTGAGCACGTGCGGCGCATGCGGGGTGGGGCGCAGGCGCACCTGATGCGCTGCGACGACGAGGCTTACTACATCGTTAAATTTCAGAATAATCCCCAGCATTTACGCATTCTGGCGAATGAAATGCTCGCAACCCGTCTGGCAGCGCGGCTGGGTTTGGCCGTGCCGCAGGTCGAGGTCATCGAGGTGCGTTCGGAAATTATTGCCTATACGCCGGACCTTGTGATGCAACTGGGCCTCGGAAGAAAACCCTGCGCGGCGGGAAAACAGTTCGGATCGCAGTTTCCGGGGCATCCGGCGCGTCTCGCGGTGCATGATTTTTTGCCCGATGAACAGCTTTCGGGCGTGCGGAATCTTGCGGATTTCCTGGGCGTTCTGGTGTTTGACAAGTGGACCTGCAACACCAACGGGCGGCAGGCGATTTTTTTCGCGAGCCCGCGAGTGATGCGGATGCTGGTGATTCGTCCGTGGTGAACGGCCAGGCGACGGGGGATCCAGGAGCAGCGTATGCGGCCTCCGGATATAGAGCGATGATGATCGACTTCGGTTTTTGCTTCAATGCCGGAGAGTGGGATTTTCCGGATGCGCCCTTGCGCGGGCTGTACACGCGCCACCGCGTCTACGAGAGCGTCTCCGGGATGGAAGCCTTCGAGCCCTGGCTCGACCGGCTCGAGAAACAGATGACCGAGCGCGTGCTGGGCGACGAAGCCGCGCAGATTCCGCCCGAGTGGTACGCCGGAGACTGGGATTCGCTGGAACGCCTGCTGGAGCGCCTGTACCGCCGCCGCGACCGCGTTCGCGAACTGATTTTATCGGCCCGCAATTCGGGCCGCGAGCCGTTTCCTAACTGGAAGGTGAAACATGCCTGAACAAATGCTGCAGCCCTGCGCGTATCACGTGGTGCGCTACCAGCCCAATCTGATCCGCGATGAGTGGGTCAACATCGGCGTCCTTCTTTTTCTTCCTGCAGAAGTGCCTGGAGCAGGGCCCGACGGCGGCTCCGCAGACGGGAGCGCAAGCTGGCCCGCGGCCGGACGGGTGCGCCAGCGCTGGCTTGACGAGCCCGCCGACCTTTTGCGCCTGCGCCGCCTGCATCCAGCCGCGGATGAGGAACTTTTATTGCGCCTGCCAGCCGAATTTGAGCGGCAGTTCGCCGGGCGCGAAATGGAGGCCGGGGCCATTCTCGAAAAATTCGACGACACGCTGTCCAATGCCGTGCAGCTGGCGCCGCGCAAAGGTCTGCTGTCGCGTGACCCTGACGCCGAACTCGACCGTCTCTTTCGAGAACAGGTGGAGCCCCTGCGCGAGACGCGGCGGGGCGTGGTGGAAATCCGCACGCGCGCGGATGTGCGCGCCCGGGCCGCCGATTATTTCCGCACCGAAAAAATTCTGCGCCTGATGCAGCGCGGCGTGCGCGTTGAGGAGTTCACCGCCCCTGGCGATCCGATGCGCATCGATTTTTCCTACCGCCGCAACGGCACGCGCGGCTTCGTGCATTCCGTGGCGCTTGGCCGCGACCCCGGCCAAGCCAAGCTCCTGGCCTACACCGCGGGCGCGATCCGCGACCAGAATAAGCACACGGAGTTTCTGGCCGTCACCGAGCGCGAGCCCGCGCCGGGCAATTCTCGCGATAAATTTGTCTCAAAAATTCTGGAGGAAAGCGATATTCGCGTGGTGCCGCTGGGGGAACTGCGCAAGTGGGCCCATGACGTGGCACCGGTGCTGCGGGCGGAAGGCGCGTGACTGGTAACCGGTGAAAACATTCTGGCGCGACTTACGCAGCACCGGAATTCTTCAAATTTCCGACAGCAATCCCGTACTCTCACACAAGCTGGCATTTGTAGGCGACGTACGCATTAGCGCCCCACCAGTCACTAGCCACCCGTCGCCGGCCACTGCTCCTACAAAATGTCCTCGCTCCACGATTCCAGATAGGACTTCACCTTGCCCACAAACTGGTGCGCGATGGCGCCGTCCACCACGCGGTGATCGTAGGACAGGGTGAGGTAAACCATCGAGCGGACCGCGATGGCGTCGTCAATCACCATCGGTCGCTTCTGAATGGCGCCGATTCCCAGGATGGCGACGTTCGGCTGGTTGATTACCGGCAGGCCCATCAGCCCGCCATAGACGCCCGGATTGGTGATGGAAAAAGTTCCTTCTTGAACTTCGTCGGGTTTCAGTTTCTTGGCGCGGGCGCGTTCCGCCAGATCGTTGATGCCGCGCGCCAGGCCCAGGAAATTTTTCTCCTCGGCATTCTTCAGCACGGGAACGATCAGGCCCCATTCCAGTGCGACGGCAATGGCCACGTTGATCTCGCGGTGCAGAACCACCGTGGCCCCGTCGGCCGATGCGTTGACCGTGGGATAGGCGCGCAAGCCTTCCACGCAGGCGCGCACGAAGAAGGGCATGAAAGTCAGCTTCGTTCCGTACTTGGTTTCGAACGCCGCTTTCGAACGCTCGCGGATTTTGGCGATCTTGGTCATGTCCGCTTCGTCGATCGAATACACGTGCGGCGACACGTGCTTGGAGGCCACCATGTGTTCGGCAATGCGCTGGCGCATGATGCTCATGGGCTGCGCTTCGTAATTGCCGAAGTAGATCCGTTCACGCGGCACCGCATTTTCGAGCGCGGGGTGCGCGACGGCGCCGCCCGGGCCTGACGGTGGGGGAGGCGCCGGGGAAGCCGCCGGAGCGGACGACGTTGCGCCCGAGGGCGTGGCCGCTGTTGGCGCCGCTGGCCTCGGGCCCCCGGAACCGACGGCGGCCAGAATATCTCTCTTGCTGACTCGGCCACCGGCCCCGCTTCCTTCCACTTCCGCGAGGTCCACGTTATGTTCCTTGGCCAGTTTGCGGACCAGGGGTGAACTGCGAATTTTCTGGCCGTTGCCGCGCATGGCGGGTGCAGGAGGCGCTGCCGAAGGCGCAGCACTTGCTGCGGCAGGAGCCGGAGTGGATGCCGTGGCAGGCGCCGCAGGGGCCGCCTTGGGCGCTGCGGGCTTCTCAGCCGCAGGAGGCGGCGCGGGAGCGGCGGCGGGCGCTTCAACAGCGGCGCCGGCCGCTTCGATGACCGCGACGACCGTTTGAATGGGCACGGTCTGGCCCTCGGTAACCTTGATTTCCTTCAGAACGCCGGCCGAAGGCGCGGGAATTTCCGCATCGACCTTGTCGGTGGAGATTTCGAACAGGGGCTCGTCGCGTTCGACATGGTCTCCCGGTTTTTTGAGCCACCGGGTAATGGTGCCTTCGAAAATGCTTTCCCCCATCTGGGGCATGATGACGTCTACGGCCATGGGTATCCTCTTTTCGCGTTGGTTCCAGATAATTCTACCGCAGGTGACGCTGATTCGTGATTTGTGATTCGCGACCCCTGATTCGTGATTCGTCTTTCGTCATCCGAAAACCGGGCTTCCGCTCTGGATGCTCGACACTTGATGTACCAACAACAGGTTTTGAACGGTTCACCGATCACGATTCACGAATCACGGCCCTCTAATACTTTGCCAGTTCCCGCGCCGCTGCGACAATTTTCCGAGCGTTGGGCCGGAAATAATCCTCGAGTCCCGGCGCATACGGGACCGGCGTGTCCAGCGAAGTGACGCGGCGGATCGGCCCGTCGAGATCCTCGAAGGCGTTTTCCGTTACGATGGCGGCGATTTCTCCGGCGATGCCGCCGGTGCGGGTGTCTTCGTGCACCACCAGCAGCTTGTTTGTTTTTCGTACCGAGGCCAGAATCGTTTCCGTGTCCAGCGGCAGAAGCGTGCGCAGATCGACGACCTCGGCTTCGATATTTTCCTTGGCCAGTTCCGCCGCGGCGTCCAGCGCCGCGTGCAGCATGGCCGCATAACTCACGATGGTCAGGTCGCGGCCCTCGCGCCGCACAATCGCCTTTCCGATGGGCACCGTAAAATCGTCCGCCGGAAGCTCTTCCTTGATTCGCCGGTACAGAAACTTGTGCTCGAAGAACAGCACCGGGTTGTTGTCGCGAATCGCCGATTTCAGCAGTCCCTTCGCGTCGCGCGCCGTAGCCGGGCAAACCACTTTCAGGCCGGGCGTGTGCGCGAAATACATTTCCGGATTTGCCGAGTGGAACGGCCCGCCGTGCACACCGCCCCCGCACGGGCCACGCAGGACCATGGGCACGGGCCCCCCCCAGAGATAGTGCGATTTGGCCGCATAATTGGTGATGATTTCAAACGCGCAGGCGATGAAGTCGATGAATTGCATCTCCGCGATGGGCCGCAGGCCGGCATAGCCCATGCCGATGGCCGCGCCCACGATGGCCGACTCGCTGATCGGCGTGTCGATCACCCGCTCCCATCCGAAGCGCGCCAGCAAGCCTTCGGACGCCTTGAACGCCCCGCCGTAAACGCCCACGTCTTCGCCCAGCAGCACAACCGCCGGGTCGCGGTCCATTTCTTCGGACATAGCCTGGCGGATCGCTTCGAGGTAAGTGGTTTCGGACATGATTTAGCGGCCTGCCTTGGCTCGTGCGGGCGCTCGCGACGGTTTTTTTCGGGCTTTTCGTGCGGGCACTTCCATGCGGGCGGCAGGCTGCCGCGCGCCGTTCGCCGCAACTGCTTTCACCGGCCACTCGGGATTGACGCTCGAACGCGGCGGCAGAAGCTCTTCCTTAGCCCTTCGCCAATCGGGCACGGTCTCGTGACAGCCATCGCAATACACGCCTTCGGCGGCCGTCTCGGGCGGCGGGACGGCCGAATTTTCGGCGAATTCGACGTCGGCGCGGATTTCGCGCGCAATGCGGTCGTCCATTTCCTTTTTAGTTTTCGAGTCCCACAATTTTTTTTCGGTCAACCATTTTTCAAAACGTGCGAGGGGATCGCGCCGCTTCCATTCTTCCCGCATGACTCGTGGAATATATTCGGCCGCGTCGTGCTGCGCGTGGCCGAGCATGCGCATCGTTTTTGCTTCGACCAGCACCGGCCCGTTCCCGGCGCGGGCGTACTCCACGGCGGCGTGA
>Ga0157374_10002433_pt1 | contig 15699 bp, 8 predicted proteins | sample M25metaG_FD_115308 | JGI IMG/M metagenome (GOLD analysis project Ga0157374, IMG submission 115308) | Miscanthus rhizosphere microbial communities from Kellogg Biological Station, Michigan, USA - M2-5 metaG | ecosystem: Host-associated > Plants > Roots > Rhizosphere > Soil | place: USA: Michigan...
GCCCACACCGGCAGCCGCGGACTTGTCGTCCTTGCTCTGCGCCCACGTATAAACCACGGTTGAAGCCAGGTCATGGGCACGGTGCTCGAACTTGACGTTCATGGCGTTGTAGTGTGAATAGCCGTGCCAGTCGCTGTCAATGTAGAAGTTAGTAAAGTTTTTGTATGGCAGCCGGCTGGCGTTGCTGCATGGCGCCACTCCGAGGTTAACGTAAGACCCGTTCACCTGTTCCTGGCAGAATGCCACACTGTCCGTCGGGATGGCTGAAGGCTGAGCGATATTGCGGCGATCCAACAAGTGAACCGCGTGCGTCCCGATGTAGTTCACCTCGAGTGTAGTGTTCCGGAAAACTTCCCGTTGCACTCCCGCCGTCCACGACTGGACGTAGGGATTCAGCGGGTTGGGAGACTCAATCACCGCCAGGAACGTCAACGTTGACGCGGGGAAAGGACCTAGCGCTGCATACGACGGGAACATGTTGTTGCTCAGCTTAGGCGCTGTGGCGTTTGTGGTCACGTTCAGGGAGTTGCGAACGCTGTACGGATAAATGTCGGCCGAATCGTCGATCTCGCGTCCCTCCGCGGAATCATAAAAGATTCCGTATCCGGCGCGAACCACGGTCTTGGGCGTCATGCGGTAGTTAACTCCAAGCCTCGGTGCAAACGGATTTTTCGGGCCCTCGTGCGGGACCCTTCCACAGTAGCGAAGAATCGGCCCGCTCGTTGTGTCGCCGCCGGGCGATACACCGTTCGAGGTGAGAGTCTTATCGGCAAAGCACAGTCCGCCATTTGGGTTTTGCAGGTCACGCCAGAAGAAGTGGTTCTTGGCTTCGTACGCAGCGGCGCGGTAATCCCAGCGAAGACCTATGTCAACTGTCAGCTTTTGATTCACCTTCCAGTTGTCCATAATGTACGGCGCAAGGTAGCCGAAAACGTGGTCCTGCGGGTTGCCGGCCGTGTCTGTCGGGACATACTGCGTGGCGCCGGGTACAAATCCGCCGACGTTGTTGTAGTAGCCCAGCAGCATGTCAGCCACCGCATTGCCCGTGCCGCACAATCCGTTCGGGTTGGGGCAGTTGGCTTGGTTGGCCGTTGCCGTTGCTGAGGAGAAGCCCCAATCACCGTAGAAGTCGTCGTCCAGGTTGCGGACCAGATGCCACTTACGGTAATCGATGCCGAAGCCCAGGGTGTGGTGGCCCTTGATCCAACTGAACGAGTCGGCAAATTCCCAAGTGGGCCCGTCGGAACCGGAATAGGAGTTAACCGAACCGCCGCCGCTCGCAAACTGGGACAACCCCACGTTGGGCCAGGTCTGTTGCAGGGGCCCGAACTTGGTAAATGTGCCGGTGAGTGCCAGCGTTGAAACTGCGTCGGGCGTAATCGTCGGTCCCCCCTGCGGAGCATTCGCCTGAAGGTGCCCGAAACGGAAGTTGTTCACGCTGTTCGAGCCGATGTTGAGCGTGTGCGATACTGCCCACGCAGTTTGTTTCTGCAGGTAGATCTCGTAGCCATGAACCAGATCGCCGGAGTTATAGGACCCCTGATTGGTGTAGTTGGCGTCTGTGTAGCGGAAGAAGACCGAGCCAAATCTGCCCAGGTTCTGATCCCCGCGGTAGGTCTGCTGGTTCTGATGCAGCGGAAATCCGGTGGCCTTGAAGAAATTGCTTATGCCTTCTGGCTGATTTGCGATGGTGGGCGCCTGCCAGAAACCGTTCGCGACTGCAACGGCTCCGACATTCCCGGTCTGACGAGTCGTGGGAATCTTGTTCCCTAAGAATGGCTGACCGGTGAGAGGATCCACCGGCATGCAGTTGTAACCATTTGCAAGCAGCTTGTTGCAATCAGCCGAGCCGTAGGCGGGAAGTAGACCGCCGGGCAGGCCGAGATTCGGCAGAGGCTGGTACTGCTCGGCGGAAAAGTCGCCCGCCAAGATCTCCGGGTTGGGCATGGTGGTGATTTCTTGGATTCCGTTAGTAATGCGCCAGCCCTCGTAGTTCGCAAGGAAGAAGCTCTTGTTGCGGCCGTCATACACGTGCGGAATGAAGATTGGACCACCCGCGACAAATCCAAACTGGTTCTGATGCAGCGGCGGATTGAGCGTCGGGTTGTGGCTGATGAAGTTGGTGGCCGTGGGAAACGGTTTGGCGTCAAATCCGTTTTCGCGGTGGTAATAGAAGACTGATCCGTGCAGGTTGTTCGTGCCGCCCTTGCTGACGATGTTGATCTGCGTCGCACTGAATCCCTGGTCTGCGGAATACGTACCACTCGAAACCTTGAATTCCTGGATCGCGTCCTGCGACAGGATCACGGCAGGGGTTACCAGTGCGGCGTCCGTATTCACGAGACCGTCCAGCGTGTAGTTGTTGCCCTCAGGACGTCCGCCGTTCACGCTGATTGCGTTGCCTTCCCCTTGTCGCATGGTGCCCTGCTCACCGCCGACCGTGACAGCGCCAGCGCCGACAAGCAGAAGCTGCATGAAATTGCGGCCGTTCAGCGGGAGATCCTCGACCTGCTGTTGACTCACAAGGTTGGAGAGTTCTGCCGTGTCCGTGTCAAGCGAGACCGCCTGCGCAGTTGTGGTGACAGTCTCGGTGACTGCTCCGGGTTTCAGCGTCAGATCGACACGTGCGTGCTGATTGACGGTCAGCGTGAAAGATGAGATCACCGCCTTCTGGAATCCGCGCGCTTCGCCAGATACTGTATACGAGCCTGGGTTGAGCGCAGGAGCGTTGTAGTCGCCCGCGCTGGTTGTGACCGTTTGGAAAGAAACCTTGGTCGCAGTGTTGGTCACAATGATCTTGGCATTCGGTACAACCGCACCCGATGGGTCGGTGACCGTTCCAAGAATCGTTCCCGTCGCTCCAGCTTGTCCGAACATCTTTCCGCCCATTGCAAGCAGTAGCAACAGCAAAGCGCTGACACGAAGAATTCGCATCGACTTACCTCCTGAAAATGCCGTCCATCTCTTACCACACATTTGTTCAGGTCACAGGCAATGCGTCTCTTATCAGACTTAGCCTTAGGGTGACACGTTGAGCGGGGATGACCTGATTCAAATGCACCGCGACATTAGTCAGTCCGCAGAAACGTTGTCAAGTAGAATTTTGTTTCTCAATTGAAAATTACCGAATGACTAAATCTCAATTTCGATCGGCGCCGGAACAGCGAGCGCGATTCTGCTCAATTCCTCCGATAGCCCCGTAGAGGTAAAAGCCTTTAGTGAACCACTCTGTGACTAAATGTGTTTCCTGCGGGCAATGGTCCACAGCCAGCTGTGCCCGCAGCCCAACGTTGCGAGTTAGATAGCTCAGTATTCGAATAAAAATTTTGTTCAATAGAGAATCATCAACAAACCTGAACGAAGGGAATCCTTATCAGGGCAGCCGTTTTCTCCAGCCTGCTAGCCTGGTGCCCGACACCGACTGCGCAGTGATGCGCGGGGCCCTGGGCATTCCATGCCTCTACAAACCTCTTCGCGCCAGGCGCAAATCGATAGTGGCTATTCGTGTTCCCGATCTTAAGCACCTCGCCGGGAACGCACTCTCCCTCAGCCGCAACCAGCTTGTACCCCGACCCCGCCTCTTCCACAACTGACAGCAACGTCACGGGTCCATGCTTCACGCTCATCTCGACCGACAATCCCCTTCCCACCTTGCCGTGATACACGTTGAGCGGTCTGACCTTGGTCTTGCTCTGGGCGATGGCAATATGTCCTGGGCCATCATGGCCCATCAACACGTGGTCGAGACTCAGATCCAGCGCGTAGTACTCGGTGAACGATCCTCCGGCGCCAAGTTCATCCATGATCTTCATCGCAAGTACGTTCTTCACCTCGTACTCGCCAGCGACAGGAACTCCGCGCCCCGTCAGCAGCGACGTGCCCAGGATGATCGAGCTCATAGTGTCTTCATTGGCCGCTACACCACTGCCCATGTAGTAGTAGGCCATCGATTGCAGATCATGCGCCGCGACGAGCCGATCGAGAGCCAAAGACGTTCGTGCCGCTCGCGCCAATTCCTCCTCAGCGCAATCCGCCTGCACATCAAATTGCTCGCGGAATTCGGCAACACGTTCAGCCATCTCGGAATTGGTTACGCCTTCACGCAGGGCGCTCAGTTCATCCAACTCAAGCTGCTCGATGTGACACCCGAATGTAATCGCTACCTGTGTCAGATCGGTTGCGATATCGAGCATTCCACCGTAGTAGTGCCCCATCAGCCCTAGCCGATTCTCTGCCAGAGCTTTCTTCACTCGTGCCGCATCCACCCACTCAGAGATTAGTTTCCATGTCGGCTCGTCTCCGAGAATGCCGGTGACCTGGTGGAATGAAATCCGCGCCCGGCGTAACACATTCGCAATCTCAGGAACGCTGCACGCCGAGCAGAATGCCAGCCACTCACCGGTCATCGCGGTTCGATCTGGCAACCGGTTGAAAGCTTCGTAGTCGATGGATGCCTCAGGTTGAATGTTCAGCACCAGAACCGGCACCTGCGCTCTCTGCACAATCGGAAGGACCGTGCTGGAGAGCGCATAGGTGGTGACGTAAATGATCAGTAGATCAACGTCGGCGCGGCGACACGCGTGCCCGGCCTCGCGTCCCTTCTGCGGCGTGTCCACCAGGCCGAGCATCTCAACTTTGGCGCCGGTTCGCCGCAGATGCTCGTCTACTTGTCCGACATACCCTTCGAGCCGGTCGCGAAGTCCGGCAAACTGGGGCCAATACGCGTCTAGCCCGATACCGCAGAGACCGACCTTCAGCTCTGTCATTTGAGGACCCTTCCGGTCAGCTTCTATTTCAACTTCAGCACTGTGACAGCGAACGGCGCCAGCTTGATTTGATCGCCCTGAACGGTTCCAGTCCGCGGCTCTTCGTCGCCAGTCTCATCGTCAACTGTAAGCGAAGTTGCCCCCGTCAAATCCGCTGCAATTTTCACCGTCTTCTCTGAATTAGTCTTATTCACGAGCAGGACTTTCTTCCCATCGGGAGTGATAAATCCCTGCTCCGTCAAGCCCCCCGGCTCGTCAGATTTCCGTCCCACCAGCTTGTCTCCGGGATGGAAATTGTCCTTGATCATCTTCAGAACCCAATATCGCGAGTTTGGTTTTCCGTTGTTGTAGTCAATCATCGAAACGCTGGGAAACTGCGACGGGTACCCCACGAGCTGCGATTCCCCAATCACATCGACACCAAGCTTCGAGAGTTCCACGAAGAGATATCCGTAAAGTGCGCCGGCCGCGTTCCAGTAGCGGTGTGGAATGTGATCCGGCATCGCCTTCGACGCCGCGATCTCAACTCCATCGGTGGGTAGAATCACGCCCAGTTCGTCGGTGTCCACCTTAGTCGATGGAGACAGCCTGTCTCGAATCGCAAGGATGTAACGCGTCGTGGCGAGAAAGCCATCGGCCTGATTGAAGAACGTGTGCTGCCAGCCATCGAGCGACTCGTCCATCGCCGGGCTCGCATAAAAGTGGAACGAGACGTAATCGAGTGGGATTCCCTTCTTGTGATTCTTGGAGTTGAGGAAATACTCGAAGTACGCAGGCTTCGCTCCCGGCGCCGCCAGTGCAAGGCCCATAAACTTCGTCCCCGGGCTCACGCGCCGAATGCCCTCGACAATCGCGTCGTAGCGCTTTGTGTAGTCCTCGGGCGTCGTATTGTGTTCGAAGTCGACCTCGTTCAAGACCTCCCAGTATGAGAAGGTGTAGTGATTTCCAGAGTCGTGCCGCTTCCCGTTCTCATCTGTGAATCCCCCTTGCGTATACCAGCTCACCAGCCGTCCGAAATAGTCGCCAAGTTCTTTTCCGCTCGGATCGCGCAGCTCAGTCCCCTTTGTGTAATCCCAGAACACCTGGTTCGGATTATCGGGATACTTCACCGGCTGATCTGTCTTAAACATCCAGGCCGGAATCGTGCTGAAGTTCATGATGGTCGAGTGCCCCTCGGTCGCCGCCAACAGATCCTTCGTTACTGGATCGATATATGTGAAGTCCCATGAGGTCTTCTCTTTCGTTGGGGGCTCCAGTTCGGCGACGGCAATTTTTGGATACGGCAACCACGGAACGTAACGCACGTAGTCGGCGCCCAGCGCTTTCAGCGCGGAAAACGATCCATCGTGAATCGGTGATCCAGGATTGAGCATGGGATTCGTAACCACCTGCAGAGTCGGGGTGGACTTGGACACGATCACCACCTTGTCCCAGTCAATCTCCACTTTTTCCTGTTTCTTTTCCTGCGATCCCACCGGAATGGACGCCAGCGAGAGAAGCCCCAGAACGAATCCGTTCCAAAATCCAAAATTTGTCTTCCGCACAAACACCCCCCCTTGAAAAACCCAATCGAGAAACTAGAGCAAAGCGGCCGGGACTAGCAATCATTTTCGCGATTCGTAAGATGTTTCCGTGCTGAAATCGGAATCCGCGGAGATGAATGCTCCGCTTCGCCTGCCAGTGGAGAACCCTTGCCGCCGCTCCGGAGATTAAAGCAGATCGGAGCCACAAATTTCGATTGGAAAATTCATTTGAGAATCTTTTTCTCTTCCGAACGGTTGTGGTTTCCTGCTAGAGTTCTCCCGCACAAGTTCAGTTCCGTTTCTCTGTGTTGCAACCAGTTCAGACTCTGCCGCGTTTGCAATGTCCACCATCGTGTTTCCCTGTTCGCGAAAGGAGAATTAATGATTCGCCAGGCTCTGAAATTGCTCGCCTCTTCCCTCTGCCTTGCCGCCATGATTGCGGGCGCCCAGGATAAAACTTCCTCCGACTCCCTGAAGAGCGGTTTCCAGAATCCGCCACAAAGTGCTCGTCCCCGGGTCTGGTGGCATTGGATGAATGGCAACATCACAAAAGAAGGCATCAAGCTCGATCTCGACTGGATGCATCACGCCGGCCTCGCCGGCTTCCAGAACTTCGACGCCGCGCTTCAAACTCCGCAGGTCGTCGATCACCGCCTGGCCTACATGACGCCTGAGTGGAAAGATGCCTTCAAGTACGCAATTACCGTCGGCGATCAGTACGGAATGGAGATGGCCATTGCCGGCTCTCCCGGCTGGAGCGAAAGCGGCGGCCCGTGGGTTCCCGGAGCCGAAGGCATGAAGAAGTACGTCTGGAGCGAAACAGCCGTTGAAGGTAGCAAGCCGTTCTCCGGCGAACTGAAACATCCGCCCAGCAACACTGGCGCTTTCCAGAACATTGGCATTCATGATGCGCTCGGTACTCCCAGCGGTCCCAACAAGATTCCGGAGTTCTACGCCGACGCGGCCGTCTTCGCTTTCAAGCGGCCAGCAAGCGACGCTCCCCTCGAGAAGTTGAACGCGAAGATTACCTCGAACGGAAACTCACTCGACCCCGCCGCCCTCTCCGACGGCGACCTGGAAAAGACAACGCAGGTCCCGATTCCGAAAGAAGGCGACATCTCCTGGATCCAATACGAGTTCCCGCAAGCGCAGTCCATCCGCTCCATCACATTTGTGACCAAGGCTCCAGGCTGGATCGAGCAGTTGATCGCCCAGATGTCCGCCCCGGAGATGAATCTGGAATCGAGCGACGACGGGCAGAGCTTCAAGCTTGTTTCAAAACTCGAGACAACAGACGCGCCGGAACACACGATTTCATTTGCGCCCGTCAGTGCAAAGTATTTCCGCGTTACATTCAAGCGCACACCTCCGCCTCCAATCCCCGACTGGGCCTCTGGAATCGATCCCGCTTCGTTCGGCTTCAGCAAGATGCCGGCCCCTCCCAAGGACTACGAAGTTGCTGAGATGGCGCTGCACTCAGGCGCTCGCGTAGATCACTTTGAAGAAAAGGCCGCCTTCGTTCCTGAAGACGATCTCTACAAGTTTGCGACTCCCCCCGTCGGACAGGAAGATGCAATCGCGAAGTCCAACGTTATCGATCTGACTTCAAAGATGAGCGCTGACGGAAAGCTCGAATGGACTCCTCCTGCAGGCGATTGGGTAGTCGTCCGACTTGGCTATTCCCTGCTCGGCATCACCAACCACCCGGCTACGCCCGAAGCCACAGGCCTTGAGGTTGACAAACTCGACCGGCGCTTCGTCAAAAACTACTTCGAGAAATATCTCGACAGCTACAAACAGACCGTTGGTCCTGAACTCATCGGGAAAAAAGGCATTCACTACGTAATCAACGACAGTTGGGAAGCCGGCTCGCAGAACTGGACTGACAACATGATCGCCCAGTTCAAAAAGCTCCGCGGATACGATCCTTCCCCATGGCTCCCCGTGCTTTTAGGCCAGGTTGTTGAAAGTTCCGAAGCCAGCGACCGCTTCCTCTGGGACTTCCGCAAAACAATCGCTGATCTCACCTCGACCGAGCATTACGAGCAGCTCGAGAACACTCTCCATGAATGGGGCATGGCGCACTATGGCGAGTCCCACGAAGGCCGACGTGCATTCATCGCCGATGGCATGGAGGTAAAGAAATACAACGAAGTTCCCATGAGCGCAATGTGGACTCAGACTCCCGGCGTAAACAAAGAGACGTTCGGCTACAACGCCGACGATCGCGAGTCCGCCTCCGTCGCTCATATCTACGGACAGAACGTCGCTGCAGCGGAATCCATGACCGCGGCAGCTGCACCATGGGCATGGTCGCCGGCGACCTTGAAACCGACCGCCGATCAAGAATTTCTGAACGGCATCAATCGTTTCGTCATCCACGAGTCTGCTCACCAGCCTCTGGTCAACAAAGCTCCCGGCATGACGCTCGGGCCCTTTGGTCAATGGTTAAATCGCAACGAAACCTGGGCCAATGATGCCTGCGTGTGGATCAATTACCTTACCCGCACAAGCTACCTGCTCCAGCAAGGCAAATTCAGCGCAGACCTCGTCTACTTCTACGGCGAAGACTCGAACCTCACAGCCATCTTCGACAAGAAGTCGCCCGATGTGCCCGCCGGCTACGGGTTCGACTACGTCAATGCCGATGCTTTGATTCATGAACTGCAGGTCTCCAACGGACACATCGAAACCAGGGCTGGCATGAGCTATCGCCTCCTCGGACTCGACCCGTACAGCCAGCACATGTCGCTTCCCGCGCTGCGTGCCATCCATAAGCTGGTAGAGGATGGCGCCACCGTCGCGGGTCCAAAACCCAAGGACGATCCGAGCCTCGCCGACGATCAGACCGAATTCAAAAAATTGAATGACGAACTCTTCGGCGACGGAACCGGAACCCACAAAGTCGGCAAAGGCACCGTCTATGCCGGTCAGAACCTCGGCGATGTGTTTCACACGATGAACCTCGCCCCCGATTTCGACTACACCAAGCCTGAGGGCGATACGCATCTCGAATTCGTGCACCGCAAGCTTAGCGACGGCGATCTCTACTTCGTCGACAACCGCGACGATAACGGTCACAAAGTTGATGCCACTTTCCGCGTTACCGGAAAGGAACCTGAACTCTGGCACGCTGAGACGGGCAAGTCAGAGCCCGTCAGCTTCAAGGTCGCGGACGGCCGCACCACGGTCCCTCTCGATCTCGAGCCATGGGGCAGCGTCTTCGTCGTCTTCCGCAAGTCCACCTCAGCAACCAACCGTTCAATCCCGGCAGGACAGAAGAAGGATCTCGCAACCCTCGATGGCTCGTGGAAGGTGGGCTTCCAGAGCGGCCGCGGCGCGCCGGATTCCGTCACGCTCGACAAGCTTGCCTCGTGGAGCGACAACTCCGATGCCGGCGTGAAGTACTTCTCCGGTACCGGCTCTTACACCAAATCCTTCGACATACCTGCCGCATCGCTGATGAAGGGCGCACAGGTTTGGATCGATCTCGGAGATGTCAAGAATCTGGCTGAAGTTACCGTCAACGGCAAGCCTCTCGGAATCGTGTGGCACGCTCCCTATCGCGTTAACGTGACCTCTGCTCTGAAGTCAGGTTCCAACGAACTCGTGGTGAAGGTGACAAACGCGTGGGTAAACCGGCTCATCGGCGACGAACAACCAGGCGCAACCAAGATAACCTTTGCCGATGTAAAACCGTACAAGGCCAATTCACCGTTGCTGCCCTCCGGACTTCTCGGCCCGGTCACTGTCTATTCGATCAGCAAGTAGTTCAGCCAACTACGTAGCCAGGCACAGCATTCCAGTGCCTGGCTGTTTTATTCTGGGGCGGCATGGAGGATGCATGAGCGAAGATTCAGAATCCATTCGAAATGCCGGGATAAAACCGAATCGCTACGCATTCATGCTCCGCATTCGGCCCGGTACAGCGGAAGCCTATGAAGAGGCTCACCGCGCCGTCTGGCCCGAGATGCTGGCTCTGTTGAAAGCTGCCGGCATCAGCGAATACTCCATCTATCGTCGTGATGAATTGTTGCTTCTCGCTCTGCGCGCAGACGACTTCGAAGCAACTTGGAGCCGCATCGAAAACGATCCCGTGAATCTCCGCTGGCAGGCTGCCATGGCGCCCTACTTCTCACCGATCGAGGGTCTTCGCCCCGGCGAAAGATTTCCCATGCTCGCCGAAGTTTTCTACCTGGCCTGACTGGCGGGCCAGTGCGGGTCTATCCCTGATCTCCGTTAAGCGTCTCCGGCGTTACAACCTTGTGTCGCACATAGTTGTATGGCGGAACAGCATATCCTCGCAGCATAGAAATTCCGAGCTGAATCAGCCGCGGCCCATAAGTCTCCGCCTCGTGCGAAATGCTGCCGATCAAAGCGCTCTGCCCCGACCGCATCTCCTCCAGAGCGTCTGGAATGCAATCCTGTCCGACCACCGCAATATCGTGCTCGCGTCCGGACTGCCGCGCCGCATCCAGCACGCCCAATGCGCTCGAATCGGTTGCCGATGCAACAAGGATCCGCTGGCTCCCCTCATGCCCTTCTAGAAATTCGCCAACCGCCAGTCTGCTCGGATTCCTGGAACCGCGACCATCTATCTGAATGAACCTTTCCCCAGGCAGATTCCGCAGCCGTTGTTTCACCGCTTCGAATGCGCCTGTGATCCGGCTCTGCACAAAGCTCCCGGCCTCATTGAAGCCTACGCCGAGAACCCAATCGACATGCCCCTTCCACTTCCGCTGCGCATACTGAGCCAGCAGCGTTCCTGCTTCCACTCCGCACTCGAAGTTGTCGACACCAAAGTAGGTCGCGTTGGGATGCGGCACATCGATCGCAATAACAGGAATATCCGCCTTCTTGAAAATATTCGCGACTCTCGGGCCGACCGATTCCTCGGCCTGAAACTCCAGAACTAGGTCGACGCGCTTCTCCGCAAACTCCTCCGCATTGCGTACGGCGGTTTCTGTATCGAAGCGATTGTCAAGAAGCAGCAGTTCTATCCCGGCCGCCGCAGCGGCTGCGGTCACGCTGCGCGATACTGCTTGCGAAAACGGAAGATCGGCGCTCTGCACCCCAAATCCAAAACAGAGCCGCCTCGGTCTCGCCACAAGCCTGTATTGGCCATTTTGCGTCTGCGCGACGTACCCGCGATGCACCAGGGTCTTGAGGATTCGATAGACGCTGGTCTTGGAAATACTCGTCTTCTTGTATACGTCCTCGAGGCTGATGGGCCCATGAACCTGTTCGAGAAGTTCCAGAACATCCAGGCCCTTTGAAAGTATAGGGATGAGATAGAGGCGCTTGATCTTGGCTTTAGGCAAATTGCTCTCCTGCGCTCGATGTTTCAATAGTGAAACAGCAAAGAACAGCATACAGCCTGCGGCCAAAATACATCGAGCTTTAAGGAGAATGCCCAGTCTCGCGAAGGCAATCGCGAGATCGCCCTCGCTAACCTGTCAAATATTAGCCGCGCTTGCTCGACACATCCGCCTCGTACTTACGGACGGTGCCCAGCCACTCGCTCCCCATGGGAACGTTCTTGGTTGTGCAGTAGTATTCCCACACAGCCGTCCATGGCAGAGACTTGGCCTCCTCCATGAGTGCCAAACGCGACGTGTAATCAAACCGGCACTCCGCCTTTTTCAGCGCATCCCGAGGCTCCAGCATCGCAAACAAAAGGGCCTTCCGGAAATTTCTGGTCCCAATCACCCACGCCGCTATCCGGTTAATGCTCGCATCGAAGAAGTCCAGACCGACATTCACCCTGCCCAGACCATTTGATCGCACGATCTCCTGTGCAATCGCGATCGTCGGATCGTCGAACAACACAACGTGATCGCTATCCCAGCGAACGGGTCGCGACACATGCAACAGGATCTCATCGAGGAAACACAAGCTGGTCGAGATCTTGTCCGCTACATTCTCCGTCGGATGGAAGTGCCCTGCGTCCAGGCACAGAAGCGTTTTGCGGGTCGCAGCATAGGCCATGTAAAACTCGTTCGAGCCAACGGTGCAACTCTCCGCTCCAATCCCAAACAGCTTGCCTTCCACAGCCACCTTGTGATGCTTCCCATCCATTGCGCTGAGAATGGCATCGAGCGATGAGATCAATCTTTTACGGGGCTCAAGCCTTTCCGCCGGCGTGTCCTTATAACCATCAGGAACCCAGATGTTCATGATCGCGGCGGTATTCAGCTGCTCTCCCATGTACTCGCTGACGCGGCGGCTCGCAATGCAGTGATCGATCCAGAATTTCCGAATCTCGTTGTCAGGGTGGCTCAGCGTCAGATTCTGCGCGCTGTTCGGATGCGAGAAACATGTCGGATTGAAATCCAGTCCAAGCCCCTTCTGCTTCCCCCAGTCGATCCAGCCTTGGAAATGTCGAGGCTCGATCTTGTCGCGCTCTACACGCACCGTGCTTTCTAGGTAGATCGCGTGCAGATTCACTCTCTTCGGGCCCGGAATCAGCCCAAGGGCCACTTCAAGGTCCGATCGCAATTCGCCCACATTTCGCGCGCGGCCGGGATAACTTCCCGTGGTCTGGATCCCACCCGTCAGACTGGCGTCGTCACTTTCGAAGCCGAGCACGTCGTCGCCTTGCCAGCAATGGATCGAAATAGGTACCTTGTCGAGCTGACGCAGAACTTCCTCAGTGTCCACGCCATTCTCGGCGTACCGCTCGCGTGCAAGGTCATACGCCTCTTCGATCTTCGATTCGGTCACGCGCATGTCTCTCCTTTCATTTCTCTCACCGCAAGCAGTTCTTCAAACCGCGAAAGCACACCCGCAGGCACAGCATCCCGGGGATGATATTCATGCATTTCAAATGAGGTACAAATAAGCGCTCGCGCAGCGCTCAAATTCTCGATAAGTCCCAGCGCAATCATCTGCGCGCTGAGATTTCCCAGCGCAGAAGCCTCTACCGGACCGGCCGTCACGGAAATCTCACACGCATTCGCGCAAAGCTGATTGAGCAATCTGTTCTGACATCCACCACCTACGATTCGAATTCGCGTCAGCTTTCGTCCGCACAGAGCCTCGAGTTCTTCCTTCACTGTTCGATACGACAGAGCAAGGCTGTCAAAGATGCAGCGTCCAAGCTGCGCAATCGTCTCCGGAATCGGCTGGTCCGATCTGCGGCAATATTCACGAATCGTATCGGTCATCGAAACCGGGTTTAGAAATTCCGGGTCATTCACGTTGATGATCGACCGCCATGGCTTTTCCAGTGCGGCCCGCTCAACCACAGGGCCAAAATCTTCGATCTTCTGTTCCTCGCACACGCGCTGGATCGGCCACATCCCCATGATGTTCTTCAGCACCCTGAATCGTCCCTCTACGCCGCCTTCATTGGTGAAGTTCATACGAAGCGAATCGGCATTCGCAATCGGGGTCATGCTCTCGATCCCCATCAGCGACCAGGTTCCTGAACTGATGTAAGCCTCTTCCGTGCTCTGCAGCGGCGTACCTGCAACTGCGGAGCCGGTATCGTGTGTGGCGGGAGCCACCACTTTCAACCCACGCGCAATTCCCGTTCCTTCTCCCAGCACCGTTCCAGCAGCCACTGGCCTCCTCATCAGCAGTTTCCTGAGCCCGATTGCCTCCATCAGGAATCGATCCCACTCCCCATCGAGCCCGCAAAGCTGGGTTGTGCTCGCGTTGCTGTATTCGTTCGATAAAACGCCGCAAAGCCGAAAATGCAGATAATCCGGAATCATCAGAAAGTGGCTTGCCTCGTCGAGCCACTCCGGACGCTGTCTGACGCATGCAGCGAGTTGATAGATGGTATTGAAGGTGAGGAACTGGATGCCGGTTCTCTGGTAGATTTCCTTCCGCGATATGCGCTCGCAAAGATCTTCCATCACCCCGACCGTCCGGTTGTCGCGATAGCAAACTGGAACACCCACGCGATCCAGCGCTTCGTCCAGCAGCACATAATCGACGCCCCAGCTGTCCACCCCGATGCTTGTGGCCTGGCTCTCCGACTTTGCTCGCGCAACATTCTGCTCGATCTGCGAAACGATCTCCTCGATCTCCCAGCATTGGTATCCAGTAGATTCATCGGTCCGCATCGGGGTTCTGAAACGGCTGATTTCTTCCAGTCTCCAGCAGCCTCCCGCAATCTCACCACGCACGATTCGCCCGCTTCCCGCCCCAAGATCCACAGCGAGACATCTGGCTTCATCGGCTTTAATCAGACCCCAGGGAGTCATACGTTCCGACACCTTCCCCATTTGAGCGCAGCCATCATAGCGGACGGCAACGTCAAAAAGCAAATAGATGCTCTATTGAAATAGCCTTTGGTTTACGAGTGCGCATTTCCGCAAAAACTGCCAGAATCTTTACTTCCCTTTTCCAGTAAATCGACCTGAGAATAGAGTCCTCAAACCAACCAGGCAGCATCGCAACGGGGATTACGAATGACAAAGCACAGCATGTCCGACCATCACACTCGATTCTGGATGCCGCTGATGTGCTTCCTGCTCCTGTTTCTCTCCACTTGTGGAGGCAGAGGCGGCATCGTCGCTGTAAGGCCTATCTCAGTTTATCTGCCCGTCTCTACGATTCACATCACGGCGGGCGCAAAGTCAGTCACCATTCCCATCCAGATTGGTTCGACCAGTGAAACTGCCCTCGTTTCTGCGGTCGGGCTACCCCCGGGAGTACGAATGACCTATGCCTCCTCAGATACAAATCCCTCCGGCTCTCTCACATTCTCGGCCAACTCAGCGGCGATGACCGGAACCTTCATGCCAACAGTGCTCGTAATGTCCGCCGGCAGTTCAGCCTCTACCGGATTCAACCTTGAGGTCCAGGCGCCATAGAGCACTCATTACCGTAGGAACGCTTCAGTCAGTCCTCCATCTACGGGAATCAAATGCCCTGATGTGCAGCGTGCCTGAGGCCCGGCAAGAAAGAGGATTGCCTTTGCGCAATCTTCCGGCTCGATTGGTTTGTGCGTCAGTGTTCGTTGTGCGTAAAACTGCGCCAGCACTCCCCGCAGTTCTTCATCCGACATGCCCTCTTCGTACCCCAGCTTGTATTTCTTCAGTGACGCAATCACGCGATCTCGCGGGAACATCGTCGATCCCTTCACCACCGTCGCGGGGCTGATCCCGTTCACACGCACCTTCGGCGAAAGCGAAACTGCAAACTCGCGCACCAGGTGGCTCAGAGCCGCCTTGCTCACGTCATAGGCCTCTGTACCGCGCTTTGGCACCACCGCGTTCGCGCTGCTCGTCAGCACAACGGACGCGTCAAGATTTTGATCGGCGAAAATCGCCGCCAGTTCGTCCAGCAGCAGATAGTTAGCCGTCACATTCACCGTCAGAGTGGTTGCCCATTGTTCGTCAGAAATCACTCCGCTGGCCGACGAGGGAAACAGCGCCGCTGTGTTGATGACGATGTCC
>Ga0157374_10002434_pt1 | contig 15699 bp, 7 predicted proteins | sample M25metaG_FD_115308 | JGI IMG/M metagenome (GOLD analysis project Ga0157374, IMG submission 115308) | Miscanthus rhizosphere microbial communities from Kellogg Biological Station, Michigan, USA - M2-5 metaG | ecosystem: Host-associated > Plants > Roots > Rhizosphere > Soil | place: USA: Michigan...
CGTTACGAATTGGCCCGCTTTGAAATCGAAGGTTTGCAATTCAGGAACTTCTACCCAGAATCTCTTTGTGTTATACGTTTCATCTTGAATTCGTGTTACTATGCCCTTTCTCCAGGGTTGTACAGGCATTATTATAGAATTTTTGGTAAAGTAAATCAGGGAAGGATAATCTCCAAATTCAATATGGCATGGTCATTGAATTTTTTACAGTGAATTTGTTTTTTTAAAACTCTTTCTATGAAACGGTCTTTAATGGTCTTTATAGCGATTTTTTCTGCTATTCTGATCCTGAATTCTTTTAGGAGCAAATATCAAACTTCTATTGTTGGACGAGTGAACCCGGTTGGCGGTGCCAACGTTGCATGGGCAGTCAGTGGCCGCGATTCTACCGCATCAAATGTGGTGAATGGAGCTTTCAGTTTAGAGGCTAAGCAAGGTATTTATAGAGTGGTTATAGATGCGGTTGAGCCCTATAAGGACGCAATTCTTGAAAATGTGAGTGTGAAAGAAGGGCAAACGGTGGATGTGGGAGAAATAATGTTGCAGAAATGATCATTCATGGAGAACAGGGTCAAGCTTTTTTAATTTTTTTAAGATAGCGAAGTACTTTTTTTGCTTCCACATATACGAGACAACAACCTCATTTTTATTTGTCAATTTCTGAAGAGCTGGTGGTTTTTTTACCTCGTCGGTATCTGTAATTTTTAGTTGAATTACTTTGCCGTTTGTTTTTGGAACTAAGGTGGTTCTTTCTGGATGGGAGGGTACGTTATTGTTGATATATTCTATGGGTGTTGTTTCGATGATGTTGGCCTCAGTCGGGAAAGTTTTACCATCGATAAATACCTGTAGCGGCGTAATGATATATTTTTGTTTTAAGGATAAATAGATGAAATAATTTTTTTGCGTAGCTGATTTTTTTAGGGGATTTCCGTTTTCATCCTTTACATTAGCAGCCATGGTTCCTCGTGAGCTTTCCTGTTCAAACCCAAAGACTTTTATTGATGGCTGGCCATTTATACCCGATCCGATGAGAATTAGTGAGAAAAATAACGGATAATTTTTCATTAGTAGTTTAGTCATTGGATTTAACTAGTATTTTGTAGTTTACAAATATAATCTTAAAGAAATGCTTATGTTTCCGGAGAGGCGAAACGCCGTACCATTGAAATTTTCTTTTTCTCGCCTCATACCCGTTCTCCTTCTCTTAAATATATTCATCGTGAGTTGTAAAGATCATTCGGAAGAAGAAGACGAAGAGAAATTGGAAATGGACGGCATGCAAAAAGCGATGCGCCAGGAATTTCTTATGACCCGTGACCCGGCATTGAATTTTGTACCCAAAGAACGGCTATTAGCCACGATGAGATTTATGAGTACTGCACGCACAACTCAAATTGCTGATCTTGCCTGGATTGAAAGAGGACCCAATAACATCGGCGGAAGGTCGCGTGCCATTTTCATTGACAAAAGAGATCCAACCGGGAATACTGTATTTGCGGCTTCGGTTAGTGGTGGAATTTTTAAATCTACAAATTTTACTTCTCCGTCAGCAAATTGGACAGTCGTAGATGATCACATGGCAAACCTTGCAGTTACGGTTTTGGTGCAGGATAGAAATAATTTCAATATCATGTATGCCGGTACAGGGGAAGGGTGGTTCAACGTCGATGCCGTGCGAGGCGCCGGTATCTTTAAAAGTATCGATGGGGGTATCACGTGGAACCAACTTCCGTCAACGGCCCAATTTGAATACGTTCAGGATATTGTGATTGACAACAACGGCAATGTATATGCATCGTTGCGAAGCCTTACATCTAATAACCGCGGCGTGGTTCGTTCGGTAAATGAAGGTGCTTCATGGAGCCAGGTTCTTGGAACTCCACTGACAGATCTCGCATATACGACCAGCCGTGGTGCCGATCTTGAAGTAGCTTCCAACGGGGATTTATATGCCACTCTCGGCATTTTTAGCCGCACGATGGTTTTGAAATCAGCTTTTGCAACTAACGGTGCAAATACAGGTGCGGCAGGAACCTGGACGGATATTACGCCCACGCATTCCAATACTACGTTTCGTGGCGAGATCACTGTGGCTCCTTCTAACCCACAGAGGCTTTACCTGATGATGCAGGACAGCGCCACCGATAAAGTATTAAATTTCTATACATCAAGCAACGGCGGCACCAGTTGGACGTCAACATCTGTAGCAAGCGGTTCACCGCTAGACGATGCACTGAATAATGGCAGCAGTTCACAAACATGGTACGATCTTATTTCAGCCGTTGATTCGGCTAATGCGAATGTCATTGTCGTAGGTGGAATAGAACTGGCAAAATCTACTGATGGGGGGTCTACCTGGACAGCCGTTTCGACGGCAGGATCGGTTCACGTAGACCAGCACGCATTGGTTTTCTTAAATTCGTCAAATCTATTAGTGGGAAATGACGGAGGGATATATCATACGTCAAACTTCGCGAATGCAAACCCAACTTTTTCTCAAAAAAATAATGGGTTCAGTGCAACGCAGTTTTACGGATGTGACTTTCACCCTACCGACGGAAATTATTTTTTAGCCGGCGCACAGGATAACAATACACAAAAATTCACTTCACCCGGCATCAATTCAACCACACCAGTGATCGGAGGTGATGGGGCCATACCCCATATCAGTCAAACAAATGGACAACTGCAAATAGCAGCCTCCACCACTAATACCTATTATCGTTCGACAGATGGCGGTAATACCTTTAATTCGCTGGGAGGTTCCATAAACAATGGCAGAGGGCAGTTTATCAATCCAAGCGATCTTGATGACAACCAAAAAGTTTTATACGCCGGAGACGATATTGGAAAATATTATTGCATTACGGGTTTGGATGGTACTCCTGCTGCGTCGGTCAAGACAATCACGGACATGGCAGGTCGGGGGTTAACGGCAGTTAAAGTTGACCCTGTTGCTGCCAATACAATTTGGGTGGGTGCTTCCAGTGTTGATGGTTCACCGAGTTTGCTTCCACCGCTTCTGATAAAAATTACGAATGCCAGTAGTGCAGCTCCGGCGGTATTATTTACCACCACCATTCCAGCAACTAATGGTTCATATATTTCTTCTATTGATGTGGATCGTTTTAATCCGAATAATGTGCTTGTTACCTTTTCCAACTTTGGAGTAACGAGTGTTTGGGAAAGCACTGATGGCGGAGCTACTTTCACCAGCATTGAAGGGAACTTGCCGGACATGCCGGTCTTTTGCGGAATATTTGCTCCACCTGGGGCGCAACTTAGCGGTACAACAGGTGGCGGAATTATTTTAGGAACGGATCTTGGTATTTGGACAGCATCGTCAGTCAGTGGGTTCACCCAATGGATATCCAATAACAACGGATTGGCGAATGTACCCGTATACATGGTAAAATACCGTTCCGCCAATACTTCCCTCGTAGCTGCTACGCATGGCCGGGGATTGTTTACAACTACATTAGCAGGCATTGATACGGGTGGTTCAAATAATGTCACCTCAAAAGATTTTATTAAGTATATCTCAGCGGACGCGGCGCAATTATTAGTTGTCAAAGGCGATTTAAACACTCTGAACATGCAGGTACAGATCTTCGATGCCAGCGGAAAATTGATGTACAATAAAGAACATCCGTATCAAAATCTTTCGATTCCTATTTCTACGTTGAGTAAAGGGAGTTACGTTATGAGGATACAAGGCAATAATAAAGAAAATTTTGTGCAGCAGTTCGTGAAGCGATAATGATTAAGGCACAAGAACAAGATACAATATGCAAGCAGCGTAACATTGTAGTCCTGATCCTTGAACCTTGTGCCTTGCGCATCATTTCCTATCTTTGCACGCTCCATGAGTGTACAGGATTTGTTGCTTCAATATCAGAACACCCCCCGTCTTTTTCAATTGACGGACAGACTATCTTTTTCCCAACCGCAAAAAATTTATCTTAAAAACCTGCAGGGAAGCTCATCGCAGTTTGTTGTTGCTTCTGTTTTTACCCATCCATTGTGTTCCCAACTAAATCATTTGATCATATTGAACGATGCTGAACAGGCGGCCTATTTTCACAATACATTAGAAAGCCTTACCCATGCGCTAGATATTTTTTATTTTCCTTCTTCTTTTAAGAACAAAAAAAATTATAGTATTCTCAACAGCAGTCACGTTATGCTTCGTACTGAGGCACTAACCAAAATTGCTTCAGTCCAGGGCAATGCAAACAAGAAGATTTTTGTTACTTATCCTGAGGGCTTGTTTGAAAAGGTGATTGTTCCCGGTAAACTTTCTTCTAACATCATTCACATAAAAGTCGGCGATGCTTTAAATACTGACGAACTTCTTTTAAAACTTTCTGACCACGGTTTTGAAAGAACAGATTTTGTATATGAACCCGGCCAGTTTGCTATTCGTGGTGGTATACTTGATATTTATTCGTTTGGAAATGACAAACCGTACAGAATTGAACTTTTTGGAAATGATGTAGACTCTATTCGTATTGTTGATCCCGAGACGCAGCTGAGTGAGAGAAAATTGCTGCAGGTAAGTATTATTCCCAACGTTGATTCACAATTTCAGGATCAAGAAAGAATTTCGCTTCTTGATTTCCTTCCTCAAAATACAGTTGTCTGGGCACAGGATCATGATTGGTGTAAGGAAAGGCTGTTCGATTGTGAAGAAGATCTTCATCTGTTTTTAAACAAGGGAGATAACAGTGAAAAGATAAAAGATAATACTGATGACAGGTTGCTAAAGAAAAATGTGACAGCTGATGATTTCATTTCGGCAAAGGAATTTGAAGAAAAAATTGTGGATCGTCACTTTGTTGAATTTAGTTATAAACCTTCATCCATAGGTCACCACTATGAGATCGAGTTCAACACAAAGCAACAACCTGCCTTCAACAGGCAGTTTGACATGTTGATTCGTGATCTCAAACATTGGGAAAAGAGCAGGTTTCAGCTCTTCCTTTTTGCAGAAAATCCAAAACAATTGGAGAGGCTTTACAGCATTTTTACCGAGTTGAAGGCCGAAATAAATTTTAACCCTGTCGCCACTGCCATTCATGAAGGGTTTATCGATGAGGATCTAAAGATCGTTTGCTATACCGATCATGAAATATTCCAGCGTTATCATAAGTATAATGTCCGGCAGGCTTACAACAAAAGCAAGGCGATAACCCTTCGTACCCTTCGTGAACTACAGCCCGGCGATTATGTAACGCACATCGATCATGGAGTGGGTGTATACAGCGGGCTACAGAAAATAGAGAACAACGGTAAATGGCAGGAAGCAGTTCGCATTATTTATAAGGATAACGATATTCTTTATGTCAATATAAATTCATTGCACAAGATCGCTAAGTACACAGGTAAGGAAGGGAGTGTTCCTAAAATAAATAAACTCGGGAGTGATGTTTGGAACCGGTTAAAAGAAAAGACCAAAACAAAAGTCAAGGAAATTGCATTTGACCTTATTAAGTTATATGCTCAGCGTAAAGCACAAGAGGGCTTTAAACATTCGCCAGACACTTACCTGCAGACAGAACTGGAAGCCAGCTTTATTTATGAAGACACGCCTGATCAAAGCAGAGCGACAGGCGATGTAAAAAAGGATATGGAGTCCCTTTCACCTATGGACCGTTTGATCTGTGGGGACGTCGGTTTTGGAAAAACGGAAATTGCAATCCGGGCTGCTTTTAAGACCTGTGTAGATGGAAAACAGGCGGCCGTATTGGTGCCCACCACCATTCTTGCCTTTCAACATTATCAAACCTTTAGCGAACGACTCAAAGATTTCCCGGTTACAATCGATTATGTAAATCGATTTAAGTCTTCAAAAGAAAAGAAGGAAACGCTCAAAAAATTAGAGGAAGGAAAAGTAGACATCATCATTGGTACCCATGCTTTGCTGGGTAGAGAAGTAAAATTCAAAGACCTTGGCTTGTTAGTGGTAGATGAAGAACAAAAATTTGGGGTCGGGCATAAAGAAAAGATCAAAACACTTCGAACGACAGTTGACTGTTTAACACTTACAGCAACGCCAATACCCAGAACACTTCAATTCTCTTTAATGGGGGCCAGGGATCTGAGCATCATCAACACGCCACCGCCAAACCGTCAGCCAATTCAAACGGAAGTGCAGGTATACAATGAGGATGTGATCCGGGATGCGATCTATTTTGAAGCAGAAAGGGGAGGCCAGGTCTTTTTTATATTCAACCGTATCAGTAGTCTTCCAGAGATGGCAAATATCATCCAGGGCCTATGCCCGGATCTCAGCATCGGCTATGCGCACGGGCAAATGGAAGGTCATGATCTTGAAAAAAGAATTCTTGATTTTATCAACAGAAAGTATGATGTGCTCGTTTGCACCAATATTGTGGAAAGCGGTGTTGATATCCCGAATGTAAATACGATCATTGTAAACAATGCGCATCAATTTGGATTGAGCGATTTGCATCAATTGCGGGGGAGAGTGGGTCGAAGCAATAAAAAAGCATTCTGTTATTTGCTGGCTCCTTCCATGAGCACCTTACCGGCAGATTCAAGAAAGCGTTTGCAAACTTTAGAGCAGCACAGTGACCTGGGAAGTGGCTTTCAAATTGCCATGCGCGATCTTGATATCCGGGGTGCCGGCAATTTATTAGGGGGAGAGCAAAGCGGTTTTATGGCCGAGATAGGATTTGAAATGTATCAAAAAGTCCTTAATGAGGCCATTAAAGAATTAAAGCGTACTCAATTCAAGGAATTATTTAAGGAAGAGATTGCAAAACAGGATGATTTTGTTCAGGACTGCACGATTGATACGGATCTTGAAATTTTAATTCCTGATGAGTATGTAGAAAGCATCACTGAGCGGTTATCATTATATACAAGACTGGATAATTCCGAAACGGAAGACGAACTTCAACAAATGAGTGAAGAGATGATCGACCGCTTTGGTCCTATTCCTTCCCAGGTGGAGGATCTTTTCACCACTGTGCGATGCAGAAAACTGGGAGTAATGCTTGGTTTTGAAAAAATGCTGCTAAAGAATGGCAGCTTAAAATGTTACTTTATCAATAGGCCTGATTCTCCTTATTTTGAATCCGAAATATTCAAGCGAATCCTTTCTTTCATCCAGACCCAAACAAATAAAGCGCGGCTGAAACAGGTCGGTAAACTATTTCTCCTGATCGTGGATGAGATGAGCACCATGCAGGATATCCACTCGTTTCTTAATCGGATGAATGGGCATGTGGCTTATGATCTTGCCGCAAAAGTCTAGCCTATTTTATTTACCGTTTTTTATATATACATTTATTGCCCAATTCATACTATGAAAATCCGTAAGGTTCTTTCGATTACCGCTTTGGTGATACTCTCTCTTCATGGAATATCCCAACAGGATTCTGCCTATCGTTTATTTCTCAAAAATGGGTCTCTTATCCCCCCAAAAAATATCAATGCAGATTTTGCGCGTGAGTTTAATCGCAGAAGCATACGATTTGAAGGACAAGCCTTCGCGATTTTGCAATTTGAACACATCCCTACAAAGGAAGAACAACTACAGTTATTAGGTGCCGGCATCACGTTGCTGGATTATATCCCAAACAACACGTACACTATAAGTATAAAAGGCTCCATAAATGAAAAGATTCTGAAACAGGTGGGAGCAAGGTCAGTCATTGAATTAAGGCCGGAGCAAAAAATGGCTCAACCTTTAACTTGGGGCCTTGCTCCACCGTGGTCGGTTAAAGTACCGGGCACAGTTGATGTGTGGATGCGGTTTTTAAAAAATCTTTCTTCTGAATCTGTGTTGACAGCCTTGCGCCAAAAAAACTTTGATGTTCTTTCAATTGATTATAAAGGTTATCACATTATCTCACTTCGCGTGCCCTTACAAAGGTTGAAAGAACTTGCCTCATTGCCATTCATTGAATATGTACAGCCAGCGCCGCATGAAGATCAACCATTGAACAATGTGGATCGTGCTGACGGACGGGCAAATTTTTTAAATGCAGCCATTGGTGTGGGAGGAAGAAACCTCAATGGGGAAGGAATTGTAATTGGAGTAGGCGATGACGCAAATCCTTCAGTTCATGTCGATTTTACAAATAGAATCATTAACAGGACCTATGCTCCCCCAAACGCACAGCATGGTCAACATGTTACCGGAATTGCAGCAGGGGGCGGCATCTTGAACGAACTATATAAAGGCTATGCTCCCAAGGCGACGATCATCACTCAATATTATGGCGGAATCTTGCAAAATGCTGCAAGCTATATACAGGATTACGGGATGGTGCTCACCAACAATTCTTATGGAGCCGTCTCCGACGATTGTTCCTACAGTGGACTTTATGACTTTTATTCAGCCATTTTGGATCAAATGGCATTTGATTTTCCCTATCTCCAAAATGTTTTTGCAGCAGGTAATGACGGCACTAATGTCTGTTCTCCTTATCCTACCGGATTTAAAACCGTATTAGGCAGCTACCAATCAGCAAAGAATGTTTTAACTGTAGGTTCAACCGATTCAGCGGGAGTGATGGGAAATTCCTCCAGCAGAGGTCCTGTAATAGATGGAAGAATAAAACCAGAGATTGCTGCTATGGGCGTGCGGGTTTTTTCCACAGGTTTTGGATCGTATTGGTATAACAGCGGAACAAGCATGGCAAGCCCGGGTGTAACAGGGGGACTGACCTTATTGTACCAGTTATATAAGCAACGAAATGGTGGAAGCAATCCAAAGAGCGGATTAATGAAAGCGATAGTTTGCAATAGCGGCCGTGATATGGGAAATGCTGGACCCGATTTTTCCTACGGTTTCGGTTGGCTGGATCTTCAAAGGTCGGCCCTGGCTATAGAGAACAACAGGTATTTCAATTCGGCCATTGCAAACGGAACACAAAACACGCATTCGATTACTGTCCCTTCAAACGCGGCGCAGCTCAAAGTGATGCTCTACTGGCACGATCCTCCCGCATCATTATTATCAAGCCAAACCCTTGTGAATGACCTTGATCTTACCGTGCAAACGCCGGCTGCTGTAACTGTATTTCCAAAAATTCTTGATACTATTCCTTCTAACGTTACAAACCCTTCAGCGGAGGGGCCTGATCATATCAATAATATTGAACAGGTCATTATTGATAATCCTCAACCGGGATCATACACGATCAGGATAAATGGAAATTCTGTAACTCAAAATTCTCCGCAGGAATATTTCATTGCGTACGACGTTGTTCCGGACAGCACGAAACTTAGCTTTCCCATTGGCGGCGAAAGCTTTTCAACTAACGATTCCTTGCTGATACAGTGGGATGCATATGGCAACGGTTCAACATTCACATTAAATTATTCAACCGATGACGGCGTGACGTGGATACCAATAGATAACAACATCCTCAGCGGGAAGCGTCAAAAAAAATGGAAGGTGCCAAACATTTCGACTGATAAAGCCAGGATTCAATTGATCAATAATACAACCGGCGCTGTAAGCACTGGAGGTGCATTTACTATTTTGGGATTGCCGGTTGCAACCCTCGATCCCGTTCAATGCGAAGGATATTTTAAAATTAATTGGGCAGCTATCCCCAATGCCACCGACTACGAAGTGTTTATGCTAAAAGGGGATGGGATGCAATCAGTGGCAACGACAACAGCCCTCACTTATACTTTTAGTGGGTTATCAAAAGATTCAACCTATTGGGTAGCAGTACGAGCAAGGCTTAATGGTAGTCCAGGTCGAAGGTCTGTAGCTATTTCGCGCAAGCCGAATTCAGGAACCTGTGCCGGAAACATTTCAGACAATGATCTGAAACTCGACTCATTGGTTCAGCCGATCACAGGACGCCAATTCACCCTTTCTGAGCTCGGAAACGCAGTGCAAATCAAGGCGCGGGTAAAAAACCTGGATGATGTTCCAATAAGCAATTTTGATATCAAATATTCAGTGAACGGTGGAGCATGGATCAGTGAAAATATTCCCGGACCTTTAAACGGAGGGGCTACAGTCACCCAAGTCTTTGCTACTACCTATGATTTTTCCGCAGTCGGATCATATACAATAAAGGCAGTTGTTGACTACGCGTCCGATCCGGTGCGTGCAAATGATACATTGACCGTCATCGTCAAACAACTCGATAATCATCTTATTGATCTCACTACGCCATATGTTGAAAATTTTGACGCAGTTCCTCAACAGGAATTTTTAACGGCGCAAACAGGTTTAACATCCCTTGACCGATTTGATTTTACTAATTCGAGTATCAGCGGCCGTGTGCGCAGCTTTCTCAACACCGGTATTGCACACTCCGGTAATAAGGCGATCACACTGGATGTAGATCATTACATAGGCCCTACTGTCAATACCAATTTTCTGAATGGAACGTTTAATCTTGCAACTTATAATGCAAGCACCGATGACATACGGCTGGATTTTTATTACAATAATCATGGTCAATCTACAGGTGGCAATAACCAAGTTTGGATAAGAGGAAGCGAAACGTCTCCCTGGATTTCAATTTATAACCTATATGCCAACCAAAATGATCCTGGTATTTACAAGAGAACATCAAGTATCGAATTATCTGATCTGCTGACGAATGCCGGGCAAAACTTTACTTCGTCTTCTCAAATACGCTGGGGGCAGACGGGCTACGCACCTGCTACCGACAAGATAAATGCGGCTGGCTATACATTTGATGATATTCATTTGTACAGAGCAATAGATGATATTCAGATGCTCAGCATTGACACGCCCATTGTACGCAGTTGTGGATTGAACGGAACAACACCAATAGGAATCTCTGTGCGGAACAGCGTGAATACTACTATCACAAATATTCCAGTTAAGTTTCGCGTAGACGGAGGGCCGGTGACAACAGAAACTATTTCATCAATCAGCGGTAATACAATAATTCAGTACACATTTTCAGCAACGGCTAACCTTGCATCAAATGGCGCACACACCATTGAGGCCTGGGTCGATTTCCCAACTGATAATTACAGGGCGAATGATACGGCCGTTATCAATATATTTAATTCTAGCCTCATCAGTTCATTTCCGTACCTGGAAAATTTTGAATTGAGTAGCGGGTCCTGGTACCCTGGGGGAACTGGAAGTTCATGGGAATACGGTACACCAACTTCAAATAAAATAAATTCTGCTGCCAGCGGAAGCAAAGCATGGAAAACGAGACTTGCAGGTAATTACAATGACCTTGAGTATTCGTTTCTGTATTCACCATGTTTCGATATCAGTGGAATGACAAATCCAACGCTAAGTTTTAGCCTTGCGCTTGACCTTGAAGATTGTGGAACCAGTTTATGTGACGGTGCGTGGGTTGAGTATTCTGCTGATGGTTCTGCGTGGAGCAAATTGGGAGTTCTGGGGAGCGGTACAAACTGGTATAACAAGAATTACCTCGGGAATGACGTCTGGAACATTCAAAATTATACAAGATGGCATGTAGCTACGACCGCTCTTCCTACCGGGCTGTCAAGATTGCGATTACGATTTGTATTAAATTCTGATCCTGCTGTAAACCGCGAAGGAGTTGCAATTGACGATATTCATATTTACGATAACACGATGGGAATTTATGATGGGGTTACCATGAGTTCACCGGTGACGCAAACGATTTCGGGCGGTACTTCATGGATCAATTTTGTCTCCGGTGGTAAATTGGTTGCTTCTATTCAACCCAATGGACAAAATATGGGCAGCACCAACGTACAGGCATTTATTCATGCAGGTCCCGTACGATATACATCTACGCAATACTATCACGATAGAAACATAATCGTGATACCTGCAAATAACCTGACAGATTCCGTAGCGGTTCGAATGTATTTTCTAGAAAGTGAAACGGACTCGTTGCTCAATGCTGCCGGGTGCGCTTTGTGCAGTAAACCTTCAAGTGCTTACGGACTGGCAGTATCGAAGTATAGTGATGTCATAAACCGTTCCAGGGAAGACAGTACAATTTCGAATGATTCGCAGGGATTCTGGACCCTTATAAGTTCATCAAACGTAGCAAAAATTCCATTCGACAAAGGTTACTATGCCGAGTTCAAAGTGAGAGATTTCTCTGAGTTTTGGTTAAATAACGGCGGTCCGTTTGGAACAATACCGTTACCGGCAAAAATGCTTTCATTTAGCGCAAGTAAACAGGTTAATAATGACGTGTTGCTCGAATGGAAGATTGCCGAAGAGGTAAATATTGATCGCTATGAAATTGAAGTAGCCAAAACGGATGGTGATCTCCAATCAAGTCATTTTGAAAAAATAGGAAATGTACAAGGTCGGGGCACGTCCGGATCAATGCAGACCTATGATTTAATTGACGCAGAGAACAACAAAATAGGGGTGAGGTATTATCGCCTGAAGATTATTTCAATTGATGGCAGCTTCACTTATTCAGATATCAGGCCTGTTATTTTTGATGAGGATGTGACCTGGCAAGTTTATCCTAACCCGTCTTTCGGACTTTTCTCTTTCATTTTCAGGGAAAATAGTGGCGAGACAATAAGCCTCAAAGTTTACAATCTAAAAGGGCAGCTCGTGAAGCAGGCAACAACCATTGCCAGTGGCTTTGTGCAAAAAATTATCCTCGACATGCAGCAAAGCAACTTCCCGAGCGGCATGTATATGATAATGGCTGAAGGCACAGTTACAAAAACATTTAAGGTTGTAAAACAATAGTTCGCAGAAGTTCTACAGAGGGGGACCTTGGCGCGTAGTAGGTCTAAACAAACCATTACCAACCTTGCTTAGCAATACCTGCTTTGATTGCGGCCATTGCTTTTTCCTCGTTTACAAGGGTAGTGAGCTTATTGCCCTTACCGTCATGTCCTTGAACCATATAAGCACCTTTCGCGGTTTTCGTGATAACTGCATCCTGGATAGGAACACCTTTTTCTTTCGTTTTTACGTTGTAAGCCGTAAGCTGAACATCTGCCATGATATAGATTTTTTGGGGTTAGTTCCAAAGGAATTATCCGAAGGAATCCTTCTGACCTTTGGGATAATACCTCAAATTACTGATTTTGGAGGTTTTAAACGGGAGAAAGTTTTTAACAGCCACTAAAAACGATCAATGTGCGCGGATTTGACCTATTTTAATCTGCAAGGATTATACGTCAAGTTTTGCGTATCGAGCATGGCTTTCTATAAAATCGCGGCGTGGGGCCACCTCGTCCCCCATGAGCATACTGAAAATCCGGTCTGCTTCTGCCGCGCTTTCGATAGTTACCTGTTTCAGAGTCCTTGTGTCGGGATTCATTGTTGTGTCCCAAAGCTGATCTGCATTCATTTCACCCAAACCTTTGTACCGCTGTACCCCAACGGATTCGTCCTTGCCGCCACCAATTTTCTCAACAAGTGCTTTACGTTGCTCCTCGTTCCAGGCATAGGCCTGCTCTTTCCCTTTCTTTACAAGATAAAGGGGGGGCTGCGCTATATAGACATAGCCTTGTTCCACCAGCTCTTTCATATAGCGATAGATGAAAGTAAGTATCAGCGTGGCAATATGACTGCCGTCTACGTCGGCATCGGTCATGATAATGAGCTTATGATAACGAAGCTTATTCAAATTCAGGGCCTTTGGATCTTCTGGTGTCCCAATAGTCACTCCGAGCGCAGTGAACATATTTCTGATTTCTTCGTTTTCATATATCTTATGTTCCATCGCCTTCTCTACATTCAAAATTTTTCCGCGCAACGGCAGGATAGCCTGGAAGCTTCTATCACGACCTTGTTTGGCAGTACCCCCCGCACTATCGCCTTCAACCAAAAATAATTCGCAACGTTCGGGGTCACGGTCAGAACAATCCGCCAGTTTTCCGGGTAACCCACCTCCGCTGAGTACTGATTTTCTTTGTACGAGCTCTCTTGCCTTTCGGGCCGCTGCTCTTGCCTGGGCGGCAAGAATTACTTTATTGATAATATTTTTTGCCTCTCTCGGATTTTCTTCGAGATGGGCTTCAAGTACTTTCGAAACGGTCGAATCAACAACACCCATTACCTCACTGTTCCCGAGCTTAGTTTTCGTTTGTCCTTCAAACTGCGGCTCGGGGACTTTTACGGATATGATCGCACTAAGCCCCTCGCGGAAATCATCCCCCTCGATCTCAACTTTTGCTTTATCAAACATGCCTTGCCGATCACCGTAACTTTTAAAAACTCTCGTCAATGCCCTGCGAAAACCGGAAACATGAGTGCCACCTTCAATCGTATTGATATTATTTACGTACGAATAAATGTGTTCGCTGTAACTATCGTTATAATTGAGCGCTACTTCAACGGCAACATTTGTAGTTTCATCCTTTCCTTCAACAAAAATGATCTTTGGGATCAAAGGATTGCGACCCGCATTCGCGTCAAGCATTTCTACAAATTCAACAATGCCGCCTTCGCTATAAAAAGTTTTTGAGTATACGATATTCTCGTCTTCTTTTTCCCGGAGATCGTTCAGAGTAATGCGCACGCCTTTATTGAGGAAGGCAAGTTCACGCAGACGACCTTCCAGGATATCTTTCTTGAAAACAGTAGCAGTGAAGATCGTATCATCGGGCCAGAAATGGATGGTGGTACCTGTTATATCACTTTTGCCTATGGAGCGAACAGCATACTGCGGAATTCCTGTTTTGTATTCTTGCTCAAAGATTTCTCCTTCTCTGTATATCAAGGCATGAAGTTTTTTACTTAATGCATTGACGCAACTCACGCCCACACCATGCAGACCGCCCGAAACTTTGTAAGAGTCTTTGTCGAACTTGCCACCTGCGTGCAACACTGTCATGACCACTTCCAAAGCACTTCGTTTTTCCTTAGCCATCATTCCCGTCGGAATTCCGCGGCCGTCATCCTGTACCGAAATGGAATTATCCTCATGAATAATGACGATAATATTTTTACAATAGCCGGCTAATGCTTCATCGATCGAATTATCTACTACTTCATATACCAGGTGATGTAAACCTTTTTCACTAATGTCACCAATATACATGGCGGGCCGCTTACGAACGGCTTCTAACCCTTCTAATACCTGGATACTTTCAGCACCATAACCGTTTGTAGGTTGTATTTTTTTTTCGTTTGTATCTACATTCATAAAGGGGGAAAAATCTATCATTTTTGATCCTTCCAAAGAGACTTCTTTGGAAAAGAAATTGAGACCTGCAAATGTACGAAATTGAGAGGGGTTAAATGGCTTTTAAGGAAGAATTATTAAGCTTTTTTCGTCAAATTTTTGCAAACAAAAACCGGCTGAGATCAGCAACGTTCAAGTGGTATTTATGAGGGAGATGGAACAACTATTTTTTGACGATTTGCGCTACCATTACCGCTTCAGTACAGATTTTGCCACCTGAATATACCGTTCCTTTCATTTCAACAATGCCACGGCGGATGGGCGATAGTAATTCCATTTTCAATAGTAAGGTGTCACCAGGTTTCACCATATTTTTGAACTTACAGCTATCGATCTTTAGAAAGTAAGTATCATATTGGCCCTCGCCGCCGGAAAGGTTGATAGCGAGTATACCGCCTGTTTGCGCCAGCGCCTCGACCTGTAAAACACCGGGCATTACGGGATTGCCAGGAAAATGGCCCTGGAAAAACCACTCATTAAAAGTTACGTTTTTGACACCGACAATGTGTTTGTCGCTTATTTCAATGATCTTGTCCACCAG
>Ga0157374_10002435_pt1 | contig 15699 bp, 11 predicted proteins | sample M25metaG_FD_115308 | JGI IMG/M metagenome (GOLD analysis project Ga0157374, IMG submission 115308) | Miscanthus rhizosphere microbial communities from Kellogg Biological Station, Michigan, USA - M2-5 metaG | ecosystem: Host-associated > Plants > Roots > Rhizosphere > Soil | place: USA: Michigan...
AGCTGCTGCGGTCCGAAGAACGCCAACAGAATCATCCTGAAGGTGTAGAGCGACGTGAGCATGGCGCCGGTCATGCCCGCCACCCAGAACCAGATGTTACCGTTCGGACCAGCCCACGACTGCCATAAGATGAGGTCTTTGCTGAAGAAGCCCGCTGTTATAAGCGGAAGCCCTGCAAGCGCAGAACCACCGATGACGAACGACCAAAACGCCAGCGGCAGTTCTTTGCGAAGCCCTCCCATCCGGTACAGATCCTGCTCGTGCACAGCGTGGATAACCACTCCGGCGGCCAGAAAGAGGAGCGCCTTGAAGAAGGCGTGCGTCATGAGGTGAAACATGGCAGCCGACCACGCTCCAAGCCCAAGCGCTAGGAACATATAACCGATCTGACTGATGGTGGAGTAGGCCAGTACGCGCTTCATATCTCGTTGGGCAAGCGCGGAGAAAGAAGCAAGCAACATCGTCGCAGTGCCAATCACCGCCACAGCGAGTTGCACGGATGGAGCCAGCGAGAACAGAGTGTGAGTGCGTGCGATAAGATAGACACCCGCGGTAACCATCGTTGCAGCGTGAATCAGCGCACTGGTAGGAGTCGGGCCAGCCATGGCGTCCGGCAACCACGTTTGAAGCGGCAGTTGCGCGGACTTTCCTACCGCCCCGCCCAACAACAGCGCGGCAGCCGCAACCGCCACGCCCTGGCCCGGGGTCCACTGCGCCGCCGCACGCCCCAACAGGTCCTGAATATTCAGCGTTCCCAGATGAGTGAACAAAAGGAAGAGTCCCAGGGCAAATGCTGTATCACCACAACGCGTAACGAAGAAGGCCTTGCGAGCGGCCCGCACATTCTGAGGTTCGCGATACCAGAACCCAATCAAAAGGAAGCTGCATAACCCGACTCCTTCCCATCCCATGTAGAGCAGAAGAAGATTGTCCGCCAGCACCAGCGTAAGCATGGATGCCACAAAGAGGTTCATGTAAGCAAAGAAGCGAGGGAAGTCCTGGTCGTCATGCATGTACTCCACCGAATACAGGTGAATCAAAAAGCCGACAAAGGTCACGACCAGAATCATGATGAGGGAAATTGGGTCGAGGTAAAAAGTAATGGCTGGGCGAAATCCGCCACTCTCCATCCATGTCCAAAGGTGCAGGTCAAATGCATTACCTGTAGGAGGGGCCGTGATGAACGAGGCAGCGATAAGCATCGACAGTACCGCAATCAAACCAATGGAGCCAGCACCAAGGACCGCAACGACACGCCGCGGCAAAAGAGATCCGAACAGAGCGAGTACGGCTGCGCTGGCGAAGGGGATGGCAACGACGAGCCAAAGGAGATGAAGCATAATCAGCCTCTCAATTCACTGGCCGCGTCGATATCGAGGGCGAGTTGCGTCTTGTGATAAAGCAGAACGAACGCCAATCCAACCGAGACCTCGGCGGCCGCCATGGCGAGAATGAACAGAAACATCACCTGCCCATCCGGCTGCGCCCAACGCGATCCCGCTGCGATGAAGGCGAGGCCGCTAGCGTTGAGCATGATCTCGACGCACATCAGCGTGAAGATGAGATTACGCCGCGTGAGAAGTCCCGCGAGCCCCAGCGTGAACAAGATCGCCGCGAGAATCAAGACGTGCTGTGTCGGTACCGGTGACATGTTGTTTCTCCTCTCCAGCAAGGGCATGGCGGCCAAGATGAAATGCGCCGACTAAGCCAGCCATCAACAGAAGTGATGCGAGTTCCACTCCTATCCAGTAACTTCCGAACAATGACGTGCCAACCTGCTTGGGAGTAACTGTGACCGCCGGGGCCGACGTGTGCGGAAGTGCAGACACACAAATGAACAACTCTCCCAACAGAATGAGCGCAAGAAGGCCAGGCCCCAACCAGTTCTTCGGCTTCAACCAGTCGCGTTCTACCTCCATGGAGTGCTCGGCAAGATTGAGCATCATGACCACGAACACGAAGAGCACCATAATGGCGCCGGCGTAGATCATGATCTCGAGAGCTGCCACAAAGGGTGCGCCCAGTGCATAAAAATCCGCGGCGACCGCGAGCAGGGACACAATGAGGTAAAGCAGAGCGTGAACCGCATGTCGTCGCGTAACGGCCAGCAGGGTAGCGATGACAGCGACAGTGCTTGCGAGATAAAACAGCAGGGTCATAGGAGGTCCCTCAGGGCATAAGGCTATGGATATCTGTGGGTGCCAATTCGTTCTCGGACTGTCCTTTGTCTTTTCCGCCGATCGCGACGCCGGCGACCTTCCAGAAGTTGTAGTCGGGATACTTTCCTGGACCGTTGATCATCAAATCCGACTTCTCGTAGACAAGATTCTTTCGTTTGTACTCGCCCATCTCTGTATCCGGAGTCAGCTGAATGGCGTAAGTAGGGCAAGCCTCTTCGCAGTAGCCGCAAAAAATGCATCGAGAGAAGTTAATACGGAAGAACTCTGGATATCTTCTTCCGTGTTCATCTTCCGTTGCCTGTAGCGAGATGCACGCGACGGGACATGCCACAGCACACAGGTTGCACGCTACGCAACGCTCTCCTCCATCTGGATCGCGTGTAAGAACGATTCGGCCACGGTACCGCGGCGACAGGTAAGCCTTTTGCTCCGGGTACTGAACGGTCACACGCTTTGCAAACGTGTGACGAAGAACCTCCCACAACGAGCGCACAAGACTGAGCACGGAACCCTCCCTTCACCTCCGCAACAACACAACGGCACCGGTCACCAGAAGATTTACGAGTGCGAGCGGCAACATCACTTTCCAGCCCCACGACATGAGCTGATCGAAACGCGGCCGTGGAAGCGCCGCGCGCAACAGAATGAAGAAGCAGATAAAGAACATGGTCTTTGCAGCAAACCAGATCGCAGGCGGAAGTATCGGACCCAGCCAGCCGCCAAAGAACAACAGAGAGATTGCAGCGGAGACAAGGATGACTCCGATGTACTCGCCTACAAAAAACATTCCGAACTTCATTCCCGAGTACTCTGAATGAAAACCCGCTACAAGCTCGCTCTCTGCTTCGGCAAGATCGAAGGGCAGTCGTCTGGTTTCGGCGACTCCGGCAATAAGAAACAGAACAAAGCCGAGAAACTGCGGAATGACGAACCAAAGCCCCCGCTGGGCTTCTACGATGTCTGTAATACGGAATGAGCCGGCCAACACAACAGCGCCAAGCAGCGATAGCCCCATGAAGACTTCGTAACTCATCATCTGCGCAGCGGCGCGGATTCCTCCCAGGAGCGCGTATTTGTTGTTTGAAGACCATCCCGCCAGCACGACGCTGTAAACACCCAGGGACGACATGGCCAGAAGAAATAGAATCCCGATATTGAGGTCCGCGATCACGAAGCCTGGCGCAAATGGAACCACGGCAAACGAGAGAAGCGCCGTAGCGACAACGATGGCAGGCGCTAGGACAAAGACAAATTTGTCGGCGAAGGGCGGAATCCAGTCTTCCTTTAGGAAGAGCTTGATCGAGTCGGCGGCAATCTGTCCGAGGCCAAACGGGCCCACACGGTTTGGCCCGTAGCGATCCTGCCAAAGCGCAAGCAAGCGTCGTTCGACCCAAATGAGCCCAGCCGACAGGTTAAGCACGACAAAGAGTACGGAGGCTATAACCAGTAATGGGAACAATGCCGCTCTCATTGCGCACCTCGCGCGGAAAGCTCGGAACCGACTGCAGCAAGCCGGCAATAAACCGGCAACGTAATTCCATCGAGCGGCGGCCCCGCCGCATGGAGACCGGCAATACCGCGCGGCAGATCGGCGCGCAGCACGACCTCCAACTCATACTGCGACTCTTCGATCAATACCTTCAGCTGCTCGCCGGCTTTTACTCCAAGCAACGATGCTTCAATCGGATTCACAGCCAGGTATGGCTGTGAGACGAGTTGAGATATCCCGGGCGCATGGCGGCTCAGTTCTTCGGAGCCGAAAATATGAAAGATGGGCACAAGGAGCCACGAATCGGGTTGCGGTGCGAACGCGGGAGGAATCACGGAGAAGTACTTCCAATTTGGTCGAGACGATAGCTCGATCAAGCGAACACCGGGATCGTGTCCCCGCAGCGGCCCTCCAATCTCATCCTGGAACTTGTTGACCGACTGCACAGAGTTCCAGCCCGGAGCCCAGAAGAAGGGACGCAATGCAGGTGGAACCACACCGGGTCCTGATTCCATGGAGAACGCCAATGCGGAGTCGGGATCATCCGGTGGTTTAGGCTCATGCACACTGATGTTGGCCAGCATCGCCGTGCGTCCGCTGTAACGGATCGGCTCACGCGCGATCTTTCCGGCCGCACTTCTTGGAGGAGCGACAGACGGAAGCGTCCTTAACTCAGGCATGCCGTCAGACATCACAGCGGTAAGTTGATCGAGACTGTGTCCAAGAACCTGATCTTCCAGACCCGCAGCGGCTGCGCCTTCAGCAAGCCACCTCCAGCTTGATTGCACCTCCGAGCTAGGATCAAAAACTTGGAAGTAACGCTGTGCTCGGCCTTCGCTGTTTACTAGCGTGCCATCGGATTCAGCAAAGGTGCCTGCAGGCAGCACAAGTTCGGCAGCTTCAGTAGTGGCATTGCCTAGGTGGTCGAGCGCGACCAGATGCCGCACATCGCGCAGCAATGAATCCACTTCATCTGCCGGTGATCGGAGGGCCAGATCATTCTCCAAGACAATCAACGTTGTCTCGGGATTATCCTTGATCGCCCTGAACGCCTCGGAAAGGGGTCGCGGCTCCAGCAAAGACAAGCCAAAGTTATTGCATTCTGCGGCGGTGTAGCTGAGGGCTGCTGGACGCCCTGCTTTACACAGAGCCCAAGCGACCTGACCGGCTGCTTCAATCATGCTCTGGTTCATACAGCTTGTGCCGGAGACTACGAGCGGGCGCTCCGCCTCCAACAAGGCCTTCGCTATCTTGCACGCCATCTCCTCTTCATCCTTCGAGGCTCCTGCCAGTGGGGGAGCAGAAGGATCGATTACATGCGCAACAGCGAATGCAAGTCGCGCCAAATCATCTGGCGCAGCACGACAGGTGGCGGTAGCTATTTCATCAAGCTTCGTGGCGTACGGGGAAGCAACAAAGAGCGGGCCTTTCGCATCCTGCACCGCCCCGCGTACTGCATGGTCAAGCCAGTCGGGTATGTGCAGACCGTCAGCAATCCGCATCGGCGCTTGGCGCACGGACTGACGCAGACGCAGGGCCATGATTGGGGCTGTATTCGTCAGATCTTCCCCAAGCACAAACACCGCGTCGCAGTGCTCGATCTCGTCCAGCGAAGGAGATCGAGCCGGCCCCTGGCGTAGGATGCGGAGCATTGAGTTCAGTAGTTGGAGTTCCCCTTTCGGAATTCCGGCGTAAAACCGTTCGGGGCCAACCAATGTGCGCAAAGCAAAGTTCGACTCGAGGGACGCTCGCGGTGACCCAATCCCGATCGCATTGCCCTCGCGAAGGAGGGTGCCAAACCGCTCCAGCGCCTCACTCTTTGTCGCAGCTTTGCCGTCAACAAGCGGATGTCGGATACGCGCGGGACTCTCGACGAACTCATACCCAAATCGGCCGCGATCGCAGAGGAAGTATCCATTCACCTCGTGGTTGTACCGGTTCACAACACGGCGGAGTGTTCCGTAGCGCTCGCCAACAGAAGTGTTGCATCCAAGGCTGCAATGCACACAAATCGATGGCGCCATTTGCAGGTCCCACTTGCGTGTGTAGTGTTGCTTAAGAGTGGCATCCGTAAATACGCCCGTAGGACATATCTCCACGAGGTTGCCGCTGAACTCACTCTCCAAGACGCCGTCTTCGTGCCGGCCGTAGTAGATACTGTTGCGTAGATGAAAGGCATTCAGATCCTGCCCGCCGGCATACTCCCGGTAGAAACGCACGCAGCGCTGGCACTGAATGCAGCGATTCATCTCATGATTCACCAGCGGGCCGAGATACTGATTGCGAAACGTTCTCTTGCCGAAGCTGTAGGTACGTAGCCGGTGACCCGTCATCACGGTCATGTCTTGCAGATGGCATTCGCCGCCCTCATCGCAGACAGGACAGTCATGCGGATGGCTTTGCATCAGGCCTTGAATGACCGCGGCGCGAAACGACGCCGCGTCCGAGTCGCTAATCGAGATGCGTGTGCCTTCCGCTGCAGGCGTCATGCACGCCATCACGAGCTTGCCTTTGGCGTCTCGCTCATCGCGAAATTGCTTTACCGCGCACTGCCGGCAGGCGCCTACCGATCCAAGTGCCGGATGCCAACAGAAATACGGCACGTCGTAACCCAGCGAAAGACAGGCGTGGAGGAGGTTCTGCTTGGGGTTCGCCTGCCTCGGCTGGTTTTCGATAAAAATAGTCGCCACGGTCAACTCCTCCACGGACAACGATGTTCCTCAATGTGTCGTCGAAAATCATCCGCGAAATATTTCAATGCACTCTGCAGCGGCTCAACGGCTCCCGGAGCAAACGCGCAGAATGTATTGCCCGGAGCGAGGAACATGGTTTGGAACTTGAGCGTTTCCAGGTCGTTCGCGCTCCCCTTGCCCTCCTCCATCGCCAGAAGAATCTTCTCGGTCCATGACAGCCCGCTCCAGCAGGGCGTGCACCATCCGCAGGACTCCTGCGCGAAGAAGTGCTCCAGGTTCCATACCATGCCTACCGGGCACGTCTGGTCATCCAGCACAACCATGGTTCCTGTGCCCAGGCGACTGCCAGCTTTTTGCACATGGTCGTAGTCCATTGGCGTATCCAGATGTTCTTCCACCATGAAGTCCGTCGAGGCCCCACCTGGCAGAGCGCCTCGGAAGCACAACCCGTCGCGCATTCCTCCGGCATAGTCGTCGATGATCTCCCGCATGGGCGTTCCCATGGGAAGCTCCCACAGCCCCGGTCGTTTCACCTTGCCGCTAACGCCGTAGAGCTTTGTGCCACCGTCCTCAGTCAGGCTCAGGCCAAGGAACCATTCCGGGCCATGATTCACAATGTGGTGAACATTGCAGAGCGTCTCAACGTTCTGAACGATGGTCGGCTTCCCCCAAAGACCTGATACCTGAGGGAAAGGTGGCTTTGTCCTGGGATGGGCGCGTTTCCCTTCCAGCGCATTGAGCAGCGCAGTCTCTTCGCCACAGATATAGCGGCCCGCACTAGCATGAAGATGTAACTCGAAGCTGTATCCCGATCCGAGGATGTTTTGCCCGAGATAATTGCGCTCATGCGCTTCCGCAATGGCGCGTGCAAGTCGCTCGTGCGAGCACTCGTACTCCCCTCGCAAGAAGATGTAACCAATGTCGGCCTCAATGGCGTAGGCCGCGACGATCATGCCTTCAATCAGCTGGTGTGGGTCGCGCTCCATCAGTGCGCGGTCTTTGAACGTACCCGGCTCCATCTCGTCGGCGTTTGCCACGAGATATTTGGGGTGCGGAGCTTCTTTTCCCATCGGGACGAAGCTCCATTTCATGCCGGTCGGGAAACCCGCGCCTCCCCGACCACGCAGCTTAGACCTCTTCACCTGTTCGGTAACGTCTGCGGGCGCCATCCGTAGCGCTTTGCGAAGGCCTTCATATCCTCCGCTGCGTTCATAGTCCGCGAGGCTGACCGCCTTTTTGTCGGGCCGGAAGTTCTTGGTCAGAGGTCTCTCCATTGGCGCCCCTATTTGTATTGCGCAACCACTTCTTCGATCCGTTGTTCATCAAGGTCTTCATAGAGCGTGCCGTCAATCATCATGGCCGGCGCATGATCGCACGCTCCCAGGCAGACAATAGGCAGCAGAGTGAAGCGTCCGTCTGCTGTCGTGCCGCCCATCGGCGTCCCCAATGTGCTGCAAAGGTGATCGCGCATGCGATCGCAACCCATAATCCAGCATGAGACGCTATCGCATATCAGCGCGACGTGGCGGCCAACCGGCTTGCGGCGAATGAGATTGTAAAAAGTGGCAACCCCGTCGAAGTCAGCAACGGAGAGGCCGAGAAGTTCCGAGAGATCTTTCAGGCTTTCATCCGAGACCCAGCCGCGATGCCGCTGCACGATCAGCATCGATTCGATGCTCATGGCCTGCCGGGTCGGGTACTCGGCAAGCTTTGTCGCGATCTCCTGGCGCTCCTCGGCGGTCAGCATAGCTTTGCAATTCCCCTTTCTCTCACCGGTCGATATCTGCCAGAACGTAGTCCAGGCTTCCGAGTATCGCCAGCAAATCCGGGATCATGAGACCTCGGCACAAAGTCGGTAGCATCTGCATATGGGGAAACGAAGGCGTCCGAATTCGGGTACGGTACGAACCCACGCCACCATCGCTGATAAGGTAGTAACCGTAGCTTCCCTTCGTCCCTTCGATCACCGCCATCGCCTCTCCTGGCGGAATCACCGGTCCCCAACTCACGCCTAGGAAGTGATGAATAAGCGTCTCGATATCGTGCATCGTTCGCGCTTTTGGTGGCGGCGTCGTCAGCGGATGCTCCGCGTTGCAGGGGCCTCCCGGCATGTTGTCGACACACTGCCGGATGATGCGAAGGCTCTGGCGCATCTCCTCAATGTGGATCACCGCGCGGTCATAGCAATCTCCAGAGGTCCCGGTGGGAATATCAAATTCGAGTTGGTCGTAGCACGCATAGGGTTGCTTCTTCCTCACGTCCCATTCCAGTCCGCACGCTCTCAGATTGGGCCCAACCATCCCCCAATCCGTCGCCTCATTAATGCTGCAGCCCCCAACACCCTTCGTGCGCGCTTTGAATAGCTGGTTGTGCATGACCGTGCGGTCGTACTCATCGAGCCTCGACGGCAGATAATCCAGAAATTCGCGGAACATTCGATCCCATCCGTTCGGGAGGTCCTGCGCAACACCGCCGATGCGAAACCAGTTCGGATGCATGCGCGCTCCGCAGATCGCCTCGATGATGCCGAACGCGCGTTCACGATCGTTGAAGAGGTAGAACACCGGTGACATCTGGCCCAGATCCTGCGCGAATGTTCCGTACCAGACCAGGTGGGCGATGATACGAAAGAGTTCCGCCATCATCACCCGAATCATCTGCCCGCGCGGCGGAACTGTAATACCGGCGAGCTTCTCAACCGCTGTGAGATAAGCGAAGTTGTTCATCACGCCGCCCAGGTAGTCGACGCGATCGGTGTACGGAATATAGGTATGCCACGTCTGGCGCTCGCCCATCTTTTCCGCGCCGCGATGATGAAAGCCAATATCGGCAACCGCATCGACGATGACTTCACCATCAAGCTGAAGCGCGATGCGCAGAACACCATGCGTTCCCGGGTGCTGCGGCCCTACATTCAGGAAGAGGAAGTCGAAGCCTTCGCGCTCGCTCGACATTCCCCACTCTTCGGGATGGAATCTCAGTGCCTCCTGCTCAGCGTCTTCCATTGCTTCCGTAAGACTGAAGGGCCCCATCTCCGTGGCGCGCGCAGGATGGTCTTTGCGCAGCGGATGACCCGTCCACGACTTCGGCATCAGAATGCGCTCCAGGTGCGGATGTCCGTCAAACACAATCCCAAACATGTCCCACACTTCGCGCTCATACCAGTTGGCGGCAGGCCAGATGTCCGTAATCGTGGGCAGTGAAGGCTGTGTTCCGTCAAGCGCGACCTTCAGACGAAGGTACGAGTTCCGGTCAAATGAGTAGAGGTTATATACCGCCGTGAAGTCGCTTGCAGGCTGATTGTCGCGATGCTTTCGACCACGCTCATCGATCGCAGTAAGGTCAAACAGCATCGTGTACGGCTGGAGCACGCCGTATCGAAGTGAGCGTATCGCTTGATGTATCTCGTCTTTCGGGACCCAGTAGGTAGGGATATCGTCGCAAACGACCTGGGGTACAGCAGTAGTCCCCAACTCATGTTGAAGCTCCTGCTCGAGAACGAGGCCGCTCGTCATACAACACCGCCTGAACGCTACACGTTGTCGGGACTCCTTAGCACTGTCAGCAGCTGCCGTTGGTCGTGTTTCAGATCCCGCATGGAAGGCATATCAGGCCGTTCCACACCCTGCGGTCCAATAACCCAACTCAGGGGCCGCTTCTCTTTCCCTATCGCATCGCGCAACAACAAGACGCCTTCCAGAAATGCGTCCGGCCGCGGCGGACATCCAGGTACATACACATCGACTGGAAGAAACTTGTCGACGCCCTGCACGACGCTGTAGATGTCATACATGCCGCCCGAGTTCGCGCATGATCCCATGGAAATCACCCAGCGTGGCTCCATCATCTGCTCGTAGAGGCGTTGAATCACCGGCGCCATCTTGATGAAGACCGTTCCCGCAATCACCATCAGGTCGGCTTCGCGCGGCGTACCGCGTATGACCTCCGCGCCGAATCTTGAAATGTCGTACTTGCTGGTGATGCTCGTGGCCATCTCGACGAAACAGCAGGAGAGTCCGAAGTTGAAAGGCCAGACCGAGTTCTTGCGTCCCCATGCCACAAGATCTTCCACGCGAGACAGAATCAGCGTTCGGCGAATGGCTTCGTCAAGATGTTCACCGTTCTGTCCGGCCTCTGTAACTCCAGGCCTATTGATCGACCAGCGCATTATGCACCGCCGTTCTACATCACACGGTTCGTCTGCTACCTTGTCTCCAATCCAAAGCGCCTACGCGCGATAGATATACAAGTGTCGCAAGCAAAACCGCGATAAAGACCGCGGCCTCGGCGTAACCCGGCCATCCGGTTTCACGCACCGAGACTGCCCATGCAAAGAGAAAAACCGCTTCGAGATCGAAGATCACGAAGAACATTGCGACCAGATAGAACTTGGCCGACAACCGTACTCGCGCAGAGCCCTGCGAGAGAATGCCTGATTCATAAGGGGAGTCTGTTGCTCGCTCGTGATGTCGCTGACCCAGCACAAAAGACAAGCCCAGCATCGCGACGACCAGCGCGAGAACGATGACGAGATAGACTGCCAGCGGCCAAAGGTCCATTGTCCTTCGCCTCGATGCGATCCACCAGCCTCGCACCGCTAGAAAGTATGTATCAGATCAATTGGATTGGCAACTGGCATTCACAGATGAACGTGAGATTGTTTTCACTGCGAGGGAAACGATTACACGCGGTAGCGCAGATCGTCGTGCGCTCACCCACTGCAAACAGCCGCGTCTATCTCTCAGCCGGTCACACTAACGCATTTGAGGCTGGTGTGATTTTTTGCACGTTCTTGCCACGCAAAGGACGACTCCGGCGATTACTCGCGCTCGTCGCAATGACAGGCTCTATCAAGACGTCCTTTGGCGAACGCTCGAAAACCAGCGCCGGTAACCGAACATCACGGGGCTTCATCTCCAGGCAAATTATGTCTTGACCGAAATCGCCGTAGACCAGGGGATGCAACTCGCTCGCACACCAATCCGTACTTATAAATCAGCAACTAAAAGCATATGATGGTGGTAGTTCTGATTCCATTGTGCTGGTTTGTGTGCGCATCGTTTTGCGCCCCTGGTTGCCCCATCTATGAGAGACGATGGAGGAATGCGACGCGAAGACAGGCCCAGGCCAAATGGGAACGCGGGTGTTCGCACTCCTTCGGGGGAGAGTTCTTCTGATCAGCCTACGCTAATCAACGTCGACGCCGGACAACTCTACTCGAAGACTCCTCCGTCAGAACCGACTGTTTACGGGAGTCCCTCCCTCAGCTCCTCCCTTCCACCCAGCCAGCCTCTTCTTGAAGCCGGAACGACTATAGGTGGTCGCTACGAGATACTCGAGATGCTCGGCGTCGGAGGTATGGGGGAAGTCTATAAAGCCCGGGACCTCGCCCTTGGTCGGTTGGTCGCATTCAAGGTCATCCGTCCCGAACTAGCCCGCAATCCAGCCATCATCGATCGGTTCAAGCAGGAGATCCTCCTCTCCAGCAACGTCACTCACAAAAACGTAATCCGCATCTATGACCTCGGTGAAGCCGATGGGATGAAGTTCATCACGATGGAGTTCGTCGACGGACGCGACCTTCGTGCCGTCCTCACGGATCAGGGTAAGTTCGCGCCGAAGGAAGCGATCGCAGTCATCCGGCAGGTTTGCTACGCGCTCGAGGCCGCCCATGCCGTTGGTGTGATTCACCGCGACCTGAAGCCCCAGAACATCATGTGCGAGCCGGGTGGCCGCGTCCTCGTCATGGATTTCGGGCTTGCTCGCACCATGGACAACAACGGCCTTACGCAGTCCGGAAATCTCGTCGGTACCCTGGAGTACATGTCGCCCGAGCAGGCGCTCGCCAAGGAGATCGACCAGCGCTCCGACATCTTTGCGTTGGGCATCATCTTCTATGAACTACTAAGCGGTAAGGCGCCTTACCAGGCACACAGTGCCGTCGCCAGCCTTATCCTTCGCACCCAGGAGAGTGTCGAACCGCTCTCCAAGCTCGATCCATCTCTCTCACCAGACCTGTCGGCAATCGTGTCCAAATGCCTAGAACGTGACGTCGAACTTCGCTATCAGACCGTCACCCAATTACGCCTGGACCTCGATACATACGAAAGTGGGGGGGCCGCAGCCAGCCTTACCTTTCAGTCCGTCTCAAGTCCCGCGTCGAAGCTCGCTCAGATTCGCGCTGCTCCATGGAAGTGGCCCGCCGCGGCACTCGCCATCATCTTCCTCGTTTTGGTCGGAATCTTGTACCGAGGTAAGAGCGGAAAACCCGCATCGACGCCCACGCCCGCGGCAGCCGCGAACATCTCCCTGGCAGTCTTCCCTCTCCGGAACGCCTCCGGTATCTCCAGTCTCGATTGGATGAGCTCGAGCCTGGCAGATATGATCAGCACCGCCGTCGGCCAGTCCACGCATCTCCGCACCGTCTCGCCTGAGCGGATGCGTCAGATCTTTTCCGATCTGCGCCTGACCCCCGAGTCAACCATTGACGACTCAACGCTTCGCCGGCTCGCCGAGTTCGCATCCGCCGACACCACGGTCTCAGGGCAGTACACGCGAATCGGCGACCAGCTCTACATCGAAGTCTCCATCGCTGACCTCAAGAACGGGCGCTCCACTACACTTAAGGCACAGTCGGCTGAAAAAAACCTGCCGTCTGCCATCAATGATCTCGCCGATTCCATCCGCAAAAACCTCGCTCTCTCCTCGGTCGACCTGAAGGCTGTCCAGGCTCAATCCATTCAGCCAACCTCTGACTCAGTCGACGCCCTGCGTGAATACAACCAGGCCCTGACATTGACCCGTGCGGGAAGAAACATCGATGCCCAGAGCCACCTCTCCGCCGCGGTTGACGCAGACTCCCGCTTCGCCCTTGCCTATGCTCTGCTGAGCCACGTCAAATCTGAGCTTGGCTACCAGGCTGAGGCAGAACAGATCTCCCGCCGCGCCGTAGAGCTGGCTGAAAGCCAGAACCTTCCTCAACTCGCGAAGCAGCTCATCCAAGCCAACCATCTTCGCGTAACTCAGCAAAACGACAAAGCCATAGAGGCCTATCAAGCACTCCAACGCAATCTTCCTGGCGACGAAGACCTCAAGTACGTCCTCAGTAGCCTGTACATTGAGACCAGCGACTACGAAAAGGCACGGGCCGAGACCAGCAGCCTCCTCAAAGACGATCCTAAGAGTATTCGCGGCCTCTGGCAGATGGGCGTCATCGAGATCACCAGCAACAATCCGCAGGCCGCACTCGATCCCCTCAATCAGGCGCTCAGCCTTACCATCCAGACCGACAATCAGGAATCGAAAGCCCTCGTTCTGCTCGCAATCGGCATCTCGTACCGACTGCTCAATAAGCCAGACGACGCCTTGCGCAACTACCAGGAGTCTATCGCCATCAACGAAAAGCTAGGTCAGAAGCGTGGCGTCGCCGCCGGGCTTGCCGAGATGGCGCAGGTGCAGACCGCCTCCGGCAACACGGACGGCGCGCTTGCTAGCTACCAGAAGGCACTCAAGCTGCTGCGCGAGATTGGAATGAACAAGGAAGTCGGCGACACCCTGATGGACATGGGCGACACGCTCTACCATCGCGGCCAGACGGATCAGGCGCTGCAGGCCTACCAGGAGGCGCTTCGCACGCAGAGAGAGAACGGTGACGAGAACTTCGAGGCGCTCTGCCTGAGCAACATCGCCGACGTCTACGGCGCACGTGGGGATTCAGGCAGCGCCCTGACCTACTACCAGCAGGCGCTCCAGCTTCGCGAGAAACTCGGCGTCCCAGGCTTCATCGCCGAAACGCTCTATGGCATGGGCAAGATCTATGCTCGCGACGGCCAGTACGACGAGGCGCTCAAGGCGTACGTGCGCGCTATCGAGCTTGCCCGCAAGGCCAACGATGCCCGCAGAGCTGCGCTCATCTCGCACGAGATGGGCATTATCTTCGTCGACCGCGGTCGCTATGGTGCAGCAGTAAGCTCCATCCAGGACTCACTCAAAGGCCTCAAGGCTCTCGGCGAGCAAAAGGGCCGAGATGTTGCCATCATTCAAAACGATCTCGCAACGGCACTCGCTCGGTCAGGACGTCTGGATGAAGCACAAGCCGCGCTCGACAGCGACCAGTCCATCGTCAAAGAGCTGCGAAGCGAACCCCTGTCCGCCGCTCTTCTTACTACGCAGGGCGATATCTACTTCTACCGTGGCAATCTCGCCGCTGCCAGTCAGCAATACCAAAAAGCAATTCAGACAGCTGGGCGCAAGGATGACGGAGGCGTAACGATTCCCGCTCAGCTTGGGCTGGCGCGAGTCGCGCTCCGCCAGGGACGGGATAAGGAAGCAACAAAACTTCTCGCTCCCCTCCTGAACAAGAGGAACCAACTCACAGCTTCTCTATCGATTCAGATTTCGACGGCCTATGCCGAAGCTCTTATTCGCGGCAAAGATACTGCGCGCGCGCGGCAGTTGCTCCTCGGTGACCTCGGCGACGTCGAAAAGGCAGGCATGCGACCCCGAGCAGCCGCTATCTATTACACCCTCGCACTCGCGGCGAAGACCGGGGGAAATATGGAAGAAGCGGCAAGCTATGGGCGTCAAGCGGTCAAAACGCTCGATGCGATGCGCAACGAACCGGGTGGCGACAAGGTTCTCGAGCGCGCTGATCTCAGCGCTCTCTATCAAGAGAGCAGCCAGACCCTCTCGGCGGCGAAACACTAACCGTCTCCGCTTGCCTCCGTCACTTGTGAACGATCGTCTGTGCTGTTGACGTGTTGTTACCCGCATTGGGGTCCGGATTGCCATTCTCAATGCTTACGGTATTCAGCAGAAGATTACCTGCGGGCGCGGTCACCTTCACCACTACTTCCACACGGACGCCGGCACTCGGAAACTCTGACACAGCCTTCAACTCGCCCACATCACAAATAACCATGTTCCCCGTCAGTGAGCAGGAACTGGCCTGTGATGGACCGTGACAACCGCCAAAAAGGACACAGGAGAAATCTTCAAAGCTGGCGCTGACAAAAGTCGTCCCCGCTGGAAGAGCGTCCGTAATCTTAACCCCAAAGGCTGTCTTCGGCCCCAGATTCACAGCTAGAGCCTCATAGGTAAGTTGCGAGCCCGTCTTCACCGTCTTCGGCGCGCGCTGAAGAATCGCCAGGTCTGCCGTACCCGGAACCACGTTGTACGTCACAGTCACAGGAGATCCAGGATTTCCTGCAAAGTCCGTCGTCTGCACCGTAAACGTCTTGGTTCCTACGGTCGAGGTATCGAGCGTGCTCGTCAGAACGCCCGTGTTCAGCGTTCCGGGCGCGCCAAATGTCGAGCCGCCGCAATTCGCCACGCCCGC
>Ga0157374_10002436_pt1 | contig 15697 bp, 10 predicted proteins | sample M25metaG_FD_115308 | JGI IMG/M metagenome (GOLD analysis project Ga0157374, IMG submission 115308) | Miscanthus rhizosphere microbial communities from Kellogg Biological Station, Michigan, USA - M2-5 metaG | ecosystem: Host-associated > Plants > Roots > Rhizosphere > Soil | place: USA: Michigan...
CCTGGAGCCAAGCCATTATTCCGGCGCCGGTGGCCACGGGCAACCCGGCCTTCAACGGGCTCAACACAACGCCGCAATCGTTGCCGGCAAATCAGTACAGCATGCGAGTGGATCACAATTTTTCGTCTTCCGATTTTGCCTGGTTTCGTTACACCACCGGAACGCAAGACCAGAGCCTTGCGAACAACGTGCAAGGGGCCCTCACGGCAAACCATATTCCGGCTCGCAATGCTGGCTCGGGCTACACACATGTTTTCAGTCCGACGACTGTTTTTACCGGATTGTTTGGCTATACCGCTCTCGAGGCGGATACAGTTCCGTTTCTTTCGAGCAGCAACCTGTTCAACTCCGCCCCGTTTAAAGGGTTTCCCGCAAGGCCGGGGCTGAATGCGCCGGGCATTACGCTGCCGAGCGCATTCGGAGGTCTGAACAGCCGCGTCGACTATCTAGGGCCGGCAACCGGGTACCAGGGACGAGGCGACATTTCTTATGTGCGGGGACGCCACTCCATGAAGTTCGGGTTCGGGTATTTGAACCAGTTGTTCTACGACGATACGTACGACGGTAATTTTACGTTCAACAGCCTGCAAACGGCCAACTTGAACAGTCCGGGCTCGACAGGCTCGGATATTGCGGCGTTCGTGCTTGGAGCGCCCAGCGCCTGGGAATACCGCAACCGCACTTATGCCTACGCTTCACCATTCTTAAACGCATATACGGAAGATTCGTGGAAGGCAACGAATCGGCTTACAGTAAATATTGGATTGCGCTGGGATCTGTTGCGGATGCCCTCGTTCACTACGAATTTTCCATCCACATGGGACTACAGCTCGGGCAAGTTTATCGTCGGCAGCGCCGCGCCGCCGCAATGCGGCAGCGGGCAGCTTGCGCCGTGTCTTCCCGATCCGAACAATCCGTATCTGGCGCAGCATGTCGTCTTTACGGGCTCGACAAGAATTCGCCAGAACGACTACAAAATGTTCGGGCCGCGAGTTGGGCTGGCCTATCGCCTGGACAACAGCACCGCCTTGCGCGCCGGATTTGGAATCTTCTACGACCTGCAGGCGGGACTCATGCAGCAGGCGCAGAATGCCTCAGGCGGCTGGCCGAGAGCGGATTTGATTCGCGGCGTGAACATCAACAACCCGTTCATCACTTCTAAAGTGGAAGATACGTTCAACGGTGCGGACCCAAGGGTGCCCGCTCCGACTCCTGCCGGCGTGCAGGCGTTTTTCTTCGATCCGAATTTTCAGAGCCCGTATTCCGAGCAATGGAATTTCGAGCTGCAGAGGACATTCGGAAGTTCGTTCACCGCTTCGGCGGCCTACGTGGGCTCCCACAATGGCCGGCTGCCTATCGGAGGCTTTTACAATACGGCGCTTACGCCGGGTCCGGGCTTGGTATCCAACCGCGCACTCTTTCCGTACGCTCCGGCGAGCAACTACGATCGCAGCATCGGGCGAAGCAATTACAATGCGCTGCAGGCCAAGTTCGAGCAGCGGGTTTCACGCGGGCTTTCCTTCCTAGTGGCATACACGTGGAGTAAGTCGATCGATATTGCGTCTTCAGGCCAGTTCGGAGTAGAGGGGCAGTCGCTGCAAGACCCCTATCACGTGGACGCAGACCGCTCGGTTTCAGCCTACGATATTCCGCAGTACCTTGCCGTCTCGGCAGTGTATACGCTTCCGTTTGGTCATGGACGCCAGTGGTTGACGACGGGATTTGCCTCGCGCATTTTCGGGAACTGGCAACTGAACAGCATTGCGCAGGTCCGCAGTGGACAACCCTATTCGTTGTCCATGAATACCGACGTCGCGAATATTGGGGCGGCCACGACCCGGCCCGATTTAGTGGGAGATCCAATCCTGGCGCATCCCTCGCCGGAAGAGTGGTTCAACACCGGCGCCTACGCGTCGCCCGCCGTTTATCACTTCGGAACATCCGGGCGTAACCAACTTCGCACGCAAGGTTTTCGCAATATAGATCTCTCTTTGTTCCGGCAGGATCAGATCACGGAGCGTCTTAAGAGTGAATTTCGAGTTGAGGCGTTCAACTTGACCAACACAGCCACATTTGGAACGCCCAACACGAATTTCACATCACCGACTTTCGGAGTCGTGAGCTCAACGGTAAGTACGGCCAGGCAAATACAAGTTGGTCTTAAGCTGATTTTCTGAGCCAGCGAAATTCTTAGAAGATGCATCGACGACATTTCATAACCTCCGCCTCGCTCGCCGCCGCGGCAGGGGAACTCGCGCGCGGCGCTCAGGTACCCACTGCGATAAGCGAGCGACCAAATTTTCTCTTTCTCATCGCAGACGATCTTACGTATCGATCGATCCATTCCCTGAACAACAAAGAAGTGGATACGCCGAACCTCGACCGCCTGGTTAGGGAGGGCACTTGCTTCACGCATTGCTTTCATCAAGGCTCCTGGAGCGCCGCAGTGTGCGTTCCGAGCCGAGTGATGTTGAATAGCGGCCTTTCGGCATTTCACGCGCAAAAGCTGCTCGACTCCGTTCCGTTATGGGGCCAAACCTTAGGCAATGCCGGCTATGAAACTTACATTGCCGGTAAATGGCATCTGGATCCGACCACTCTCCAACGGAGTTTCAAGCAAATGGGGCCAATCGGTCCCGGCATGTTCGAGTCAACGCCGGAGGCTTATCACCGGCCGAGCCCGGGAAACCACTGGAGTCCATCCGACAAGTCGCTGAAGGGCCATTGGCTGGATACCCGGCTTTGGCTGAATGCTCCGGACAGTGAGATGCGGCATTCCTGCTCCATCTGGGCTTCGGAAGCGGCGGAGCATCTCACAAAAGTCGCACCCAAGCAAGAGAATCCGTTTTTCATGTATGTCGGCTTTAACGAGCCGCATGACCCGCGTCAATCGCCACGCGAGTATCTCGACAAATATCCGCAAGCGAGGATCGAGATTCCTCCGAACTACCTTCCTGAACATCCGTTCGACGAGGGGGACCACATGATTCGGGACGAGCTGTTAGCGCCGTTTCCGCGAACGAAGGAGGCCGTGCGCCTGCATCGGTCGGAATACTATGCGCTCATCTCGTACCTCGATCATCAGGTGGGCGTGATTCTTGCAGCTCTCGAGAGATCCGGCAAAGCCGCGAATACATACGTCATTCTGACCGCCGATCATGGCTTAGCGGTGGGACAGCATGGATTGATGGGTAAACAAAATATGTACGATCACAGCATTCGCATGCCGCTGCTCATTAGCGGTCCCGGCGTTGCGAAGGGGAAACGCATCGACGAACTTGTTTATCAACACAGCTTGTACGCAACCACGTGCGAGCTCGCCGGCGTGCCGGTTCCGAGCACGGTAGAATTTGCGAGCCTCGCGGGCCTGCTGGGCGGCAGGCAGGGCAAAGGTCAGGAAGCTGTCTTCTGCTATTACAAGAACTTTCAGCGAGCGGTGCGAACGAAGGAGCACAAATTGATCGTGTATCCCGAAGCGGCTATGGTTCAGCTTTTCGATATAGTGAACGATCCATGGGAAACGCGCAATTTGGCGTCCGATCCGAAGTATGCATCGATCAAGGGCGATTTGATGGAGCGCCTGCGACAGATACGGATGGAACTCGGTGATCCATTACTTCGAGCGCACGATAACTCGTAACCTATTAATGGACTGTCGCGGAGATCTAACAGCCCTGCCTTACGGTCGGAGTCTTAAAGAACGGCGCGTCGGCAAGCCGGTCCCAGCTTTGCGCGTTCGCGCACCTATGCATGTCACCGATCCTCCAGCATCTTTTTCACTACTTCTCCGACTTTCAAAAACGCGTCGTAGCTGGAAGGTTTTTGAAAATAGCCGTTCGCTCCCAAGCTGGCTGTTTTCGCGCGGTCCTTTCCCGAGTTTGAAGAAGTGACGATCAACACGCGCACGGCCCGGCATTTTTGGCCTCGCCGCAGATGCTCGAGAACCTCGCCGCCTGTCCGTCTGGGGAGGTTCAAATCCAGAATGACGAGCGCCGGGCAAGGCGCACTGTCGTTTTCGATTTGGTCGATATATTCGATAGCCTTTTCTCCGTCTGAAACGACCTGGAGATCGGCCAGGATTCCGGCGGTCTTTATTGCTTCGCGCAACAGATAAACATCGGCCATATTGTCGTCGATTAGTAATATCCGTTGGCGCTCGTCCATAATTCTGTCTTCAAGCAGGAAGAGTAAAAGAGAAGGTCGATCCTTTTCCAAGCTCGGATTCAACCCAGATGCGGCCGCCATAGCGCTGCACAATTCGTTGGCAGATCGCAAGGCCGATACCGGTTCCGGAATATTCATCACCGCTATGCAGCCGTTTAAACAGTCCGAAGATGCGTTCCTTGTATTCGGGAGCGATACCGATTCCGTTGTCGCGGATTGAAAAAACCCAATTTTCTTTCGAGCGTTCGGCGCACAAATGAATCAGCGGCGCCCGCTCCGGGCTTCGATATTTAATCGCATTGCTGAGGAGGTTTTGGAACAATTGGCTCAGGTGCATGCGATGCACCGTAAGAGACGGTAACAGATCGAAAGTGATCCGCGCCCCGGCTTCCAGGCAAGAGTCGTGCACGATATCGAGGACGTCCCGGAACACCTGGCCGGCATCCACAGTTTCTTCGAGCAGTTCGATTTTCCCGGCTTGCGTATAAGCGAGCAGGTCGCTCACCAGCATCTCCATACGCATCGCGCCTGTGCGCAAATACGTAAGATACTCGAGCGCCTGGCCGTCCAGCCGGTCGCGGCAACGCTTGGTAAGAAGCTCGCTGTAGACGCTGATGCTGCGCAGCGGTTCCTGCAGGTCGTGGCTTGCTGAAAAGGCAAACTGTTCGAGATCGGCGTTAGCGCGCTCAAGCGCTTCATTGCGAAGTTGCAGTTCCTGTTCCACCCGCCTTCGCATTCGGGTCAGCGACAGATGGGCTTGCACGCGCGCGCGCAGTTCGCGGGCGGTAAACGGCTTTATCAAATAATCGTCGGCTCCGGCGTCCAGCCCCTCGACGTGGGATTCCTCTCCGGCGCGCGCCGATAGAAGAATGACCGGAATCGTCCTGGTCTGCTCTTCTCCGCGAAGCGCCTTCAAGAGCCCGAATCCGTCCAGGATGGGCATCATGACATCGCTCAATACAAGATCCGGCGCCGCGGCAAGCGCGGCGGCAAGGGCTTCTTCTCCGTTTGAAACAGTTACCACCTCGTATTGCGATTCGAGAAGGCGGCGGATGTAATCGCGCATGTCAGCATTGTCGTCGGCCACCAATACCTTGCCAGCGATCGACAAAGCGGGCGAGACATCCGCGCCTTTGTCCTCGGCGGCCGGCAGCCAACGGAGCGCCTCCTCGACATAGGGCGCGGCGTGCAAGGCGGTAGATGCAAGAGAGCGCGACGCATTCAGACGGTCCGGCGGCAAATGCGCCGCCCCGAAAGGAAGCGATACGCCAAAGGTGCTTCCCTGCCCCAGCCGGCTGGCAACCGCGACAGAACCGCCATGCAGCTTCGCAAGCTCAGAAACGAGCGCCAGCCCAATGCCTGTGCCCTCATGCGTTCTTCCGCGCGCGTTTTCGACTCGATGGAACCGCTTGAACAGATGCGGGATCTCGCTTTCGGGAATTCCGACTCCGCTATCGGCGACCGACAACTCGACTCCGCCGTCAGATTCTTTGAGGGTTAGCGCCACTTGACCGGCCAGCGTATATTTGAATGCGTTGGACAAAAGATTCAGAACGATCTTCTCCCACATCTCGCGATCCACATACACAGGAGCACCAAGCGGCCGGCAATCGACGGTAAACTGCAGACCGGCGGATTCCATCGTGGAACGAAACGTGGAAGCCAGTTCCAAGGTCCATGCCGCCAAGTCGGTCGTCTCATAGGAGGCCTGTGCGCAACCGGCCTCGATGCGGGAAAAGTCGAGAAGCGAATTGACCAGCTTTTGAAGCCGTAGACCATTCCGGTGCGCAACGTCGATACACGCCTTCAGCCGCGCCGGCGAAGCGTCGTCCATAGAGAGCGCGTCTTCGAGAGGACCAAGCATCAGCGTCAATGGCGTCCGAAACTCGTGGCTGACGTTGCTGAAGAAAGCTGTCTTGGCACGATCCAGTTCGGCGAGCGCCTCGGCCCGGCGGCGCTCTTCTTCATAGGCGCGCGCATTCGAAACGGCAGTGGCGATGTGGCCAGCGAGCAGGTCGAAGAAGCTGCGGTAATCGGCGTCGATCACACGCCGCGGGCTGAGTCCCGCGATCAGGAACCCGGTTGGGCGGTCTTGGCCCGGCGCGGCAATTGGAAGGACCAGAGCGCTTTCCGAAGATTCCGGCCATGGACCGGCCGGCAGCAGCCCGACGCGCGCCGCCAGATCAGTCACCAGCTCGGCCGAACAGGTTTCGAAAACCCGGCGCAGCGGCCATATCAAATCTGCTGTTGTTTCTTTCCATTCAATCCTGGCGGGGGCGATGTCGCTCCGTGATTCGAGACCGGTTGAAGCCGTCAGATGGACATGCCGCGCTTCGCGGTCGAGCAGGTAAATCAGCGCATAGGGAATATCGGCGGGATTCTCAGCTAAAGTTTTAACGGCGATCTCACAAGCCTCTTCGGCCGTGGCGGCAGACGTAACCGTCCTTCCCAGGTCACGGAGGGTGCGCAGCCGCCGCTCGCCAACGACTCTACCGGTCGTCTCGGTGCAGGCGCAAAAAATGCCGCCTACCGCCCCTGAGTCGTCCGGCAAAGGACTGTACGAAAAAGTGAAGTATGCTTCCTCGTGCGGCAGATTACGCCGCATGACATACAGAAAGTCCTCTGACCAGGTAGCCTCGCCCGTCGCAAAGACGCTGTCAAGCATGGGTCCTGTAATGTGCCAGATTTCCTGCCAGCACTCCCGCCCGGATCTCCCCAGGCATGTGGGATGTTTTGTGGACCCGAGAATGGGGATATACGCGTCGTTATAAAACTGTGTAAGCGCAGTTCTTCCCCACCACAACACAATGGGATAGCGGGAGCCCAGACAGATGCGGACCGCCGTTTTGAGCGATTCAGGCCAACGCTGCACCCGGCCTATAGGAGTGCCGGACCAATCGAAGGACCGAATCCGCTCGCCCATTTCGCCGCCGCCTGGAAAGAAGATTGCAGGGGCCGCCGCCATCTTTTATCGCTTCCCGCCGGCGACTCGCGTGGCTATGAATTTTTCGGGAATCCGGCTATCGTAGCCGCTATCGGTCTGCAGAGAAAATTGAATTTTGTCTCCGGAGATCAGGCCGGTATAAAAGTGTTTCTCCTCGTAAGTCTTGTCGTCCACGGTGGCGTAGGACTTAGTCATGAAGTTGATCCGGTTCCCCTGGATCTTTCCGTCGAGAATGCCGCGGTCGCCGCGCCCGGCTTCGAGATAAGAGGCGGTACCGGTCACTGCGTGGCCTGTCGTCTCGAATTGGAACCTCTCGTTATGCGTATCGCCCCAACTGTATCTCACATTGGCTTGCCATGTACCATCGATGTTGGGTGAAGAACCCGCGCGCCATCGATTGGCAAGCGGAATCAGCGCCGCCACCAGCAGAGCGACTGCCGCAATCAGCCAGCCGCGCAAATGGAAACCGGATGGAGAAGGGTGAATCGCTTCGATTAATTGGGAAACATCCTGGTGGAATCGCGAATCCTCAATACTCAGCGCTTCAATCCGGCTGAGCCCGGCCAGTTCTTCCGGAAGATCTTCGGCGCGCGGCATCGTGGCGGCGCCTACTAGCACCGGAATCACACGCGGTTTGCCGTGCGGACCGCCGCGCAAGCCGGCTGCAATCTCCAGGCGCACAAAATCGTTGGGGTCGCTGAGTCGCGGACGGCCATCCGCGCCCGTTGCAGTAAGCCAGTTTTTCCCTATAATCGCCAGCAGGACGGCACAGCGGCTCTCGGTTTCCTGAATGACCTGATAAAAATCCTGGCCGGCCTTGATGTCATCCACGTCCATGAACACTTCGTCTTTACCGAAGCGCTCGCTCAAGGTGTCGAAAATGCGGCCCGCGTAGCCAGCGCTATCGTCCCGGCGGTAGCTGATGAAGATGGATGCCATAGAATTGGGTTGGCTGCCTATGGTCGCGGTTCTTTGTTATACATCAGGCACGGTATACATCAGGCACGGCTATACATCGCGCACGCAACGGAAACCGATATTGGTGGTGGCGCTATCGGGGGTATTCGAAGTGCGCGCCGCAACGCGATAGCGGTTGCAATAGGAGGCATGGCAAAGATAAGATCCGCCGCGCATGACCTTCGCCTGTCCGATGGCGGGTCCCGTAGGGTTCAGGCGAGTGGCTAGGGCGTGGTAAGTGGGGTGGAACCAATCGGCGCACCATTCCCAAGTATTGCCGGTGATCGAATAGATACCGAATCCATTGGGCGGAAACGCATTGACGGGCGCTACACCGGCGTAGCCATCTTCCGCTGTATCGGAAACGGGAAATACGCCCTGCCAGATATTGCATAAGTGGCGGCCGCCGGGCGTGAGGTCGTCGCCCCACGCATAGAGTTTTTGCTCAAGCGAGCCGCGCGCCGCGAATTCCCATTCGGCTTCGGTCGGCAAGCGCTTCCCTGCCCAGGCGGCGTAATGCTGCGCATCATTCCAGGAAACATGCGTAACAGGATAATGCGAGCGGCCGGCGTAGCTCGAATCCGGACCTTCCGGATGCCGCCAATCCGCTCCGGAAATCTTGCACCACCACTCCGCGCCCGGCACCGTGCCTTCTACCAGGCGATCATATTCGCCGGGCGGTATATGGCCGCGAAACACGAACGACCAGCCGAAGCGCTCCGCCTCGGTCGTATAAGAGGCCGCCTTAACAAATTCTTCGAAGGATTCATTGGTCACTGGATGGGCATCGATAAAGAACGGATCGAGAGCGATTTTACGCACTGGCCCTTCGCCATCGGCGGGAAAACCCTGGCCGAAGTCCGTGCCCATGAGAAACAGCCCGCCTTCGAGGCGAAGCATACCAGCGGTTGAACCGGCGTTTGCGCGCCGCCGCTCCGCGGAAGCCTGGCGCGACGCCTCCAGCAGCGCAGCACGCTCTCTACTCGGCACACAGCAGGGATTCATGGCGTGGCCACCTTCCATTCGACGCGCGACTCCGACAGCAGCGTATCGAAGTATTTATCCAGCGCGCGGCGCTTCCGCCGCTCGAAGAGTTCTCTGGCAATCGCATCCCTCATCAGGCTGAGCGGCTGGATGCCAGCGGGCCGGCGGCTGTTCAAACGCGCGATATGGAAGCCGAAGCGCGTTTCAAACACGTCACTGAACTCACCTTCGGCCAACGAGAAGACGTTCTCGTCGAATTCTTCCACCATCTGCCCGCGTGCAAACCAGCCGAGATCGCCGCCATTCGCCGGGCAATCGGAAAACTGCTCCGCAACTTTTGCAAATTCCGCGCCGCTATCGAGCGATTCCTTTGCTTTAGTGATTTCGGCAAGCGCTTCGTTTCGGGAAAACGTCTCGGTGACATTCTTCACGATGTGCGCCACACGGATGGTCTCGGGCATGGCGAATTGGGAGCGGTTCAGTTTGTAAAACGTGTCGATTTCTTTCCGGTTCGGGCGCTGGACATCGACTGAAGCGCGATCGAGAAGGCGCTGGATCCGTGCCTCCATATTTGCTTCCTTGCTGAGATCCGGATCGCTGTCGGCTTTTTGCCGCAGCAGGATACGCAGCGCCAGAGTGCGGCGCGCCAGCCGACCGATTTCCTCGTGACTCAGCTCTCCGCCGTGCGTTGCCTGCAGGGAGCGGCGTTCCTCCCGCAACACGGAGTCGTCAACGATTTCATCATTCACTACAAGGGGCACTCCAGTTAGTGTAAAAGTGAGAGCGCAACCTATGCAATATACGAAACTGGGCAGGACCGGATTGGACGTCTCGCGGCTGTGCCTGGGCTGCATGACTTACGGAATACCGGCCCGGGGCACGCATCCGTGGACGCTCGATGAGGAGGCCAGCCGTCCCTTTCTGCGGCGCGCGCTCGAATTGGGAATCAACTTTTTCGATACCGCCAATACCTACTCGGATGGCACCAGCGAAGAAATCGTGGGCCGCGCTCTGCGCGATTTCGCCAAGCGCGATGAGATCGTGGTGGCGACGAAAGTTTTCTTCCCCTGGCGCAAGGGGCCTAACGGCAGCGGGCTTTCGCGGAAAGCGATCATGACAGCCATCGACAGTCGCTTGATGCGATTAGGGATGGACTACGTGGATCTCTACCAGATTCATCGCTGGGACAAACAAACGCCGATCGCAGCAACATTGGAGGCGTTGCACGATCTGATCAAAGCGGGCAAAGTGCGGTACATCGGCGCTTCATCGATGTACGCCTGGCAGTTCGCTAAAGCGCTCTATTTGGCGGATCGGCATGGGTGGACGCGCTTTGCCACCATGCAAAATCACTATAATCTGATCGTCCGTGAAGAGGAGCGCGAGATGCTCCCGCTCTGCGCCGCCGAAGGAGTAGGTGTGATTCCCTGGAGCCCGCTCGCGCGCGGGCGGCTCACGCGCGATTGGGAAGAGACCACCAGCCGCACCGAAACCGACCAAGTCAGCAAACGCCTTTACACCAAGACCGACGAGGCGGACCGGCGCGTCGCCGAGAGTGTGGCCACCGTTGCCGCGAAGCGCGGAGTGCCGCGCGCGCAAGTCGCGCTAGCCTGGGTCCTTCGCAATCCTGTGGTGACCGCACCGATTGTCGGAGCCTCCCAACCGCATCATCTGGAAGATGCGGTTGCGGCGTTGTCTTTAGCATTGACCTCTGAGGAAACTACAGTCCTCGAGGAAAATTACGTTCCTCACACAGTTCAGTGGTGATATAACAACAACACTTGGCTAGACAAGCGGATAGGGAATATCGTATTCTCTATAGAAATACGGGCATTATGTTGACTCGCTTTCCTATTGTATTGATTTTTGCAGTATTTACTGCATTCGCGCAGTTGCCAACAGGCAAAATCACAGGAATTGTCACGGACTCGACGGGCGCCAATGTCAGCGGCGCCGATGTGGAGGCGCGCAACACCGCCACGGGAATTGTTACGAAAACCGTGACAAACGAAGCGGGCGACTACACGTTTCCTGTGCTCTCGCCCGGCGAGTACACGGTTGAAGCGAAAAAAGGCGGCTTCGAAACGGTCAATCGCAGCGGCATCCAACTGGCGGTGAGCCAGGTGGCGCGCATCGATTTCCGTCTCAAAGTCGGAAGCACGCAAGAAGTAGTCGAAGTGAAAGCGACGTTGCCGCTGCTGGATAATGCCACTGCGTCCTTGGGACAGGTGATCGACACAAAGGCGGTTACCGAATTGCCATTGAATGGCCGAAATTTCCTGCAGCTGGCCAAGCTCTCGACAGGCGTGCTCGAAACGAAGCAGGGCGATCGCACAACCGCTGGCGGCGGGTTTATCGCCAACGGCGTCCGCGCACAGCTCAACAACTTCCTGCTCGACGGCGTCGACAACAACTCGAAAGTGCTCGATCAGCAGAACAGTTCGCCCGTCGCAGTACAGCCGTCGGTAGATGCGGTTCAGGAGTTTAAGGTAGAAACGAATAACTACTCGGCGGAGTATGGCTATTCGGCCGGCGCTGTCGTCAACGCCAGCCTGAAAGGCGGCGGCAACCAGATCCACGGCGACGCATTCGAATTTCTTCGGAATAACGTGTTCGACGCACGCAACTACTTCGCAAGTCCCACGCAACCGAAACCTGTGCTCCAGCGCAACCAGTACGGCGGGACATTAGGCGGCCCGATCGTCAGGAACAAGGCGTTTCTGTTCGGAAGCTTTGAACAGACCCGCGAAAACGACGGCATCACCTACGTGACTACTGTTCCTACAGCGGCAACACGAGTAGGCAATTTCGCCGGAATGCCAGCAATCTTCGATCCAAACACGACGGTGAGCTTAGGCAACGGTGCATTCGCACGGACACAATATAGCGGCAATCGTATTCCCGCCACTCAGTTCGATCCGGCTGCCGTCAATCTGCTCGCGCTTTTTCCCGCACCGACTTCGGCTGGAGCCGCGAACAACTACACAGTGAGTCCCGTACAAAACATTAAGACGAACCGCTTCGATTTTCGCCACGACTTGCAACTTTCTCAAAGTGATAATCTGTTCGCGCGTTATAGCTATTTCACTTACGACTATCGCTATCCTGGTCCGTTCGATCCTCCGCTCGTAGGAAGCACGACCTTCCAGAATTCGATCAAGGCGACCACGGGAAATGCCGCTGGATTGGGTGAAACCCACTCCTTCAGCCCACGGGTGGTGAACGAATTTCGAGCCGGATATAACCGCATTCAAGACGTGCTCACGCCGTTCGTGCAGGACTATATTGACGATCAATTCGGGTTGGGCGGAATTCCGCGCCAACCGGGTGTTGCTGGTCTTCCGCTAATGACGATTTCCGGAGTGACGAGCATCGGCGAAGCGACCTTTTTGCCGAACAGTAAAGTCTCGGAAACGACAACCTTGCAGGACAATTTGAGCTTCCAGAGCGGAAATCACGCTTTGAAGTTTGGAGGCAGCTATCGTTTCGTCCGGAGCTGGTTCGCGATCTCCTCAAATGCTCGCGGTAACTATACATTCAACGGCGCCTTCACGCAGAATCCGCAAAATCGTGGCGCCACCGGATCCGCGCTCGCGGATTTCATGCTGGGAATCCCGAGTACTTCAAGCATTAGCAATTTTACGCAGGGCGACATTCGTTACAGGTATTGGGGCGGCTTCATCCAGGACGATTGGAAGGCAACATCGAAGTTGACTATTAACGCCGGCTTGCGATATGAACTCTGGACGCAACCGGTAGAGCGGCATAACAGTCAGGCGAACTTCTTCCTCGCCGACCGCAAGCTGGCCTATGCCTTCAATAATGTTCCCGCCGGCATACCCGCCTCGGCCGTCGAAAATGTCCCTCTCGATATCGATACGCGGTCTTTGCTGAAAACGACACACACCAATTTCGCGCCGCGCCTGGGCTTCGCATATCAGGCGGCGCCTTCATTGGTATTTCGCGGAGGAGCGGGAATTTTCTACGCCGACAGCCCGTTCATTGGAGCGTCGGGACGATTGGTCGCGAATCCTCCATACGCAATAGCCAATACTTACGCGACGGACAACATTACGCCTATCACGAGATTGAGCACAGGTTTTCCAGCCGGGGCCGTCACGTCGGTGAATTTCAATTCCGCCAACCTCGTTACCTTCGCGCCGGATCTTCAGAACGGCGCCGTCTATCACTGGAGCATGGGCGCGCAGAAACAGGCGGGGCAATATGTATTCGATGTGAACTACGTCGGCACGCGCGCTGTAAAGCTTCCACTTGGTTATAACGTAAACCAGGCTCTCGCCGGTCCGGGCTCGGTCGCCTCGCGCCGGCCGTACCAAGGATTCAACGACATCTCGCAGCAGATATCGATGGGCTATTCCCGCTATAATGCGCTCGAAGCTCGCGCTGAGCGGAGATACTCAAACGGCCTATCGCTACTCGTCTCCTATACCTACAGCAAATCGCTCGATAACGGCGGAGAGCAACTGGTCGGCGATTTAAGCCTGCGCAATGTCAACAACGTGGACCAGGAATACGGACTTAGCACCGGAGATATGCGCCATCGGTTCGTAACGAGCGTGCTGTACGATCTACCGTTCGGTCACGGCAGAAAATTCGACATCGCGAATCCGCTACTGAATGCAGTGGCTGGCGGATGGCAGGTAAACAGTATCATCACTGTTCACAGCGGCCAGCCTTTCACCCCGGCCCTCGGGGTAAGTAGCGCGAATACCGGCGCGGCACGGCCCAGCGTCCTGCGCGACGGCAACCTGCCGAGTGATAAACGCACCGTTCAGAACTGGTTTGACAAAACCGCGTTCTATTCTCCAGCTCAATACTTATACGGTGATGCCGGCCGAGATATTCTGATCGCGCCCGGCGCGGCGAACGTAGACTTCAGCACTTTCAAGCGTTTCTCTTTATCGCGGCTGCGCGAAGCAACGGAGCTGCAAGTGCGTGCCGAGTTCTTCAATTTTTTCAATCATCCACAGTTTGGATTGCCGAACAACCGGGTGGATATAGCGCAAGGCGCGTCTATTACGACTTTGTCGACGCCGATGCGCCAGATGCCATTTGGAGTTAAGCTGCTGTTTTGATGTATTCGCCCCTCCCTCACGGTCGGGGTTCTTTAACATAAATGCCAGAAATCACGCGAAGAAGTCTATTAGGAGCGGCGCCGCTGCTTGCCGCCGGCACCGCGCAAAGTCAGAGGGAAACTCAGAACCAAACCCAGGCGGGCAACCGGCCGAACGTGTTGTTCATTATTTCGGATCAGTTCCGCGCCGACAACCTGGGGTGCATGCGCAGGAATCCCATGAACCTCACGCCGAACCTCGACGCGATGGCCAAACGGGGAACGCTGTTCCGGTCCGCGTTCTGCACCCAGCCGGTCTGCGCGCCGGCGCGCGCCACCATGTTCACCGGGCAATATCCGGAGAAACACGGCGTCTGGCGCAATGCAATTCCGATCAATCCCAAAGCGGAAACGCTGGCCACCAGTCTTCGCGCGGCCGGCTATTCGGCGAATTACATCGGCAAATGGCATCTGGGTCCGCGCCAGTCTTTGGGGCCGGTGGCACCCGAGTACCGTGGCGGCTTTCGCGATCTTTGGGAGGCGAGCAATACGCTCGAGCTGACATCGCACGGCTTCGAAGGAGACATGTACGACGGCGACGGCAAGCCGATGCCCTTTTCCGAATACCGGGTTGATTTTCTCACCGATCGCGGCGTGCGCTTCTTAAAGAATCGAGACCGTCAGAAGCCGTTTCTTTTAACGATGTCATACCTGGAAACGCATCACCAGAATGACCTCGACGTCTTTCAGCCGCCAAAGAAATACGCCAACCAGTTTCGTAATCCGTTTGTGCCGCAGGATTTGCGGCCGCTACCCGGGACGTGGCCGAGCCAGTTGGCCGATTATTACGGATGCGTCAAAGGCATCGATGACGCGATCGGAACGCTGCTCGCGACGCTTCGCGAAGAGAACATCGAGGACAATACGATCGTCGTGTTCGTCAGCGATCACGGCTGCCATTTCAAGACCCGCAATGCGGAATACAAACGGAGCCCGCACGACAGCTCCATTCACGTTCCGCTGATTATCCAAGGGCCGGGCTTCGACCGCTCGCTCGAAATTTTCGAATGTGTGAGCCACGTGAACCTGGCTCCCAGTCTGCTGGATGCGACCAAAACGCCGATCCCGGCGAGCATGCAGGGAAAGAGCTTTCTGCCGCTGCTCGAACGCAAAACCGAGGGCTGGCAGAACGAAGTCTACATCGGGATGCGCGAATTCGTCACTGGACGCATTCTGCGTACGCCCGAATGGACCTACGCGGTCTCGGCGCCTAAGCGTCCGGGTTGGAAAGCCGCCGAGCGCGCCGATGCGTACGTGGAATACATGCTCTACGACAATCGAGCCGATCCGTTCCAGCACACCAACCTGGCGGGCTTTACGCAGACCAAGAAGATTTCCGAAGAACTGCGTGCGCGCCCGATCCAACGGATCCAGGAAGCCGGCGATCCCGCGCCCACGATTGAGCCGGCTTGGTTTCCCTACGTGTAACTGGATTCTGGTACAGCCGCGTCTTAAGCGGGCGGAGCAAATCGTCCATGAAGGCGCCGGTTTAGATCGGTTTGCTTTTGCAATAG
>Ga0157374_10002437_pt1 | contig 15693 bp, 15 predicted proteins | sample M25metaG_FD_115308 | JGI IMG/M metagenome (GOLD analysis project Ga0157374, IMG submission 115308) | Miscanthus rhizosphere microbial communities from Kellogg Biological Station, Michigan, USA - M2-5 metaG | ecosystem: Host-associated > Plants > Roots > Rhizosphere > Soil | place: USA: Michigan...
ATGGGCCGAGCGTGGAAGCTGTGGCGGATATATTGCTCGGACGCGGCATCACGCCGCTGGATATTTCGCCCGCTCAGGTGGCGAAGAGCGGGCCGCTATTGAACTTTGGCGGCGATAAGATTCGCCATGAAGAAGTGATGTTTTTCAGCCGCCAGCTATATACCTTGCTCAAAGCCGGCGTACCCATTATGCGTGCGCTCACAGGATTGCAGGAGTCGACCAATAATCCGGCCATGACCAAGATGCTTCGTGAAGTGCGCGAAAGCTTGGATAGCGGTCGCGAGCTATCGGCCAGTTTGGGTAAGCATCCCAAGGTGTTCACGGGTTTCTATGTCTCGATGGTGCGGGTCGGAGAGTTGACCGGCAGGATGGAAGAAATTTTTCTTCGGCTCTTCCATCACCTGGAGTTTGAGAAGTTCATGCATGGGCAAATCAAGTCTGCCGTGCGCTATCCCATTTTCGTAATCCTTGTGATGTCGGTCGCACTCATAGTGATCAACTTCATAGTGATACCTGCGTTTGCCAAGGTATACAAGAGTCTGAACACACCGTTGCCATTCATGACGCAATTGCTGATCGGCTTTTCGGATCTGATGGTTGCGATCTGGCCGTTTTTGTTGATTGGGATTGTTGGCGGGGTGTATGGTTTTATCAGCTTCATTAAAACGGCGAATGGCCGAATGGCCTGGGACAGATTTAAGTTACGCATACCGATCGCCGGCAAGATCATATTGAAGGCCACGCTGGCGCGGTTTTCGCGCAGTCTGGCCTTAGCATTGAAAAGCGGTGTGCCAGTAGTGCAAGCGCTCACAGTGACCGGGCAAGTGGTGGATAACGCTTATATGGCGTCGCGCATCGAGAAAATGCGCGAAGGCGTAGAGCGGGGGGAAAGTGTATTGCGCACCGCGATAGCGGCAGGCGTTTTTACGCCGGTGGTGTTGCAAATGCTGGCCGTGGGCGAAGAGTCGGGAGCTTTGGACGATTTGCTGGAAGAGATTGCCGACGCATATCAACGCGAAACCGAGTACGAGCTGAAGACGTTGTCGGCTCAAATTGAGCCGCTGTTGATTATTTTTCTCGGCGTATTGGTGTTAATCGTTGCCCTCGGCGTATTTTTGCCGATATGGAATTTGGGCAAAGCGATGATTCACTAAGGATGACGGGGCGTAAGGCCGTCCGTGGCATTACGTGGATCGAGTTCAGCGTCGCGCTGTGCCTGATCAGTGTATTTGCCACAGTATTGCTGGCGAAGCTGCTGCAGGTGGAACTGCAGGCCGAACAAACGATGTTCGACGTGACGGTAAGCAATATAAAAAGCGGCCTGCGCTGGAAGAAAGCCGAGTTGATGATGCGCAACCGGCTGCAGGAAATGGGCGGATTGGCTGGAATAAATCCGGTTGTATTGCTGGATCGGCAACCGCAGGGATATATGGGCGAAACGGATAGTGTCGACGACAATGCAGGTGGTGTGTGGTATTTCGATCGAAGCCGTCGCGAGTTGATATATCGCTTTCGCCGTTGGAATGATTGGCCTTTTGCTTTATCGAGTTGGAATGAGGGGCGTTTATCGATTCAAGCACATGCGCGATCGACAGACGCACAAAGAACCGAGGGAATCGAGGTAATAGTTCAACTGACTCGTTAGCATGGCTAGGAAACTATAAAAAAGATGCATATTGATAGGCTTTCTTTACGGAACGTCGCACTGCGAATGGAGGTTTAATAGGAAATGATGAAAAAACAAGCTGGTTTTACATTGATTGAACTGGTGGTGGTGATTACGGTGCTAGGTATCTTGGCAGCGGTGGCACTTCCTAAGTTTATTGCAGCGCAAAGAGATGCGCGCATTGCGAAAGCACAAGGAATTTATGGTGCCATTCGCTCGGCCTCCGCTTTGGCGAAAGCTCGTTGCGAGTTGGACTTGGCGCAAGGATTGGTTGCGGCTGGAACCTGCGGAAACGCAGCTCCTCAGGTAAACATGGACGGCACCGCTGTCAATATTGTTAACCGATATCCGGCTGCGACGGCGGCGGGAATACAAGCGGCTGCAGGTATCGATGTGATAAACGATGGTGTAACCGTTACCGCAGGTAATCCTATTACCTTCGACATGGTAGGCGCCACCACGCCGGCTACTTGCCGGATTAGTTATACGGCAGCGACCGCCGCGGCGGCACCTGTCATTACTCTTATCAGTACTGCTGGTTGTTGATTTTTATTAAAAGGAGAATTTCATGAAAGCAGCAAAAGGTTTTACCCTAGTTGAACTCGTTATCGTCATTGTTATTTTGGGCATCATGGCTGCAGTGGCGATTCCTCGATTTGTCGATCTTGGTCCGCAGGCGCGTAATGCAGCAGCGGCTGGTGTAGCTGGTGCAATTGCTTCCGGTTCCGCCGCGAACTATGCACAACGCAAAGCCACCAACGGCGTATCCGGCACTCTAATGACCGCCGCTAACGTGTGTACGGCAGCCTTGGCTGGATCCATGGCAACCGGTGTAACTATTACTGCAGCGGCGCCAGCAAATTCCAACGAATTTCAGATTGCCGGAACCGGTAACTGTAGCGGCGGAGCGGCGGACGGCACCGCGGTAACTTGCACGATTCTCGCATTCGGTACCGGCGCAACGGCACAAAACGCGAGCGTTATTTGCGCCAACTAGTAAGGCCATGCTGCATTCATGAATACGAGGCTCATTTTGTAAACCAGCGGCGTAGGAGCGTGTCGCCGCGTGGTTTACGATTGATACATGATCGGAAGTAAACGAACGTGGATAAGCGCTCTGGTTTTACGCTGGTTGAGCTATGTACGGTCCTGGTGTTGATCGGGATCATTAGCGTGGCCATTTTTCCTCGTTTCGTCGATACGAAAATATTCAATAATCGCGGCTTCTCCGATCAGCTCAAGGCAGCGGTCGAGTTTGCTCGTAAGGCGGCGGTTGCTGAGCGGCGCAATGTATGCGTGAATTTTGCGGCGACAATCACTATCACAAGCGCAGCGACATCCGGCTCGGGCGTTGCTTGCACGCAATCGTTGATTAACCCGGCGACCGGTGTGGCATTTGCCTTGACGCCGCCTACCGGTGTTACCGTTGCTTCCACTCTATCGACTGTTACATTTAGTAGCTTGGGCGATACTAATGCCAATGCGACTGTTACGCTGACCGGCACAGGTACGCAAAGCTTTTCCATCATCGGCAATACCGGCTATGTCCAATAAATTGCCGAGCATCCGTTCTTTCCATTCCGGCATTAGCTTAATCGAGTTGTTGTTGTTCATCGTCATTATCGGCGTTGCCGTTTCCGGCGTGCTCGCGGCTTTTCGTTTAACGGTACAAAAAAGCGCAGACCCGCTAGTTCGCAAACAAGCGATTGCTATTGCCGAGTCATTGCTCGATGAAGTGCAATTAATGCCATTCACCTTTTGCGATCCTGATGATGCAAACGTGCGCACCGCGACGAGCGCGACTATTGGTGTTAACGGTTGTGCGACGACGATTGAAGCGATGGGGCCGGAGAGTGGCGAAACTCGTTATGGAACCGGCGGCGTGCAATTCGATAATGTGAATGACTACCACGGTTATAACACCGCCACGGAAACGCCGACGGGCATCAAAGACATTACCGGTACTTCGATTGCCGCACTCTCTAGTTACAATGCGTCGGTGACCATCACTCAAGTTTCCTTGGGCGGTATTGCTGCGGCAGATTCATTGCGTATCGCGGTGACGGTGACAGGCCCTGCTAATACGACAGTAACCTTGGAAGGGTTCCGCACACGTTATGCACCGAGGTCTACGCCATGATCCGATACATGACGTCGATGAGTCGTCAGCGCGGATTCACATTGCTCGAACTCATTATCGTTATCGTGATTACCGGCATCATCGCTGCTGCCGTTGCGGTATTCATGCGCATGCCGATTCAGTCTTACTTCGATACGACACGTCGTGCCGAGTTGACCGATCGAGCCGACACGGCGCTGCGCCGTATGGGGCGCGATATTCATCTTGCCTTGCCTAATAGCGTCCGTATCGCCTCATCGGGAAGTAATACTGCTATTGAGTTTCTGCTTACTCGTTCGGGAGGACGTTATCGCGCTTCGGTAACGAGCACTGGCACGGGCGATATACTGGATTTCACCAGCGGTACCGATAGTTCTTTCGATGTTCTTGGACCAGCGGTGCAAGTGGCACGCAACGATAACATCGTGGTCTACAATCTCGGCATTCCGGGCGCCGATGCTTATGCCGGTGATACACGTCGCTCTTATCCCGGGCTCGGCGGCACCTTGACCAATATTCCGTATACGTCCACCGGTACGCCATTTCCTTTTCAATCGCCCGACAATCGTTTTTATGTTATCGCCGGTTCGCCGGTTGCTTACAACTGCAATCTGGCCACCGGGCAATTGACTCGTCATACCGGATATTCAATTGCCGCAACACAATTGGTTCCACCCTCAGTTGCAGGTGATTTGATTGCCGAGAATGTGACTGCTTGTGCATTCACATACGATAGCTCTGCGATCGGCCAGCGGACCGGCCTCGTTACGATAACAATGACGATGACCCGAAGCGGTGAGTCGGTAAATCTTTACCACACGATACATGTCAATAATGTGCCATGACGTCCGATTAACAAACATCGCCCGGCAGCGTGGATTCTCGCTGTTGGTAGCCGTATTTTTGCTGATAATTTTGTCGTCGCTCGCTGCTTTCTTAGTGGCGATATCGACCATGCAGCAAATTGGTGCAACGATGGATCTGCAGGGTAGTCGAGCTTATCAAGCTGCGCGAGCAGGAATCGAATGGGGCGCATATCAAACATTGACACCGGTTGCGGCGCCGGCATGTCCGACTACGACATTGACCTTTGCCGGAACGACACTGCAGGATTTCACCACAACGGTTACTTGCTCATTAACTGTGGGAGATGAACTGGGTACTGCTGTGAATGTGTACCAGATTACTTCCACTGCTTGTAATCAGTCGCCTTGCCCGAATTCTTCACCGGGGCAAAATTATGTCGAACGGCAATTGTCGATTACGGTATCGAGATAGAGGCCACTCATGACCGCGCGCATAATCAGTGCCATCAAGCGGTATTCTGCAATTGCCAACTTTAGGCGACGGTTGTTTTTATTATTGCTACTGTTGTGCGCGCTTCCAGCCTATTCGCAATCTTATGTATTCGATAATTCCGCATCGGTGCAAGCGGCGTATCCCTGGATCGATATTTCCACTACCGGCACTACTATTTCTTTAACCGACGATGCGGTGTCAGGTGTTACCAATTTAGGGTTTACGTTCAATTTCGGCGGTACCGACTTCACCCAAGTGCGGGTGGCGTCCAACGGCATGTTGCAATTCGGCGGCACGTCTACGGCATATACCAATGCTACATTGCCGCTGAACGGCACGGGTGGAGAGCCGAATATCGATTCGGTAATGTTGCCGCTATGGGACGATCTTCAACCGAACAACACGGCCAGCTTCATTCGCTTTCGATCGCAAGGGACTGCACCTAATCGTGTCTTCATCGTCTCTTGGTTATCGGTACCTTATTACTGCAGCAATTCTGGCGGCACCAACTGTAATTCCAGTAACCAAACGATAACCACTACCGCGACGTTCCAAGTGCAAATTTATGAACAAGGACAATTCGTTTACCGATACGGTGTAGTGGACGGCAGTGGCGGAACCCATACGACAGCAGCGACTTATTCCAATGGCGGGGCTACGATTGGTGTTGAAGTCGGCAATGCGGATTTTGTGCAATATTCATTCAACACGGCTTCGGTGCCTAACAATACGACCATTCTTTGGACACCCAATCCGGCAGTAGATATTCCCGGCCGCTTCAACGCATTCGAAACGAGTACAGCGGCAGGCAGCACGACCGGCGTCATCAAAACAAAGGTTGCCGGGAGTTCGTTCAATCTGGATCTCATTGCGCTCACTGCAGCAAAAGCGGTCAATACATCGTTCACCGGCGCAGTCAAAGTCGAACTGCTAAATACCAGCGACAATACCGGCAGATTGGATGCGAACGGCTGTCGCAGCACTTGGACGGTCATACAAACATTAACCAATCCGAGTTTTGTAGGCACTGATGCAGGGCGAAAAAAGAATGTGGCATTTCAGGAAAACAATGCTTGGCCCGATGCGCGTGTTCGCGTCACTTCTGTAACAACACCAACGTTGATTGGTTGCTCTACTGACAATTTTGCTATCCGCCCTTCTACTTTCGGCAGTTTCACTGTGACAGATGCCGATGCGCAAACGGCGGGCACGGCTCGTACTTTGAGCAATAAAACATTGAACACCATCTCACCGGTGCATAAGGCCGGCAGGCCATTCACACTGCGTGCTACAGCGCTGAATGCGCAAGCTACCCCGGCAACAACGACGAACTATACCGGTACACCAGTGCTCACATTGACCGCATGCAGCGGCGGTACCGCTTGCACGGCATCGTTTGGTACGCTCAATAGCGGTTCTCTTGCTGCGATTGCCGGTGTCATGAATTCTGCGACTGCCACCTACAGCGATGTGGGTTCTTTTTCATTGCAATTGACGGACCAAACTTTCGCTAACGTTGATGCATCGGACGGTTCGACTACTGCCGAGCGCTTTATCACGTCGTCTATCATCGATGTCGGTCGTTTTGTGCCGGATCATTTCAGTGTTGATCTCACGGCCGGCAATTCACCGGTGTTAACCAATCGCAGTGATATGGGCTCAGGTGCCGGTTGCTCGCCCGCGTCAACTTTTACCTATATGGATGAAACGTTCGGTTTGAAATATCGAATCGAGGCGCGCGCGTTTAGCGCCGTAGCGAATTCCGATGGCACGACCGGCGCAGCAACGGCAAACTATACCGGCGCCTGGGCTAAAGGCGGCGTGTCGTTGCAGGCAGAGAATAGCAACAACGGTATCGACCTTGGTTCTCGCATAGCTAACGGAACTGGCAGTTGGTCGAATGGTGTTTACGCAGTCAATGTGACAAATGCACAATTTGCCCGCGCGGCGAGCCCGGATGGGCCGTTCGATAGTCTACAGATCGGTATTGTTGTAACAGATGCCGATGGCCCGGCGCTAGAAAACACCACTATGAATCCCACCACTAATAACAATTGCGCTACAGCGCTAACCTGTACCGGCGTTGCGCTTGGCACCACCATGGTCCGCTTTGGACGATTAAAGGTGAATAACGCTTATGGCAGCGAATTACTTGATTTGCCAATCGGCATGACGTTGCAATATTGGAATGGCATTGGCTTTATCCCTATGGGCACTACGGATAGTTGTACTGTGTTTACGGCCAGCGATATCGCATTGAGTTTTCCGGTAGCAACAGCGAATCATTTAACGGCTTGTGAAACCACGGTGAGCTTAACCGGTGGATTGCCGGCCAATTCGAAACTCACCAAGCCAGGCAGCGGCAACAGCGGCTGGGCGAATCTAAGGGTGAACTTGAGCGCTACCGCTTCAGGCAACACTTGTATCGGCCCGACAATAAGTGCGGCGACCACGGCCAATAAGCCCTACTTGCGCGGCAATTGGGGAACCACCACGTTTGACCAAGACCCCACTGCGCTCGTCCGGTTCGGCACTTATCGCGGCGGCGATGGGTTTATCTATTTCCGGGAAAACTTTTAATAAACCCCGAAAATGCCCCCTAAATCGGATTTCTCAATACAAATAATGTGTTATCGTTTTATCTTGAAGTAACTTGTATCGGGGGTTGCGATTTTCTTCGGACGACAAAAAAAACAGGGATGGAGCGCGATCTGCTTGCATGCCGAGCGGGTCGACCTCGCTTTGATTTTGCCGCCGACAGATGGCCGACCGGTACTCGCGTCTCTTGATTCCTTTCGTAAGGAAAGCGGTAATGACGAGGCGGCACTCACGCGTCTTCGCAAGGAATTCAAACTGAGCCAATATCGTTGTGCGACCTTGTTAACGCAGGGGCAATATCAAATGTTGCAGGTGGATGCGCCGAATGTGCCTGCGGCGGAGATGCGCGAGGCGGTGCGTTGGCGCATTAAAGATTTGCTCGACTATTCGGTCCAATCCGCGACCATCGATGTGCTCGACATACCGGTAAACGGCGTTGCTCCCGGGCGGGCCAAATCGATTTTTGCTATCGCTGCCGCTAACAGCGTTATCGAATCGCGTATGAATGTTTTTGAATCTGCCCATATACCGCTTGAAGTAATCGATATTCCGGAATTGGCGCAACGAAATATCGCGACCCTTTTCGAGGAAAAAAATCGCGGCTTGGCGATGTTGTCGTTTGACGAATATGGTGGCTTGCTTACTTTTACCTACGAAGGCGAACTGTATGCATCCCGCCGTATCGAAATCAGCTTGAATCAATTGGTTGATGCCGATTCTGTGCAGCGCAATCAACATCTCGAGCGCATCGGTCTCGAATTGCAGCGCTCGCTCGATCATTTCGATCGTCAATATAGTTTTATTTCTCTCGCTAAATTGCTGGTGTTGCCGGTTCCGGGTGTACCTGAATTGATCGAGTATCTGGGCGCCAATCTTTATGCGCCGGTGAAAACCTTTAATCTTGCCGATGTGCTGGATATTTCGGCCGTACCTGACTTGACGGAGCCCTCTCGCCAGGCCCAATGTTTGCAAACCATTGGCGCCGCATTGCGCGCGGAAGGGGGCACCCTATGAGCCAATATATCAATCTATTCAACCCGGCTTTACAAAAGCATCGCGATGCCTTGTCCTCGCGTGTTCTGTTATCTGCGACTATTGCCGCAATGCTTGTAGTCGGCGCCGCGGCCTTCGGCGCACAGTACCGAGCAATCGATCTGGAGCGGCAAGTGGTCGAAGGCGAAGTACAGCTTAAAGTGGAGCGAGACAAACTCGTATCGCTCGCTAAAAGTAACGGTGAGCGTAAAACAAGCCCCAAATTGATTGACGAACTAGCTCGCGCAGAATCGTTACTGAAAACACGTAATGATCTTATTCAAGTGGTTGAAAGCGGTGGAGTAGGCCGCATCGACGGGTTTTCGGAACAGTTGCGCGCATTTGCCCGTCAATCTATGAATGGTTTATGGCTGACCGGTTTTAGCATCGGCGCCGGTGGTAGTGAGCTGGAAATCGTTGGCAGGACACTCAACGCCGAATTATTACCGACTTATATTCGGCGATTGAATAGCGAGCAGGCTTTTCAAGGGAAAAGCTTCGCCATGCTGGACGTGACTCGAGTCGAGGCCGATAGTAAAACCGACAGCAATACGAAAACCGAAAAGACCGTAACGGCTGCCGATCATCGTCAACCTTCGCAGCTTGCGTTTAGTTTGGCGGCCAAGATGCGTAATGTCGACGTAGCGGGGCATCCATGAAGCAAAAATTGGAATATTACGGCAAACGTTTCGAGTCGCTTAAATTACGCGAGCGGTTCTTGATACTCATGACAGTGTTAACCGGCATAGTGGTATTGGGTTACCTTGCCATCATCGAACCGCAAGTCGCCCGGCTGCGCATCGCCCAGCAGCAATTAGCGCAACAAAAAACGGATCTCGCCGATATGCAACGGAAAACGGCCTTTGCAACGACCAATATCAACGATCCGGATGCGGCGACTCGCGCTAATCTCGCTCAAGTGCAGCAGAAGGCGGCGGAAGTAGCGAGCCGCTTGAAAACCATAGGGCAAACGCTAGTGGCGCCCGATAGAGTTGCCGGTCTTTTGGAAGAAATTCTCAAGCGCAATCGCCGCATCGAGCTAGTTTCACTGCGTAATTTGCCGCCGGCCGATTTGATCGAGCGCAAAGATAAAGATAAGCCGAAAGAAACCTCCGGTTCGGATCATATCGATCCTGCGATTGCGAAGGCGGCGACGATATTGAAGGGCTCAGGTATCGATGTGTTGAAGCAACGTACCGAGTATGACATCGAAGCGATCGACGGCGTGCTCTTCAAACATGGTGTGGAGATCACGGTGGCAGGTAGTTACGGAGACTTGATGAATTATCTGGCCGACCTGGAAAAGATGCCGCAACGGATGTTGTGGAGTTCGGTAAAACTAACGGTGGAAGAATATCCGCGAGCGCGAATGACATTCGTCGTTTACACATTGAGTCTCGATAAAGCGTGGTTAGTCGTATGAGGCGCTTATTTGCTTTCGCTTTGTCGATTGCCGTCGCAGGTATTGCGGCGGCTCAACAGTCTCTTCCCGATCCGACGAGGCCTGCTAATGTTGCAGCCGAAAGCGCGCCGGCTGCCGGCGGCAGTAATAGATTGCAATCGGTATTACTGCCCAAGCATGGCAAGCCGCTAGCGGTTATCGACGGACGTAGTGTCACCATCGGTGATAAGGTGGGCGATGCGCAGGTAACGCAGATCACTGAAAGCGCAGTAACCTTGAATGGACCTGAAGGCAGCCAAACGCTCAAGATGCTGCCTGATGTAGAAAAAAAGCCGTCGGCCAGCCCAAAGCCACCGGTCAAGCGGGGCAAAGGACGACCTGAGCAGATCCGGGGAGGCATGCAATGACAGCGAGAACCATGAAAACCGCATATGCACTCATAATCGCGCTAACTTTATCGGCCTGCTCAACCGTGCAGACAAAATCCGGCACGACTTTCGATCAAATTAACAGTGAACTAAAGAGTGGTGCTGCGCAGCGGCCTAACAACAATACGAGGCCGGAGGCTGTCGATAAAGCGTTATTGCCGCCGTTGCAAGCGGATTTGCCCAAGTTGGCGCAAACAGCAGTGGAGCCGCGCTTTGACCTGGTGGTGAATAATGCGCCGGCATCGCAAGTGTTCATGGCCATCGTATCCGGCACGCGCTATAGCATGCTCGTGAATCCCGAGTTGTCCGGTACGATCACGGTCAATCTTAAAGATGTGACCGTGCAAGAAGCGTTAGAGACTATCCGCGAACTCTATGGCTACGAATTCAAAGCGCAAGGTACGCGGATCTTCATTCAACCCCTGACGTTGCAAACACGGATATTCAAAGTTAATTATCTTTCCGGCCGCCGGCAAGGCGCGTCCGATGTGCGTGTCACTTCCGGTTCGATTTCCACTACCGCTCAACAAGGCAGCAACGGCGGTACGAGCAATTCCACGACCGGCACCTCTTCCAATGGCAGCACTACTAATGGCTCAACCCAGCAGCGCGCACCGGATTCAAGCCGCATTTACACCACATCCGATAGCGATTTCTGGACCGATTTGACCACGGCATTGCAAACTATTATCGGCACCGAAGCGGGCCGCCAAGTGATTGTTAACGCCATGTCGGGTGTCATCGTCGTGCGGGCGTTTCCGAAAGAACAGCGTAATGTCGAAGATTTTCTTCGCGCGACCCAATTGATCGTCGAACGGCAGGTCATGCTCGAAGCGAAAATTATCGAAGTGGAATTGAAAGACGGCTTCGAATCCGGCATCAACTGGTCCAGTTTCGATTCCACCGGCGCGTTGCGCGGCGCTGTTGGCGCCGATGCGCGTTCTTTCAATTTCGATGGTAGCGTGGTATCCGGTTCGACAATCGGCAGTACACTCGGTAATGGACTGGTTTCTTCCAGCGGTCGTACCGATACGGGATTATTCGGCCTCGCTTTCCGCACCAAGAGTTTCGCATCGTTGCTTCAGTTCCTCGATACCCAAGGTAACGTGCAAGTATTATCGAGCCCACGCATTGCCACGTTGAATAATCAAAAAGCGGTCCTTAAGGTTGGTACCGACGAATTTTTCATCACCAACGTAACGACTACTACAACCACGTCGGGTACCGCGTCGACGGTGTCGCCTACTATCACGACACAGCCGTTCTTCTCCGGCATAGCGCTCGATGTGATGCCGCAAATCGACGAGAACGACAATATTATTTTGCACATCCATCCCTCCATTACCAGCGTGGCGGAGAAAACCAAGAATGTTAACTTGGGCAGCCTCGGCACTTTTACATTACCGCTGGCATCGAGCACGGTGAATGAAACCGATAGTATCGTGCGGGCGCAGGATGGCGGCATTGTCGCTATCGGCGGTCTCATGCAGCAAAGCCAAAGTGAAAATAAAAGCGGCGTTCCGGTAGCGGGCGATGTCCCTGTCGTAGGCGCACTATTCGCTCAGCGCTCGAAGAGTTTCTTGAAACGTGAAGTGGTCGTGTTGCTCAAGCCTACGATCATTCAAGGTGATCGCATGCAGCAGGATGTGATGGAGACGCAGCAACGAATCCAGAGCTACGACCCACGTTCGCAGCCGCCCACTCAGTTATGGCCGCAGCAATGAATATAGGACTTACGCAAAACCGTCGTAGTGGCGTTGCGCCTACTTTGTACTGTCTGCGTCGGCGCGGCTTGCTGGGACAATTTTGCGTAAGTCCTAAAATATACTCACGCGCATATTGCTATTTAGGCATATGCGCCATATCGAGTTCCAATTGATTCGCAATGTACCTCGCACACTTCGGTTTAACTGAACTTCCTTTCGGGATTACGCCCGACACGCAATTCGCTTTCGCCGGCAATGCCCATCAGGAAGCACTGAACACCTTACTCGTGGCGATGAAGAGCGGTGAGGGCTTCATCAAAATCACCGGCGAAGTCGGCACCGGAAAAACCTTGCTCTGCCGTCGTTTTCTTTCAGCGATGGGCAATGATTACGTTACGGCTTATTTGCCTAATCCCTATCTCGAACCGCGCACCTTACTGCTCGCGGTTGCGGAGGAGTTGGGTTTGTCGTTGCAACGCTACGATCATCATTTTCATTTACTCAAAGCGTTGAACGAATGCCTGCTGAATTATGCGCGTGAAGGCAAACCGGTTGTCTTATGCATCGATGAAGCGCAAGCAATGCCGATCGAAAGCCTTGAGGCTTTGCGCTTGCTATCCAATTTGGAAACGGAGAAGCGCAAATTACTACATCTGGTTTTATTCGGCCAGCCGGAACTGGATGTGAAACTTTCCGATCCATCGGTTCGGCAATTGCGTCAGCGCATTGCTTTTCATTACCGATTAGGTGGATTGCGTCGCAATGAGTTGGAACTGTATTTAAGCCATCGATTGCGCATTGCCGGTTATCGCGGCGATCATTTGTTTGCACCGAGCGCGGTGCGTTTAATTCATCGCGCTAGCCGAGGCACGCCGCGTGTTATCAATATTCTGGCGCATAAAGGCATGCTCTCCGCGTTTGGTGAAGGCAAACAGCAAGTGGTGGCTCAGCACCTGCGCGTTGCCATAGACGATACCGAAGAGGCGTCGCTGCCTTGGTGGAAGATGTGGGCGCCTTTGTGATGGAGTCTTGCCGTGTCGCTATTAAGTTGAGATGAGACGGCTTACGACGAGGGTCGAATGAGTGTAATCAATCAAATGTTGCAGGATTTGGATGCCCGTCGGGCCATAGATGAACGCACGCCGTTGCCCAATCATGTGCGCCCATTGCCCGCGAGCAGACCGTCGGTCGCGCCGAAAGCGATTGCAGTGATATTTGCGTTGATGTTCGCCGGCGGTATGTTTGCATGGTATCGATGGCAACTGGCTATCGATGCCTCAACAAAACCTTCTATAGCTATATCAACGCCGATTGCGCCGCAACCGAAGGCCATCGTACAAGCATCGAGTTCCACTCAAGGGCAACCATCGGCCACTTCTCCTGCGGTTGCCGTTGCATCTACTTCGCCCACTCCGTCCATGCCGAATGAAACGACAACGAAAGCGGCAACTGCTTCCGCTGAGCCTTCATCTCGCCTCGATGCGGTTCAGCGATCAATCGACTATCGGCTGAGGGTTGCGACCGCGCTTGCTCCATCGGCATCGCCGCCATCAACTCTAACATCAGAACCAATTCCCGCGCTATCCGCGCCGCCAACAACGGCAACACCGCAGGCGCCATCCGCAACCGGAAGAATGGTTGCTTCTGCCGAAGGTGCTGCGCCGGCTCCGGTAAAACCCACCAAAGCCGGAAGCGGTCCTGTGGTGATCGAAAAGCAAGTTCGCCTTGCCACGGCTGCTGAACGGGCTGAAAACGAATATCGCAAGGCGCTTGCAGAATTGAATCAAGGACGAGTCGGCGATGCGATTTCGTCGTTGCGCACCTCACTGAAGGAAGATGCTTCTCATGCTAATGCGAGGCAAACCTTAGTGGCGGTTTTGGTCGAGCAGAAGCGACTCGATGAGGCTCAAGCGTTGCTGCAAGAAGGTTTAACGCAAAATCCCGCACAGCCTGCTTTAGCCATTAACCTGGCGCGAATTCAAGTGGAGCGGGGCGATATTAAAGCCGCTGACGATACGCTAAGACGCAGCTCTGCATCTGCCGCGAACTATGCCGATTATCGCGCCTTCCACGCCGGTGTACTGCAGCGGCTTGGCGATCACGCCGCTGCAAGCCGCGAGTATCAAGCGGCGTTGCGTTTGTCGCCGCAATCCAACGTCTGGTGGATGGGGCTGGGTATTTCGCTTGAAGCGGAAGGCAAAACTCAGGAGGCACGCACCGCGTTTCAGCGAGCGCGTGCCGGCGGCGGATTGTCGGCTGAGTTGGATCGATTCGTTGAACAGAAGCTGCGACATCTGCAATAGGTGTCGTGCTGTTGCCCAGCTTAGCCCCAGATGTAATCTAGGTAATGCTTCATGGTACTCAGCCCAACGGACGTTGTTTAACGTCCCGCTCTGCTTTACATATTATTGTCGAATCGACAGATCGAAAGCTTGTCTTCGTTCGAAGGCCGATGCTGGCTGGGCACTGCTTAATATCACATTTCAGCCTTTCATCATTTATCCACCGGACAGTTTGATTTGCATGTAAATCAACAACTCGTTCTAGGCGGAACTAAAAAATGAGAATTGCTTAGCACGTTCTATCAATCCATTTTCTCCTCAATGTCATTACCCACTTTGGGCTACTCCCCGTGATGTCATCGATCTTGCTAACGCTGCTGCCAACCTTCATACTTCTGCGGCCATACGGCACCCTCGATTCATAAATAGAAACCGTCGGAAAACACTCCAATGACATCCTTCGGCAAGACTATCATCGCTATCGCCATCGTGGGCATAGTTGTTCCGGTGCTGGCGTCGCTGTGGCATTTGCGTGGCGACGCGACGCAGGTGCCCATTACCCCGATAGCAGCAATGATCCTATCAACTCAACAACCAAAGCTGGTCAGTCTTGAAACATCACCAGCGACGACTCAAGCATCGGCCCAGGCCTATACCACCTGGAATGACGTATTCGACCGCATTATTGCGATGTACCGCGTTAAACCGCCGGTGGATGCGAGCAGCGAAACCTTAATAAGCAGCTTGGCTGATGCCATTGCCAAAAATTTGGCGCTACGACATGAACTGATTCATCGACTTCAGCTCGGATCGGACGAGGTAGAAAAGGCGGTAATCAAATCGCTTTTAACCAAGCAGGTCACGCCAGAGGTGGAGGCGCTATCGCGCGAGCTTGTCAATAGTAACGATGCGACCCAACGCCGTGATGGATATGAGTTATTGCTAAACCTTCCGCCGGATACCGAGAGATATAAAGCAGTGGCACAGGCGCTGGAGCGAGAGAACGATCGCGACGTATTGATTGCCGTTGCTGTCGCTGCGAGCCTAGTGCGCGAGACCCAGGTGCAGGCGTTGCCATCTGAGGCGATGGTCGAGCAATTCCGGGTACTGACACAGCATGTCGATCCAACCGTGCGGCGCCTGAGTTTGCGCGCGTTATCG
>Ga0157374_10002441_pt1 | contig 15683 bp, 18 predicted proteins | sample M25metaG_FD_115308 | JGI IMG/M metagenome (GOLD analysis project Ga0157374, IMG submission 115308) | Miscanthus rhizosphere microbial communities from Kellogg Biological Station, Michigan, USA - M2-5 metaG | ecosystem: Host-associated > Plants > Roots > Rhizosphere > Soil | place: USA: Michigan...
ACGCACCTCACGCCCATGGAGCATGCCGGGAACACGCACGTGCTGCATGTGAACATACTTGCCCGCAGCTTTTTCGGGAATGTCCTTACGCGAAACCCGCGTGCCCACAATTTTGTAATCGCGAAAAGACTTGAGCGGAGCTTTCCCTGTAAACGGGAGATGAAATGGTTTGCCGCCTACCAAGGCACCATAAGTGACCGATTTCTGCGGCTCGCCCATTACCGACACAACGCCCTTCGCTACCGTCAAGCGCTCCACTGGCGTATGCAGTCTTTCGGATGCCATTCGCAACAGCGCCTGCCGCGCCTCGGCCGCAGCGGAGCGTATGCGAGGTCCCCCGCGTTGAATGGACGCGCTGGCCACCGTGCCGCCCTGATTCGGCATCGTGTGCGATTCCAGGCGAACCGTTCTCACCTGGACCATGTCGAGATCCAGTTCCTCGGCCGCCAGTTGTAGCAGGGCCGTGGAACACCCTTGGCCCAGTTCGACGAAGCCGACGAAAACGGTCGCAGTATTGTCGGCGTGGATGGCGATCCAGGTGTCGAGGCTTTTTTGATCCGGCTGGTCCGGGCCTAACACGAGCGCCACGCCGTCCGGTTCCTGGGCACGCGCGCGTTTGCCAATCGCCACACCAATGAGAAGCGCGCCGCCGGCCTTCAGCAAATCGCGCCGCGGAAATGTGTTGGCTGATGCAATTGGCCTCATGCGCGTTCTCCTTGCTTCTGGGCTGCCCGCAGAATCGCTTTGATGACGCGCGGATACGTTCCACACCGGCACAGATGGCCATTCATCGCCGTTCGGATCTGCGCCGCGCTCGGCTGCGGAGTTTTCGAAAGCAGTTCGTTGGCCTTGACGGTCATGCCGTTATAGCAGTAGCCGCATTGGATCGCCTGCTCATCAATAAAAGCCTGTTGCACTGGCGTGAGCGCGGGCGCCTGCGCCAAGTTGTGCTGAAGTGCATACCAGGCAGGGAGGCCCTCGAGCGTCGTCACAGACTTGTTCCCGATTTTAGATAAGGGCGTAACGCAGGAACGCGTCTCCACGCCATCAACCAAAACGGAGCAGGAGCCGCACTGCGCAAGCCCGCAGCCAAAACGCGGGCCGTTCAATTGAAGTTCATTCGCCAGCACGTAGAGCAGGGGCGTGTCGGGGGTGCTGTTCACGCTAACGGACCGGTCGTTCACCCGAATTTGCACTGGATTGGCCATCGCTTCGTCTCCTTCTGGTTGACTGAAAGGCAGCCTACCACGCCAGCAAAAACACGGCAACTAAAAGGGGGAGAAACGGCTCAGCGGACAATCCCGTCAAGCGGGAGGGCGTCCTTTGCAACAATCAAGCTTCCGTGGAAATATGCTCTCTCCGGCTGTTAACCAGCTCATCAACCCTTCTCCGAATGCCGTATCTTAGGAGTGTGATCCTCGTCCACTTCGACGGTTTGCCGACAATACGTCCACTTGGATGCCGGGCGCAGCACTTCCGAGCTCGCTTAAACACCCTGGGGAGCTTTCTCGTGGTGCGCGACCTCTCCGATCAGTACGCTGTTCCCGCCGTTCATTTGTTGCCGAGCGCGAATATGCGTTTCGCCTCGTTGACGGCATTCTCGGAACCGGCTTTGCGATGACCCCGAGCCGGGGACGCCCGCGACCGCGCGGCTCGCTAGGGGGTGCTTGCGCGTCCCGATAATCTGCATTATCGGTAGCGATCCTTGGCGTCACTTTCGAGCCGAAGTTGCTTTCACGATGCACTTGGACAGTTTGCCGGCTCTACGTCCAAAGGAAATTCGCAAACACTAGGCATATTCTCTCGCCGCGTGTGGACGGCACTTGCATATTGAACTGTGCTCAGGCGGGCATTCATTCCGAGCGGCATTGTTCAGTTTGGCTCTTTCAACTCTCTGGACCCGGCAACTCTCGGCCCAAATAGATCTTTCGGGGAGAATGGGCGAATCGGGTGCAAGGAGACCAACCCTGAGCCTGGTCTTGAAATTGGAGAATTCGAAGGACTGCCGATCAATAACGCGACACGTTTGAAGGCGGAGAGTTGGAACGCGTGGGTCTATACCCTTCCCGAACGCCAGTGCTTCCCTTCGCTGCAGATATGGGATTGACCATCGGGAATGTCCGGATTTGGAGCGATGTCGATTTATCAAGCCAGCAGGTAATCGCCTAGCATATTCATCATTTTCTCGTGAAACCTTTTTCGCCGGCACGGCCTCCAATGTGCAGAACGGCGGATTGATTAAGGGGGAGCCGTCGACTGGAGGGCGACACCAAGTGCTCTTTCTCCGGGTCTGGATCGGGCTCGGGAAATTTCGGTTCTTTTGGTGGATCCGGGAACGGGAATGGCGGGACTGGATTTGGGTACGGATGCTGTTGCGGCGTACTCATGCGCTAGTTGTCCTTCCTGCCTGCGGTTTCAATCCATATCGCCGCCTAGGAGAGGAACCGGCATGCCGCCCGTAGGCATTATGAGCCCGATCAGCGCTTCAGTTTCCTGATCTGAAAGCTTGATGGCGTGTTGAAGTCCGTTGATTTTAACTTCGCTGCCGTTACCGGGTCGATAAACCTCGATCGACACAAGCATGCTGGCATTGATAACAAAACGTCCTACAGTTATGAATTGCATCCGAGTTCACCTTCCCTTCTTCTTCGATGCCGCTTTTTGGGGATTGTCCAGCTTAGATGCCAGCAGCGCCTGGGCCTTCGATTGCTTGCTCCCGAAGACCTTGACCGGTGTCATGGAAGCCATTTTATTGGTGCCCCTTTCTTGCCGCCCTTCTCCCCGAGCTTTGACAAAAAGCTCGGAGGAATGTCTTCTTCGTTCATTGTCTGGATCCTAGAACGGCCCAGGAGAGACCCATTCTGCATAGTCGATTCCAGGCCGACTATTATGGACATCGGGGAATCCTTGCGTGTCGGCAAGCTTTGCATCCGTGCGTTCGAAATTCGCGGGGTGGCGCTCCTCCGAAAAGCAACCAACCCGCTGGATGGTCCGCCAGCGGTACGTCGGGCCGTCCGCTTGTTAGACTCATCCGGCGCCCGCGCATTTCATTATCTTTTGTACAAGTGTTGCGGGGCGGGGTCTATTCGCAACCGTCGCCCCTGGTTAATTGGAGCCGTATGACCGCGCCCTTGGAGGTTACGAACATTTTGGCTTCTACATATGCTGTGTTTGTCCTCGCCCATCGTATGTTTCGGCCAAATTCCGACTACCCCAGGCGTCTATGTGAATCTCGGCTTGCACAGCGCCGCGCTCAGCGTGGGACCGCGGCCTGGTGAGCAGCGGGACATAACAGGCCCAAGCGTCCGGACAGTACAGCCCGAACGGTAGTTGACTCCCAAACATGACGGGAATAGCTTTACAGTCATGGCCCGATGCACTTACTGCGGGACCGAAACTGAGTTGCACGAAAGCAACACGCCCATTTGTGTCCGATGCGCTGATCTGACGCCGGAGAGACGAGCCGTGAGAGTTAAACTGTTTCACGAGTGGAGCGAAGCCGTGAAGCGAGCCGATTCGGCAAATGATGCGTTTAGGCAAGTGATGACTGCTATTCCTAGCGGACTACCTCATTCGGATGGGATGCAGCGCGTTAAGAACGTCTCTCGACAGTTAAGCGAAGCCCGCGACCATATGATGACAGCTCACGAACGCCTTACCGATTTTCTGGAGCGTGGGATTATCCCGCGCGATCTGAAGTCGAGCGGATGAAATTTTAAGGTCGTCCCAACCCCCTGGATCTTCCGATTCCCACAGCCTTGGCTCTCACGCTGTTTTGTGACCTTCCTTATGGACCCTAAGCGCTTCCTGGCTATAAGGCGCACGGCTCTGGCTGCTTCAATTTGAATTTCAAGCTTTCGATATTGCAGCGATAGAGGCGTAGTGGTCGCTGGCCATGAGATATGCCGTTTCGAACGCCTCGCATTCCGTGCAATGCACGGCACCGATGATAGCGCCTAGCGCAGCCCGAAGGACCCCGCATCTTCCGGTTTCGCACGTACAGCGTTCCCGGTTTACTCAAGTCTAGGGCGGCCCCGCGCCCTCACAATGGGAGGGGGTTTTTCGCCAGAGCCTCTTACGTTTCCCGTACAATCCCAAGTTTGGTCAGCCCCAAAAATGACTGAAAATACCGGCTAGTTTTCAAGCAGTATTCATGATGCTGGTCATTGCGTCACCTGCTTGCCAGTTACGGGGATGCGCAGCCGCATGCCAGGCTGAATCTTATTTGGATCAGTGATTTTGTCCCGGTTAGCTTCAAAGATATTCATGTAAAGACTGGCTTCACCATAGAATTGCTTGCTGATCTTGGAGAGCGTATCCCCGGCTTCGACCGTGTAAGTCTGCTCATCGCTTAGATGAGGGGATGGAGGCAAACTCGACGACTGGTTGCCTACAGTGTTGGAGTCGACGGTGATATCGGCTTTCAGGTCCTTATAAGCCGCGTCTACCTTTTTGATGGTGTCCCAAACCCTGTTCTTGGCTTCATCCGATGGCGCTTTAGCAGCGATAATCAGCTTTCCGTTTTCTTCATGCAAGTGTCCGAGTTGAACGCCTTCCTCTTGGATCGCACTCAATACCGAAGCGTATTTGTGTTTGAGCATTTCGAAATTCTGTTGATTCATTGTGTCCTCGCAGGTGTACTGGTTCCTTTGTTGGATTCGTCCGGAGGGGAACTGTTCCACTAATTCTGCGCGTCTTAGGAATGCACGCCGATAGTCGGCGCAAGCGTTCTTCTTTCCGCTTTCCGAAGAATTCTCGCCGGTCTTCAACTCCGAGCCGCGCGGCTTCTCGGGCTTGAAACAGGTCTCGCCAAGCTTAAGCGATTCAAGCGACGGTATAAGTTGTCTCCGGCCATCGGGCCCCCCCCTCCTCGCGAGTCTATGGGCGCGACCATACGACAGGTAGGAGAGTACCCGTGAATTCTATGGCCTAAGCGAAGCAATCGAGCATCCGGTATCCCAGCCCCCTATCGGCCGAGCAATCATTGCGCGGGAGGCTCCTTCGACTTCAACGGCTTCGGCAAGACCTATAGCCGATTGCCAAAAACCAAGTAGAGAATCAGAATCAGGAGCAAGAGTCCCCCAATCCCGCCCCCTAATCTGGGGCCGCCATAATAGAATCCTCCGCCCCCACCGAGGAGAAGCAGTACGATCAATACGATCAAAAGTGTGCTCATATTAATTGATTAAGCTCCTGAAGCTAGCGATTGTCCCGATAATAATCATTTTGCTTGTACCAGTCAGGTAATGATTGCCGTCCCGATCAACTCCGCGGTCAATTACACCGATCGCAAGCGGCGTCAGAACGCGAAAGTTCAACACGGAATCACGGGGACTACGAACAGCCCGCCCTTGCAACTGCGACCCATTGATGGCGCCAAGAATAGTACCGACCAAGCTGTTATCCCGCTGCGATTCGACTCGGTTTTTATCGGTTTGAATGGCATATCGCTCGCCGTTCACGTTGACGGATTCCAGATCTAAAACAAGATCATTGTCCCGCATTACTCGGACAATCAACTCCACACGTGAGCCTCGCGGAATAGCCAAGCGGCCGTTTCGCCCTCGTACATCTTGGTCAACCATTCCGTAGTACACCCGGTTATCAAATCTTTCGACATCAATGCTGCTATTTGTGCGTACCACCAGGTTCGAGGCGCGTGACTCTGTCGCCGCCGTAGCGACCGCGATCGCCGTCTCTATCCTGCGAAACAGCTGACGATACGATACTTAGAGACCCCAGAAGGGCCAAACCAGCAATTATCGTTCTTTTGTGCATAAGTTACACCCCAAATTCTAACGGCAAGTTAAAGACCAAAGCTAGAAAACGAACCGACGAAACAGAGGGCTTGACGTGGGGCGTACACTCCTGCCGACCTTTGTGCGCGAAAACAATGTGACATAACGGACTTCCACGAGCGCAAGCGTTCCGGCCCGAGCGAGCGTTTTCTCACGAAGTTACGCTCAATTGTGTGTTGTCATCAGGGTGTGATAATGCCTTTACGCACTGCGTATAGAACGATTTCAGCTGTATTATGGAGCCCCAGTTTTTGCATCATGTTGGTGCGGTGTGTCTCAACAGTGTAAGGACTGAGGTTGAGAATCGCAGCTGCTTCCTTATTCGAGTTTCCCTCCGCCAGAAGTTGCAGGATTTCGCGTTCCCTCTCCGTCAATAGATCATACGAATCCTGAACGCCGCGCTTGCGCATCAGCCGTACGTCATCCGCTAGCAATGCCCGGGCAATCGCTGGAGAAAAGTACGGCTTTCCGACGGCGACCGAGCGAATGGCGCGCTCGATGTCTTCGTCTGCGTTGTCCTTGAGCAAATAGCCGCGGGCTCCGGCATCGAGAGCTTTCACGATGTAGCTCTCGTCGGTGTGCATACTGAGGAAGATTACACCCGTACGTGCGTTCTCGCGGATCATTTGTGCCGCCTGCAAGCCGTTCAGCAAGGGCATGGCGATGTCCATTATCACAATGTCCGGCTGCAGTTCCGCGGCGAGACGTACAGCTTCCCGGCCGTCCGCTGCTTCCCCAACCACTCCCATCCCGGAGATACGGTCAAGCAGAAGTTTCAACCCGGTCCGTACGATCCCGTGATCGTCCGCGATCAGGATGCGAATCATCGCTCATCTCCTTTACAGTGTCCTTCGCTGCGATTCGCCCCTTCGCTTTTGGTATCGGCAGACGGAACTCAACCCTGGTGCCATGCCCCGCTACTGAGGTCACTCGAAAATGTCCGCCAAGCTCTCGTATACGTTCCTCCATACCCACGAGGCCCAGGCCATCGCGCCGCAACGCTCCGGTGTCGAATCCGCAGCCGTTATCGGCCACGGTTCCCACGACCCATCCACCAGTTGCCTTCAGCGAGACTTCGACTCTATGCGCTCCGGCATGCTTGGCGACATTCGTGAGAGCCTCCTGAACCACTCTGTAGAGACAAGTGCTGTGGGTGTCGGGAAGGTGATCGAGCGCGGGATCCAACGCAGCCTCGATCTCTATGCTACTCGATCGCGAAATTTCTCTGATCAGCCACGCCAGGGCCGGAGTCAGGCCCAGATCGTCGAGCATAGAGGGCCGGAGCAACATGGCTATGTCTCGAACCACGCGAAGAGTCTGCTCGACGATGCTCATCGCATGCGCGATCCGGGAGGGAAACTCACTTCCGGAATCGCCGCACGTTCGCGCTATACTCGACAACTCCATGCGTAGGCCAGTGAGCATTTGGCCGACCTGATCGTGCAATTCGCGCGACAAGTATTTTCGCTCCTGCTCCTGGGCTGTGCGCACCTGCGCGGATAAGCGCCGCAATTCCGATTCGGCAATTTGGGAATGGCGTTCGAGCGCGACCATACGAGCCAGCGTCACGCCGGCAATCCCAAACCCAAGCAATAGAGCCAATCCGGTGGTCCAGGCCAGCGAGGCGCGAAAGTCCTGGTCGGCCCTTGTGATCCGTTCTCTCTCTCGAAAGAAATTATCGGTCATCATCCGTTCCACTTGGTCGGCGAGGGCAACGATCTCCTCGCGGCGCCGGAGCCTCTCTTGCAGAAATACCGCGCGGCGGGCGTTCTTTTCTGCAAGGGTCAAGTCCAAAGCAATCCGGGTGGGATCCAGATAGGTTTCGACTTCCAGGCGAAGGCGCTCCAGAGCCGTTTTCTCCAACTCGCTTTGAGACGACGCCGTCAAGATCCGGAAGCTATCGTTGGTGCTGATTCGAATCTTTAAAAACTGGTCAGCGTACTGCTGCGCGTGGTTGGGGTCGGCGTCAAGCAAGTAGTCGCGCGTAAGGATTCCGGTGAGATACACGTTGGCGCGCAGGGCGGCAAGCGCGTTCCCAGCCTCAAAATGGGCGTTGTGAAGCGCCGCGACGCGCAGTTGGGCGGCAGTGGCATTTCGCCAGATCGCAAAGGCTGAAGCGCCGATGATCAGCAGTAGGCCGGCAAACGCCGCGGTGAGAAGAATAGACCTGCGTAAGCGCACAGATGACTCCAGGTTCAGTGTCTCTCGAAACGCACGGCTGCGGGAAATAGTCACTCTTGCCGGGCGGAGAGTTGTGCTCGCTTGAACTGGAAGGTTTCAGTTTTTCCACTGGGAACGACGGGAATGACTTCCATTTCCATGACGTCGCCCTGAGGGAGAATCTTGAAGCGCCGTTTGACGACATCGGAGCCTTTGGTTTCCATCTCGACAAGCCGAGGCCCATTGAACCACATCGACACCATGGCTTTTTTCCCGGCGGTCTTGATCTCGCAGGTTGTACCCTCCGTGCTGCACGCAAAGTCTGCGACCTTGCCGCCAGCGTCCAGTTGCATGACTCGGATCGAGTTTTTAGCGGTCGAAAAAGTCCAGGACAAAGCTGGGCTGTTTTCCGCTGCGCCCTGCAGTTCCCATGAACCTAGCAACTTCTGACGGTCACTCTGGTCGTCTGCCAGTGCTTCTCCGGACAACGACAGTAGCAGGATTACGATAAGGTGACTTGGTTTCATGGCACGTTCGCTCCTTTTGAAATTTATCTTAAAAACCTCTCTCCGAACTTGCGCTAAAGCCCAGAGAGAGGATCGCCGAGGAGAACCATCAACGGGCAGCGGTAATGTGAGCCCGACGGTTCTTCTGCCAGCAAGCCTCTGTTTGATCTGTACAGACGGGGTGGTCTTTACCGAAGCTGATCACTGTCAATTGAACGTCAGGAATGCCCATCGTGGTCAGAAACTCCTCCGCCGCGCGCGCCCGTTTATCGCCCAGAGCCACATTGTATTCCTCTGAGCCGCGCTCATCGGCGTGGCCCTCGATCACCAGTTTTTGTCTGGGATAGCTGGCGAGAATATCGCGGATCACACCGACGTCGTCCTTGAGCACGGTGGTGGCGTCAGAGCGGATGGTGGCCTTATCGTAATCAAATAGCGCGTCTTCCAGACGCGCGAGGCGCTCATTGAGGGTCGCGCGTTCCTGTGGAGTCATCGTGGCTGCCGTGCGTGTCGTATTCGCAGCCTGGCTAGGTGTCATTGTCACAGGAGCAGCTCTGGGGGTAGCTCTAGGCGCTGGCGCCTGCGTAGCGACTGCGGCCGGAGTTGGCGCAGGCGGCACGGAAGCGACGGGAACGGCCTTATGGCAAGCGGCGATGGAAAGAATCCCCGCCAAGCCGATCGCTACAAAAAGTTGCTGCCTCATGATCATGATCTCCTCTTCCAGGTATCCGGCAGCCACGAAGCTTTTGAAATCCAACCGCGAAAGCCAGCAAGGCCGGATATGGTCTCTCTATCCATCAAACGCCAATCTAGCCAGCGGAACCATCCCGTAAAGGCACCAAAGATGGGCCACCTATACACCGAAGCTTTTGGTGGTCATCCTTTACTTTTGACTTTCTTGAGGCCGATCCCGTGTGCAGGAGCTTCCATGGCCGGTGGAGCAGCCGAGGGAGGGCATGGGGACTGGTGGCAGTTCGTATCTGGCGTTAACAAGCGCCCAAAAAAGAGAAGCCCTTGGGGAGCTTTTCCTCTTACTTGCGACTCGATTTAACTCAGAATACGAATTTGGCCGACACCTGAAGAATTCTCGGATCGTATGAACTGGTGATGGTCCCAAACGGTCCGGCCCCGAAAGTGGAATTCACCGGAGCTGAAACCGTGCCCGCTCCTTGGTTCGCGCCCCCTGGACGCATGGAGTTGGGCAGGTTGAATGCGTCGCCGCGGATATCCATCCGCAGAGATTCGCGAAGCCGGAAGCTTCGCGAGATCGACATATCGATCTCGGAAAAGCTAGGCCCGTAGATCGAGTTGGCTTGCAGATTTCCGAGAACTCCCAACCCTGGAAGGGCAAATGCTTTGGCGTTCAAGAAAGGTACGCACGTGCCCGTGGGCGGACAGGCGGTCGGCGAAGAAGTGGTGTCGGACAAAACCAAATTCGGCCGCTGGCCTCCAAAGCCATTCGCAAGATTGTCGGTTGCGTCTACGATATTGAGCGGCGCGCCGGACTGATAGCGGATGATGAATCCCAATTGCCAGCCTGAAGCAATCCAGCGCAATCCGTTATTTTTGAAGCGCGGCGTCTGGGCAACGCCCGACAGATTGAAGATGTGCCGACGGTCCCAACCGCAGGCTCCCTTGTCGTAATCGATGCTGGCCGGATCCAGGTAGGTGTTGTTCACGTTCATAGTTCCTCCGCCATGGCCGAATCGGTCCGTGGTAAGGCAGTGGCTCCAAGTGTAATTGGCGTTGAAGCTCACGCCTTTAGCCAAGCGGCGATTGACCGAAAGCAGCAGAGCGTTGTAAGACTGAGTGCCGCCATCGTTGACACCGTCGACGGACCCATAAAACTTGCCCTGGGTAGGATTCACGAAGTTGAGCAGACGTCGTTGGTTTACTGTGGTAGTGCATTTCGTCGGGAACGGAGCGGTTGCGCCCAGTGGGCAATCGGAAGTCAAAACCGATGGGTTCAGCGCATTCGTCAACCAGAGGTGTGCCGTTTCGCTTCCGATATAGCTGGCCGTCACCAGCCAAGGTACGCCGATCTGTTTCTGAATGGTCAAATTCCAGGAATTGACGGCGGTATTTTTCTTTTGAGGATCCAGACTTAGATAGGGTCCGTTGAGTACAAATAGAGCATTCTTGGGATCTGGCGAAACCGGGAAGGGATTCGGTATGGCCGTCCATGGATTGTCCAAGCTATGCGCTAAGCCCGCGTTGGTCCGAGTTTCGTCACCGAATGGCGGGCCGATCGTCATATTGATGAGGGTCTGGCCATTGGGGTAGTCGAAGAATTCTCCCCAGGAAGCTCTAATGGTCATTCTGCCATCGCCCCTGGGATCCCAGGCCAAACCTACGCGCGGTGCTATATTTCCCCACCTCTTATTGACGCTGGAATCGGGGAAGCCGGGATCACCTCCGAAGTATATTCCCGCCGGCGCCTGCGGAAACACTGTGCTCTTCGTGCCACTTGTGAAGCGCGCCATATCGAACCACATGTTGGCGCCGTTGGTGACGGATACCGGGAACCAGGGCTCCCAACGCGCTCCATAGTTCAGAGTCAGGTGCTGCGAAATCTTCCACGTGTCTTGCGCGTAAATACCCAGGTACCACTGCCGGGTGAACAGCGTGTTCGGTTCAGCCTGATCCAATCCAGCGCCGCCGAGCGCGCCCAGCAAGAAATCCGATAAAACTAGCCCGGTAAGATGGTTGTCGAAGTTATAGGTGCCGGGAGACCGGACGTTGGCATAGGACACCGAGTTCCACAGTGCGAAGTCCCCGCCAATGATAAATTGGTGAGATCCGCGCACCAAACTTAAATCGTTGCCGATCTCGTAGGTGTTACCTCGGAAGTTAGAGTTACTTTCAGTTCCATTACCAATATTGAAGCCACCGGCTGTGCCGCCGGCGCCCATGCTGATTTGCATGTAGTGGGGCGTATAGCTGAAAGCATTGATCCCCACGTCAATGGGTCCGAAATCGTCCACGGCGGACCGCTGGATCGCTGTACGGTCATAGGCAGCACGGAAGGAGTTGACCGTAGTCGGGCTGATGAGATACGTGTCCCCGTAGGTATAGGTCTGCGCTAGATTATCACGCCCGCCGGTGACAGTCGCCAGAATATTCGCATTCAGCGTATATGGAATCGGCTGATGATAGGTGGTCGCGATATAGCGCGCGAACATCGTCTGTTTGTCGCTCACCTGATAATCGCCGCGTCCGACGCCCTGGATTTCGTTCTGGGCGGTAACGATGCCGAAAAACGACTTGCCGCAGGGATCGCTGGTCTTCGGCAGATACTTGGTAGCGATCGCCACCGCCGCCGGGCTTAACAGATTCGGGTTGATGTGGTTGTTGACGTCGAACCCCTGGGCAAGCGGAAGTTGTTTTCTGGTTCCCTGGCACTGGGCGGAAGCGTAAGAGCTGAAGTCTCCTGCGATCATGGCCGCGGTCGGTACAATGCCGAAGTTGGTGGGGGGCGCCGTGCGGGTAACCGTGGCCTGAAGACCAGCGAAGAAGAACAACTTATTGTGAATCACCGGACCGCCGACCGTTCCACCGAACTGATTCCGCTTCAGCGTGTCGCGACTGGCCGCAAAGAAGTTGCGTGCGTCAAACACGCCGTTGCGGATGAATTCAAACGCATCGCCGTGAATACTGTTGGTGCCCGACTTGGTGACCGCGTTGACTGACGCTCCGGAGTGCACTCCGTTTTGGGCAGTCAAGGCGCTGGTTTCTACTTTGAACTCTTGCAAGGCGTCTGGAAACGGCAAGGGCATGTTGAAATTGTCATAGGGGTTGTTGTGCATGGCCCCATCCAAACGATAGGTGGTTCCGAAAGATGTCCCGCCCGCGACCGAGATTCCTTCACCGCCGCTAGCCCCTTGCCAGGAACGGCTGGAAGAGGTCGAGGCCACAACTGCCGGCCCGGACAGCGTGATCAAATCAGCCGCGTTGCGCCCGTTCAGCGGCAATTCCAGAATGCGCTGGTTTTCCAGCACTTGCCCGACGCCTGTGGCTTGCGTCTCCACCTGCGTAGTATTCGCTTCCACCTGCACGGACTCCGACGCGGTCCCGATCTTTAAGGAGACGTCCACTGTCGGATTCACCGAGACTTGCAGCACGATCCCTGTTTGCGCGAAGGCGGAGAAGCCGGCCTTCGTCACATCCATGCGATACGGCCCGATGGGCAGATTGGCGAGCACATAGACTCCGTCGGCACCGGTGGTTGTCGTGCGAACCGCACCGGTGTCGGTTTGCGTGGCCTTCACGTCGGCACCCGGAATGGCTGCGCCAGTAGGGTCGCGAACCGTACCCTGAATTTGAGAAGTGCTCTGCGCCCAACCTAAGGCTCCGATGGCGAGCAGCAAAAATACGCGAACCTGAAACCTAAATGTTTTCATTCGAACCCCCTCGGCGACTCTTGAAATCCAGCAAGGCCGGATTTAGTCTCTGCATATATCAAACGCCAATCGAGCCCGCTGGACCATCCCGTAAAGGCACCAAAGAAGCTTCAGCCTGAGCTGGAATACTCATAGTGACGTGACCTCCATAAACCGTCCGAAATGGAATACGATTTTGGACGAACGAAAGGGGAAAGCGGATGAGCAAGAGCAAGCACAGCGAGGCGCAGATCATCGCCGCGCTGAAGCAAGTGGAAGATGGCCGGTCGGTCGAGTACTTGGCTCGGGAATACGGTGTTTCCAAGCACACGATTTATGCCTGGAAGTCGAAGTATGGGGCATGGGTGTGAGCGAGGCGTAGTTACACGGCAATCCGCCCGCGGCGCTCCTACGCGAGCACGCAAATATATAAGCGCCAGTAGCCGTGGCTTGCTGTTGATTCTCCGGGTTTCAAAAGACCTCGGTTTTCCAACAAATCACTGGGCAGGCCCGTCAGTACCCGGGCGGATCGCTTGCCGGGAAAGACTCTTCCGACGCTTCATCGATCATTCGTTCTTCCGCCTCGCGAATGTCTTTTTCGGCTTGGAGCCAATCGTCCATGGCCGAACCTGGTCGGTTACCACGCCGCCTATAGAGTTCCTGAGCACGCAGGCGGACCCTCTCTTGGTGGGGAAGGAGTTCCATACCGCTCTTAGTTGTATCGGCTGTTGGCATCTCTTCACCTCCACTTTGTTAGACGGAGTTTTGGGTAGGTCGGTTCAGGCCAAGTCCCGGTACCAGGTCGCAAACTACTGTATTACTGGTAGGGTTAACCGATGGGCAGGGGCGCATACTTGTTGTATGCTTGCGAAGGACTTTGAAGTGGGTGATTGGGTGACCGTAAATGGCGAAGGCGACACACTCTGTAAGGTCTGGAGTAGCATTGCCGGGACCGCCTTTATAGTGCCGTTGAAACGTCCCTCCACGGAAGGATGGTACGTCGGGGTAGGGGATTTAACGGATCGGAATGCTTTACGGAATGTCTCGCGCAGCGATTGATCCGAAACTCCCAGTCCGCTGATAAATGAAGAGAACGCCTCTATTACTTTGTCAGTGATGACAGCCCCAACGTCGATGTACCTCTCTTGGTTCGCCTTCGCCGGCGACGCACGGGAAACTGCAGGATCGAATCAACTCATCCGGTAGCGTTCAACTGCGGCGACATCCCATTCGAAGCCGGCGCCCGGGCGATCCGATACGATCGCCATGCCGTCGACTATCTTGAGAGGCTCCTGCAAGATCGCGTCCCCCCAATCGACGTACTCCAGCCAATGGGCTGTCGGCGTCGCCGCAAGTAAGTGTGCGCTCACCTCGGGAAAGAGGTGAGATGACATCAGGATGTTACGTGCCGAAGCAAGGGCCGCCGCATCCATCCAACCCGTGATGCCGCCGATCCTGGCAAGATCGGGCATGACGAGATGACAGGCTCGGGCCTGCACCGTGGCGGACATCGCCTCGACGCCGTTGAAGTTCTCGCCGAGTTGCAGAGGAATCTTGCTCGTCGCTGCAATTATGGCATTTCCCGCCAGATCGTCGTGGCGGATCGGCTCCTCGAGCCAGGTGATTCCCTCCGACGCCAGTGCCTGGGCGCGCAACATGGCTTCCTCAAGCGACAGCGCCTGATTGTAATCGACCATCACGTCGATGACCGCACCCAATTGTTCACGCACCGCCTTCAGAGCGGACAGATCCTCTTTGAGCGTCGGATAACCGAGTCTCAGCTTGACCGCCTTGAAGCCCCGCTCGGTCAGTCGCATCGCCTCGTCTGCAACAGCAGCAGGAGTCATCAAACCCAGGCCACAAGAATTGTAGGCCCGTATCGGGCGCGGTGAACCGCCGAGCATGGATGCAAGCGGAAGGGCCGCGGCCCTAGCGAGCGCATCCCACATCGCCGCGTCGAGGCCTGAGAGCGCCATCCTTACCGTTCCGGTGACGCCTATCAGGGCAAATCTGCGCGCCAATTTGGCCGCGAGTTGGACAGGACGCACGTATTCGCCTGCGATCAGCGACGCCGCATCCTCAATCAAGAGCGTGAGGGCGCGTGCACCGGAAGGCCGATAGCAGAACAAGTATGTTTGCCCGGTGATGCCTTCCTCGGTCTCGAGATCGATCAAGAGCAGCGGCGCCTCGGTGACGCGTGCTGCGCTAGTACCGAGCGCATATGTCATCGGTACGAGAACGGGTGTCACGCGGGTGCTGCGGATTGTCAGCACTAAGCCTTCCTGGCTGGCTGCCTCGCTCATTTCACGAGGCTCTCATAGCCTGCCGCATGCAGGGCGAGGATGTCGGCAATCGCACGATTGAGCGGAGTGGGTACGCCTGCGGCTTCACCCAGCTCCACCACACCTCCCGACAGCCAGGGCACTTCAAGCCGATTTCCACGCTCTAGATCGTGGTGCATCGAAGAGGTCATATCGTAAGCCTGATTGTCCGCGAGAGCGAGGCGATGATCGGCATAATCGGAAGGCAGATCGATTCCATGCCCGCGTGCGACGACAACGACTTCCCGCATGACGTCGCGTAAGAAGGCACGTGTCTGCACGTTCTCTCGTATTGGTCCGATGGGCTTGCGCATCGTGGTCGTGGTACCCGATAGGCCCACTCGGAACACGTCTTTTTGCCAGATCTCGCGCTGTATGTCAGTGCTCAGCTGCGCAGCGATACCACCTTTCAGGCAGGCTTCGAGAAGGCGCTGTCCGCGTTCGGAAGTTGTTCCATCGAGCTCCCCGAACAAGAGCCGCTGCATCCGACCAGTCTGCCGGATCACGCCCGGCCGCTCG
>Ga0157374_10002442_pt1 | contig 15683 bp, 20 predicted proteins | sample M25metaG_FD_115308 | JGI IMG/M metagenome (GOLD analysis project Ga0157374, IMG submission 115308) | Miscanthus rhizosphere microbial communities from Kellogg Biological Station, Michigan, USA - M2-5 metaG | ecosystem: Host-associated > Plants > Roots > Rhizosphere > Soil | place: USA: Michigan...
GCGCGTCGCGCGCAACCGCAGCACCTATGCCTTCATCAGCGAACCAGTCGACAAAGCCACGTTCCCCGGGGAACTGCTGCTGTGGGAATCCGCGCGTCCCTATCTCTACCTGCGCACGACAGCGGACCGGCGCGTGATCGTCGGCGGCCTCGACGATTTCGTCGATGTGCCGGCACGACGCGACCGCCAGCTCGAATCCAAGGCCAGCAAGCTCGAACAGCAATGCGCGTGGTTGATGCCCGACCTGTGCCTGCGCAGGGCGTTCGCATGGGCCGGCACCTTCGCGGAAACCGAAGACGGACTGCCGTTCTTCGGCCCGCATCGGCAACACGGCGGCCGCGTGCATTTCGCCATGGCCTACGGCGGCAACGGCATCACCTACAGCGTGATCGGGGCGCAGATCCTGCTCGACGCGCTGCAGGGCAGGCGACATCCCTGCGCGAAACTGTTTTCGTTCCAGCGCCTGCATCGCTGACGAAGTGCTGATTCGCGACACCCTGCACGCACGCATTCAGTCCACTGTCAGCGAGCGCAATTAAGATCGATCGCACCTGCATTCCCCGCAGGAAAAAAGGAGCTTCGCATCATGGACAGGAACCGCACCGAGGGACGCAAGCACGAAGTCAAGGGCGCCGTGAAGGAAACGATCGGCAAGGTGACCGGCAATACCAGCAAGCAGGTTGCCGGCAACATCGAGAAGAACGCGGGCAAGATCCAGAACGCCGTCGGCCAGGCCAACGACGAGATCCGCAAAGACGAAATCAGGCGCGACAGGGCCGCGCGCAGGGCCGCGGACGATTGAAACATCGCGGGCAGCAGGATCATCGCCGCTGCCCGCCATCCGCAATCCAGCATCATCCATGTCTTGATCAAGCCAAGGAGAGGCGCCATGCCACGTGGAGACAAGTCGAGCTATACCGACAAGCAGAAACGCCAGGCCGAACACATCGAGGAAAGCGAAGCCAAGGAAGGCCGCTCATCGGCCGCCGCCAAACGCATCGCCTGGGCCACGGTGAACAAGCAGGACGGTGGCGGGAAGAAGAAGGCGAGCAAAAAGACCGCGACCAAGAAGGCTGCGAGCAAGAAGAGCGCGACGAAGAAGAGCGCTACCAAGAAGGCCACCAAGAAGAGCGCTTCGAAGAAGACTGCCAAGAAGAAGAGCGCCAGCAAGTAGGGCGCGAACGGCTGATCTTGTCTTTCAGTCCTCGCCTCCTAGCCGTCACCCCAGCGAAGGCTGGGGTCCAGTTCTGGCGTTCCCGCGCAAGGACGAGCAAGAACTGGATCCCAGCCTTCGCTGGGATGACGGGCAAAATAGCCTGAGCTGGATGAGGAGCAAATGCCTGCGCCGGGTGACGAGCAAAGAGACTTTGCCAAACACTCGCCAGTGCCCGCCAAAGACTAGCGACAATCCTCATGCCCGCACGGGCACTTCGCCGTGCTCGTCGAGGCCTGGCCGCTTTCCTGGTCTGCCTTGCTGCAGGCATCGCTGCAGTACTCGTCCTTGAGTTCGACCCCGCAATTGCAGGGCGCGTGTGCGCATTTGAAATCGCCTTGTTCGTTCGCCATGGTCCCTCCGTGGATATCGACGCGTGTTGCCGAAGCTAGGCACCGGGCGATGAATGTTGCGTTAAAAGCGCCGCGCGTCGAGCGAGATTTCGTGGATCCGATCGCGTCGCCATGCGAGTCGTTGCACCGATGAAAAAACTTCGCACTGACTGCGGTTGTGCGAAAGATTTTCGCTTGGTTTACCCCGCGAAGGAATCGTTCCTTCGTCGATCGCGTCGTTCATGAAGCGGTTGCAAAAAGATTCATCCGCCGTTCTCCATCATTCAATCCGGCGCGACGTTTTGGGCGCCGCAACCAGCAAGTCAAGGAGATCGGACATGAGGGATCATCAGCAAAGAGAACGCGAGCGCGCATCGAACATCAGGTCCGAAGCCGCGCAGCACGCTGCCAAGCATCTCGACGAGGCGCAGGAAGAGTTCGCCGAGGACGAGACGAAAGCCGCCGAGAAGCAGGACAAGCAATACCGCAAGGCCGCGAAAGACGATGATGCCGTCGACGCCAGTGAACGCATGCGCAAGGCGGACAAGGAATTCGTGGAAGACGAGAGCAAGGCCAGCAAGAAACTCGACAAGGGCTACGAGAAAGCCGCGAAGGATTACGAGCACGCCGAAGCCAAGGCCAAGAACCGCGATCCCATGACCAAGGCTCCTGGTTCGCATCCGGTCGGCACGGGAGTTGGCACGACTGCAGGCGCGGTTGCCGGCGCTGCCGCTGGTTCCGTCGCAGGTCCGGTGGGCGCTGCCGTGGGTGGTGTCGTGGGCGCGGTGGCCGGCGCTGCGGCAGGACACGCCGCGGGCGAAGCCATCAATCCGACCGTCGAAGAGCAGTACTGGAGAAGCGCGTACGGCAAGGAGCCGTATTACATCCGCAAATATACCTACGACGACTACGCGCCTGCGTACCGCGCGGGCTACATGGGACGCAGCGAGTACCCTGACCTCACCTGGGACGAGGCCGAGCCGCGCATCAAGTCCAACTGGAAAACGTTGCGCGGCAAGTCGCGGCTGGAGTGGAAGAACGCCCGCGATGCCACGCGCGCAGCGTGGGAACGCCCCGATCGCTCCGTGTAATCCGTCGATGCCGTGAGATTCGTCATCCCGACCCCGGACTCGATCCGGGGGAGGGATCTCGCAGTTGTTGTAAGAATTTCGTATCCCGGCTTGGGACATGATCCTTGGCAAAACTCTCGAACATTGTTTCTGCAAGGAATTGTCATTCAAGGTGTAGCGGGGATCTGGAAGTCGCTGCAAGAATTACTCATCCACACGGCAACGTTGCAGCAAGAATTTCCCATCCCGCGCGCAGCGGCGCATCTCGATACAACGCAGTCGGCGCTTCGGCGTCTGCTGCTTCTTCATCATCTTGGTGAACAGAAATGTCCCAACACGTCGAACGCATGAATCAACACGAAACACGATCCCACGCTCGTAACCGCTGGACTTCCGCGGCGCGTACGATCACGAGTCGAAGGGGTGTTGGCGAGGGCAAATTCGTGGACGATGCGCGACGCGATTTCGCCAGCAGCGATGGCATCCACTGGCAATTCACCATCGAACACCAGCAGCACGACGACAGCATCGCGTGGCGCGCGCACGTGTGGGAAGAAGACGCCTATCGCGGCGTCCTCGACGGACGCGTGTGGAGCGACGAACCGTGCGATGCCGACGCTCTCTCCAGCGTCGCGCTGAAGATGGCGCTCGACGCGAATTACCTCAGGGACTTCAAGCAGGCCACCGACGAGGCGCCCACAGATTCCTCCGAGCCCGCGGACGATACCGGGGTCGCAGAAGATGATGGCATCGCGGAAGAAAAGGTAGCCGGACAAAACCCCGACGATTCGGAAGGATTGCCGGGACTCGACCCGCTGCCGAGTCCGGCTTAAGGCGGTCGAAAGAAGATCACCGCCTACGCTGTTGAAAGCTCCTTCGCGGGCGCCTCTTGGCCGTCATCCAGGCTTCAAGATCGTTATCCCAGCGAAGGCTGGATCCATTTTGATCTTAAGCCCAGCGTACTCTTAGCTCGTCATCCCAGCGAAGGCTGGGATCCAGTTCTGTCTTTGTTCTCCCAATGTAAGATCAAGAACTGGACCCCAGCCTTCGCTGGGGTGACGGCTTGTTTCGGCTGGGATTACGGCAAGCTTCTGCTGGGTGCGGCCTTTTGGGGGTTTCAGGATGAAGCATCCCTGTGTCTATATCCTGGCCAGCGAAAAATACGGCACCCTGTACATCGGTGTTACATCGGACTTGATCAAGCGCGTTTGGGAGCACAAGAACAACTTGGTGGAGGGTTTCAGCAAGCGGTACGGCACGCACACGCTGGTCTGGTTCGAACAACACGAATCGATGGAATCAGCCATCTCGCGCGAGAAGGCTTTGAAGGCGTGGAAGCGGGATTGGAAATTGAAGTTGATCGAAGCGACGAACGCGGATTGGCGCGATTTGTATCCTGACGTCGTTTGAATTGACGCAAGAGTCGAATGGTGAAACCAAGCTTCATGCCAGATGCTCGTCCTCCCAGCCTAATGCGTCATCCCCGCCTAATGCCCGTCATCCCCGCCTAATGCCCGTCATCCCAGCGAAGGCTGGGATCACGCATCGGGCGGAAAACTCAAAGGACTGCATACGGTGTCGACCGATCTTTCCTATCGGATCACGCTTGAACTGGTGATCCGCGATCGGCAGACCGTGCTGATCAACGTAGGCGATCACGATGCCGTGTACTGAACCCAACAGATCCGTCATCCAGCCTGCGCTGGGATGACGAGTTATTTCCGCCGGCTGTTCGCATATCCGGTAGCGCTTCCCCGCATTCGTTCCACATTCACCCTCCCTGCGCTAATAAGTCAGACCTTGGGCATGGAGGCCGCCATGGACGTTCGAGTGCTGCACGCAAGACCCGCCGGCGATGCGGAAGAGCCGCTCTCGCTCAAGGACACCGCACGCTTTCTGGTCGAGGAATGCCGCATGGTCCTGCCGGGATTGCAGGCACTGTTCGGCTTCCAGTTGATCGCGGTCTTCAACTCCGGCTTCGACACCAAGCTCAGCAGCGGCGAGCAGGACCTGCACCTGGTCGCCACCGGCCTGATCGCGATGGCCATCGGCCTGATCATGACGCCTGCCGCGTACCACCGGCAGACGCGTCCACGCGCGATCACATCGGGATTCATCCAGTGGTCGACGCGCCTGATGTTGTGGGCGATGTGGCCGCTCGTGCTTGGCCTGTGCCTGGACTTCTACCTGGTGATGCGCGCGGTGACCCAGCACACGTTGGTGGCCTGGTTCGCCGCGGCGCTGTGCGCCTGGTTGCTGGGCCTGTGGTTCGTGTTCCCGCGGCTCTGCCGCAACTGAAACGAGGATCGATCGCATGGAAGCCAATTCGTCGCAGCTGGTCAAGACAACCCTCAAGCACCTGCATCCAACCCAGATCACGGTCGGCATGATTGCGGTCAAGACGAAGATGGCCGGTTGGAAAGCGCTCCCCGCGAAGAAGCGCGAAGAGTGCCTGCGCTCGCAATGGTTCCCGGCGGTCAAGGGCCCCCACGACAGGTACTACATCACCGACCACCACCATGTCGGGCTCGCCCTGCGGAAAAGCGGCGTCAAGCACGTGCAACTGATCGTGCAAAAGGACTTGTCATCGCTCGAGCCCAAGGCATTCTGGATGGCGATGGACCACCACAACTGGGTGCACCCGTACAACGCCAAGGGCCAGCGTGACGATTTTTCGGCGATCCCGAAAACGCTCGACGACCTCGAGGACGATCCGTTCCGCAGCCTCGCCGACCACGTGGAAAAACTTGGCGGCTATGCGAAGACGTCGATGGCCTACGCGGAGTTCCTGTGGGCGGATTATTTCCGCGAACGGATCCGGATCGACGACACCCGGGAAGGCTGGGAGAACGCGGTCGCCGCAGCAATGGCGCTCACCCACGAGAAAGACGCGCAATCCCTGCCGGGCTGGAGCGGCGTGCACGGATCGAGCGCCGCGAAGCGTCGCTGAGGACTGCAGCGCCTCCAATCAGCCGTCACCTCCGCTAATCCGTCACCCCAGCGCAGGCTGGGGTCCAGTTCTTGCTGATGTCTTTGCGGAGCTCAAAGAAGGAACTGGGTCCCGGCCTGCGCTGGGATGACGGCCAAAGACAATTCCGGGATGGCACGGCGCGTGGCCGTCCACCCCTTGCCATCAACCGCGATCGCCGCGATCGCCCTGGCCGGGCTTGGCCTTCGTCTTCGCGTGCTGGCGCACATCCTGCGCGAGCGAACGGCCGACCTCCACCGATTCGCTGAATTCCCCATCACCGTCGCGACGAACGAAACGCTTGTCGCCGTTCGGCGCGATGAGCTCGCGCTTGCCGGAAGCCTTGGTTGACGTCTTTTTCGCGGTTTTTGTGGCTGCAGTCTTTTTCATGATCCCTCCATGGACGATGGCAGGGCATAACGCCCGCCCCAAATGCTCGCGCCCCCGCAATGAACCCAGCCTCAACCACGGAATCAAGGTGACAACTTGTACAGAGAGACGCTTTTTTTGCTCGTCATCCTCGCGAAGGCGGGGATCCAGTTCTTTCTCTGCTCCGCAAAGACAACACCAGGAACTGGACCCCAGCCTCCGCTGGGGTGACCGGCAAAGGCCTCGTCAGAGAACCGCTTCGCGGTCCTCGGCGTCCTTCCGACGCCAAAAACGCAACCAGAAAAAGAAAAAACCCAGGACACAAAAGAAAAAAGTCTCCTTTCGGCACCCCTGATCATGGTCACCAGCGTTTTTTTCCATATCACGGCCGTTTTTTTGCATGACGCGAAGGAAATTCGCATCCATGAAAAATTCCTTCGCGTACTCACTTGAAACGTCCGCAGGCTTGCGAAAAATAGAATGCACCACGAAAAAAACCTTCGCAGGTACGCGCAAGAATTAATTGTCCCTACGGAAGAATTTATGCATGACGCGCACGTTTTCCGTAAGGACGCGAAGGAATTTCCCCAACACGAAAAAAACCTCCGCATCCTTGCGGAGGTTTCAACTCATGACACAAAAAATCTAATGCATGACGATTCCGCCGCCCGCAAGCCTGGCAAAACCCGGTTCCTCCTTCTTTTTTTCATCCGTGACATGAACGAAGAAAAAAGCATGGACACGCAAGAAGAAAGTGATAACGCGAAGGAATTTTCCATGCATGAAAAAGGTCCCCGCGTGCACGCGAAGGACTCTCGCCATGACAAACGCACCCGCGTGCATGACAACGACGTCTTCGTGCAGCACGATCCGGCCGCCCCCGAGCTTCGCGAAAACCCGTTCCTCCAGCATTTTTCTCCCAATGACATGCATCCGGGAGTCAATGAGCACAAGAAAACACCGCGCGTGCACAACCAGGCTTCACGTCATCGCAAAAGGAACCTCGCCCGGGACGATGGCGCTTCACTTCAGGACGATTCCGCCGCTCCCGAGCTACACGGAGCCCGCTTCGTGCCCCCGTGACGGATGCTCTTAGCTCGTCATCCTCGCGCAGGCGGGGATCCAATTCTTTCTTTGCTCTGAAAAGACAAGGTCAAGAACTAGACCCCGGCCTGCGCTGGGGTGACGAGCACGCGCGTCATGGACGAGGAACAAGCCGAGGTCGTTTCTTCCCTCGCTAAGGTGAATCCGCCACTGATCCTGGTGCCCGGGCCGTTTGCCTCAGAGCAGGTCAATTTGCACGTTCCAATTTTGCCCAGATGGCATCCAACACGCGAACAGGAAATTGCGGGTAGCCGTTGTTGGTTCCGGATGGTGGAACGCCATCCAGCAATTGATTGAACGTGGCCTCGATCGCCTTGCGGCGGTCATCGATCTCGATCAGGTTAAAGCCACCTTCCTCATCCAGCCACTTCCAGTGAAGGTAGAAACCCACGGTGCTAAGTTCTTCCATGATGTGCCTTCCGTCAAAACGAATGACCCATGCGTGCGCGCGAAGAAGTATGACGATGTTTCCGAGCAAGTACCCGACACGATCAATTGCCGAAAGATCCTTTCGACAGACTCTCAAGCCCGAAGCGACCTCACAGCCGCAGCGCGCAGCCACTCGCGCTGGTACCTCTCTGCGTAATAGGCCGAAATGTTGTCGTCTCCGCGATTTTCGCTGCGCCGAAACGACTCCTCGAGATCACATGTGAGGCCGATGATCTCAACCTTGTACCCGATGGCCTTCATGGAATCGATGAGCGCTTTCACCGGTTCGAACTCGGCACCGATGAGCTCGGTCACGATGTGGCGACGCTCCTGGATTGCCTTTTCGGCGACGAGCGCACCTATCAACTCCATGGGCTCCTCCAAGGGTCCTGGAAATGGCAGGTATTCGCCCCGGCTCAGGCTGATGAAAATGTCCGCCGCATCGACGACGACGTAGCCCGTGCCGTAGCGCTCCTTTCTAATGGTGGTCTTGCCAACGGCCACGCCTCCCAAGAGCAACACAATGCAAGGCACTGCGTTGATCGGCACGGACGAATCGTCGAAATACCGATCTATCTCAGCGCCTACATCGATTTCCAAAGTTCGCTCGGCTGGCATCATCCATCTCCGCGTTCTGGTCGATACGATGCGTGGCCTCAGCGGCGAAACAAGGCGCCGACTACAGACCCTCGATAGTCGCAATCGCGCGCCGATACTTCTCGATGCGCTGGAAGTCCCTTTCGGTGGGCTCGGCGATGCGGGACAGGTCGCAGTTGTCGCGAAGGTCGGCGAGTTTTACGCGTCGGCCAATCGGATTGGCAGCGGCGCGCAACACGAAGTCGTCGTAGGGCTCGCCGTCCCGCTTGGTAACCGCACCCACGGCCTCTATCACTGCCTGGGAGAATCCTTCGTCTCGCAGGCGATCGGGCGACCAGCCCTCGCAATCCTCCACCACGTCATGCAGTATCGCCACGATGCGTTCTTCATTGGTCGAAAGACTCTGCATCATGCGCAGCGGATGCAAGACGTAGGGCGCTCCGGCCTTGTCCACTTGGCCCTCGTGCGCTTTCGCGGCCAATGCGATGGCGTGCTCGATCGTGCTCCATTTATGCGGCATGCCGGGAAAGGTCTCGTCGGATGGCCGTCGGGCAAGTTCTGCATCAAAAAGCTGCTCCAACAGCGGGTGCGTCCCGCGTACTTGGTCCACGACCTTCGCTGCCCAATCGTAGTAATCCTGGCGGCGTTCCAATGTCCAATCCGCAGGCGGTCGCACGGCGATATCCCGCAGGTTCGCGATCTTGTCAGCCAGCTTGACCAGCTTCGCGCCATGGGGCGCGGATGCTGCATGCTCGATCTGCGAGCGCTTGCGTACGTCCTTTGGAAGCGTCTTGTCGTCCGTGAGGGCATTGACGTAATCCAGCACGCGCTCGCCAAACCGTTCCACCAGAGTCGCGCGACCTTCCTCGAGGCGCTCCTGCTTCTTCCCGCAACAATCCTCCAGGAAGTCGTGCAGCGCTGCCGCAGCTAGTACCTCGGGATCTTCGATCCCCGCTTCACAAGCGAGGATCCGGACCAATGCAATCGGATGGTTGATGTACGGAGTGGCCTCGGCATCCTTGCGCCTTTGCCCCCGGTGTTCGTGTGCTGCAAATTCGATGGCATCGACCACCAGCGACATTGAGGATGAGTCAGTCATGGCAAAAGGTCCCCGCGAGTCTTGGGGGCCAGGTTGTACACCCGGCAGTTGAATCCATTTTACCCCTCATTCGTGCGCAGCTAGGCCTGTTCATGTCTGCCATGGCCGCGCGACGTACGAATGTCCTCAAGCTAACGTGAGGCCACGGGGGCAGGGCGTTGGCGCTGTTCGCTTCTGGCACTACCGCGGCGGTTACGCCATCCTGTGCGAACGGCAGTCTCTTTGTGATGAGGGGAAAGGAAAATGACAGATGGACTCCAATCGCTTCAGTCGGCTTTGCGAGAGTTCTCGCGGGAGCGCAACTGGGAGCAGTTCCACTCTCCCAAGAATCTAGCTTCGGCGCTATCTGTGGAGGCCGCTGAGCTTCTGGAGCACTTCCAATGGTTGAGGGAAGATCAAAGCCGAACGCTCGATAGCGACAAGACGGCTCTTGTCGCCCAGGAGATGGCCGACGTTTTCATTTATCTCCTGCAACTCTCGGACAAGCTGGGGGTCGACTTGCTGGAATCGACCCGCAAAAAGATTCAGGTAAACGCAACCAAGTATCCTGTGGCGCGATCGAAGGGATCGATGAAGAAATACACGGAGCTTTAGACCTCGACCAAAGGGGATTCCCGAGTGATCGTCTATCAGGCGAACAAAGCACAGTTTCTGAGTGATTCTGACAACCGGAACATTGAGGATGTCATCGCCACCAAGTATCTGGCACGTACCGGTCGTTATGCGCCGACGGCCGAGTTCCGATCATGGCGCGAATCTTTGGGACAGATGGCAAAGGTTCTGCGGGACGATGAAATGCCTGGGGATCTCGGTGTAGGTATCGAATTCGGCATTCCACAATCGTCGAAGCGCATCGATTTCATTCTGTCCGGTAGGACAGCAGACCACAAACCCAGTCTAGTCATCGTTGAACTCAAGCAGTGGTCCGCGTCAAAGCTGAGCGACAAGGACGGAATCATCATTGCACGCCGTGGCGGATCGATAGAGAGCGAAGGCCCCCACCCGTCGTATCAAGCATGGTCGTACGCCGCGCTACTCGAAGGATTCAACGAGGCCATATACGACGGTGGCGTCGAGCTTCAGCCGTGTGCCTACCTGCACAACTATTTCGACGATGGAGTCATCAGTCACTCGAACTACACTGACTATATTTCGAAGGCGCCGTTGTTTCTCCGGGGCGATGAAGAACGTGAGCGCCTCCGCCTCTTCATCAAGCATCACGTCAGATTCGGCGACGATGCCAACTTGATGTACCAGGTGGAAAATGGACGCATTCGACCCTCCAAGATGCTCGTCGACAGCTTGGTCAAGATGCTCAAGGGAAATCGTGAATTCATTCTCATCGACGAACAAAAAGTTGCCTATGAAAACGCCATCGCTGCGGCAAGGCATGCTGCTGTTGGAAACAAACAGGTCGTCATCATCAAGGGCGGCCCGGGCACCGGGAAGTCCGTAGTTGCGATCAATCTGCTCGTCGCTCTTTCGAAACTAGGACTAGTCAGCAAGTACGTCTCGAAGAATGCCGCCCCTCGCGCTGTCTTCAAGGCCAGATTGACTGGCAGTTTCCGACAGACCCACATATCCAACATGTTTTCGGGTTCAGGCGCTTTCACGGAAAGCGAACCGGATTTGTTTGACACGTTGATTGTTGATGAAGCACATCGGTTGAACGAACGTTCGGGGCTCTACGGAAACCTCGGTGAAAACCAGATAAAGGAGATTATCTCGAGTAGCAAATGCACGATCTTCTTTACCGATGACGACCAGATGGTTACGTTCAAGGACATTGGCCATTCCGGGGAATTGGCGCGCTGGGCTGAGTCCGCAGGTGCCGAGATCATGCTTCTCGAACTTTCATCGCAATTTCGCTGCAATGGTTCCGATGGATACCTTTCGTGGCTGGATGACTGTCTTGGTATACGCGAGACCGCCAATGCAGACTTCGGAAGCATCGACTTTGACTTTCAGGTCGTGGACTCGCCAGTCGAGCTTCATTCGCGGATCGCCACATTGAATGCCGTCAACAACAAGGCCCGCGTGGTTGCTGGATATTGCTGGGACTGGGTCAGCAGGCGTCACCCCGATAGCTTCGACATTGTCATTCCCGAGCATGGCTATAAGAAGAGGTGGAACCTCGGAAGCGACGGCAGTCTCTGGGTCATAGCGCCGAAATCGGTGGATGAAGTCGGATGCATCCATACCTGCCAAGGTTTAGAGGTGGACTACATAGGCGTGATCATTGGATCGGACTTGGTTGCACGATCCGGACGGTTGATCACTCAACCGGAATGTAGATCGCGAATGGACAAATCTCTATCTGGTTACAAGAGGTTGTTGAAGTCGAATCCTCAGGATGCCTGCGACCGCGCGGATCGGATCATTCGCAACACCTACCGAACTCTACTGACCAGGGGTCTCAAAGGCTGTTACGTGTACTGCGTTGATCAAGAGACGCAGGAGTACTTCAAACATCGCATCACGGGAAGCCGATTGGACTGATTCGTCCATGCATCTATATGAAGCCGATTCCTTTTCGAGATAGAAGTTGAGCTGTTCTTAGCCAACCCAATCACGCCTTGATCGCAAGCATGGAGCAGATGATCGCTGTTATGCTCGCGCGCATCTTAGGCGAGGACTATCCTCTTCTTACGGAGGAAACCTCATGTCCAAGGGATTACCACAATCGGTCAGGGATCAGCTAGACAAGTGTCGCTCTGCTGCCATCGCCGCAGTTGATGTTTATAACCGACCTGGCCCGCGATTCCGAACAGCGCACTACATAATGCTGATCGTGCTCTCTTGGACAGCCTTGTTTCACGCGCTTTTCTACAAACGAGGTACCAATCCTTGGTACAAGAAGCCCGGCAAGAATCCAAAGGGAGACCGTTACGTCAGGATTGACGGCGATCCAAAGCATTGGGACTTGTCCGAATGTCTGAAGGAGTACTTCGGTGGAAATCATCCGCCCGAGCGCAAGAATCTGGAGTTCCTGATTGGCCTCAGAAACAAGATTGAACACAGGTACCTGCCTGATCTAGATGCTGGCCTGTACGGTGAATGCCAAGCCGCTCTGTTGAATCTCGAAGAGTTGATCGCAAGCGAATTCGGTCAAAGTCACTCGCTCGTTGAGCAACTGGCAGTGTCTCTCCAATTCAGCCGAGTCGTTCCACCGGAGAAGAAAAGAGCAACGAAGGCTCACGCGGCTTCTGTCAAGACCGTCAAAGAGTACGTTGAGAAGTTCCGCGGCAACTTGCCGTCGTCCACACTCAACAGCACGAAGTATTCGTTCAATGTCTATCTCGTTCCGAAGGTCGCGAATCGAAAGGAGCTAGCCGATACAGTGGTCGAGTTTGCAAAGCTCGATGGACTCAAACCTGAAGAACTTGCACGTCTGGAGAAGTTAAATGTGCTAATCAAGGAAAAGCACATTCCGATTGCGAATCTCGATCTCCTAAAGCCAAGTCAGGTCGTAGCCGCCGTAGCTTCCTCTTTGCCACATCGGTTCAGCACAAACGACCATTCGAGTGCATGGCGACACTACGGAGTGCGACCACCGCCCAATGCACCTAAGCCAGAAATAACCGTCAGTCAGTATTGCGTACACGACCGACCACACAAGGACTACCTCTACACTGATGCATGGGTGCAGAAGCTCAAGGCAGAGTTGTCGAGGCCGGAGATATATGAAGAAGTGACGGGACGGCCGGTGCGGCCGAAGTGAACAAGTTGGTTCACTCTACCCGTATCAACCGTGAGAGCCCGCTGTGATCTCCAAGCCAATAGAGCTCATTGAGGAAGCCGATCTTCGTCAGTTGATCGAAGGACGTATTCCAGAGAGCAAGCAGCTCGAGTACAAGCGTGAGATGCCAGACGGCAGCGATGCAGGCAAGGTGAAGATTCTGAAGTCGGTAACGGCGTTTGCCAATACACAGGGCGGCGACCTGATCTACGGCATGGAGGCTGTCAAAGGCGTACCAACGCAGTTGAAGCCTTTGACCATGCCTTCGAAGGACGAAGTCCTACAACGCCTCGTGCAGCTTTGCGCTGATGGAGTTGCTCCTCGCCTAACTGGTGTTCGTTACCACTTTGTACCGCTCACCGAGGGTGGGTACGTGCTGGTTGTTCGTGTCGACAAGAGCTGGAACGCACCTCATCGCGTGACCGCAGGAGGTCATAGCCAATTCTACGGAAGGAACGCCGCAGGTTCGTATCCATTGGACGTTGGGGAACTTCGTCAGGCATTCACGCTATCGGGCTCAATTGCGGAGCGGGTTCGTTCGTTTCGTGCAGACCGGTTATTGATGCTCGGTAATGGCAATGCGCCCGTTCGGCTTAACAGCGGAGCGTTGCTTGTCTTGCACCTTGTTCCACTGCAAAGCATGACGGCCAATACGGTCATTGATTTCAGATCGAACTCACACTCTCTGATGCAGGTCATACCGCCTGGAACTCAAAACTGGGATCAAAGGCAAAATCTCGATGGCATCGTAAATTGGGCTATTGGGCTCAATGGAGATGCAAAGTCGTATGCACTTCTCTTTCGGACCGGGGCGATCGAAGTAGTGATGGTGCAACGCCCTTGGGAAGGTGAAAAGGTAATTTACAGCGACAGCTACGAAGGCATTCTTCTCGATGCACTGAAAGTGTACTTCGTGGCATTGAGTAAGTTCGGCGTCGCGCCTCCTGCCTATGCGTTCATTTCGTTCCTTGGAGTCACAGGCTTCCGATTCGATCCTGGCGGACGCAACTCCCGTGACCATCGCGATCACTTCTCAGATCGTGATGCGCTAATTCTCCCTGAAGTCTTGATTGAAGATTGGTCGATTGATCTGTCCAAAATCATGCGACCTGCATACGACATGATCTGGAATGCATTCGGCTTTTCGCATTCGTTGAATTTTGATCAGAACGACAAGTGGGTTGGACAACGACAGTAGCTCTGTTTCGGAGCAGCCCGCATCTCCCCACTTAAGAGGACGGGGGTGGATAATTCCGCATCACTCCCTCCGTTCCCTTAATTCAGCGTGCCGTGGCGATCATCGAAGGAGTGGCGGAAGCTTAAACATCTGCCTAGAAGATGGATATCGAACTCGAACATGCGCTCAAGCACGCCGATCTCCCGAAGCTCCGGGAGCTGATCAGCGCCGGTGTCGCGCTCGATTCGGCTGATCAGTTCGGCGATTACCCGCTGATGATCGCCATCGATGCGATCGACGATGAGGAGTCCAGGCACGCGGCCGTGGAAATGCTCTTGGCGGCAGGCGCCGACCCGAAGTTGATCGATCAAAGCGGGGGCGGCCCACTTTTTTGCGCAGTCCATCGTCAGGATACTGAAACGATGCGGATGCTTCTGCTGTACCGGGCTGATCCACGTCTCGAGCACGACATGGGTGAACCGATCTACAGTTGGGCGGAGTTCGACTACCGGTATGAGACTTACCAGGAGTTGTTCTGGAACGCCTCCGATTTTAATTCATCCCTTCCAGAGAAACCCGCCGATTCGGACAAGGAATCCGAGGAAAATTGGCTGGCGTTTCTTGATCGAATTGCAGTCAAGTATGGCAAGAGGCGCCCGGACTATTTGATCCTGTTGCGGCAGCACGGCGCCCCAACGTCCTTGGAAATAGGGCAACCAGCCGGTCTAGGCACGGGGGCTTCGTCCTGATCCACGAAATAATGGGGCCAGGATCGCTTTCAAAAAGCCGGAAAAAAAGAACCTAATCCCCGTTTCACGATCCGACATTCCGAAAAAAACTCTGCCGCCTTGAAGGGCGGCAGAGGTTCGGATTTCTCATCGGTCGGATAGACCGATGTGTTGCAGTCGCGCTAGACCCTGCGGCGGAGGAACGCTACGGCCGCGAGGATCAGGAACACGAAGAAGCAGATCTTCGCGATACCGGCCGATGCGCCGGCAATTCCGCCGAAGCCGAGGACTGCGGCGATGATGGCAACGATGAAGAAGACGATCGCGTAGTGCAGCATGGTGAACTCCTTGTTTTGGAACATGGGCCTTCAATGGCAATTCGACGGTAGCACTGGGCTCCTGAACGGGTGCCTTGAGCGGACGGAGTTCTTTTTGTCGCCGTTCAGGCAATGACTCCAACGATTCATTCGCTGTTTGGGTAGGGCGCGCAGAGGTGATTGTGGCGACACGGTAGCGTGCTCGCGCAGGAGGCGCCAAGGCGCTTCTGACGGTGTTCGCTCTGTCACCCGCAGCAACACCATCCCCACCTCCGTCCTCCCCTTGAAGGGGAGGAGGTAAGAACGCGACTGCACCATCCATGCGGCTGCGGAGGACGACAGCAGCGAGATGCAGGCGAAAGCCCGCCCTTCTACGTGGGTGGGTGCTGCACGGGCGGCTTGGCCTTGCGATCGCGGAGCATGCTCTGCACGACCAGGGTGATGCCGAGCCCCGCACCGATCAGGAACAGCACGAAGGCGATCGCGGGATAGCCCATGAGCGTGAAGCTGGAATGAATCCGGCTCAGCAGCGCACCGCCGA
>Ga0157374_10002444_pt1 | contig 15680 bp, 17 predicted proteins | sample M25metaG_FD_115308 | JGI IMG/M metagenome (GOLD analysis project Ga0157374, IMG submission 115308) | Miscanthus rhizosphere microbial communities from Kellogg Biological Station, Michigan, USA - M2-5 metaG | ecosystem: Host-associated > Plants > Roots > Rhizosphere > Soil | place: USA: Michigan...
GATATCCAGCTCTATTTTAGCGTCATCAAGCGCGGTAAAAGCTTGCTCCAGCAGCTCGAAAGACTCGGCTTCCGGTTGATCCTCGGTCGCTTTATTGAGCTGTTTTATCAGATCATAACCCAGCATGGTGCGATCAATATCCTTGACGATGTTTTGATAATATTTGAGCAGCCGGCTCGATACCAATGTGCCCATATCGCCGCGTCCCTGAATATAGGTAATTTGGGTAACACTGAACAGTTCAATGCCGCCGGCCAGCTTTGACTTTATCCGCCGAACGCCCTTCGCCATCAGGCGTAGCTTACCCTGCTCCGGCGTCAGGAGGGTCAGAATACGATCAGCCTCGCCATAATCAATCCGTGACAGTACGATGCCAGTTGTTACCAGCTGCTTCATTTTTTAATAGTTTCAGTCACCGCATTCACCGCCCGCAGCAGCTGCGTCAAAGAAGTGTGCGGTTTATAATAATAGGCGGCTACGCCTAGCTCGTCCTTCAGAATCGCCCAACTATCAGAGAATTCAGCCGGCGGCACCTGGCTGAGAACTATCACCGGAATATGTTGCCAATCGGCATACGAACGAAATTCATATAAAAATTCGATGCCGCTGTGGCTAACTAATTGAATCTCTAAAATGACTATATCCGGCCGCTGGGTATCGGCCGCGTGAATCGCCACTTGCGCCGTCGGCCCAGTGGCTACCGAATAACCTGCTTGCTCCAAAGCTTGCTGATAACTTCTAGCCAGTAAACGATCCGGTTCTATAAGTAAAATATGCATTACTGATTCCTGGAATCTGATTTTCCGCTCATACCAGTTGTATCTGTTGATTTGGCCGTAATATTGTCCCTAAACCATACAAACGATGGTGCCGGGTCACTTTTAGTTCAGAATCCATCGCCTGTAAAATAGCGTCTGCCACAAACACACCTGCCCCGCTGCCGTGCGTCAAAGTAGCCAATGGCTGGCGAGCATGGCCCTGCAACTTTCGCCCTTGGCGCAGTGCTTCGGTGGTGACTTGCTCTACATCAGAATACATACCGGCCACAATACCGTAGCGGCAGCGGTGAGTCGCCAGCTGCAACCGCAGTTTTTTATCCTGCAAACTTGGCAGCGCTTCAATCAGCGAATACCCCAGGCTGACCAGGGCCGATTGCAACGCAGCCCGGTGGGCCATAACCGGCCCAAATTTGCCACCCAGCGATAATTCCAGCTCAACACCGTATAGCTTAGCCATGGCATCAAGTTGCTGACCGGTATCATACAAAACCGATGAAATCGACACCGGTTCCATCTGCAGCTGATAGTGATCCTCCAGCGCCAAGCGGGCGCCAAACAGATAATTATCCAGCAGCCCGATTGCTGTGGTTGCAGTCGTCTGGATATCTTGGAGAGCCCCTGGATCGTTAACCTCCAAAGATGCCAATTCAGCACGCCGAGCAATCTGTAAAAAAGGCAGTTTTAGTTGTTCGGCAATCGACAGCAGCAGTTGTTCCGACAATGCCGGAGTTACCTGCCCGTTCTGTCCCGCCTGCTTCATTGCCCCTAGTACCTGCCCTCTACTTAGCTTATAGAACTAAGTATAGCACCGCGACAGAGGATGGGAACTGTCAAATTTACTTGTTTTTTTATTACGGCGAGAAGGTAAAGTTTGGCAAGATATTATTATTGAAGTCAGCTTCGAACTGAGTAGCCTCGGTCCAGATCTTCATAGTCTTATCGCGCAGCGGCAGGACTACCATACTACCCTGTTTATTTTGGACAATCCCGCCATCAAGTCGTGAGCCAACAATGTTGGCCAGCTTCGGTAAATGATACGGCGTAACTGTAACCTGTTTACTGATAACCGCGTTGGAAAATTGCTGCAAGACTGAGCTATAACTTTGGTCGACAACCTGAATCCGCAAAGCAAACGAACTGTTAGGTGATTGAATATCGGGTACCACACCAGGGGCAAAATAGCCATCGACATCGGTTGTGCCATTAGCCGTTTCGTTGACGTAGCCACTCCAGGTTTTTGGATAGCTCAGTTGCAGGCTACCGAAGGCTGAGGGACCGCTATAGACCTTGAGTGGCTGCTTATACGACTCATTAAACTGGGCGGTATTTTTAGCATCCTCGGCCTTCACAGCCTGGGCATTAGCCACGGCGATTTTTTGATCGACATTATTTTTATAATCCTGGCGGCCACTAAACGCCCAATAACCAAAGCTAACGGCCCCAATAAACAATAAAACTACCAGAATAAGTGGAATGAGTAAGACATTCAGCGCTCCCACCTCATTAAAACGTTTCATATCGCTTATGGTAGCGGAGTTATGCGTTGCTTGCAAGCGTTTCGCTGGCTGTCGAGTGCTTGTGCGGGCGTGCTGCCGGATATTCATACAGGTAAACACCCTTAACCGAACGTACTGGTTGTTGGTTTGACATGGTAAAAGCAAAACTGACCAGTTTGAGCGGTTTTTTGGCTTCTTGCATAATTTTTGTATGCAATTTTGGCATTTGCCGTTGTAATACAAAAACGAAAATCCCATCTGTTGGTGGCAGATCAACCGACCAAAAGTTCCGCCAGCGAACACGTACCAGCTTGCGGTAATGGCGTGTGCGCCATAAGCATACTAGTACCAGCAGTGGGTTCAGCTCGTAGCCAATTACTTGCAAACCGCGTTGAGCGGCCGCTACCAAAACTTTACCGTCACCGCAGCCTAATTCCAGAAGTGTCTGGCCCGGCTGTAAATCAATCATATCCATAGCCATGTGCATGTGTTTTGTCAGCGTCGGTAGATACGGCGCCCCAAACAGCAGCACAAAGCTAAAACAGGCCAATAGAAACAGCAGCGTGAGTCCTAGCCACAACATAGCTTTTAGCTTTTTATATCCTTAGCCGTGGCTTTTAGTTTAGTTACTTTATTCTCGGCAGTTTTAAGGTATTGCTCCAGTAGCTTCACCAACTCCAGCCCGCGCTCGTATTGTTGCATGGCAATATCCACATCCAGATCATCTTGCTGCAATTCCAGCAAAATTGCTTCCAGCTCTACGCTCATTGCTTGATAATTTATATCCTTTGCCGCCATATCAGTACCTAACCTTTCCTTTTACCAATGCGTGCTGCTATTAACGCATCATTAAATTGTATAGTCACCCCGTCCCCTTCGGTCAGACTAGCCGCTCGGCGAACAAGTTTAGTGTTTTTACGAACAATGGCGTAGCCCCGTCGCAGCACTGCTTGGGGGCTCAAGGCTACCAGCAACTGAGCCTTAGCCTCTAATGTACTCTGTTCAAATTTTAGGCGCTGTAATACGTACTGTGATAATGCCGCCTGGTTTTGAGCTAACCGCTGTTCAGCCACCCGCAACATATCGTCAAGGCCACGGTGTAGCCGCTTCCGGACATCCTGCAATTGCACCAATACCTGCTGACGGTCCGGCACCAACATTTCGGCGGCATTACTGGGGGTACTGGCTCGACGATCGGCCGCCAACTCAGCCAGACTGTTATCAATTTCATGACCAATCGCCACTAAAGTTGGGATGCGGCTAGCCGCTACGGCCCGCGTCACCTGCTCATGACTAAAGGCCTGCAGGTCTTCGGCGCTGCCGCCACCACGCGTAATAACCAGCACATCTGGCAGCTGGGCCTGACTGTTAAAATATTCAATCGCGGCTATGATCTGTGCCGGTGCAACTTCACCTTGTACCTGCACATCAATCAATTCCACTGCTATGCCTGACCAGCGGGCATTCAGAATTTTAACAAAGTCGGCATAGGCCGCCGATTCACTGGAGGCAATCAATCCAATCCGATTTGGCGGATAGGGTAATGGCCGCTTGCGCAGCTCGTCAAATAAACCCTCGGCTGATAATTTGGCCTCTAACAGTTCTGCCGCGCGCCGGATTGTACCCTCGCCAGCTGGCCGCAGACTACTAATATTCAGGCTAAAACCATACAAGTTGTGGAGTCGCGGCTGAGCCCGCACTTCCAGCAACATGCCATCTTCCAGCGGCCCCGGCAATTGGTACACCGTACCAAAACATTTGACGCTGGAAAATTCATCTTTCAGATCAAAATACAGCCATTTGCCTTTACTGACCCGAAAATTGGCCAATTCACCAGTAATCACTACGCTCGGATAGGCGTATTCCAGTGTCTGATTCAGCAGCGCCACGAACTCGCTGACACTCATTTTCAAGTCTGCACTATCAGTCAGCAAGGGCTCTGGCATCCACGTGACTCCCTTGCCGCAAATTTTTATGATACAGATAATAGCCTGGCGGCAACTGTAACAAGGTATTGAGGATGCGGTACATGACCGTTGCCGAAATACTAATTCCGGCTGGCACGCCGCCAGCCAGTAACACACCGGTCATCAACGCTTCATAGACACCAACGCCTCCAGGCAGCACCGATACCAGGCCGGCAAAGTTAGCCACCGCGTAGGCTAATATCACCGCTCCGACGTTTACCCAATGTCCAAAAGCCATAAACACCGCATAGACCGCCATAACTTCGGTAATATTCGCCACCAGGCCCCATACAAACGGCCCTTCTAGCTCACGCAGTTTCGAGCGAAATAGTCGGTAATTATCATGCAAATCATCGACAATCGGCCGCGCCCAGTCGAGGCTGATTGTCTCGGGGTGCTTCGGGCGCACCACTTGTATTACCTTATTCACCGCTTTGGTTGTCGTGAGGAAGAAACTCTGCACACGCGTACGTTCACCAATAATGTAGGTTCCTACTGCCGTACCCACAAATATCAGCATGGTGATCGCCGTGCCAATAAAAATAATGCTGTTGCTGGCTTTTCCTACCGCTGACAGTATCAGCATTCCTAGCAGCAGCAAAATCTCAAACGAGATAAATGTCAGCACCAATTTCATCAGCTGCACCAAGGTGGCTTTGGCACCACCGACCCCATCGCGTTTTAGCCGCAAACCAAAGTACGATATACCGGTCACCCCGCCGCTTGGAAACACGTGGTTCACAAAATTTAGCTCCAATGCCAGTCGGAGCAGATATGTATAGCGCAGCTTATTGCCCACAATTTTAAACATTCCCTGGTACATCTTGACTTGAGCGTGATAATTCAGCGCCTCAATTGGGATCAACAGCAACAGCGCCCAGGCATGTACTCGTTTCAGGTCATGCAGTGTTTGTCCAAGTTGCTTACGCACCGCCACAATTAAAATAATCAACGCAATAATCGTGACAATATTGAGAATCAGCTTCCAGTTCCGCTTGAAATACGTATCACTAGCCATTAGCTTCTAGTATACCTAAAAAACCATCCATTTCGCGCTATACTAGAGTCAATGATCGAGAGTTTAATGATTTTAGGGCGCCAGCCGGCGCTCGGTATTGCCGAGCTGGAAAGCCTGTACGGCGCTGATAAGGTCCGCCCGGTTGGTGAATCAGCCGCGTGGCTCAGCGTTGACCCCTGTTTAGTCGCCTTCAACCGACTGGGCGGCACCGTTAAATTCTGTAAGATTCTAACCACGCTCGATACCACCAACTGGGGGGCTATCGAAAAATTCCTGGTCCAGGTCTCGCCGCAGCAAGCCGCAACTATGCCAGAGGGCAAAATGACCCTTGGGCTCAGCGTCTATGATATGTCAGTTACACCGTCGCGGCTGAACGCCACTGGCCTCAGTATCAAAAAAGCCATCCGCAGCGTCTCTAGCCGCTCGGTGCGGCTCGTGCCAAACAACGACGCCGCTCTGTCTAGCGCTCAGGTTTATCACAATCACCTTACCAGTGACCGTGCCTGGGAATTAATTTTTGTGCCCGATGGCGGCAACAAAACCATCATTGCCCAAACCGTTCGCGTCCAGGACATCAATGCCTATACCCACCGCGACCGTGAACGCCCCAAACGTGATAGCCGTGTCGGTATGTTACCGCCCAAACTCGCCCAAACCATTATTAACCTAGCAACCGGTCCGTTACCGGCTGACCAATTATCATCCATCTGCGACATCCCGGCCGACGCCTCCGTCCAGTCGCCTAACCTTGGGCAAACTGTTCTGGATCCGTTCTGTGGCACTGGGGTAGTGCTGCAGGAAGCCATACTGATGGGCTACGACGTTATGGGTAGCGACCTGGAACCGCGCATGATTGACTACAGCCGCCAAAACCTCGATTGGCTCGATCAACAGTTCCGCACCCAAGTTCGCCTGACTTCCCTGGAAGCCGGTGACGCGACTCACTACCAATGGCCCCAGAAGTTTAATTTTGTCGCTTCCGAAACCTACCTGGGTCGTCCCTTCACCGCGCAGCCTAGCGCTGAAATTTTAGCCCAGACCATTACCGAATGTAACCTCATCACCAAAAAATTTCTGCGCAATATCGCCGCCCAAACCTCTGTCGGCACCCGCTTCTGTCTAGCCCTCCCCGCTTGGCACATCGGCCAGAATCAATTTAGACATCTACCCCTTATTGACCAGATAGCCGATTTGGGCTATAATCGAGTAAGTTTTGAGCATGCTAACGGCGAAGATTTACTTTACCACCGTGAAGATCAAATAGTCGCCCGCCAACTGCTCGTGTTAACAAGGAAGTAACGTACAATAGTCCACTGTTAAGGTTTGTCCTTCGGTGGATGCAGTACAAGGCACCGGCGAAGCGCGGACGGAAGCGTACTTGAAAGTACGCTGAAGGAGCACTTCGAGCCGGTAACGCAGTAATGCGCTGCCTATGACAGGCCGCGTGCAAGGAGTACATATGTCACATGTGAAAGCCGGCGGTACCGCCAAAAATACCCGCGATAGCCAAGGTCAACGCCTGGGCGTTAAGCTATTTGGTGGCCAAACCGTCAAAACCGGTCAGGTTATTGTTCGCCAGGTTGGCCTCAACAAGCGCGCCGGCAAAGGCACCAGCCTCAGTCGCAATTACACCATCCACGCTGCCCACGACGGCATCGTCAAGTTCACCACTCGCCGCGTCCGCCTCTTCACCGGCCGCTCGGTCAGCCGCACTGAAGTCACCGTCGAATAATTGACAAATCTTCCAATAAAAAGCTCTCGTCGAGGGCTTTTTATTTTTAGCAAAAGCCTTACTTTATTACGCCGCCTGCTCAGTACCCTGCGCGATTCCCTGCATGATCGGCAATAATATCGGAGGCACAACGGCACGAATCTGCTCATTGGTCACCACAATCTGTGCAATTTCTGGCTTATACTTGGCGGCAAGCTGCTCTGTCATGATTTCGGTGGTAAGACCGTTATAAGTCTGCGCGTACGCGATACAGTCTTCAAGGATAGCGGCAGGCGCTTCGGCACCAGGTAGATTATAGTTCGCAGGCATGTAGGCCAGAAGACGCAAGGCATTACGGCTACCATATTGGTCCTTAAGTTGCTGAATCAAATCGGGCACTTCCATACTTCCGTCGGCAAGCTTCGGAATTATGTCACCACGTACATCTAATCCAGTTGCCCGGAGCAATCCAGCCATGTGCTTTTCATCATAATACATCGTCTTGCCATCACTGGCTTCTTCGGCCAACAACTCATTAAATAAAAATCCTAGAGGGTAGTTGCCTTTTCCAATTGTGACGTCCTCCAGGGAGTGCCCCCACTTCGTGCGCCAATAAAGCTCGGGAGCTTGTAGCACCATCTTCCACAGCCATTTTATATGTATTTTCACGAACGGCTATGCCTCGCCTGTCTCCTGGCAATTGAACAAAAGCTCCCGAAGAACGAAACACACTGCTAACATTTGCGACCTCCATAGGTATAACCGCAAATTCGAGGCCTTCAGCCTTATCTAAATCATTAAACTTTTCCGCTAAGCCGAACTCTTGGGCAATACCAGGCATTGCATCAGCTAAAGCCGAAGATTGTTCACTACTAGAGTGGGCAGCAAACAGTTCGCCGAACGCCTGTAACTCTTCCTGATTAGGCTGATACTCACTAAGGCCATGCTCACGCACAAACCCACTCTGCCAGCCGATACCTCGTAGCGCAGTCTCGGTTAGCCATTCACGTTCCTTAATAGCCTCTTCTCTAGGCATACTATCCGAATCAGCCCAAGCCTCAGAGATGAGGCCAAGCAACACCCTATTCGTCTCATTATTTGCCGCCTCGGGCGAGAGCTGCATGTCGCGCACGATTTCGTTAAACATGGCATCAGGATGTGACTGCTCCATACTACTAACAACAAGTTGATCCCGCGCGTACGCAGCTGGATCAACTGTAGGAGGAAGATCAGTGAATTCAGTCATATTGTTTGTTTTTATATCCTACTAATAAATTAGCATAAGTTTTATATAAAGTCAATTAAGTTGTTATGTATTTTATCGCACTACGTAGGTTATCTGTGGCTTTAATCGAACTGGGCGGGCTAGGCCTGAGCCTAATTGCTTACCGTTTTGGCTGAGGGTATGTAGATCAAGCTCGTCACACCATAAATACGCTGGGCCTTCCTGGCCGGTGTGCCGCTCGGCATACATGTCTATAATCGCTTGTTTGCGAGCTTCATCCACCCGATTTGCCCACATGCCGCCAACAAACATAGCCGTAGCGGTTTCAGCTACGTCTTCCCTATGATCTAAGTCACCGTAAGCCGAGGGACTCCTTTTGTTGGGATCGCCTTTATAAACCGCCGGGGCCTTATGGTTAATTGATCCGTCTTCGTTTCTTGGCACCTCCCACCCGTATTTTTCGCTAGGCAGCGTTTTATCTTGTGCTATGAGGGATCTTTCTACAACATGTATAAATTCATGAAATGCTGCTGTGCTGCTGTTTGTATAGGGCTAATCTCGCCGCCGGCAGTGTTGTTTTCTGCCCCGTTAGCATATTTAAATTTATCGGGCTGAAATAAAACTTCGTTAAAGACTATCGCTTGCTGGGCGGTCGCAACTGCTAAAACTTCATTGTTACCCAATTCGGTGTCACTACCCGTGACATTCTGCTTCCACCGCGGTGCCGAGCGTGGCAAGATTGCTATAGCTGAGACATCAGTAGTAGATGCTCCGCCTGTTAAATCATCCATTTCGCGGATGGCATTCATTAATTGTTGTAAGTGGTCACCTTCTAGGGCCATTTCAGAAAAATTTATAATATTGAAGGAGCCACCTCTGCCATTTTGCACTTCAAAAATCTGAGACACAGTCATTCCTTCCTCAAAGCAGTCTTCGGGCAAACCAGTGTAGTCGGTTTTACGATTCAAACGCATCCCCACCTTAATCGCAGAGGCGATCTCGTCTTTTGGGTAATAATCTGCCAGCGCGGTTCTTAGTGATTCGTCTATTTCCGTAAGGGCAGTGATGCGACCTGGAGCAATATCACGGCCTACCTTTTCGCTCAACTCTGTAGCCGGTACTTTTACATCAATCATATACGGTGCTACAGACTGGTCATCGTCCGGTACGATTTCGTATTCTCCATTGTTATAGTGATCTTCAACGGATTGTTCAATAACTTTATTATGCGCCGGCAATTTACCAAATAGCATTACTTGGTCATAGGGCCTTACAGTTCGTTGTTCCGGATGTAACTCATGAATTTCAAAACCCCAGTTTTGCTCACCGTTAGGCATGAGATTCGCGTAGTTATACTCGATAAGCTGTTCTGGCATTTTTGTTTTATTCCTTAATAAAACATTAGCATAATTTACTCTTTAAGTCAATTATAGTTTCTTGCGGAAATGCAGGAGTTTGCCTAATGCAGCGGCTAGGCGATTCTTGCGTGGGACTGGGGCCGGATTTGCCTCTAGGGCACGTCCAAGTGCTGATAATGCTAGCGAGACACTTGCCTTTAGGCGGTCAGCATCTAGTATAGATTGACCGTCTGTTGCGTCTGATGAGAGAAAATTAAAAGCTTCCGGTGTACCATCACCGCGCAAACGTACATCCAGATATCCGGCAGCATTGCCGTTACTATCCATCGCGGCATTGGGACCGATTGCGCCGGGCACGCGAACATGTAATATAGTTTCGCCCGGATAGTCTCCATAGGTACGTCCTACCATGAGCTGCCCTTCAGCTGTCGGTAAGTCTAGTACTTCTGTCATTTTATCTACTCCCCCTGTTACAGGGTTCGGCGTTGAGCGGCGTTCAACATCAGCCCGCGCCATCGCAGTTTCGATAGTAGTCCGTAATTCTACCGCGTCCGGATTAAATTCTGCCGATTGTTCCATATTTGTTTTTAGGTACTAAATACAATAGATAATTTAGCATAAGTTTTATAAAAAGTCAATTATACGATTAAGATAGCTCTATTGCTGCAGAGCGAGCAGGCTGTCTAGAAAAATTTCCAGATTTTTATCACCTAGCGCCGTGTTTTCGATGGTAGCACCAATGCGGAACGCCTGTAGGGCTAATAGAAATAGCGGCGAAGCCCCAGCTCGTCGGGCTTGCTCGATTTCAGTTACCAGCAAGGTATCGGCTGCCGCTTCTTGATGTATATCTTCTGGTTTTTCAGCTTCTACTTCGGCCGGTAAACGGGAAGCCTTCATCGCAGTGGCTAATCTCAACAACGTCTGTTTTTCCTGTTCATTAAAAAGCTCCACAAAGAATGTGCGCCTAGTAAGTACCGTTTCAGCCTGGTTCTCTATTTGAGAAGCCCCGGCTATTATGCAACTCGCAAGTGCGTAGACAACCTCTTCGCGCGGTCCTTCAAAGAAGTACGTGGTAGCGTAGCCTTCAAGAGAATGCTCCGGTGCAAGTTCCTCACTGGCATCTTGAACTATAGCCTGTCTGTCGGCGACTCGATCTTCAACCCATAGAGAACGAGTGAGAAGTCTCTGCTGCAGCTGGAAGTACATATTACCAAAAGCCTCTAGCTGCGCCTCTGTAAGTATCAGGCATTCGTCTACAGGCGGCTGTACGACTCGATCGCCAACCGGCGCAAGTAGTTCACCCGTCGGTGTACCTGTTTTCACCAGGTTAGCACTGCTTCCAATATCTTGCCCTGGTTGTTGAGGGCTGGCCTCAGTACCTAGCGTCATAATAATGTGAATTATAACACTTTGGTGCTATAAAAGCAATATTAGCTACTCGGCAAGGTGGTGTTTGATACGGTCAATGACATCGGCAATGACGACTTGAGATTTTACCAGATAGTCGTCTACCCCAAGTGATTCGGCGCGTTGCTTGTCGCTATCCTGGCTGAGGGCGGTGAGCATAATAATTTTGAGATTGGCGGTTTCAGGGGTGTTGCGCAGGATGTCCAGCACATCGAAGCCACTGACTTTCGGCATCATGACATCGAGCAGGATCAGATCGGGGTGATAACTGAGTGCGGCAGCCAGGGCGTCCTCGCCATTGGCAACGCGGCGGACTTCAAAGTTTTCGGCTTGCAGTCGCATTAAATAAACATTTGCTAGGGCGTCATCGTCTTCGACCAATAAAATTCGGCTAGGGTGGTCGGGCGCTTTGAATTCTTTTTGTTGGTCTGTTGAATCATCCATACTGCTTACGCTATCTTATTTTGGTTATTTTTGCAACAAACTCTTGATGAAACCGTCGAACATGGGGTGCGGTCGATTGGGGCGAGATTTTAACTCTGGATGGAACTGGCTGGCCAGCAGGAACGGATGATCAATACCCTCAATAACTTCTACCAGGTTGTTTTCTTCATTGATGCCGCTGGCTTTAATACCCCAGGCATCGTACTGATCGCGGTAGTCGTTGTTACACTCGCCGCGGTGGCGGTGCCGCTCGACAATAGCTGTACTGTCGTATACCCTAGCCGCCAACGAGTCGGCTGCTAGGGTGCAATCGTAGTTGCCAAGCCGCATGGTGCCACCGGTCATGTGCTTGCCTTCCTGATCGGCCATGGTGTTAATAACGATGTTGTGGCTTTCTGGGTTAAGTTCAAAGGTGTTAGCGTCGCTCAGACCAGCGTTACGCGCCGCCGCAATGACCGCCATTTGTAGGCCTAAACAGAGACCCAAGTACGGTACTTTCTCTTTTAGCGCGTACTGAGCGGCTTTGATTTTGCCTTCCAGACCGCGCTGGCCAAAGCCCCCAGGCACCAATACACCGTCATATTCTTTCAAGACAGTAGCAATGTCAGCATCGGGTGCATCGAATTCACTGGCATCAATCCAAGTGATATCAACCGTACAGTCGTTGTGCCAAGCGGCGGCTTTGAGGGCTTCGAATACTGACATGTAGGTATCGGTGTTGTCCATATATTTGGCAACAAACCCAATTTTGACCGTTTTGCTGTGCTCGGTAGTAGCCTTAGCAACGACCGCCCGCCAATCGGTCAGGTCAGGCTTGGGGGTATCAAGGCCAAGTTTCTTGGTGATAACATCGGTAATGCCGGAATCTTCCAATGTCAGTGGTACCTGATAGATACTGCGGGCATTCGGCAGTAACACAATGGCTTCTTCGGCTACGCCACTGAACAAGCTTAGTTTGATCTTGGCGCCATCATTGGCCGGCTCTTCACTGCGGCCAACCAGAATGTCCGGTGCAATCCCCAGGCCACGCAGTTCGCGCACTGAATTTTGAGCCGGTTTGGTCTTGGTTTCGTTACTGGCATTTAAATAAGGCAGGTACACAACGTGCACATACAGGCAATTTTCCAGGCCAACGCGCACGCCCATTTCACGAATAGCTTCGATAAACGACAGCGACTCGTAATCGCCGACGGTGCCACCAATTTCAACGATATGAACATCGTAGCCTTCACCTGCCGCCTTGATATGATCCTGGATGGCTCCGGTTAAGTGCGGAATAATCTGAACGTCATCGCCCTCGAATTTACCGGCTCGTTCGTCCTGAATTAACTGCAGCAACACGCGCCCGCTCATCAGGCTGCTTTCGCTGGTAAGCTCTTCGTCAATAAACCGTTCGTAGTGGCCTAGATCAAGATCAGTTTCGGCACCGTCTTTGGTCACAAAACACTCACCGTGCTCACGCGGATTGAGCAAGCCGGCATCGACATTCAGATACGGATCACATTTTTGAAGGTTGACCCGCAGTCCGCGAGCTTTCAGAAGATTGCCGATAGAGGCGGCCGTGATGCCCTTTCCCAGTCCGGAAAGCACACCACCTGTTACAAATACATACTTAGTCGGCCGTTCCATGCCTAAAATCTTACCGCTCTTCCCTCAACTTTATACTTCATTAATACTACCTCACCCGCCAGATACAGGCAACCCTTAAAAAACGCTATTGTCTGGCCAGATATGCTTCGGCGGCAGCAAGCTGGGTATCATTGCCGGCTTTGGCGTCGGTATCACCCAAGATTACGGCTTGATCGGGCGTAATGCCCTTGTGGTTGATGTTCTGACCATTTGGCCGATACCAGCCGGCAACCGTAACTTTGAGCTGGCTGCCATCCTTGAAGTTGATTAGTTGCTGAACCACTCCCTTGCCGTAGCTTTTCTGGCCGATAACATAGGCGGCATGGTTATCATGCAGCGCTCCAGTTGTAATTTCTGAAGCCGAGGCTGAGCCACTATCGATTAATACCACGGTTGGAAGGCCGTTTAATATGTTATTGCCAGCGGCAGTGGAAACCTGGTCGCCACCGGTTCCTTTTTGTTCGACAATCGTTTTGCCCGGCGACAGCCATAGACTGGACACATTAACAGCTGCATCCAGCAAGCCGCCCGGGTTACCGCGCAGGTCTAAAATAACACCTTTAACACCGTCGGCTTTAAGCTTGGTAGCAGCCTTTTTAGCTAACTCGCTGGTGTCGTCCGCAAAGGTGCTAATTTGCATGTAGCCGATGTTGCCATCGAGTGTTTTAGTAGTGACACTTGGCAGCATGATGTCGTCACGAGTAACTTTGAATGACAACGTCTGTGATTTATCGCGCAAAATCCCTAAGGTGACGGTCGTACCCTTACTGCCACGAATTTTGCCGACAGCGGCATCCACCGACAGTCCAATGGTGGTTTGCCCGTTAATAGATGTAATAATATCTTGCGCCTTCAGGCCCGCTTTATCGGCCGGAAAGCCGCTGATAGGCGAAATAATAATCAGGTTTTTATCGCTATCCTGGCCCAGTTCCGCGCCGATGCCGCTAAAGGAATTGTTCAGTTCGCTGTTAAACGACTTGGCCTCGGCCGCCGTAAAATATTCGGTATACGGGTCGTTGGTTGCTTCAGCCAGCCCATGCTTGAGCCCGTCTGTTAGCTGACTAGCCGTGAGCTTACCGTTGTAATTGTCTTTCAGCGAGTTGTAAACCTGATTGACGGTGGCGTAATTCAACTGGGAGGGCAACCCAGTCTGTGTGTGGGCGCCAAAGCTGATGCGACCGTTGCCGACATTAACGCCCAGCCCATAAATAATGAGCCCGACTAAGCCAAGAGCAACGTACTTAACAGTCCTGCTGGTGCGCCAGGTACTGCCTTCCCCGGTCACCTTAGAAGTCGTTTCATCATTTTTCTTTTTGAATCCCATTACTACCTAGTATAGCAAATATGGCTACAAGCGCTGAATCTAGAATTTATAATCTGGAAGCTAGAAAATGGCTGCAGTCCTGGAGCTAATTTCGGCCATTGGAGTGACATCGGCTCAGGCTGTTGTTAGGAATCACAACCCACCTTTTATGGGTCAGACTGACTTTGTTTGTTCATGACGAGTACGCACAGGAGTTTACTCCGAGCATGTGAAGGAATGGTAATTCTGTAAGAATTACGGAGCCTTGGTGACGAGTTGTCAGACTGGTTGTTGATTACTACAACAGCTGACCGCAGGAATGGAGTCGGTCGATGGTTTTTGTTTCTTTTGGGCAGCCAAAAGAAAGTGTGGAAATTAAACCAAGAAAAGAAGCTGAGGAGCGACTAACCTGGATTCCGGCTCGAAGGCCGGAATGACAGCTGTAGTAGTCCAAGCTTAGCTTGCTTGTTATATGGATCGTGAAAGTGATTTGGTATGACCGGTAAGTAGAGCTAGAAGTGCAGGAACACCAGGCCGGTGGTGTAGCGCCAGCCCTCGCTATAAGTACCGTTCAGTGAGGCATTGTACTGCTGCACGTAAATCTCGTTACCATTCACAGCCGCGACGTACATGGCATGGCCGTAGGCACCGGCGTTACTGATGGCAATCGAGCCGACTGTCGGGTTAGAATCAACCGGAATACCGGCAGCGCGAGCGTTTTCATCCCACTCGTTGGCATTACCAACGCCACCCCACCATGGCATGTCGTGGCTGTCCTTACCTGACAAATAATCCTGATGCACCATGAATGCGGTGTAGCTAACGCACTCACGGTTGTACATGCCCCAGCTATCAATCAACGAATCCTGCGCCGCGTTGGCCCAAGCTGACGGGTAACCGCCGTTATTCGGATCACCCTTGAAATTACCGATATTGTATTTGGCGTTCAGGATGGCCTGTTGCTTGCGCAGATCAGCAATTTTAGAACTGTTGCTGTTAATTTGCGCGTTGTAATTGTTCTGTTGGTCTTGATTGTAGGCGAGCAATTGATTCTGTTGGCCCTGGGTGGCACTTAGCTGATCATTTTGGGCTTTTTGGCTGGTCAGCAGCTGATCAACTTCGGCTTTCTGGGCCTGGAGTTTTTGTTTCAGGTCAGTGATGTCCTGCAGAGTTTTGTGAATCTGATCTTGGACAACCGAATACTGCTCTTGTTTGTCGATATAATCACTGAATGAGCTGCTGGTAGCCAGCATTTCCGCTGGAGTTAATTGGCCGCTGACATACATGGTCTTGAGGTCATTGGCGAGCACGCCCTTTTGCTGATCAATTTTTTGCTGGTCGGC
>Ga0157374_10002445_pt1 | contig 15679 bp, 16 predicted proteins | sample M25metaG_FD_115308 | JGI IMG/M metagenome (GOLD analysis project Ga0157374, IMG submission 115308) | Miscanthus rhizosphere microbial communities from Kellogg Biological Station, Michigan, USA - M2-5 metaG | ecosystem: Host-associated > Plants > Roots > Rhizosphere > Soil | place: USA: Michigan...
CCTGCTTGAAAAATGTGCGTCAGAGCAGTGCGATCAGGTCAATCTCGACGCGAACATTCCGGGGCAGTTTGGAGACTTCGACGGTGGAGCGCGCCGGAGGATTTTTGGCGAAATAGCGGCCGTAAACTTCGTTCATCGCGGCAAAATCGTTCATATCGGCCAAAAAGACGGTGGTCTTGACCGCGCTTTGCAGCGAAGCTCCCGCGGCTTCCACTACACCTTTCAGATTTTCGAGAACTCGCTCGGTCTGCGTCGCAACATCTCCTTCCACAACCTGCTGTGTCTTTGGATCGAGCGCGATTTGTCCGGAGAGAAATACAAATCCATTGGCGCGAACGGCCTGCGAATAGGGACCGATGGCTTTCGGTCCTCGATCGGTTGCAACAGTTTCAATCACACAATCCTCCCGTTTAATCTCTATGCGGATATTTATGACGCATTTGTAGCGCCCGCCTTCCAGGCGGACATTCTAAGTACAAGCACAACCTCTCGCGACACGCACCGGATGCCCGTTCTGAAAGGCGGGCGCTACAAGACACGGGCGTTGCTAGTTTTAGGGCGTCGTGCTCGACGCTTCCTGGTATCGGACGCGAAAATCGTCTGGAATCCCGGGTCGAATGAGCCACGCGCGGAACATCTCCGCCAAATCTTTGCCTGACGCTGTTTCCACGGCTGCCCGCAGCTCTTCGTAGCCGGTGTCGCTTCCTGCGCGATCATGAATGATATCGCGAAGGGCCGTGCGCAGATTGTCATGCCCGCAAAAATCTTCCAAGGCCACAACGAACAGCGCCCCGCGGTATCCCGTGGAGATGCGCTCGGCTCGCGAATATCCCACGGGTGGCTCCATGAGACGCTTGTCGGGAGCCGCGGCACTCGATTCATCGTAACGGTCGATGAGTGTCGCGACCATGCGGGCCCGCTCATTGCCGCCGCGGCCTTCAGCGGCGATCACGAGACCGAAAAGGCCTGTGCCGCGGCCCATCAGTATCTGGGCTTCCGGACGCGGGCGCACGCGCCAGCCGAACCAGGTGCGCGTAAGTTCGTATTCAGCGAGCTGTAACACAGATTCGTTCGCGATGCCGAGTTGGAAGGCTTGGGGATCAAGAAGCGCGCCGTGCGGGAATGATGCACCGCCGGGTTCGCCAGCAGAGCGCAGCTCCGCCGGCAATTCGACGGGTGCCTCGGCGATTCTCACAGATGTCTTTCCATCAGAAGCAGCGCCAAAAAATTCTTCCAGCGTTTTCATCGATCTCGACAGCCGGGCAGCAGCCATTTGCGCGTCCGATTCATCGATCGGCCGGTATGTCCAGAACCGAACCTCGCCTTCGCGGGTCCGCACCGTTTTTTCCTGGTAGCGTCCTGCAACCACGTAGGTTCGGGAATCCACGTCCGGATTAATCAGGAATCGGCGGGCGATTTCGCTTCCATCGGCTTGCGGCTTGAGTGGTTTTCCTGGAGCCAGAACACGAAAGTCCGGCGGCGCGGATACAGCCAACAGTTCTTTGTCCGGATCGGTTCCTCCGGTTGCGAAAAGACCGTGAGGCGTCTGCCACAGCGGAAAAGCGGTCTCATCCGCAATAAAAAATCCGTTTGGCGAGGCCACGATAGTTCCTCGCACTGCGTTTTCCGGCTGCAAATCCCATTCTGTGACGATCTTGCGTTTTTCGTTCTGGTTCCATTCCGGCTCAAATGGAGCGCGCATCATGCGAGCGTCGATTTCGGAACTCCGCTGCGGTTTAACCTGGACGCCTTCAATGCTGACGCGCAGATTCTGGCCGCCAAACGCCGGGCCTTCCGGCAAACGCACTTCGAGCGAATGCAGCGGGCGATCGCCCGTGTTTCCGAGTTCATCGATGACGTGTATATGCATGCGTCCCGGCGTCGCGCCTGGAGCGCTGATCGTAGCCTGGCGAGCATCAAGGTGAAAACCGGGGCCGAGCGGATGCGCGCATCCACAGGCGAGGAAAATCCCTGCGCCGAGGAGGGCCGTGAAAAGCAACCTTACGCGGGATTCCGCAGACACGATGAAATAATACTACCGGGACCGGAGGCACGGGCGTCAAAAAAAGCAGCCCTTTACAAAGAAGAAGCCCTCGCCCAAAGTTCGACGAGGGCTTCGCAGGAACGTTTCTTACTGCACTCGTCCATTGTGTTTCTTGTCGTAAATCTGGCGGGACAATCTATTCTGCTGATGGTTGAGCTTTGCGCGGTCAGCCGTCGTCAATTTTCCGTTGTCCGCCGTGCGCATGTTGTGTTCTTCCGCGTTCAGCGCGGATTCCTTGGTTTCCAGATTTCGGGTCTCTCCGGCGGTCAATTGGCCGCTCTGGACACCGTTGGCGATGCGGTCCTGCTGGTTATCCTTGCGCTGGTTGATGGTTGGCGCATTGTAATTCGGGACGGCCTGTTGTGCGAATGCTGCTGGCATTACCGTCGCGGCCAAAACCGCGCCCTGTAAGATTCTTTTTATGATTTTCATGACGATTCTCCAGTCGGATTGATTTCGATTTCCATCCGCAGGTCGTGACGTCTTTTTGAAACCCTGCTCACTAGAGAAACACGGGCCTGCGAATCAAGTTGCGCAGCGGCTTAGGAAGAATTGCGGGAATATCTGAAGAGTGCATGCACGGCGGGAAAGCGTTTGAGTGAGATGAGAAGTTTCTTCCCGAGGTGGTTGAAAACCACCACGTCTGGATTCATGCCCTAAAGCGACTCCGATGCCGGGCAGAGGATTTTCTTGATTTCGCTCACCGGCTTGCCTTTCCAGAATTCGGCCAAATTTTCCATCGACGTGAAGGATCTCGATCCCATGCGATCAATGTACAGAGTGCCGTTCAGGTGATCAATCTCGTGCTGCAGGATGCGGGCGTACCATCCGGAAGCGTTGATCACTTTTTCCTGGCCGCGTTCATCCAGGCAAGTGACGCGCACGACGCGCGCACGTGGCACCAACGCCGAGAATCCGGCAAGACTCAGGCAGCCCTCAAAGAATTCGGCCTTTTCGTCTCCGATATATTCGATGGACGGATTGACCACGGCGTGAAAAGGCACGGGCCGCCGCTCACGCTCTCGCAACACCGCTTCGGCAACTTCCTTATGATATTCCTCGCGGTCTTCAATCACGGCGAGTTGAATCCCCAGTCCCAGTTGCGGCGCAGCAAGCCCAACCCCCGGAGCCTCGTGCATGCAGGTTCGCATGAATTCGATCAGTTTTTGAGTGTCGCGGCTGCGCAATTCCGCGACGCTCAGCGGGCGGGCGCGCTGCCGCAAAACGGGATTTCCGGCCTGAACGATTTCAAGTTTCGCGGGATTCACAATTTCCGTTCTCGGGAGCGGTGAAATGCAGAGCGCCCCTGCGCTTTTCTCAATCAGCGAGGATATACGCGAAGAGCTCCGTCACAAAATGAAATTTGAGAAATTAGGAAGAAGTATTTACTTGCGCGAACGCGCCTGGTAAACGAATCGATGGCCGCCGGCCGCCCGCTCACGCTCGGCGATAAATTTGGAAGCGGTGGCGTCCGAGTCACCCTTCTGGACCATCTCCAGAATTACAGCCTCGCTGACGCCGGTATTTCTCAGCTCCCCGAGCTTTCCGCCGGAAAGCACGGGCCTGCCTTGCGACCTGCGCAGGGCGACGGCGAGCACGATCTTGTCTGATAATCCCGCCAGCCGCATGGCGCGGGCCTCCCCCGCAAAAACGCCCAATTCATTGAGGCGTGCCAGTTCCAGCACGGTCGCTTCCGAAGAACCGGAGTGCAGCAAATCCGCGATGGATTGCCCGTCAACGAACGGCTTCTGATGCTCGCGAGCCAGTTTGATCAAAAACACGCTGGACGGATCGCCGAGGCCGGCCTCGTGCGCCTTGGCCAACTCAGAGACTTCCGCGTTCGAAACGTTGAGGCTCTTCAGTTCCGGGACGCTGTCAAGCCACATGGCCATTTGGGCGGATTTATCCGCCTCGGGCTTTGGAGCTTGCTTGCAGGCGGAGATCAGTACAAGTGATGCCAAAAGCAGTCCGCACGGCCCACGCCGGACCAGACGAAAACGCCCTGGATGTAGAGGTCGCATGATTCAATTGTACTCTCGGGGCCGCAAGACGGAGTTCGCATGTGCCGCGAAGATAAACTGGCCGATAGCACAGGCCCTCTTTGTTCTCGACTATTCGAGGGGCTGCCGCAATGGGCCGCACAGGCATGTGCGATTCCTGCTGCCTAAATGTTATAGAGGCGCTCGACGCCGAAGACGCCGGAGATTTTACGGATGTTGGCGGTGATGCGTTCCAGTTGCTTGCGGTCGGTGATTTCCAGAGTGAGGTCGATGCGGGCGTGGAGATTGTCGGGATGGCTGCCAAGGGTGCGAATGTTCGAACCAGTCTCACTGATGACGGCCGTGATGTCCGCAAGCATGCCTGGGCGGTCTTGCGCGCGAATCAGCAAAGTAACTGGGTAGGTGGACCCAGTAGCGCCGCCCCACTCCACGTCTATGCGGCGCTCCACCTGGTAAAGCAGATTCTGGACGTTGGGACACAAATTGGAGTGGACGGCAACGCCGCGGCCGCGCGTAACGTAGCCGACGATCTCGTCTCCCGGAATCGGATTACAACATTTTGCACGAAAGACCATCAGGTCGCTCTGGCCGCCCACCTGCAGCGTGGCGTCGCCGACGCGCAGCATTCGCTTTACGGTTGAGACCAGGCGCGTCGATGGGTCTTCCTTCGCTTTATCGGCCTTGGCCGGGGCTATTGGTTCGCCGAGGGCGTTCGAAATAATCTGGCGCGCCGAATATTTGCCGTAACCCAGATCCGCGAATAAATCCTCGAGTTTTGCGCACCCATATTCGGTCGCCACGCGCAAAAGATCCGACTCCGGAATTTTTTTCAGGCTGCGGCCCACTTGCCGCGCTTCGCGTTCGAGCAGTCGCCTGCCTACTTCTGTGGCCTGGCTGCGCTCGATGAAGTTGATGTGGTGGCGGATCTTGCTTCGCGCGCGCGAGGTACGCACGAAATTCAGCCAGTCGCGGCTGGGCACGTGGCCCTTCTGCGTCAAGACCTCGACCACGTCGCCGTTGGACAGGCTATGGCGCAGCGGAACGATTTGCCCGTTCACTTTTGCACCAATGCACTGGTTTCCGACTTCGGTGTGCACGGCATACGCAAAATCCACGGGAGTTGCGCCGCGCGGCAGCGCCAGCACTTTTCCCTTTGGCGTGAAGGCGTAGACTTCCTCGGGATACAAGTCCACCTTGAGCGTGGCCATGAACTCCGAAGGCTCCTGCATTTCCTTGACCCACTCGATCAACTGGCGCATCCACAGAATGCGTTGATCGTCCGCGTCGGAAACATCCTTGCCGTCCTTGTAGCGCCAGTGCGCGGCCACGCCTTGTTCGGCGATACGATGCATTTCCTGCGTGCGGATCTGCACTTCAAATGTCTGCCCTGAATAGATCACTGTGGTGTGCAGCGACTGATACAGGTTGGGCCGGGGCATGGCAATGTAATCCTTGAACCGGCCGGGCACCGGGCGCCATACCTGGTGGATCACGCCCAGAGCCGCATAGCAATTGCGGATCGTATCGGTAATCACACGCACGGCCAGCAAATCGTAGATCTGGTCGACAGTGCGGTGCTGCCGCAGGCTCTTCTGATGAATGGAATAGAGGCGCTTCACGCGGCCGTCAACTTCGGCGGTGATTCCATTCTCATCGAGACGATGGCGAATCGTGTCCTTCAACTCCGCGAGAAATACCTCGAATTCCTTGCGTTTCGCTACGACTGTATTTTGCAATTCATGGAAGGCTTCGGGCTCGAGATAGCTGAATGCGATGTCTTCGAGCTCGCCACGGATCAAGCCCATTCCCAGGCGGTGCGCGATCGGCGAATAAATATCGAGTGTCTCGCGAGCGATGCGCTGCTGCTTTTCAGGCGCAAGAAACCCCAGCGTGCGCATGTTGTGCAGCCGGTCGGCCAGCTTCACGACGACGACGCGGACGTCGTTGACCATGGCCAGCAGCATTTTTCTGACGTTTTCGGCCTGCCGGGCTTCCGGAGCCAGCAGGTCCAGCCGGTTGATCTTCGTGACGCCTTCGACGAGCGTCGCGATGTCAGGCCCAAAGCGTTCGGCTATGCGCTGCGTGGATACGCGTGTGTCCTCCACAACGTCGTGCAACAGAGCGGCGCAGAGCGTGGTGATGTCCAGCTTCATGTCCGCGAGAATATGCGCGACTTCGAGGGGATGCGAGAGGTAGGGATCGCCGGACTTGCGCAACTGGGAGCGATGCTGTTCCGCAGCAAAATCAAACGCGCGGCGCAGCAGCTCAATATCGCTCGCCGGGCGTGTTTGCCTTACCTTTTCAACCAGCTCCAGGAAGCGCAGTTGTAGGGCCTTAGTCGTGCGCTCTGTCTTGGCGCCAATGCCGACCAGTGAAGGAAGCCCTACCGGCTTTTCCAGCGAAGACATGTTTTGACTATTTTAAGGCTATTTGATGCCCCGAGGGGGAAAAGAGTTCCAAGGGTGCTCCCGGGATGCTCCGGGTGTACGAGAAACCAACGGCGCAGGCACAAAACAAAAAGCGGCCCGTTTCCGGGCCGCCTTTTTTGCAAAACTCAGAAGATTCGCCAGCCGACCGCTAGGGCTTGGCCGGGGCTTCCATCTTCTTCTGCTTGATTTCCTTGGCCTTCTCCACCAGATCGTCCGCCTGCTTCAGCAAGGAAGCCCGCTCGTCGGGTGTGGCGGCTTCGTCAGCCTTGCGGCGCAGGAGGAGGTTCAGATAGGCCATCGCGTCGTCGTATTCGGGACGAAGCTCGAGGGCTTTCTTCAGGTTGTCGATGCCCTCGTCGATCAGCTGGCCGTTGTTCTTAATGTAGTCGGCGCGAACATCGGGCGGCATCGGGTCGTCGTCCTTGAGAGCTTTTCCCGCATGCGCCAGGCGCCATGTTCCGCGCGCTTCGAGGTTGGCGCGATAGGTGAGCGTCCAGTCGATCACGCCGATCCAATAGTAAGGCTCGGGATCTTCCGGCTTCAGGGCGATGTGCTTCATGTGATAGGTCTTGGATTCCTCGAAGCGGCTCCGCGTATAGGGAGTACCGGCCATGTTGAAGAGGATGGAGCCAATACCGTCGATCGCGGAGATATTGTTGGTATCCGCGGAGAGCACGTCCTGGAATTCCTTTACGGCCGCCTCGCCCATGCGAATGTTTTCGTCCGAGGGAGCGCCGGGAATGTACTGAGTGGCGTAAGCCGTGGCGAGATACAGGCGGGCGTTAGTGAGCGTCGGATCGTTATCCTTCGCTTCCTTGAAGTACTCGATCGCCTGATCGTACTTGCCATCACGATAGGAGGCGACGCCCTTATTGAGCTGATCGCGCGCCTTCAGCTTGGCGCAGCCCGACGCGCCGAAGCCGACTGCGATCATGGCCACCGCGAACAGCGCCACGGAATTTTTGTTCTTGGAGTGCCGAAAATGCGCAAAAGGATTCATGGCAAACAATCCGTCCCCGCGAATATTTTGTATTCCCCCGAGAGGGCAATGAAGTTACGCACGCTTGTTTCGGTGGTCCCTACGATGCACAAAACGGGCATCGTTATTTCCAGCGCCACCCAGAAACCTTGCAGGACCGTCCCACAGCCGCACACTCTACACCAGCAAGGCCCTGGATCAAAGCAACATTATTTTGTGAAGGCAAAAAACCGGCGTACACAGAGAGCAGGTCTGGCCGGCAGTCACCAGCAAACGTGAACTACTTTCCGGCTTCAAGATTGGCGGTGATCAATCCAACCTTGTCGATGCCGGAACCGCGCATGATGTCGATCGCCTTGGCGACATCGGCAAAGCGCACCGCGTCATCGCCCTTCACGAAAGCGACTTTCTCGGCGCGTTCCTTGAAGACGTCGGTGAGGCGCGGACCCAGCGAATCCCAGGTGGCGTCTTCATCGTTAATCTTCAATTTTCCGGTGTCCATGATTTGAACGACGATCGTCTTCTGCGTGATGTCCTGCTGCTGTTTCTGGTTTGGCGGCGCAGGCTGCGGCACCAGCGCGTCCAGGCCTTTCGGCGTCAGCGGCGTGATGACCATGAAGATGATGATCAGCACCAGAAGAATATCGATCAGGGGCACGACGTTCATCGTCGCCATCGCGCCGCCTTCTTTTCCTCCAACATCCATTCCCATTGTTATGTCTCCTGATTCAAATTCCGCGTCCCCATGCAAGCACCGGGACGGATGAATAAGCGAAACGAAACCGGGAAGCGGGGTCCAGGACCGCGCTTCCCGATAAACACTAGCCGGCTGGCGGTGGTGGAGCGGTCCGGCGACCCTGTTCGGACTTGTCAGTGATCAAGCCGACGTTATCGACGCCCGCGGAGCGAATCTCATCCACAACCTTGACCACATCGCCGTACTTGGCGCGACCGTCGCTCTTCACAAACACGGTCTTATCCAGCTTGTTGGCAATACGGTCCCGAACTTGATCCGCGATTTGCGAAACATCCGACTTGGCGCTGCCGATATAGACGTCCCCGCTCGCCGATACACCGACGATGACAGCGTCATCCTTGTCGGCATCGGGCATGTCGGAGGGATTGTTGACCTTGGCCAACTCCACCGACAAGCCCTTCGTGAGCATGGGCGTGACCACCATGAAGATGATCAGCAGCACCAGCATGATATCCGCCATCGGAATCACGTTCGGCGCCGACATCTGTGGGCCGACGCTTGGCTTATATGACATGGGTTACTTCTTTCCGCCTGCACGGCGCGTAATGAAGTAGTTCACCAATTCCATCGAGGAATTGTCCATTTCGACGTCGAACGCCTCAACCTTGTTGGTGAAGTAGTTGTACGCCCACACGGCAGGCACGGCCACGAGCAAGCCAAGCGCGGTGGTTACAAGGGCTTCGGAAATTCCGCCGGCGACGGCCGACAACCCGGTCGCTTTGGTGGTTTCAATTCCTTTAAACGCGTTGATGATTCCGACCACGGTGCCGAACAGTCCGACGAACGGCGCGGTCGAGCCGATGGTGGCGAGGCCGGAAAGGCCGCGCTTCATTTCCGCGTGCACGATGGCGACGGAGCGATCCAGACCGCGCTTGGCGGCTTCGATCACTTCGGCGTCAGCAACTTGCGAGGACGCGGATTGGAATTCGGAGAGCCCCGTGGCTACGACCTTGGCGATGTGGCTCTTCTTGTTGCGCTCGGCGATGGAGATGGCTTCGTCAAGCTTTCCTTCGCGCAGTGCGCCGGCAACCTGCTGAACGAAAACGCGGGACTGTTTGCGTGCCGCGCTGTACATCAATACGCGATCGATCATGACGCCCAGTGACCATGCGGACAGAAGAAACAGAATGCCAACGACGACCTTCGCGATAATACTCATGCTTCCCCACATGGCCCTCAGATCCCACTGGCCCTGCAGGACGACCATGTTCATTGCCGAAACGGCTAGAGTGCTAAGCATCTGATTCGCTCCTTTTTATTTCGTTTCAATCCTGCGGGCCGAACCCGGCTTTGCCGGATTCGGCCGACTCCCTGATTGGCGGCCTCAACTCGCGGGCTTCATTTTCTTATGGCTTCGAAGACCGTTCCCCAGGCTGCCGTCCTGCACAAAACTAACCACCCATCGTAAACGTGACTGTAATCGTAGTGTCGACTTCCACCGGATCGCCGTTCAGCTGCGTCGGTTTGTAGCGCCATTGTTTTACGGCGTCCAGAGCGGCTTGCACCAGGAGCGGGTGACCGGAGATGACTTCGAGCTGGGCCACCTTGCCGTCTTTGTCGATGATCGCGTGAAGAACCACATTGCCCTGAATGCGGGCCTGGCGCGCGAGAGGAGGATATACGGGCCGCGTCTGCGTGATGATCGATGCTGCGGTAACGTTACCACCCTGCTTAACGCGAGTCGGAGTGGTTGGCTTCGGCGGCGGCGGTGCCACTGCACTCACCATGCCCTGCCCAGGAATGCCGCCGAACACACCGCCGGTCTGCCCGGCGGGGTTAATCACGTCCGGAGGAAGCTCAGCTTCCTTAAATACAGCCACTTCCTTTGGAATCGCGCGCGGCTGCATCAACTTTCCGGATGTGATCAAGCGGGCGACCGGTTTGATGACAGTCTTTACGACCGCTGGCGGAGGAGGCGGGGGCGGCGGGGGCGGCGGGGCGATGAGCAAAGTTGAAAGCATCGCCTTCGGGAGCGCCTCCGTGTAAATTAAGGGAATCAAGATCAGAACGCCAAGTATCACGGCCTGGACAACGCCGGACAATATAAAACCCCAACCTTTATTTGTTTTCTTTTTTTCGTTTGTAGATTCGAGCAGATCGTCAAACATCGTGCGTCCCTCCGAACCGAAAAACTCCAGGACATAATTAGGCGCGGGCCTCGAAGGCGCCGCACCAGTCCTAGGCCTTCCGGAGTTTAGTACCGGCTGCGGTTCCGGATGCTACAACCGCGCCACCCTGACCGCGCCAGTTATTCCAGGCGACAACCAAAGGCGCCGCAATGCCAAAACTGGAGTACGTTCCTACCAGAATTCCAACCACCAAAGCAAAGGAAAAAGCGCGCAGGACCTGACCGCCCATCACGAACAACACCAGCACTGTCAGAAATGTGAGCCCGCTGGTGAGGATGGTGCGAGAAAGAGTCTGATTGATGGAACGATTCACGATGGCTTTGAAGGGCTCGCGGCGCATCAGGCGCGCGTTTTCACGAATCCGGTCAAAGATCACAATCGTGTCATTCATCGAGTAACCGACTAGAGTCAACAACGCCGCAATTACGGTTAACGAAATCTCAAAGTGAAAGATGGAAAAAAGGCCCAGCGTAATCAGAACGTCGTGGAACACGGCCAATACTGCCGCAGCACCGTACACCCACTCGAACCGAAATGCAATATAAACCAGCATTCCGGCCAACGCGTATAACGTGACGTACACAGCCTGACTGCGCAGTTCTGAACCGACTTTCGGACCGACGATCTCAACGTTGACGATGGCAAACGTACTGGTGTAGAAGGAATCGCGCAGCGCGGCAATCACATTAGCGTTCGCGCCCGACGCGGAAAGTTGACCGAGGTCGGTAACGATACCCCGCCGATCACGATCGCGGAAGGTAGCCAACTGACGCCCAAGCTGAGCATAGCGATCACCTGCCGACGTTCCCAGACTCAGAGGATCCTTGCGCGTCAGGGCTTCGGCTATCGTGTCTGCACCGGCGGCGTTGAAGTCCTGCTTGCCAGCCTCACCTGCGCCCAGCGTGGCATGGAGAGCACTGAGGATAGCCGTCTTGCCGGCGTCCAGCGCTTCGGCTCCCTGGCCCTTTTCCTCGAGGTTGATCAAAACTTCATTTCCGTTCGAATTGGTGAGGTCGCTAACCGGGACGATGGTGCTGTTTCCGATGCCCTGTTGTGCCAGTCCACTGCGTAGGGTATCGATTGGTGGAGCCCCGGCGAAGCGCACGTCAACGACCGTACCACCTTTAAAATCAATGCCGTAGAAGAGCCCGCCGTGAGCGGCAATGGAGGCCATTCCCGCCACCAGCAGGAGGCCCGACAAGCCAAAGAAGTACTTGGCTTTGCCCATCCAATCGAGATCAACCTGTTTGAAAAATTCCATGCTCACTCTGACCCGTTAGAGTTGGACACCAACGTTCGTCAATTTGTTCCCGAATGCGAACTGTTTATAAATAGTCACCCGGGTCCGAAGGCCCCCCGCCTGAATAGAGGGTATACCTTCAAAACTCAGATTGAATCAGGTTAAAAGGGTATGATCCCCTTACTCATTTAATGCAATTAAATGCTTAATTCCGCCTCGCGGGGCATCTTGGCCAGGTGCCAGTCAAAGATGACGCGCGATACATAGACGGACGTAAACAGGTTGGCAAGCAAACCCACTGCCAAGCTGACCGCAAATCCTCGGATCGGGCCGGTTCCAAAAAGGAATAGAAATGCGGCCGAAACGATGGTGGTTACGTGTGTATCGATAATGGTCAGGAATGCGCGCTTAAATCCCATGTCCACCGCGGAGACCGGAGCTTTCGAAGCGCGCAACTCTTCGCGGATGCGCTCGAAAATCAGCACATTGGAGTCCACGCCCATACCGATTGTCAGGATTCCGCCGGCAATGCCGGGCAAAGTGAGCACGGCGCCGAAATAAGCCAGGGCTGCGAGCAGCAGGACCAAGTTCAGGATCAAGGCGATCACGGCGTTGACGCCCGCAGAGCGGTAGTAAACAATCATGAAGATCATCACGACGACCAGGCTGATGATGGAAGCCTGCACGCCATGCCGGATGGAATCCGCTCCCAGCGACGGGCCAACGGTACGCTCTTCCAAATACTTAATGGAAGCTGGGAGCGCCCCGGAACGCAGGACCAAACCAAGATCGTTCGCTTCCTGCTCGCCGAACTGGCCCTCGATCACGCCGGTATCGTCAATTCGTCCGTTTATGACCGGAGCCGTCTGAAGCCTGTGCTCCAGAACGATGCCCAGTTGCTTGCCGATGTTTTGCTCGGTGAAGGGACCAAACCGGCGGCCCGCTTCGGTGGAGAGTTGGAAATCCACATCATAGAAACCTATGTTTTTGGTGCTGCGGACGGCGGTGGCGCTGCGCAAGTCACGCCCGGTGACAACCGGCACACGGTCAACGACATACCAGCTTTCCGCGGCAGGCTGGCCTGAACCGGATGCCGAACTCTTACCCTGAACAATTTGGGCGTTGGGGGGTAGAATGCCTCCGTGCGCGGCCCGTGCCGTGGTTTCGGATTGATAAGGCGTGCTGTCCAGGACGAGATGCAGTTCCAACTGTCCGCCCGCCTGAATCACGCTCTTGGCGCGGTTGGGATCGCCTTCTCCGGGAAGCTCCACGATGATTTCGTTGTCTCCCTGGCCGTATGGCGCGACCAGGGGTTCGGTCAAGCCTAAGGCGTCGATGCGGCGCCGAATCGTTTCTTCGGCCTGGTCCATGGTTTGCTGCTGAAGGTTGACGATGCGGGACTGCTTCATCGTCACGAGGTAGCCGGAGGGTTCGCCCGGAGCGGGAGAAACATCCCAATCGGCGAACTGATCATTGATCAGGTTGCGGGCAGAGCCGGCTTGTTCGGAGGCGATATTGTGAACCAGGATCTGGGTGTCACTGAGCTTGCGTATCTCGTCATAGCGGATCGTTTTGTCGCGCAACAGGGTCGTGATGTGGTCGACTGCCTGATCCGTTTCCTGGCTGATGGCTTCCTGCACCTGCACCTGAAGAATCAGGTGCGTGCCGCCCTGCAAATCCAATCCTAGTTTGATGCTATTGCCAAAATTCGATTTGATTCCTGCCCACGATTTGGGAGGGAAATCCGGACGGCCTACGAGGCCGATCAGGCAAGCAACGATGACGGCGGCGATGAACAGCGCTTTCCACTTGAGATTTGAACTCATGGCTTGAACTGGCTCAGGACTCCACGGATGCGGGCGCGTTTCTCAGCCCGTCAGAGTAAATGGAGCGGACGTTACCCCGGCCCTACGACTCCTCCTTACCATCTGGTTGCAGGCCGGTGACGGCGGAACGCAAAACTTTTACTTTCACCTGATCGGCGATGCGAAGTTGCACGGAATCACCCTCGAGCCCCACGATCGTGCCGAACAGCCCCCCGCTGGTGATCACTTTGTCGCCGTTTTTCAGGGCATTAATCATTTCCTGGGTTTTCTTCTGACGGCGCTGCGCGGGGAGAATCAGCAGGACATAAAAGATACCCATGATGATGACCAAGGGCAGGAAGGCCATCAGGCCTCCGGCTCCGCCGGCAGCTTGAGCCATCAACGTCAAATTTTCCGGTGAAGACAACAATAACATTACCGCGACCTCATCCTTCCGTTGCGCCCAGCCACGTCAACTCCTCAGAGCGCCCACACGGACAAAAAATTAAGTCCCGCTACACTCAACCGTTGAAAAGACGGCAGGGCCACGATGTTCGCGGCGAACCACCAGCGCTTCCGCGAGCGATCCCGTGCGCATTTTGTTCCTGACACCCAGATCGCAGGACTGCCAACAGCCTGCCTCAGGAATCACCTGCTGCAATGCGCGCCTGGAACTCCGAGGAGAATTCCGCCAGTTCCCCGAACGCGATAGCCTGTCGAATCTTGCCCATAATGTCAAGGAAAAATGCAACGTTGTGGTGGGAGTTCAGGATGGATGCCAGAATTTCATTGGCATGAAACAGGTGGCGCAGGTAGGCGCGCGAGTACGTGCGGCAGACCATGCAGGAGCAACGTTCGTCGATCGGGCGCGGATCGTCGGCGTATATCGCATTGCGGATATTCACGCGCCCTGCGCTGGTGAAGAGGCAGCCGTTGCGCGCATTGCGCGTTGGCAGAACGCAATCCATCATATCCACGCCGCAGCGCACATAATCGGCGAGTTGCTCGGGAAGTCCCACGCCCATCACGTAGCGAGGCTTGTCTTTGGGAAGCTCTTCGGTGGAATTCGCAGCGATTTCGCAGGAAAGAGCATGAGGTTCGCCGACCGCGAGTCCTCCGACCGCATAGCCAGGAAAATCAAGGTCCACAAGTTGCCGCGCGCTCTCGCGGCGCAAATCGGTGTGCATGCCGCCCTGCACGATGCCGAACAAAACCTGACCGGGGTTCGTCGGTGCCTGCGAGTTCATGCGTCCCGATGCCGCCAAGTCTTGTTCTTCCTTCTGCATCGCATCCGCGTAGTCCCGGCAGCGGCGCGCCCACTCCGCCGTGCGCTTCATCGCTGCTGCCGCGCGCTCATGATCGGCGGGATATTCGATGCACTCGTCGAACACCATCGCGATGTCCGAACCGAGCGCCTGTTGAATCTCGATCGATTTTTCCGGCGTAAGAAAATGTTCAGAGCCGTCCAGGTGCGAGCGGAAGACCACGCCTTCGTCCGTAACTTTTCTCAAATCGGCGAGACTGAAAACCTGGAAGCCCCCGGAATCGGTGAGGATCGCTCCCGGCCAGGACATGAAGCGGTGCAGGCCGCCAAGGCTGCGTATGCGTTCGTGCCCAGGTCGAAGATAGAGGTGATAGGTGTTGCCGAGCAGAATCTGCACGCCGAGTTCAGTGAGCGCCTGCTGGGTGAGCGCTTTCACTGTGCCGGCGGTTCCCACTGGCATAAACGCGGGCGTGTCGATAACGCCGTGCGGCGTTGTCAATCGACCGAGGCGCGCGCCGGTCGGATCCGTTTTCAAAACTTCAAAATGAAAATCCATGTTGATTGAGTGTAGCAGCACCGAAGAATAAAGCCGAGCGGTGCGGGTTTTCTGCGTTTGGTTTTCGTAGCACAGACTTCAGTCTGTGGAATTCCATTTATGCTGGCAGAAATTTTTAGCGTGGAAGCTTTACGCCATGCGTCGGTCATCGTGTCGTCGCATCGCTCGCGCCTTTAAGCCTAGGCTTACTTACGGAAACCCACAGACTGAAGTCTGTGCTACTTGGCGGGCAATGCGGGAATCGCCGCGATCAGCGATTGCGTGTAGGGATGTGCGGGCGCGGTAAGAATCTGTTCGGCGGGGCCGGTTTCGACGATTCGGCCGCGCTGCATGACGGCGATGCGCGTGGCGAGTTGGGCGACCACCGGAAGGCTGTGCGAGATGATCAGGTAGGTGAGCGCGAAATCGCGCTGCAGATTCTGCAGCAGCTCGAGGATTTGCGCGCCGACGGAAACGTCTAGCGCGGAAACCGGCTC
>Ga0157374_10002451_pt1 | contig 15663 bp, 9 predicted proteins | sample M25metaG_FD_115308 | JGI IMG/M metagenome (GOLD analysis project Ga0157374, IMG submission 115308) | Miscanthus rhizosphere microbial communities from Kellogg Biological Station, Michigan, USA - M2-5 metaG | ecosystem: Host-associated > Plants > Roots > Rhizosphere > Soil | place: USA: Michigan...
CGGTTACACGATTCTTACCAAGGGATTGATGCCGAAGCCGAATTTAACGGACGAACAGGTTGCCGATGTGGTGGCTTATCTAAGCTCGCTGAAGGGACCGGAAGCGCCGTGATATCGGGCGTTTTGCGCCCACTCCTCGTCTTTGCTTGCGCAGCGGCGGCGCTGTCCGCGCAGGTTACCTCCGAACGCGTTCTTCACGCCGACAAAGAGCCGCAGAACTGGCTGACGTATGGAGGCGGCTACGCGAGCCAGCGCTATAGTCTGCTCACCCAACTCAATCCGACGAACGCGAAGGACCTGAAGCTCAAATGGGTGTACCGGCCGAAATATCTGGAAAAGATGGAGGCCACGCCGTTGGTCGTGGACGGGGTTCTGTACACCGTGCAGAACAGCGAAGTAGCGGCGATCGATGCGGCGACGGGACGAATCTTCTGGACCTTTCATTACGCCGTGCCGCCGGAATCGAATCAATATGTGATGGTCGTGAAAGGTTTGGCCATTGCCGGCGACACGCTGTTTTGGGCGACTTATGACGGGCACTTGATCGCGATTGACGCCAAGGCGGGGACTGCGATCTGGAACAAGAAGCTGGTGGATTGGCATCAGGGTTATCAACTCAACGTGGCTCCGCTAGTCGTCAAGGACAAATTGATCTTGGGACCAGCCACCAACGAAGAAGGCGCGAATTGCTGGGTGGCGGCTTACGACATCAAGACCGGAAACGAACTGTGGCGTTTTTATACGGCTCCGATTTCCGAGGACGATCCGGCGGCGAAGACATGGTTTGGCGATACCTGGAAACATGGCGGCAGCCCCATCTGGGTGACCGGATCTTACGATCCGGAGACGAATCTGACGTTTTGGGGAACGGGTAATCCGAACCCAGGCTGGAATGGCGATAAGCGGCCCGGCGATGATTTGTATTCGGATTGCATCGTGGCGGTCGATGCCGATACAGGCAAACTGAAGTGGCATTACCAGTTCACGCCCCACGATGAGTACGATTGGGACTCGGTTCAGGTACCGGTGCTGGCGACGATCCCTTGGGAAGGCAAGCCGCGCAAAGTGGTGCTGTGGGCCAATCGGAACGGCTTCTTCTATGTGCTCGACCGGATGACCGGCAAATTTCTACTTGGGAAGGCGTTCGTAAAGCAGACGTGGAACGTCGGGTTCGATGAAGTAGGCCGGCCGATGAAGGCTCCGGGGATCGATCCTAAACCCACGAACGGGATGCATGTCCTTCCGGGGACGCAGGGAGGGACAAACTGGTATTCCCCCTCGTTCAGTCCGAGTACAGGACTGTTCTACGTTTCCAGTTGGGAGAACTATGACGCTCCGACCAGCAAAGGACTAATTGAGGTATGGAGACCAGGCGGCAAATATAGCGGCAACGCCCGTCCGCCGGGTGCGCCTCGCCGTCCTCGTGGCGCCGGCCGTGGTCCAAGCCCGGCGTTCAAGACAGAAGCGGAGGGCTATGGTGCAGTCAAGGCGCTCGATCCATCGACCGGGAATCAGAAATGGGAGTTCAAGATGGTGGATTACACCGAAAGTGGCGTACTCACCACGGCTTCGGACCTGCTGTTTTCAGGCGGGAAAGAAGGAAACTTCTTTGCATTGAATGCGCGCGACGGTGCGCTGTTGTGGCGTACGAATCTGGGCGGCACGGTGGCGAGCGGGCCGGTGACCTATCTGGCGAATGGCCGCCAATATGTAGTCGTTTGCGCGGACAACGCGATGTACGCCTTCGGGTTACCGGATGGCGCTGACTGAAACGTAGGACAGAGTACCGTAGACGGAAATGTCCGTTTGAAACGCGTTAGAAGTTACCGAAATGTTTGACATCGTCTGGTCGGCAGTGTATGCTCCTCTGAGACGGAGTCTCAAAGCTCGTCTCGCGAACTTTTGGTCAAGTTAGCAAAGTCAGAAAAGGGGCATTCCATGCGCGAACGTCTTTCCTCGCCTACAATGGCCGGGGCGGTAGTAGTTGGTAAGTTGCGGTTTTCCTGTTGGGTAGCTGTTGTATCCACCTTATTGTTAACGCTGTTTCAGGCCCCGGCGATAGGCCAGGTGCTGTTCGGTTCCATGGTCGGCAATGTGACGGACGCGAGCGGCGCAGCTATTCCCGGTGCGGAAGTGAAGATTACAGAAACTTCCACAAATAACGTCTTCACGGCGACCTCCAGCGAAGGGGGCAATTATACAGTCGCAAACCTGCCCGGCGGCACGTACAAGGTGGAAGTGAGCAAGGACGGATTCCGGACGTTCGTGGCTTCGAACATCCTGGTGAATCAGAACAACGTCGTTCGCGTGGACGCGGCGCTCCAAGTCGGTTCGCAGGTGGAGAGAGTGGAAGTTTCGGCGCAGGCGGCGGCGCTGCAGACCGATCGCGCCGATATCCATTCGGAAGTCGCGACGCGGCAGTTGGAGAATCTTCCGCAACCAAACCGCACCTACCAAGGACTCCTGCAGTTGGTTCCGGGCGTAACACCTCCGAACGGGCAGCTGCAAGGCGGAACGAACAATCCTTCGAAGTCGATGCAGTTCTCGTTCAACGGACAGGGCAACACGGCCGCGAACGTCCGAATCGAAGGCGTGAGCGCGCGCAATCCGTGGGTCGTGCAGTACACAACTTTCGTGCCTTCCATTGAGGCCATCGAGAACGTGAACATTACGACCAACGCGGCCGATGCCGAGCAAGGGCTTGCGTCGGGCGCGTCCGTCAACGTTCGCTTGAAGAGCGGCACAAACGAGACGCATGGCGCCGCTTATGAATACAATATTGGCTCGTATGCGCGGGCGCAGGAATACTTCGCGAATGCGCAGGGAACAAAAAACCCGGTACCTCATCTGGTAGAAAACAACGCTGGCGGATTCCTCGGCGGCCACATCATCAAGGACAAGTTATTTTACTTCGGCAGCTATGAAGGCGTTTATACGCGCTCGGCGATTTCGGGATTTCTGTCGATGCCGAATGCGACGCTGTTGTCCGGCAATTTTTCAGGCTCGCCGAGCCCGATTTACGATCCGGCTACCGGAGATGTGACCACAGGGCGGAACAGGACGCCATTCGTGGGCAACGTCATACCTTCGAGCCGCGTCGACCCCGTTGTGGCAAAGCTCTTGCCTCATTTCCCGGCGGTGACAAATCCCAACGCGACTCAAAACAACAACTTTGTCAACCAAGGGCAAGTTTATAACCTGCACAAGGTGGATACGAAGGTGGATTATACAGTCACTCCGAAGCTGCGGGTTTCCGGCCGCTACGGTATCCAACCCTATTACAATTTACAGCAGCCGATCTATGGAGATTTTCTTGGTGGTTCGGGCGGCTTCTCGACGGCCGGCGCTGGTAACTATCTACAGCACGGGGCGACGTACGCGTTATCAGGCTCCGGAACCTATATTGTTAGCCCTACTTTTGTCGTTGACGCTACATTTGGCGTCACGCGTGCGTTTCAACTGCTCTTCCCAACTCATACGGACGAACGTCAAGGCGCCGATCTCGGTATTCCCGGAGCCAACACAGGGCCGCTGCCTTGGGCGGGCGGTTTGCCGAACTTTGCTATCGCGAATTATGTGACATTCGGCTACTCCTATCCGGCATTGCAATATAACGACCCGATGTTCGAATACACCGCCAACGGGACCAAGACGCTGGGTTCGCACACGATCCGCTTCGGCATGGATATCATACGCGAACACCAGAACCACATCGAAACCCGGAATACGATTTTTACGTTTTCCGGAAATGCGACATCTCTCAACGCCGCCGGAGCTCCCGGACCGAACGCGTACAATTCTGTAGCAGACTTCCTCCTCGGTACGGCAACTACGCTGGGCAACTATGTTCAATATGTTTATCCTCTAACCCTACGTACTTCAGAATTCGCTTTCTATGTTCGCGACCAATACCAAGTCAACCGGAAGCTCACCGTCAATTATGGCGTTCGATGGGAGAAATATCCGGTTCCGCGGCAGGAAAATCGCGGTATCAACTACTACGACATCAACACGAATACTCTTACGTTGTGCGGCGTAGCCACCAACCCTCCGGATTGCGGTATTCATGTCTCCAACAAATTGTTTGCGCCTAGCATTGGCATAGCTTATAGGCCATTCGAAAATTTTGTTATCAGAGCGGGCTATGCTCTTTCGCCTCAAACCGACGCGTCTATGGGACGACAGGGCATGCAGGCGTATCCGGATGAAGCCCAATCCACTTTGAATGGTCCTAACTCTTTCGTACCCGCCGGGACGGTGGCAGTGACAGGCGCACCGGTTATTCCGCAGCCGGTCATCGTTAATGGCAAAACACCGGTCCCAGCGAATACTGGAAACCTATTTACCAATCCGCTCGACTATGTGCGGGGTTATTTCCAGTCCTATAACTTCACCATCGAGAAGCAGTTTGGAGGTGATCTCCTGGCACAGGTGGGTTATGTCGGCTCCCATGCGGTTCACGTGAACGCAAACTACAACTTCAACTACGGACAGTTGAATGGCGGCTCAGCCAGTCAACAATTGTTCAAATACGGCATCACCGGTACCGCGAACATCAGTTTACCGGTGTTGAGCGACAAGTACAGTTCGCTGCAGGCGATGTTGCGAAAACGCTTTGCTGGCGGCCTAACATTCAATCTCGCTTTCACATATCAGCATGACACCGGGATCCAGACGCAGAACGTCTCTATTCCCCAATACTTCGGCCTCAACGACACAACGACCGCCATCGACCGAACCTTCAACCTGACCATTGGCGGTGTGTACGAGTTACCTTTTGGGCCTGGTAAGCGATTCGCGAAGAGCGGTCCGGTTTCCTGGATTGTGGGCGGCTGGACCGTGAACGGCCTCTTTACACGATTCTCAGGCTTACCGTTCAACGTCACCTCCGCCTCCGGTCCCTGCAACTGCCCGGGGGTAGCGACTGTGACAGCGGATCAGGTACTTGCGGACGTCGACTTTCCGAAGGGCATCGGGAGTGGGACGTCCTACTTTAATCCATTGGCGTTCCGTCCTGCGGCGCCGGGAAGGCTGGGGACTTCGGGCTATTACAGACTTCGTGGACCAGGCGCTACGAATCTGGATTTGTCCATCTTCCGGAACTTCCCGATTACCGAACGGATTAAGCTGCAGTTCCGCGCTGAGTCTTTGAACCTAACTAACACACCGCATTTCGCCAACCCGAACGCAAATGTGTCAAACGCCACGTTCCGCAATGACGGAACGGTTGTGTTGAATAATTTTTCCTCGATCACGAATACGGCCCTGACTAGCCGTTTGATCGATCCGCGCTACTTCCGATTTGGCGTCCGGATTATCTTCTAGGAGCGTAGTTTTCGTTGTAACCCACAGCCCGGCTCGAGAGAGCCGGGTTTTTTTTATCGTGAAGGCACCCTCCCTTGCGATCGGGGTTCTGTCTGATAGCCCGCAGGGCAACCTCACGGTTGCGGTGCTGAAGGAGCGGCGCGTTTCTTGGCACGTTGCAGGCCAATCATGTCCAAGAATTGTTTTGCGGCTTCCGCCACTTCCGTTGCGTGCTCTCGAGGTACCACAATGACTCCGTCGCCGTCCGCCATCACGACATCGCCGGGGCGAACCATGACGCCGCCCAGATTTACCGGTCGGTTGACCGATTCCAGCTCATTGCGTCCCGGTCTGAACCCGCGCGCTATTCGCCTGTAGTACGCAGGAACCTTCTCGGCAATGATTTCATCGCTATCGGCCAAGCCTCCGCTGGTGATCACGCCTAACATGCCTTTTTTATGCCAACCCATAATGTTGTTTGATCCGATCGTCCGCGTGTCACCATCCTCGTTGCCATCTATCACGAGCACACAGCCGCGAAAGAGCTGGTCGACGAAGGTTTCCGGCGTGAGATTTTTGTACCATCGGTTGACCGCCTCTTTCGGCATCTTGGCTTCCCGCTTGTTGGTTGGCAGATAGCGTGCTGTTACGGCGATGCCCACAATGCGATGCGTAAAGTTTTCAGTGTCCCGCCAGAGAGGCTTAATATCGGAACTCACGATGCCGACGTTCGCAAGGCCGATCACATCCATGCCATCCGAAACATCGGATACGCGCAGGTCCTGATATAGCGTGAGAATCCGCTGGTTGTCCTCTTGGGAATACCGCTCGTAGGGAATATACAACTTGACGTGCGAATCGAGCTGCTGCTGTTGCGCCGGCATTTGAACCGAGAGGATGAGCGTCGCGAGAAGAGCAATTCTGTGTCGATACATAATGGCCATATCGTATCGAAAACGGCGGGAGCGGGATGCAGGAGTATAGGAGAATCGTATGGCAAACGAAGCCGAAATATCGGAACGTCGTGTTCAGATTCCGCCCTCAGGAGTGGCCGGCGATCTCACAATTCCGGTAAGCGCGCGCGGCATTATTGTCTTTGCGCACGGAAGTGGAAGCAGCCGCCTCAGCTCGCGAAACAGGTTTGTTGCCGGCGTTCTCCAGCGCGCCGGGCTGGCAACGTTACTCCTGGATCTGCTCACGGCGGAAGAGGAACAGATCGATCTACGAACAGGGCATTTACGGTTCGATATCGATCTACTGCATAGACGTCTGGTCGAGGCAACGCGGTGGTTAGCCGACGACTTGCAAGCCGGCGCTTTGCCGGTGGGCTACTTTGGCGCCAGTACCGGCGCGGCTGCCGCGTTAACAGCAGCCGCAGCGCTGCCCGCATCCACGCGCGCCATTGTGTCGCGCGGCGGGCGGCCCGATCTTGCAGGCAGCGCACTCTCGAGAGTGCAAGCGCCAACGCTATTGATCGTCGGTGGTAACGACGATCCGGTTATCGAATTAAATCAACAGGCGCTGAAGAGCCTTCATTGCGATAAGAAGCTGGAGATCGTTCCCGCGGCGACACATCTTTTCGAAGAGCCAGGAACCCTGGAAAAGGTAGCCGAATTGGCGAAAAACTGGTTCCAGAAGCATTTTTTTTTATGAAAGTGAAAAAGAAGACGCCGCCGGTAGCGACGCAAAGGCCGCCGCGGTATGGGCTCGCGCGTCTAGCGCTGGTCGCCCTGGCCGCGCTCGCATTTTCAAATTCGTTTGTCGCGGGCCTAGCGCTCGATAACCAAGTGCTCGTTACCGGCGATCCGCGCATTCGTGAGGTGACGAGCCAGAACGTTGGACAGATCCTCAGCCATACGTTTTGGTGGCCAAACGGTGAGGCCGGTATTTACCGGCCGCTTACAACTCTCACTTACTTACTCAATTACGCGATCCTCGGAAACGGCAGGCAGCCCACGGGTTACCACTGGATTAACTTTTTGCTGCATGCAGGAAACGTATTACTCGTTTTTGCGGTCATGCTGCGGCTGTTAGGCGGCTTTCGGACGCCGTTGCTGATCGCAGCGGTGTGGGCGGTGCATCCGGTGCTGACCGAGTCGGTGACTAATATCGTCGGGCGGGCCGATTTACTTGCCGGCATGGCGGTATTGGGCGGCTTTCTCCTGTATCTGAAAAGCGCCGAGGCTACCGGGCGGCCCCGCGCCGGATGGCTGGCGGGACTGGCTTGCACCACAGCCGCAGGTGCGTTTTCCAAGGAAAGCGCAGTAGTATTGCCTGGAGTGATTTTGTTATACGAACTGGCGTGCCGCTTTGGCGAGCTGCGCCAGCGATTACGCGGTCTGGTCTGGGGCGGTGTGGCGACGGTTGTCCCGATCGGCCTGATGTTGTGGCAACGTTCGCAAGTGCTGGCCGCATCACCTGCCGCGGAGTTTCCGTTCGTCGATAACCCGATTGCCGGTGCGGATTTCTGGACGGGAAGATTGACCGCGATTCAGGTACTCGCGCGCTATTTGTGGCTTACGATCTGGCCGTGGAACCTTTCCGCCGACTATTCGTATTCCCAGATTCCATTGGCTCTCGGCAGCTTTGGAGATTGGATCGCCTGGATTGCGGTGGCGGCGATTGTTGGTCTTATTGGGTTTGCATTCCAGCGCCAGCGAATGATTTTCTTCTTTGCCTGTTTTGGATTTCTCAATTTACTGCCTGCGTCGAATCTGTTGTTTCCCGTTGGAACGATCATGGCGGAGCGCCTGCTGTATCTGCCGCTCGTGGGATGGCTGGCTTGTCTCGTGCTTCTGCTACAGCGGTTCCGGCGCGCGGAGGTGGTTATCGTCGTGATTGTGGCGGTGTTTGCGATTCGGACCTGGATGCGCAATCTGGATTGGAAGGACGATCTCGCGATGGCACTGGCGGGCGTTGCAGCGAGTCCGAACAGCTTCAAAACGCATCGACTGCTGGCGATGGAACTCTATCAATCGCAACCGGATTATTCCAACATCGACGAGGTGCTCAAGGAATCGAATAAGAGCCTGGCCATTCTGAAGACATTACCCGATCGACGCAATATCCCGAGCCCCTGGAATGAAGCCGCCGCGTACCACCTTGCCAAAGGCGACTCGCTACATGGGGCCACTATAAAACCATATGACGAGGCGGTGCAACTGACACAGCGGGCGATCGCGATCGAAGGGGCTTCGCGAGCGCCGGTAACGGCGGAAAGCTATCGGCTGTTGGCCACGGCTTATCTGCGGTTACATAAGCCAGAGCAGGCTTTACCCGCCGCCACGCAGGCGCGCACACTCGACCCGTCGACTGTGGATGTTTATGGCCTAATCTCCGATGCCTATATTGCGCAATCCCGCGGGGAAGAGGCGGCAATTGCGCTCGCTGAAGGGATGTTTGCGACGGGAGATGGAAATTTGCGGTCGGATTTGCTGAAGCTGTATCAAAGCGGCGTCGATACTGCCGGCTGCGCTGTTGTCGCCGGGCCGCGTGGGCCGGCGTTGAATCCGCTGTGCGAGATGGTTCGGAGGGATTTGTGTGCTGGGGCGGAGCGCGCACAGAGGATGGATTTGCGGCGGCAGTTGCCTTGTTCTAACTGATCACGGGACGTGGTAACCGCTCCCTCACGGTCGCGGCTGAGTTATCGGTTTTGCGCCATTCGGTGGCGAGGCGGTCGACCAGGCCATTCGGGAATTCGCCGTCGTGGACTACGGTTCGGTAGCGGAGTGTCAGTTCTTTGCCGGCCGGAATTGTCACAGGCGCCAAGGCGGAAATACACGGATTCAGGAAGGATACGTTGCGCGGCTCATGCCAGGTCGAGCGCGGGTTGGAGGGATGGTCGATCACGGCGGTTGCTACCGTTTTGCCGCTGCTCAATGCAATCGTATGGCTGTACCAATCCGACTCGGGCCAATTCATTTCAGGTTTGAGCGCGTTCGAATCAGGCAGATCGACTTTGCCTTTGGAGTTGGACAAGTAATATTGCCCGTCTTTGCGGCAGCGGACCACAAATCCGGTGAAGGCCATGCGGTCGATGTTAACGTCACCATCGGAAGAAAACCGGAATACGAAATCGAGAATCCGCGCGCCGTGCTTTTCGTGGACGCGCGTGTTAGTCGATTCGTCAAGAACCTTTTCTCCATCGATGATCCAGTCATTGTGGACCGCCACTTCGGCAGATTTCGAATTGGATTTTACTAGCCGGACGTCGCGATTGACGATCAGGCGGCCCTTGGTGGGAGCGTAGTGCCCCCATCCCCAGAAGTCGGCGCGGAGATCGCCGTTCTTGCGATGGAAATCCATATTGCCCCAGGCGAAGAAGATTCCGCGATGGTCGCGATGATCGGGCGGAGCGATATCAGTGACGCGCTCGCCAGAAATCGTATTTACAGGGTGGAAGCAGCAGGCGTTATTGCCCGCGAGTGGAACATTGTCCGGTTTCCGCGTGAGGTACGTGAAGATCGTTTGGCCGTCACCCGTTTTCAGTGTCTTGCCGGCCGGATCGGGCTCGAGTGTCCACGCTTTGGACTTACTTTGGAGCGGCGAGCTCAAGGCCGCCATTCCAAACGCACTTACAAAATTACGGCGATTGATCGGCATGTTGTATTTAGTCCGGTAGGGCAAAGGCGTACATGGTTCCTTCACCCGTGCCAATAACGTACTGTTTTCCGTTGACGGAGTAAGTGATGGGGCCGCTGGCATTCGGGCCGCCGAGATAGGCGTGCCAGAGAAGCTGGCCGGTGCGTGCATTGAGAGCTACGAAATGGCCATCCATGCCGCCGCCAAAGACGAGGTCGCCCGCGGTAGAAAGAACACCGTTTTCGGTGTAGCCGACCATTTTGAATTCCCATTCCTTGTCGCCGGTTTTGGGATCGAGGGCGAGAATGGCGCCGTATCCTTCTGCTTCTGTGCGGTAAGCCGGAAGAGCACGGACGGGTTTGGGTTCGCCCGGGCGAGGGATGCCGCCATAGCCGGCTTTACCCGTGCCGGTATAACGTTGGCCTTCCACCCAGGGACCGGGATCACCCTTGCCGGAGCCGCCGGCGTAATTCACCCAGGCCGACAGATAAAACAAACCAGTCTGCGGGCTGAACGATGGGGGATACCAGTTGGTGCCACCCTGGCCGCCGGGCGCGACATAGTTGCCGCCCATCTGCTTGGGCCAGCGCTTGGGGTCTTTGATAGGACGTCCATTCTTATCGAAACCGAGATTCCAATCTTGTGTAACGAAATTCTTGCAAAGGAGAAATTCGCCCGTGGCGCGGTCCAGTACATAGAAGAAGCCGTTGCGATTGGCCCACAGCATGACTTTTCGCTGGCGGCCTTTCCAATCTATATTGGCCAGCACCGGGACTTGCGTTGAATCCCAATCGTATTCATCGCCGGGCGTGAACTGGTAATACCATTTCAGCTTGCCGGTGTCGGCATCGAGGGCAATGACAGAGTCCGAATAGAGATTGTCGCCGGGGGCGCGCGGATCGCCGTTCCAACCGGGATTGGGGTTACCCGTGCCCCAGAAAGTCAGATTCGTTTCCGGGTCGTATGCGCCGCCGTTCCAAATGGGACTACCGCCGTGCTTCCAGGAATCGCCAGCCCATGTTTTTGCCACCGGATCCTCGGCGGACATAGGAGCGGTGTAGAAGCGCCAGAGCTCTTTGCCGGTTTTGACATCGTAGGCAGCGACCCAACAGTTGGCGCCGGCTTCGTTCGTGGCCGGGCCGAGGATGATCATGTTGCGCACGATCAACGGCGCGACGTTGTATTGATAGCCTTTTCGGAAGTCGGCCAGTAACTTATCCCAAATGATCTTGCCTGTTTTTGTATCGATCGCAAGCAAGTGGCAGTCGACTGTGGCCCAAAACAGTGTGTCATCCGCTATCGCCATGCCTTTGTTTACTTCGTAGGCGTTGTAGTAGGCTTTGGGGTCGAGCGGATGCGGAAGCTTCCAGTACATACGCCCGGTGACCGCGTCGAGAGCAACGGCTTCGAGCGCCGTGCCGGTGTACACGATGCCGTCCACAACCAGCGGCGTGTTTTCCATTTTGGACTGGTTATTGCCGGTCTTCGTGTAGATGGGGTGGTAGACCCACTTCATCTGCAGATTTTTGACGTTATCTTTATTGATCTGATCGAGCGTGCTAAAGCGGTGGTTGGCGTAACCGCCCGAGTAAGTCAACCAGTTTTGAGGTTCTCTATCGGCCTGCAGCAGCCGCTCGTAAGTTACCTGTGCGGAAAGAGAGCCACTTAGAAGAACTAAGGACAGGAAGAGACGGATATTCATGAAGCTTACTAATCGGGTAGGGCGAATACGTACATAGTTCCTTCGCCAGTGCCGACGACGTATTGTTTTCCGTTCACTGCGTAAGTGATGGGGCCGCTGGCATTAGGGCCACCGAGATAGGCGTGCCAGAGGAGTTCACCGGTGTGAGCGTTGAGGGCCACGAAATCGCCATCCATGCCGCCGCCGAAGACGAGATCACCGGCAGTCGAGAGAACGCCATTCTCGGTATAGTTGACCATCTTGAATTCCCACTCTTTTGCGCCGGTCTTCGGATCGAGGGCCTGAATTGCGCCATAGCCTTCGGCCTCCGTTTTGTAGTTGGGAATGCCACGGCCGGGCCGCGGGGCGCCTGGTGGCAGCCGCCGCCGTGGACCGGTGCCAGTGTAGCGCTGGCCTTCCACCCACTGGCCAGGATCGCCTTTATCCGAGATACCGGCGTAATTCATCCAAGTGGACAGATAGAAAAATCCGGTTTTGGGGCTGAAGGATGGCGGATACCAGTTCGTGCCGCCCTGGCTGGCCGGTTCGACATATTGGCCGCCCATTTTTTTCGGCCAGCGGGCGGGGTCCTTAATCGGTCTGCCGTTTTTATCGAGGCCGAGAGCCCAGTTTTGTTTGACAAAATTCTTGCCCATTAAGAATTCGCCAGTGGTGCGATCAAGCACGTAGAAGAAGCCGTTGCGATTGGCCCAGAGCATGACCTTGCGCTTGTGGCCTTTCCAGTCGATGTCGGCGAGGACGGGAACCTGCGTGGAATCCCAATCGTATTCGTCACCTGGCGTGAACTGGAAATACCATTTCAGCTTGCCGGTGTCGGCATTGAGCGCAACTACGCTATCGGAATAGAGATTGTCGCCGGGCGCGCGCGGGTCGCCGTTCCAGCCGGGGTTCGGATTGCCGGTGCCCCAGAAAGTCAGGTTCGTTTCCGGATCGTAAGAGCCGCCGTTCCAGATGGGGCTGCCGCCGTGCTTCCAGGAATCGCCGGCCCAGGTTTTGGCGACCGGATCGTCAGCAGACATAGGAGTGGTATTAAAGCGCCAGAGTTCCTTGCCGGTCTTAACGTCGTAGGCGGCGACCCAGCAGTTTGCGCCGGCTTCATTGGTGGCGGGCCCAAGGATGACCATGTTGCGGACGACTAGTGGCGCAACGTTGTATTGATAGCCTTTTTGCCATTTAGCCATTTCTTTGTCCCAGATGACTTTGCCGGTCTTGGCGTCAATGGCCAGCAGATGGCAATCGATGGTCGCCCAAAATAACGTGTCGCCAGAGATTGCCATGCCTTTATTGACTTCATAGGCGTTGTAGTAGGCCTTGGGATCGAGGTTGTGCGGGAGCTTCCAATACTCGCGACCGGTTACGGCGTCGAGAGCGACCGCTTCTAGCGCGGTGCCGGTATACATGATGCCGTCGACAACCAGCGGAGTGTTCTCCATCTTCGACTGGTTCTTTTCATTCTTCTGGTAGATGGGGTGGTAGACCCACTTCATCTGCAGATTCTTGACGTTATTCTTATTGATCTGATCAAGCGTGCTGTAGCGCTGGCTAGAATAACCACCCGAATAAGTGAGCCAGTTCTGCGGCTCCTTATCGGCGTGCAGAAGACGGTCATAAGTGACTTGTGCGACCACTGTGCCGCCGAGAAAAACAAAGGGCAAGAGAATACGGATGTTCATGGGTGTTCCGTTTAGTCAGGTAGAGCGAATGCGTAGAGGACGCCTTCGCCAGTTCCAACGATATATTGTTTGCCGTTGACGGCATAGCTGATGGGGCCGCTGGCGTTCGGTCCGCCGAGGTTGGCGTGCCAAAGAAGCTCACCGGTGCGAGCGTTCAGTGCAACAAAATTTCCTTCCATCCCGCCGCCGAATACAAGGTCGCCGGCAGTGGACAGAACACCGTTTTCGGTGTAGCTGACCATTTTGAAATCCCATTCCTTGTCGCCGGTTTTGGGATCGATGGCGCGGATGGCTCCGTAACCTTCCTCTTCCGTCTTATAGGCGGGAATCCCTCGGGCGCGGCGCCGCGCAGCCATTTGAGCTGCAGTGGCTGGTGAACGCGGGCCGCGCCGATCCATCCCCGTACCGGTATAGCGTTGGCCCTCCACCCAGGTGCCGGGGTCGCCTTTAGGCGAATTGCCGCCGGAATTTTCCCAGGCCGGAATGTAGAAGAGCTTGGTGAGAGGGCTATAGGATGGCGGATACCAGTTTGTTCCACCCTGGTTGCCTGGTTCGATCAGAAGGCCGCCCATCGGCTTCGGCCAACGCTTCGGATCTTTGATCGGTCGGCCGTTTTTGTCAAAGCCAAGGCTCCAATTCTGCTTGACGAAATTCTTGCCCAGAAGAAATTCGCCCGTGGCACGGTCCAGTACGTAAAAGAAGCCATTGCGGTTTGCCCAGAGCATGACCTTGCGCGGGCGGCCCTGCCAATCCATGTCCACAAGTACCGGGACCTGGGTGGAGTCCCAGTCGTACTCGTCGCCCGGCGTGAACTGGTAGTGCCATTTCAGCTTGCCGGTATCGGCGTCGAGGGCGATGACGGACGCAGAATACAGGTTGTCGCCGGGCGTGCGCGGGTCGCCGTTCCAGCCGGGGTTCGGGTTGCCTGTACCCCAGAAAGTCAGATTCGTTTCCGGATCGTACGCGCCACCGTTCCAGATAGGGCTGCCACCGTGCTTCCAGGATTCGCCGGTCCACGTCTTCGCTTCAGGTTGATCGGCCGAGGTCGGGGCAGTCCAGAAGCGCCATAGTTCTTTGCCGGTTTTAATATCGTACGCCGAAACCCAGCAATTGGCGCCGGCCTCGTTGGTAGCGGGACCCAGAATGACCATATTGCGGACCACCAGCGGAGCGACATTGTATTGATAACCTTTCTGCCATTTGGCCATCTCCACATCCCAATTCACATGGCCGGTTTTGGTATCGATGGCGAGCAGATGGCAGTCAACTGTGGCCCAGAACAGCGTGTCGTCCGCAATGGCCATCCCTTTGTTCACTTCATAGGCGTTGTAGTAAGCCTTCGGATCGAGCGGATGCGGGAGCTTCCAGTACATGCGCCCGGTGACTGCATCGAGAGCGACGGCTTCAAGCGCCGTGCCAGTGTACATGATCCCATCCACAACCAGGGGCGTGTTTTCCATTTTGGACTGATTATTGCCGGTCTTCATGTAGATGGGGTGGTAGACCCACTTCATCTGCAGATTCTTGACGTTGCCGGTGTTGATCTGATTGAGCGGGCTGAAACGGATGCCGGCATAACTGCCTGAATAAGTAAGCCAGTTCTGCGGCTCTTTGTCGGCGTGAAGAAGCCGTTCGTAGGTGACTTGCGCTGGCAAGAGGCTGGCGGCCAGGGCGGCTGACAGGAGCAGGCGTGTTTTCATGGGTGATTAGGCGAGTGCAGTGTTCTGGGTAATATAATACGCCTTCGCTGAGCAAATATGGTACGACGTCTTAAAAAATAGCTCAGCGAAGGATCCGGTATAGGCTGCTGTATTGGTCGGTCCACATCCGGAGGCCGGGAAGGATATCGATCGGCCGGGCAGCCGGAGAGATCGTCGGCAGGTCGAAAAAGCCGGGCCGGGAGGTTACCAGGACCCAATCGGACGAGGATTCTTCATTCGTTTCGTTGCCGTCATAAGAGAGCAGCTTGGCGGGCTTGCGGCGCTCGGCGGCCGCGAGCGCAATGACGGGCGCGAGCGAAAGATACTTGTTCGAAACGTGGATGGCAAGAACGCCGTCCGGTTTGAGATGCCGCCAGTAGAGGGCGAAGGCTTCCCGGGTGAGAAGATGCACCGGGACAGAGTCGCCCGAGAAGGCGTCGAGGGCGAGGAGATCGAACATCCGCGGCGGTTCGCGCTCGAGCGAGAGCCGGGCGTCGCCGGAAATAATGGTGTGCGGGGCTGGGCAATCGCGCAGAAAGGTAAATTCGGTGGCCGCAATTTTTGCGACGTTCGGATTGATCTCGTAGAAGTCGTAGCGATCGACAGGGCGCGCATAAGCGGCTAACGTTCCGGCGCCCAGGCCGACAATACCGGCGTGCAGGGATCCATCTACCATAAGGGCAGCCAGGGCGCGGCCGACACC
>Ga0157374_10002455_pt1 | contig 15650 bp, 7 predicted proteins | sample M25metaG_FD_115308 | JGI IMG/M metagenome (GOLD analysis project Ga0157374, IMG submission 115308) | Miscanthus rhizosphere microbial communities from Kellogg Biological Station, Michigan, USA - M2-5 metaG | ecosystem: Host-associated > Plants > Roots > Rhizosphere > Soil | place: USA: Michigan...
AGGCGATTTATGTTCTCGCCAACATCTTATTCCTCTGGTATGTAGATTGCTTTCATCAAAGCGGCCTAGTGAAATCACCTTGTTTAACCTGTGGGCTGGTAGGCGCGTAGTCGGGGCTTCTTAAAAAGAATGGGAGGAATAATTTATGAGCGTGATCGATAACTCGCCGCCGTATAGCGGATGCTCTTTATATCGTCGCGAAAGTGATGCCCCAATCCATGGGGTGGTAAGCAGCGTGCCGGCAATTAAAGAATCTTCTCCCACGATAAAAATGAAGATTCTTAATACCGCTCTCGTGCTGTGTTCAACAGCTTCACCGATGGTGTTTGCTGACCAACCGATCTCTACGCCTATTCCGGAATTGTGGGCGGCTCAGCAAGATATTTCAGCGGTGCTTGATCCTGGGAAACAGCAGTCCGAGGCATCGGCGAGAACTGCCACAAATAAAAGTTACGTCATTCCAGCTGCAGAAATCGTCGGCTTCGATTTTCTCTTAAATCAATTTAATCGCCACTTCAGCGGTAGCAGCGATTACAACTCCAACCTATCAACGATTAGAAACAACCTGCACCACAGTTGGGTTGTCGATAATGATCCATTCAAAGTCAATCAATTCCTTCATCCGTATCAAGGCTCGATGTATCACGGATTTGCGCGGTCCGTTGGCATTAGCTATTGGGAATCGGCGGCTTATACATTTGCCGGCAGTGCATTTTGGGAAATCGCAGGTGAAAAGACGCCGCCTTCCAAGAACGATCAAGTAGCGAGCGGTATTGCCGGTAGCTTTATCGGCGAAGCGCTTTTCCGAATGGCAAATTTGGTGTTGGAAGAAGGTAATCAGATATCACCCTTTTGGCGCGAAGTCGCCGCCACGGCAATTTCTCCATCAACAGGTTTCAACCGTCTCGCTTTCGGCGATCGATTTCATAGTGTTTTCGCAAGCCACGATCCTGCTTATTTCTTTCGCCTGAATCTTGGTTTCAGCGGCACCACGCAAAACAATACTGGTGCGTCGACACTGCCGAAGCGAAACGAAGCGATCGCAGATGTTTCTCTTGATTACGGGTTACCCGGAAAGCGTGGTTATACCTATATGCGTCCCTTTGATTACTTTAGTTTTCAGGCGACAGGTTCTAGCGCAAATGTATTTGAAAATATCATGACGCGCGGGCTGCTTTTCGGAAAGGACTATGAAGCGGGCGACAATTATCGCGGGATATGGGGGCTTTATGGCAGCTATGACTATATTGCGCCGCAGTTTTTCCGCATATCATCGACGGCGCTCTCGCTGGGCACAACCGCTCAGTGGTGGTTGTCGAATTCGATCGCATTACAGGGTACGGGGCTTTTTGGCGTCGGTTACGCAGCCGTGGGGTCCCTTCATGGGACCGATGAACAAGACTACCATTATGGTATGTCGCCGCAAACGTTATTAGCGCTTCGTTTAATTATGGGAAATAGGGCGTTTCTAGATCTGACAGGACGCGAGTACTTCGTAAGCGGTGCCACTGCCGCTAGGGGCGGTCACGAAAACGTCTCTCGAGTCGACACCACGTTTACCCTTCGTGTTCATAATCAACATGCGGTATCGGTCAAATATATTTGGTCTCGTCGTGATGCAACTTTTCCGGATTTTGGCGATCGAGGGCAGACGCGGGGAACGATTGGCATTTATTACACGCTGCTTGGAAACGACCGCTTGGGCGCCGTCGACTGGCGCAAATAATAATCCCCGTTTGTACGGAATAAACAGTCCCGAAATATTCGATGGTATTGACCACGTGCCGTCAGCGAGAAACGCGCGCACCGTGTGCAAGTCATCGCTGTGTCAATGACGGCGCCGATCATCAGTATCAATAAAAGGGAAGTTGAAGGAGCGCTCCACACGGCCAACCTGGTCGGACTTCTCGTTTTCTTCGTTTCCACGGAGTACGTACGCTTGCAGAGGGCCATCGACAACGTATCTTTCATTTCCGAAAGCCTGTGCGCTTTTTTCAAAAAATATCCTTAAAAAATCAGCATGTAATTCCAATTGTTATGACGGCATAATTCCTGCTTGCATAAGTACTAGATTACCAAGAATGATTTCAATAATTAGGACATGCTATGGACATCCGGGGACTATTTTCGCTTTTTGCTTTAACGGGCTACGCATTTAACGCCAATCAAGAGCAATGGGGAAATAGCCTCGAGCGTCGGGCTACTGGCGATAGTCCCAATTCTCCCACCTATAACGACGCCGACTTTTCATACTACAACACACCTAATAATCAGCTTCCCCGGATTCATTATGAAAATCGACTGGGCGAACGCGCCCATGAATCGTGGGTGATGAGAACGGTGTTCTCGCTTGATTCGATTCTCCCTAAAGAACCGATACTCGACGATGCGAAGGCGCTATATGACAACGTAGCTGAAGAGGCGTTTCGTTATCCCCCCATAGAAGGCATGCTGCTACCGGGCGACGTCAATGACATGGTTGTAGCCTTGCCGCCGCTCGATGCTGTCGGGCAATCAGCAAAGCCATTCGTTGAGCAACTCTATCGCGAGATGCCAGACTACGCTCGCCGTTTTAATGAGCAGCAAACCGCGGTGGGGACAACATGGCGGATGACACTGAAAAACGCGACAAAAGAAGAGTACAACCCGATCACATCTTACAGCAGTGGCGGGGGAGGCGATCGTCGTATCCGAAGGTCGATTGAGCCACTGAATTCAAACCTTTGGCAAGATATTGACGAAAGCAAACAACTAAAAGTCCTTGTCGATGTGGACTATGGGTCTTATCCTCAGGAACGCATTCACGGTCATCGTATTCTCTATGTCGATCTTGGCTATTACGCGCATCCATCTAGCGAAGCGCTTATGCGGCATATTGCAGGAATTCTTTATGACGGTTTTTTCGATAATAATTATAACAACCCGTTTGCTCAATTTAATAACAGCCGTATAGCGGATCGGCTTGTGAATGAGGCGTTGTTGACCCAGAACGGAAGCCACTTCGGCTCCGTATTGGCGCAATCTTATTCCAGGGGAATCATGCCGAATCGCTCTGAAATCGCGACTGCTATCCTTCTTCCCAGCCAAGACGGAACAGACAATCTTATTCTTCCACAACATCCACGCTTCGATGTGCGACGTCTCAGGTTAAATGAATCCACCAGCGAATCGTGGACTTCCAATAATGGGATGTTGGGCGACTTAGACCTCGCCAAAGCGCTCAATGCGACAATGCCCGATTCGGCCGTGTTGGAGCATTTTATCGCCAAAGTCAACGCCGAGGTAATGGCGCAGGTAGAAGTGCTGTATGGTGAAGATCCAGAGGTTAAAGCCACCAAAATGGCCGAATTGAATATCCGTTTTTATGAAGGCATGGCGCATTTTTTGGGGCGTCTCGCAGGCGGAGTTGCTAAGACCGTATCAAGCATAGCCGCTGTTTATGGAAAAAGAATAGGGCGACGAACAGAACTCAGTTTACTCACTGCAGGTATTCTCATGAAAGGGCTGCTGCATGAAGCGCTAATGGATCGCATGGGCTCGGTGGTCTATGCGCCTGTCGCTTCCATTATTTTGGATGCGTGTCGCGCAAGCGGTTTCCTGAAGACAATTCCCATGATTCTAAGTGCGCCGATGGGGGCTGCGGGGATGCCTAGCTTTCTTTATGACTTAGCTACAAGGCAGCCTGGCACATTACGAAACACCCTCTTTTCCGAATTAGGGTACGTCGTTGATTCGATCACCAAAGACCTGATGCACACAACGATGTTTTTGCTTTCCGAACATGAGGCACGCGACGAAGTTTTAGGCCGAGATATGGGATCGCATCACCCATCAATCGTGACAAAGCTTTTGGGACAAGCGTTAAACAACTCCCCGCTTCCTAAATCAACTTACTTGCTGAATACGGCTGACTATATGCTCAGAGCGGTCAACTGGGCGACGTATCTTAGAGGCCTGTGGGCGAACGTTGAGCGGCCTATACCCGACGAAGAGCTATGGCAGCAAGATCCTTCTTTAATCGCTGATGAGACTGCTCGTAGAGAATTGGGCAGTCTTCATTATGCACTGACAAATCTTACGGGCAATCTAGCGACGGGTGTTCTAGCCGATGAGCTGAGGCGATTTCTTCCAAAGGGTTTTCCGGTTGAGATATTCACCGCGATCGAAATGCAGGCGCGGCAAGACGCGATACGGCAATACCGTCAGCATGCGAAGGAGCATTCCACCGCGTCGGCAAATGCGCTGCACGATGCAAGAGGTCGATACGCCAGCATCCTTGCATTGGCGCGCGTTTGCCAGGAGACGCCGAACCAGTTGCCCGGTTATCGTAACGATCCGGCCTCCGTCAATCGATGGCTTGGCGCCATTCTCGCTCGCGCGGCGCGCGATAGCGATATTTTCACGATGATTGCTGCACAAGCGCGTTATACAGCAGGCTTTTGTAATGCCCGGCTCGCCAGCATGTTTAATAACCTGCAGGCTGCGCAAATGGAGCATGAAGTGGAGCAGGGCATTTTGTCCGAGGGCGGCTTGGTTCAATGGCGGGATGAGGGACACATCCGCGACGTGTTGGACAAGGTAGTGTCATTGACCGTATTGAGAGACAAGGGACGTATTCAAGCAAACAATATTCATGTCCGCGACTATTACTATCAAAGCGTGGCGAACGATGCGTTCGGATTAAAGACGCACGTGGGCACCTACGGTAGCTTGGGCTACATTAGCGCATCCGATGTTGAATTAACGACTTCCTTGATTCGCAATCTTCGTGAAGAATCTGTTGAGCCCAGAAGTAGGGACCAACGTTTGTTGGACGTTAGTAAAGCGTTTTTTCGCATCGGGCTTCGAAACGATGCCTACTCTGACGCCGCCAAACAGGAAGTCTTAAACGCCTTGCCTTCGTTGTCCGATATTGGAAAGACGCAATTATGGGACGAGGACTCGGTAGCAAATTCACTTCGACAAGAAGTCACCTCGCTAGTCCACGGCACCCCGCGCGATCCAACCCATGCCATTCTGTCCGATGCCGGCATCACTGACATGCAAAGCCGATTCAATACAATGTTGCAGGACCTCGGCGCCAACAACATCGGCGACCTTCCCGAGGAGGCGCGCACGGAAGTATGGGATGAAATTCTCAAGCAAATGTCCGGCGCGGTGAAGAACCAGTTTGCTGACGCGATGGATTCGATCATCTCACGCGCTAACAGCGAGTTGGATCCCATTCTCGATTCCACTCCCGACGATTATGAACCGCCGGTCAATGCATTGCTTACCCCGCTAGCAAGGCAGCTCCTCATTACCGCACAACGAGATGTGCGCGGTCTTGCCGCCACGGACGGCGCGCATGAGAACCCGGAAAACGTGCAGCATGTATTAATGCCGCTTGCGCTTACCGTTAATCACAGTTGCAATCAAATAAGGCAAACGACGCAGGCGCAGCTGGATACGTTACGGCAAATAGAAAACCCGATGGTGACCGATCAACGAGATATAGCGGAACACGAGAGAACACTCGGCGGTTTGCCGATATTCCCGATAGGAGGGCAGCGATGGCCTAAGAAGGGAGAATACATTTTCCAGGACGACGCTTTAAAAACACAACTTGCTTATCACGCGTTTCCCCAACTTTTCGAAGAAGAAATTCAAGAACAGAAGCGGCTTAACGTAGAAAAAGACGCAGTGAGCAAGGAGGACGCTCGACTAGCCGATCTACGCCCGAAACCGCCGAGGAGGCCAAAGCCGCCGGAGAAATTGCCAAGCGATGACACGAAAAGCGGTAAAAATGCGCGAGATTTGGAAGCGCAAAAAGCACATTATCGGAACCTGCACGATCAATATTTAATACAACAATACTACCAGCTTGCCATTAGCCCGCGACGAGAGTCCGACTGGAATCGCTTTCTGAAGGAAAGGGCCGAAAAAATGGCGGACTTTGAAAGAGACTATCCAGAAGATGCCGCACTCGACATTCGTCAAGAAAAATTGGAGGCAGACCTCGAAGCAAATCGGCGTGCTTTCGAAACAAAACTGCTGAAGATCGTTAAAGGATATAGCGTTGTCACCGCAGCAGTAGGGGAGGCCGTAGCTGCACAAAAAGCCAGCGAGTCGAAAGTATTTGAGTGGAAGCCATTGTCCGAGTTGACACGAGGTCGCCTAGACATTGCCGATTTCGAGCCGGAAGTGCTGCAGGCGCTTGAGCGGAGAGCGTTCGAGATTCTTCGCACCAATGGAGTAGAAACATTAACCGCGAAAAACGCAGAATCGATAGCGCCGAAAGAAGCGGAGCCCGAGGAAGAAGGTATACCGCTGCAGACGTTTCCTCCCTTATCGCGTTCGGAGCGAAGAAACGCTTGGAAAACGGCTTATCAATACGGGCTGCGATTTGCCGACTATGAATCGACGCAGAAGGACCGTGAAACGGTCGAGCAAGAAATGTATGCAACATATAAAAACCGTAAGGCCGAAGCCATCGGCATCTGGTCCAAGATGCAGCATATCGCAAAAAACGCAACCCACCCCGCCGGCGATTGTTTAGTCGTCAACGTAGATGAAGACAACAACGCCTACGTGATGTTGAAAGATAAAGAGGTGGCGGAATTCATAGTTACCGCTGCGTCCCAGCAAGGAGTGACGCTGCGGAAAGGCGAGAGAACGCCATTGAATTTTGTGGCGCAAGCGGCAGCCGAACCCAAGCTTGTCGTGAAGATCACAGCACCGGAAGGCGAGGCCATATCTTCCTCCGGCATCCCATTCACTAAAACGGAATTGTTCCGACATCCCCAACCTGCTGGGCTAAATTGCTTATGGAAGTCATTCCTTCATTGCCTTACGAAGACGCAGGAAGATGCGCTTCGAGCTCGGCTTACCACGCATGCAAGCCAAGACCCGCTTAGTGAAGCATCATGGCAGGCATTCCTTGAAACGCAAACGAAAGATGCGGTTCGGCGCTTCAAGGAATGGGATCTGCGCAAAAACCCGTACGACCCCAGCAGCGGCCTCATCACCCGCGGCAATTTGGCGCGCGTAATTGGCGACAATGACTTTGCCCGTGAAGATCCGGCGAGTCCAAAAGACCATGCCTATGTCGGCCGTGCCCACATTGTTTCAAATTTAAGAAAATTGATGGACTGGATGGCGCAGGAAGAAAAGCACGGTCGCCTCGGTCCAGACAGCAGTCTCGACATTTCCGATAAGGACTGGGGGTTAAAACCCTACCTTCCCAAGTTATATCAAGGTGCCGAGTTTGAAGATTTAAAACAATGGTGGAAAGCGCACGGCGATGATTTACACGCGGCGCTCGGCATCAACGCTTTGCACGAGGTAGTCTACGACGTGCCTCCAATGGTGCTTCGGGATGAGCCTTGTCTCGCCGCTGTTCTCGATGCACCGCGCGACCAGAACGCCGCCTTGTTGATACTGGAAACGCATCATAACTTCACGCAGATTGGCCTACAGGGCGTGCAGGGAAACATTCATCAAATAGGGCACTGTTACACATCCAAGAACGGCAAAATTGTCGATAGCATAGAGGGAGAACTAAACGTAAGGCCGTCGGATCGCATTAGACATAGAGAAGTCACGGCCATTATTTTCAATTCGCCGCACGATCCTTTACAGCAATATTTTGCGTTGGATCAGCGCATAAAAGATTTGGCGAACACAATCGCCAGAGCCACCGGCATCGCGGTGTACCCCATGGGTCTGCATGTTCCCGCCAGAATTAATGCAGATTTAATTGCGCAGTCGTTTGCGCAGTTAAAGCAAGCAAATCCTCAGCACCAAAGGGTGCAGGATATTGAAATTACCGCCGCGCCAGGCGCGCATGCGGTCGATGGCGGCGGCTTCGTCGATCCAAGTGCATTAAAGGCGTTAAAGGCCACTTTCAGCAAAACGGATGGAAATATTATTGCTGGCTTACCGGTGGCGCCCTATTGCGCTGTGGTGACTTGTGAGCAGGGCGCCTTGCCGGAAGATGATAAATGGATCGTGCATGGCGCCGAAGGGCCAAAAGAGATTCTCAATTTTTTCCGGCACCTCATTGAAAATCAACGGGGCTTGGAAGCACCGAACCGGTTTGATGCGATTCAGGTTGTTCGAGTAAGAAACGGCTTACTCCAAGAAGCGCGCATAACGCCGATACAGAACGAAACCCAGCCGTTCACCGCAAACGAAAAAGATATCATCGCTGCGAGCGGACATCTCAAAGCGAACACCTCACTGACTGCGCAGCCGCAGCCGCCTGCCGGACGTTTCTTTGCCACGGCGCTCGGTTGGAGCGATCTCGACAAGGGCTTTGTGCTGGCGTACCGAAAAGAAAATCAAACGTTCCTGAGACTACCTAAGGAGAGGATCGAGGGACCTATTGATATGAAAAAAGCGATAGCCGTGAAAGCAGTGGCGCAGCAACCGCAGCAACGCCATCCAACAAACGTCGTAAAGCGGCGAGGTTCGTTTTCATAGTCAAACGTTTTCTTCCCGTGTTTCAATGCGGTCAGCAAAGGCGTGCATATGCCAATGGGATAAAAGACTCAGGCAAACACGGTTATGCTTGCAATTCACATCGCTTGGAGAAATCATTTCGTGGCCTTCATTCCTATGGCCGCCGATGATCGTAGAAAAAGCGCATCATCTCCCGTGTTGCATCCGGACCTTTCGGATCGGTATAGGAGCCACTAGCGCTTCCGCCCGACCACGCATGCCCTGCGCCATGGATACGCCATTGCTCTAATATAATTTGCTCACTCGTATTGCGATAAATAATACGGCTATAGGCATGACCATTCGGCACCTGGCCCTGTTGAACACTTGCCCGAGGTTTTTGATTAGCTGTCGCATGTGGCTTATTGCTCGCATGGACCGCTATCCATTGCGTGATTACCTGATCACCGTTGCGTGGATGCACCTTCGTATCTTTATCGCCATGAAACACAATCATCGGTACCGACTGCTCACACGGGATCGCTCCCTGCGTATTGGAACTGTAAGAACTATGGTTGGTTACGCCGCCCTGCATTGCGGCAAACGCTGAAGGCATATCGCGAGCGGCTCCATAAGGTAGCCCAGAGTGAACACCGACAGCCGTGTAAATATCCGGGTAGGTTCTTCCCATCACCGCGGCCATCGCGCCACCAGCCGATAATCCAGCCACGTAGACGCGCTGAGTATCCACAGCATAGGTACTGATGATTTTTTTAGTGATGCCCGCGATGAGAGACGGTTCGCCCCGATCACGTACTTGGTCTTCGGCTTTGAACCAATGCCAACACTTCCCGTGATTCGCTGTTTTCGCCTGTGCTGGATAAACAACCAGGCATTGATGTTCTTCAGCAAGTACGTTCATCCGAGTACCAGCGGCGAAATCGTCGGGATCCTGTGTGCAACCATGCAGCATTACGACCAAAGGCATCTTTTGCCCATGATAGCTACTAGGAATGTAGAGTTTATAAGCGCGGGTTCCTGCGTCGTTTGTATAAGAGCCGCTAGTGAATTTTCCGCCCGGCTCCGCTTCCCGGGCTGGTGCAGGCGTGCGTGCCGGGCGAGAAGCTTTATCGAAATATTTCTGCCAATCCAAAACCGGTGGGGCGGGTATATGCCCGAAAGGAGAGTGTGGACTTTCCTCGGTACTTGGCTGCGCTGTCGTTGATGAAGGTGATTCGTCATCAATGACATGAAAGCTGCCTTCGATGACCGTTGCATCTAGGGGCGCATCAGGAATATTGGGTTTGAATTGCGATGTATCTATGCCTTTTAATGTACGTTGAATCATTGAAGTGGCTTCGGTAAGGCCACCCGTCCGAAGCAAGCGGGTGATTTCGAGCATCTCTTTCATGTTCATACTTCATTCCTCAAATAGGGATCAAATAAGGTCTTACGTATCACAAGCATCTGGATTAGCTCATGCTTTATCAATTAGCGAATTCGATCGGCAAGAGCCGTCTTTACCGCAGCACTGGCTTGCAATGCGCCGAGAACAACCAGCGAATCAATGGTAGCGCTGGCTAATTCGGGAGACACATCGTCGGCAATGCGGGCGAGACCCACCACTTGGATCTGCAATCTTTGCCCAGCTCTCTGAGCCGCTTCGAGGTCCTGTCGCGATATATTCTGCAAACCGAGAACCAAAGTCTTTCGCAAGACCGTTTGTTTAATGATGTCGGCATGCGCCGTCAGCTGATTACGTATAGCAGTCCGAATAAAATCAGTGCGATTGGAATAAAACCCCTCCTGAACCAGCAAATCGATTTGCCCCAGATCGACAAACCCTAAATTGATAGTGATCTTTTCACTATCGCTCGATTTGGGCCGCAGCTCATGTACGCTCATATTTCCTCCAAGTCATATGCCATCCGTTAAACATCCATTCACCATCTGCATGGATGGTATATTGCTCCTTATTTACTTAAAATCAAGAGGAGATGAATTTTTTTTTATGCGTCGGGACGATAAAGAAGTCGACAATGTCGGCCGTATGGTGGTGCTCGCAAGTTGATGGGATGAGAGTGTCGCTCTTGAAATACAAGATGCGCACGTTCAACTCGGCCTTTAGCTTGATGGCAATTGGCAGGGGTGTTGAGCGATAGTTTGTATCGTTCTTAGTGTAAAAATCTGCCCTCATGTTGCCATGCAATTTGTCGATAATATTTGTAATTGCCGGAATAAGTGCCTATCAGCTAGTATGGGCATTGATATTTGCATCTAGATAGATTGGTTTGCCGCAAAGGGTAACGATGAAGCTGTTTGGGCGAAAGATTATTGCTAGTCTCGGCGTATGCGTGTTGCTTTTTGCGCAATTGACCGTGGCCGCCTACGCTTGCTCAATATCGGCTAACAGCCAAGTGCCTGCAATAGCCGGAATCGCATCCAATGACAACGCGAAGCCATGCCATCAGATGGATCCAGCTAACGCGAATTTGTGCAAACAGCACTGCGAGCAAACATCTCAGTCAATCGACACGAATCCTCCTGCGTCAATTGATGTTCCGGTATTACCTCTTATTGCGACTATTGTTCCCACTGCCATCCATCTTCCTGTTCGAGCCACTTGGCGGGGCGAGTTATTAACTCATCGTATCGACCCGCCGTTATCCATTCGAAACTGCCGTTTCCTCATTTGATTCTCCAGATCGCTTAGCACGTCATCGCCGCACGAATGCGTGGGTGATATTTGCCCTTTGCCATCTGGAGGTTTCATGTCCTCGTTGTTCCTTGCGTTCTCCCTGATTCACGGACGCCTTCATCGAATCGCTTTAGTCATGCTCGCAAGCATGCTGTCGTTCGTAATGACCGCCAGCGCGGCCGAGACGCCACTGACGTTGGCCGCCGCGCAGCATCTGGCTATTGAACGTTCGCGTCAGTTAGCCGCGGAGGACGCCGCTGCATCGGCCTCGCGAGAAATGGCCGTCGCGGCCCGGCAGCTACCCGATCCAGTGCTGAAATTAGGTATCGACAATCTTCCCATTGACGGAGCGGATCGCTTTAGCGTCACCAGCGACTTTATGACCATGCGCCGCGTTGGCGTCATGCAAGAACTTACCCGTGCAGAAAAGCGCGAATTACGTGCTCAGCGATTCGAGCGTGAAGCAGAAAAGTCGCTTGCGCAAAAGACAGCGACCCTGACTGAAATTCAACGTGATACCGCGCTTGCTTGGCTGGATCGTTATTACGCCGAAGCACAAGCTGAGATTATTACCGAGCAGATTAAGGAGGCCAACGCTGAAATCGTTGCCGCCGAAGGCGCTTATCGTGCTGGACGCGGTAGCCAAGCCGATGTCTTCGCGGCTAAGAGCGCTCGTGTTGCACTGGACGATCGGGCGAGCGAATTTAACCGTCGGGTTCGAACTGCCAAGATTGATTTGGCGCGTTGGGTAGGTGAGATCGCCGATCGACCATTAGCCGGTAAACCCGAGATTGACTCGGTTCGGCTCGATACCGGCGCTGCGCTTAATACCCATCTTGCCCGTCATCCGGCGATTGCGTTGCTGTCGAAACAGGAAGAGGTCGCTTCGACAGAAGTGCAGCTTGCCGAAGCCAGCAAAAAGTCCGACTGGAGTGTCGAGTTGATGTATAGCCAACGCGGCTCCGCGTTTTCCAACATGGTCTCGATCGGTGTTTCTGTTCCCTTGCAGTGGGGCCAGAAGAATCGGCAGGACCGGGAATTGGCTGTCAAGCTAGCGATAGTGGAGGAAGTGAAAGCCGAGCGTGACGAGATGTTGCGTGCGCATGTGGCCGAGGTGCGGAAAATGATCGATGCGTGGGAAAACGGCCGCGAACGTTTGGCGCGCTACGAGCGGGAAATGGTTCCCCTTACCAAGGAGCGAACGACGGCGGTGCTCGCTGGTTATCGCGGCGGCAAGACGGGCCTTAGCGAGGTATTGCTTGCTCGCCGTAACGAAATCGATGTACGCCTGCAGACTTTGCAATTGGAAGCGGAGACTGCACGGTTGTGGGCACAACTCAATTTCATTTTTCCAGCGGAGCACGACGCGAATGACTTGAATCATTCGATGTCATCAACTGACTTTCCGGTAAAGGAAATCAAATGATGAAAACCAAAGCAATCATCTTGACGCTTGGTGTTCTCAGTCTTGTCGGTGCCGGCGCTTATGGTGTCTACCATGTGGGTATAAGCCGCGGCATGCAATTGACCACCCCGTTATCCGGAAACGCTGATTCCAGCAGCAATAAGAAGCCGTTGTATTGGCACGATCCAATGTTCCCGCAGCAAAAGTTCGATAAGCCGGGCAAGTCGCCGTTTATGGACATGCAATTGGTGCCGGTCTACGCGGACGGAGAGGGCGATAGCAGCAATGTCGCTATCAGCGCTCGCGTGCAACAGAATCTTGGCATTCGCACAGCTGAAGCCATCAAAGGCACGCTCGCGCCGACTATCGAGGTGGTGGGTAGCGTCGCTTACAACGAACGTGATGTGGCCGTTGTTCAAGCGCGCGCCAATGGTTTTGTTGAGAAGCTTTATGTGCGAGCGCTGCTTGATTCGGTCAAGCAAGGTCAAGCGCTCGCCGAGGTCTACATTCCTGATTGGGTCGCGGCGCAGGAGGAATATATGTCCGTCAAACGCATGACTGGAGCGGGTTTCGACGCGCTACGCGACGGCGCGCGCCAGCGGATGCGGCTTGCCGGTATGACCGACGAACAGATTCGCCATATAGACGCTAGCGGTAAGGTACAGGCGCGAATCACAATCACCGCGCCGGTCAGCGGTGTTGTAACCGAACTCGGCGCCCGCGAGGGGATGACCGTAATGACCGGTGCACCGCTATTTCGAATCAACGGACTTCATACCATTTGGGTCAATGCGGAAGTGCCCGAAGGCTTTGCTGCTCAGGTACGTCCAGGCAACACGGTTGAAGCACGCACACCGGCGCTACCCGGAACAGTATTCAACGGCAAGGTCAGTGCAATTCTACCGGAGGTGAATTCGACCACGCGCACTTTGAAAGCGCGGGTTGAATTGGTGAATCTTGAAAACCAACTGGTACCAGGCATGTTTGCCAAGGTGAACTTCACACCGAATGCTCGCAAAGATGCGGTGCTGGTGCCAAGCGAAGCGGTGATCCAAACCGGACAACGGAGTGTCGTCATCGTTGTACAAGGTGATGAACAGTTTTCGCCGGTCGATGTCGAGCTGGGTATTGAAACCAATGGCCAAACAGAAATTCGCAAGGGCATCGATGCTGGTCAGAAGGTCGTGGTTTCCGGCCAATTCTTGTTGGATTCGGAAGCGAGTCTCAAAGGACTGACGACAAGAATGCGCGGCAACGCCGGAGGGACAACCAAATGATTGCCCAACTTATCCGTTCGTCGATCGCCAATCGATTTCTCGTTCTCTTGGCGACTGTCATGCTCACCGGCTGGGGGCTGTGGGCATTATCGAAAACACCGCTCGATGCAATTCCCGATCTCTCCGATGTCCAGGTGATTATTCGTACTACCTATCCGGGACAAGCGCCGCAGATCGTAGAGAACCAGATTACTTATCCATTAACGACAACCATGTTGTCGGTACCGGGCGCGAAGGCGGTACGTGGCTATTCGTTCTTCGGCGATTCATTCGTCTATATCTTGTTCGAAGATGGGACCGATCCCTATTGGGCACGTTCTCGGGTGCTCGAATATCTAAACCAGGTGCAATCTCGTTTGCCGTCTCAGGCCAAAGCCTCCTTAGGGCCGGATGCAACCGGTGTAGGATGGGTTTACGAGTACGCGTTGATCGATCGCACCGGCAAGATGGACTTATCGCAACTGCGTGCATTACAGGATTGGTTTCTCAAATATGAATTGAAGACGGTGCCCAATGTCTCGGAAGTCGCGTCAATTGGCGGCATGGTGCGCCAATATCAAATCGTGCTCTTTCCGGACAAGCTGCGTGCTTACAACATCCCTCACCGCAAAGTGATCGACGCGGTGCAGAAGGCAAATCAAGAAACCGGCGGCTCGGTATTGGAACTCGGTGAAGCCGAGTATATGGTGCGCGCTTCCGGCTACCTGCAATCGCTGGATGACTTTCGCAAAATCCCACTGACAACCACGGATAGCGGCATCCCCGTGCGGCTAGGCGATGTGGCGCGGATTCAAGTGGGACCGGAAATGCGTCGCGGTATTGCCGATCTGAACGGCGAGGGCGAAGTCGCTGGCGGTGTGATTGTCATGCGCACCGGTAAGAATGCCTTGCGAACGATTGATGCCGTTAAAGCAAAATTGGAGACACTCAAAACAAGTTTGCCGCCTGGCGTCGAAATCGTTTCGACTTATGACCGATCGAACCTCATTCATCGCGCGATCAAAAATCTGCAGGAAAAATTGATCGAGGAATTCATTGTTGTTGCTATTGTCTGCGCAGTATTTCTGTTTCATCTACGTTCTGCGTTCGTGGCCATTATCTCGCTGCCGCTCGGCATTCTTGCTGCCTTTATCGTCATGTACTACCAGGGTGTCAATGCAAATATCATGTCGTTGGGCGGCATCGCGATTGCTGTGGGCGCAATGGTCGATGCGGCGGTGGTGATGATCGAGAACGCGCACAAACACATAGAGGCTTGGCATCACGAACATCCCGACAAGAAACTGATCGGTGATGCACATTGGCAAGTAATAGGCGATGCGGCTACCGAAGTTGGCCCGGCGCTTTTCTTTTCGCTGTTGATCATCGTATTGTCGTTCATTCCCGTGTTCACATTGGAAGCGCAGGAAGGGCGGCTTTTCTCGCCGTTGGCTTTCACGAAGACGTACGCAATGGCCGCAGCAGCGGGCCTTGCGGTGACGCTTATTCCCGTGCTCATGGGTTATCTCATTCGCGGCAGAATTCCCGATGAACAAAAGAATCCACTTAACCGTATTTTGATTGCACTCTATCGGCCGTTATTGGATCGAGCACTGCAATTTCCGACCACAACCTTGGTTGCCGCGTTGATCGTCGCGCTAATTACCATGTGGCCGATGAGTCAGTTAGGCGGTGAATTCATGCCGCCATTGGATGAAGGCGATCTTCTCTACATGCCGTCGGCGCTACCCGGCATCTCGGCAGGTAAGGTCGCGGAACTCCTTCAGCAGACCGATCGATTAATCAAGACGGTGCCGGAAGTCAAAAGCGTATTCGGCAAAGCAGGGCGCGCAGAAACAGCGACCGATCC
>Ga0157374_10002456_pt1 | contig 15644 bp, 13 predicted proteins | sample M25metaG_FD_115308 | JGI IMG/M metagenome (GOLD analysis project Ga0157374, IMG submission 115308) | Miscanthus rhizosphere microbial communities from Kellogg Biological Station, Michigan, USA - M2-5 metaG | ecosystem: Host-associated > Plants > Roots > Rhizosphere > Soil | place: USA: Michigan...
AGAATGAAGATGATGCAGCAGGTTCAAGAATTTGCACGCTTGAGGGTACCAAGTACTACCGTCTGATGAAACTTGATGTAATCCATATTTGTTTACCACATGAGACACAAACCGTTGTGCAACAAACATGTTTCGTTCTTTTGATATGTGAAAGGAAAGAATTTCTTTATCATTTGGTTCAACAACAACCTAAAGCCATAGTAGCTCAGATCCTGCTTTTATTGCAGTTTCATCAATTATGTATTCTTTAATTTCTCTTTTGTGAAAAAATCTCTTTGGCTTGTACTTTTGTATCCAGTGCCAAATTGATACATGGCTTATTTTTATTATTTTAAAGAAAGATAATGCTTTGACAGCGTTTCTAAAAGATAAACCCAAAAAGTACAAGTATAATCCATAACCTATAATTTGTAAAGGTGTTTTGTTTCTAGATCGCATAAATAAAATGGTCATTTTCAAGCTATAGGTATTTCCTTAAGTTAACAGAGCCAAAATTTTTATTTTAAAATGTCTTTGTTATCTGCATTTAGATAAATACTAATAATAAATTTTAAGAATAATCAACATCCTAGAGTTCAAATAAATAAAATTGAATTACAAATGGACTGCATTAAGTAATACAACAATTGGAACTTTGATGGCATCACTTGATAGAAATATTGTGATTATTGCATTACCAAATATTGCATTTGATCTTCATACATCTCTGTTATCATTAGTATGGATAGCAATTGGATATTGGGTAGTGACAGCTTGTGTTCTTTTAACTTTTGGTAGATTAGCTGACATGTTTGGAAGAGTAAAATTGTATAATATTGGGTTTGTATTTTTTACAATAGGCTCTGCTTTATGTAGTATTTCAAATACAGGAGAAAGTCTCATAATATTTCGTATAATTCAAGCCTTGGGTGCAGCGTTTCTCTTTTCAAATAGCGCAGCCATATTGACAGATGTATTTCCTGAAAATGAAAGAGGAAGAGCCCTAGGATTAAATCAAGTTTCTATAGTGATAGGTTCGGTAGCTGGTTTAGCATTTGGCGGCTTTTTAACTTCTTATCTTGGATGGAGATCAATTTTTTGGGTTAATATACCAATAGGAATTTTTGCAATAGGCTGGTCTTATATTAAATTAAAAGAGCTAGGAACAATTAAAAAAGAAAAAATCGATTGGCTTGGGAACGTTACATTTGCAGGGGGATTACTATTTCTTTTAATTGCAATAACTTTTGGTTCATTTCAAATTATAAATTTAAATCAAATATATATGCTAATAAGTGGTAGCTTTTCATTATTTTCATTATTTTACTTTGTAGAAAAAAGAATATCCAAACCAATGTTTGATTTAGGTTTATTCAAAATTACTCGATTTAATAACGGCATAATAGCAATATTTCTTAATGCATTAGCAAGAGGTGCCTTTACGTTAGTTATGGCGTTTTACCTTCAAGGACCCTCTATGCACCAAAGTCCACTTAATGCTGGTATATATCTTATACCTGTATCTTTAGCTTTGGCAATTTTCGCACCTATTAGTGGAATATTATATGATAAATACAAATCAAAAATATTTACTCCGTTGGGATTATTATTGTCAGCTATAGGTTTCTTCATATTATCGGATATAGGCCTTACTACATCGATATATGAATTGGTATTTCCACTTGTGCTAGTAGGAGCTGGGATGGGAATATTTGCTTCACCTAATAGAGCAATTATCATGAGTTCTGTTCCATCATTTAGAAGGGGTGTAGCAGCAGGAATGAGTACAATGATGGTCATGACAGGAAGTGCATTTAGTATTGGACTTGTATTTTTTATTTTCATTCAATACATTCCCATACATGAAGCTCAAAGTATTTTTACTTCATCATTTTCAACTTCAAACTTTTCAAATGACATAACTATGAATAATTTTATAATATCTTTGCACTCTATTTTTTTTATATCTGGAATTCTTATGATTATTTCAGTAATTCCTTCATTAACAAAAAATAATTAACAAATATGATGACTATTCTAATTTTAGTATTTTACTCGTTTATTTAAATTGATTAAAAATTAAAAGATATTTTTTATCAAAAAATCATAAGGGTTTTATTTCTTTTTAATTAGTTTGCAAATACAGAACCAAATACATTAACTTATAATTTAAAAGAATAAAAGATTAATATTAAAATTAAACAGGACTTGTTAATCTTAAATAATAATAAAGAGTATATTATATTATTTGAAAACTTTTAATGATAGCATATCTCCATCGAATGAAAAAACAGAAGTAATATACGATATGGAGATTGCGATTTCATGTGGAGTTAATTTTCTACACAAGGCTAATGAAAGAATGGATATTCTAGCTGATCAAAACGGTCCTTCAGTTATTATTAATAATGATATCTATAAAATTAACTATATAAAGGCAAGGAATCGCGGAGTCAAAATAAGATTTATCACCGAAATTACAAAGAATAATATCCATTTCTGTAAAGAATTAAGAAAAATAGTCGGTGAATTAAGACATCTTAATGATTTGAAAGGATCAATTTCTGTAAGCGAAATAGAATTTATTGGTACAACTACTTGGAGAGAGAAACAGCTTTTAACTCCTGTTATTTATAGTAATTCAAAAGAAGTCTTAGAGCAACAGCAATATATTTTTGATATCTTGTGGAAAAAATCAATAGACTTTGGCAAGGTAATTACGGAGATTGAAACAGGCATAATGCCTGAAGTTATAGAAACAAGTAGCAATCCTGCAGATATCCAAAATAAAGTATTTAGTCTACTTGATTCTGCTAATAATGAAATTTTAGTATTATTTGCAACGTCCAATGCATTTCATAGGCAAGATCATGCTGGTTCGTTAGAAAAACTAAAAGAAATTGTAAATGAAAAGCCTTGGATTTCCATTAAAATTCTTTCTCCTAAAGATGTAACAATTGAGAAGAAAATTGAGGATCTAAATGTCAATAATTTTAATATAAGATTTATTGAACCTATATCTAAAGTATCTATTTTAATAGTTGACAGACATCAATTTTTAATTGCAGAATTAAAAGAGGATAAAAATCAGATACTTACAGAAGATACATTGGGATTTGTAACATATTCTAACAGCAAACCAACAGTATTAACTTATGCATCAATATTTGATGCGCTTTGGAAACAAACAGATATGTATAAGCAATTACAGAAACATGACGAAATCCAGAAGCAATTTATAAATACCGCAGCTCATGAACTTCGAACACCTATTCAGCCAATACTTGGTATGGTAGATGTAATAAAAAGTAATCTAAAAGATGAGCGATATATAGAATGGCTTGATGTTATAAGTAGAAATGCAAGGCGTTTGAAAAAGCTAGCTGAAGATATTTTGGATTTAACAATTATTGAAAGTAACTCTTTGATTTCAATTAAAGAACATTTTAAAATAAATGATGCCATCATTGAAGTTATTGATAATTATAAAAAAAATAAAGAAGGTAAAATAGTAAATTTTGATTTCAAATTTGATAATGATTTTGATGTCTTTGCTGATAGAAATAACATAAGTAGGGTTATTTCAAATTTAATTAATAATTCAGTTAAATTTATTCCACCATTTAGTACTATTTATTTAAATATTAAATCCAATGAAATATGTGTTGGTAAAGAGATTAGAAAACAATTCATTATTATTAGCGTAAAAGATAGAGGTATAGGAATTAGAGGTGAAATACTTCCAAAATTATTTACAAAGTTCACTACAACCTCTTTTCAAGGCTTAGGATTGGGGCTTTACATATCAAAAAATATAATTGAATCTCATGGTGGCAAGATGTGGGCAGAAAATAACAAAGATGGAAAAGGTGCTACCTTTTATTTCATTCTTCCTTTAAACGGACAATAGAATTCATTGGTATTATTAATTTAATAATTAATTTCTATTTTTTAATAGATTGAAAGTTATTAAATAATAAATATTAAATAAATAATTATAACCACAATTGATTATCAATATTTTCAGATTAACTTATCGAAATATCATAGCATCGGTCGATAAAGTTTTTCTAATATGGCAAATCGTTTTTCCTGTATTTTATATATTTATATCAGGATATGCTTATGCAGGCTTATTAGGTAACCAAGGAATACGAATAGGAGATACTATTGTTTCATATCCTTCATTTCTTGCAGCAGGTATGATTGGATTTAATGTAATGAACAGCAGTACTGTAGCAGGCAGTATCATTTGGAACGATAAACGAAATGGAATGTTTCAACAAATACTCGTTATGCCATTTACGAAAATTCAATATATTATTGGTAATCTTATAACTATAATGATTATGGGATTGGCAAGTGGTTCTTTAATCCTTCTATTTGGTTTACCTACATTGATAGGAAATGCCAGCCCTACTATATGGAGCATCCCTTATACTATTTTTGCAATAATAATTGGTTCAATATTTTTTGGATCATTCACTATTATAATATCAACGAGATTAAAGAGCAGTGAAGGTTTTAATGTAATTAGTAATGGAATTTTTTTATTCTTTGCTTTTGCTAGTTCTACATTTTATCCTGCTCTTAATGTTATAGAACCATTGAAAACTATCTTTTATATTAATCCTTTAACTTATGTAGTAGATATTACAAGAGCTGGAATATTTTCACAAATTAACTCCTTTACCAATATAGAAGTTGTTATTGTATCGATATTATCTTCAATAGCCTTTTTCATAGCAACTATATCTATGGTAAGGGTAAAAGTATAAACAAATAATTTGACAATTAATTTTATTTATTCTTATTTATAACATCGAGAAATACTTCTTCTAAAGAAGGTGAATTTATTATAATACTTTCTATTTTAATACTGTTCTTTGAAAAAATATCGATAATTTTAGTTAGAATTTTTTGTGCATTATGAGAATGAATCCTTAATCCATAACTTCCATCCAATTCTACTTGGGAATAATTGGTAATTTCTTTTATTAATGATAAAATTGAAGGTGATACAAAGTCTTTTAATTTTAAATCTAAAATGTTAGGTGCATTATATTTGTGTTTCAAACCATTTGGTGTATCTATGGCAACAATTCTTCCTTTATTTATTATGGCAATATTATCGCACAAATACTCCGCCTCTTCCATAATATGTGTAGTAAAAAATACTGTTAATCCAGACTTTACTTGTTTTTTTATATAATCCAAAAGCATTCTTCTAGCGGAAGGATCTAATCCTACTGTTGGTTCATCTAAGAAAAGTAACTTCATATCATGCATAAATTCTCTTGCTACCTGAACTCTCCTTTTTTGTCCAATAGATAATTCATTATGATTTGTATTTCTAATTTCATGCAGATCAAAAGCATCAATAATTTCATTTACTTTAATCTGTCTGTCTTTTCCTTTGATCCCCCACAATAATCCATACAGGTCTAAAGCCTTTTCTACTTTTAAATTATTTTCAGAACTTTGATTTTGTGTTACTACTCCTATTTGTTTTCTTATATCAAGTGCATGTTTTGTAATATCTTTTCCAAAGACATAGACAGTTCCAAAGGTTGAATTGATTAAAGTTGTTAAAATTTTTATTGTTGTGCTTTTGCCAGCCCCATTAGGTCCTAAAAATCCAAAAACTTTACCATATTCAACATTAAATGAAATTCCATCAAGTGCAACTTTTCCTTTACCATATTGTTTTTTCAATTCAGAAACTGAAATACAATACCTATCAAAAGATGGATAAATCAAAATATAAAGATAATAAATTAGATCATACTGTATAAAGGTTTATTGAAATATTTTGAATTAATTATGAAATAACATTTATTATGAATTTAGTAACTTATACTTATTTACTATCTTATCATTTTCGACTTTTTTATAACATTTATATAAATTGGTTTAAGTCATTAATTTAAACTAGTTGTTTTGTTATATGGCTCTGTTGACTTAACGAAACTTTTCAAATATTTTTCAATATTGATTTTCAAAACAGTTAATTAATTTTGTAACATTAATTCATAAATTATGCTCAAAATACAAGAAATCTTGTTGTAATCGATTCATCTAATATGAGATTGATTCAAATTTGCTCATGGTAAAATGCTTAAGTTAACAGAGCCTGTTATATTATTGATAAAGATATTGTTAGATCTTTCAAAAAGCTTAGTTTATATATTTTATTAAAAAGTTTCTCATAAATTGAAATCACAATTACTTTATGAAATAGAAAATTAAACCCTTTTTAATTCATATGCCAATTTCTTTATCCTTCCTTTCTAGCAAGGTTTTTCTTAATTTTATTGGTACATCATAATAAGCAGCCAAAGCTATTGCATCGGAAGCTCGATAATTTCTGAGTATTAAAATTTCTTTTTTTTTATTTTGAAAATAAAGGTTAGATCTTAATATTGTCTCACTCTGATAAATTCGAACTTCTAACAATAGCAAATCATGCATTACTGCAATTTCTTCAACTAAATTGTAAATTGTAGGTATATCATTTTTTTTTCCTTGTTGAAATAGAGCAATATGTTGAGCAACTTCTCCAGAAAAAGCAACTATTGGAAAATCTATACCATCTATTGATTTTAGAATTAGTGCTCCTTCCAAGCCCATGGTATCAAGAAAACCTATATTGTTTATCCTTACTTCTACAAAGTCAGAATCATCAGGTGTAAATAAATTATCAGACATTTTTATTTACCTTGTATTATAGTCAGCATAATTATGGATAAACGTTGTGGGTAGTTAACTCATTATGCTAATAAAATTAATATAATTTATTTTTTAAGAAAATTAGGATTAAAGATAAATATTTTTAAAATTATTTTTATAATTTCAATATTTAATAAATTAATAAATTAGTATTGTATTTTATACTACTTTGTGAACAAATATTCCTTTTTTTTGGTATTTAATATTACTTTTGTTTGCTTATTGGTCATATTTTATAAATTAAATATCTTAGTACCCATACAAGCTTTTCCATTAGGTAAAGTCCTTGTAAATGATACTCTAATAAAAAAAACACATTATTATAAAAATCAAAATCAAAGCATTAAAAGTAGTCAATTAATTGATTATATTTTTATAAATGGAAATATTAAAATTCCAAATAATTTATATAATATTTCATCAAATACAAATCAGGAATTAAATTATATAAATTATTTGGAAAATATAATTGACAAAGCCCTTAACCTTACAAGGTCATATCAATCTGAAATTGCTCTTTGGAATGATCATAAATATTCAAATGCAACTATGGCCAAAATAACAGAAAATTATCTTCCCAGGTTTATATCTCAACTTGACCAATTCAATAAAACTTCTGCACCATCAAAATATAGCAAAGTTAAAGATAACTATGTTAAATCTTTTGATAGCGAAATTAAAAGCTATAGGCTTTTTGACATTTTTCTGAAAACAAATAACTCCACTGCAAATAAATTGTCAATCGATTATTTGTCATTATCCTTAACATTTGAATCAAATGCAAGAAATGATTTTATTGAAGCCAATAGCAATAGCAGTGTTATAGAAAATAAAGACAATAATCTTAACCAATTACTGTTACATCAGCAACCTATATTATACAAATATAATACACAAGATATATTTTTTTATTTATTTTCAACAGAATGTCGTTTATCAATCATTTAATTTACTCAATATAATACAATTCGATATTAAAAAAAAATAATAAACAATTTATATTATATCTTTTAAAACGATTTAAATGACTTTCTAATACTAAGCCAAGGGTAAATCAATTTAAAGATGATGTTCGACTTATTAAGATTTCAAGATATATTTTCAATCATAAATAAAAATAACATTTACATATAATTCCATATCATTTATTATATTGACACAATATTCCTGTTCCAAATGTGGCGAGCCATACAAAGTTTTTCCTCCAGATAAAACTCATCAAAGGATTTCAAGGTATCCTGATAGAGATACTATTTCAAGTCTCATCAAATGCAATATGTGTGGAAGTGAATTTAGAGTATATTGGAGAAGCTAGTAGATTTAATTTTATTAATTATCAAAATTTTAATTTATTCCAAATATTAACTCAAATATAAGAAAAATTAATGCTTGGATTGAAAAATATTATTATTTAAAAAAATTTAAAATGAAAAAGTATTATGCTTTAATATACTCTAAAAATCGTAAGATATAACCTATAACTAAGAAGAATCTTTTGCTTTTTCAACAGAATTTGTAGACATTCCTCCGCCGCTGCCGCTACCATTTGACGGTGTACTATTATTTCCTGTAAAAGTTGAATTAACTGATAAATCCTTTGAATTTGATTTAGCTATGTCCACAGAATTTGTAGACATTCCTCCGCCGCTGCCGCTACCAATTGAAGATTTTGTTGATGCATCGTCTGTCAAATTTCTATTTGTATTATTTTGAGCAAATATAATGGGAGATATTGTTAATCCAGCAACAGATACTATTAATAGTATTATAAAAAACGGTAAACTCCATTTTAATTTCATTAGTTTTTTTTATAAAATAATACTATAAAAAGAATATTATTATTACAACTGATTTTGATATATTGGTTTATTATCGTAACTTTTACACAAGTAAAAATTTGGGTAAAAATTTAGAAATTAGATTTTACACTATGGCATCTAAAGAATAATGCTTAATCCTGAAATTTATAATATCTAAATATCTTTTTATCTTTACCTTTTAAAACTGAATATTATATTTTAAATTTATATAGAAATATTATATAAATAAAATATTATAGCTAAACTTATTGCAATAAATACTATTACCGTTGTATACATTATTGTGTGCTTAGGTGTATATTTATCATATCTAATTTCTTTGGATATATTATAATAATTTCTTAGTGCGAACAAAATCAATACTATTGATATAATAACTATTCCAATGCCTACTAGAGAAGATGTATCAACCGCTAATAATTTAGATTGCATTGAGGTGATAGGTATTTTTGTAATTTCGCTAACAGATTGTGAAAGAACTAAATTTAATTCTTCTATAAATAAACCAAATTTTGCGATTATAAAACCAAGCCCAATTAGAGCAATACAAGTTCTTACCCATGCTAAAAAGGTTCTTTCATTTGCCAAACTTTGTTGTAAATAATTTGATTTGATTTTTTCATCTTTAGACATAACAATTATCTATTGATTTAATTTAATAAATAAAATTAAATGTAGATCATATGAAAAACAATATTTGTTATTTCTTGACCATTTTGTTGATCGTATCGAAATTATAAATATCTAAATTATTTTATACAAATAAGTAATTTAATTATATAATTAATTGAAACTAAAACTATTCTTTTTTGTAATAAAGGACCTACAACATTTAAATAAAATATAAAAATAATTATAAACTATATAATTAGATTAAAGGCTCTATTCCCATAACAATACGTCCATAGCTTGAAGATGCTCTCTATTTCGTAATGACCTTCAGAAACAGAACAACTTCGCTATATATTGGTTATGCTCTTTGTATTTTTATTTTTCAGGTTAATCTTAAGAAAAGCAGCTGAAAGACTGCTATCATCATTTTTATCAAAAGAAACCATGTCTCCATATTTAACTGATAGATACAGAAATATAAACCGAGGGAGGTATCAACAAAAATAAAGAAGATTCATAAGTTTGTTATTAATGAAACTTTGATTAAGGCTGGTTCTGAATATATTTGGCTATGGGTTGCTATTGAGTGGCCTTAGAGCAAAAGGATGCTTGGATTCAGTATATCAAAAGAACGAAACATACTCATAGCTGAAAGATTTGTTTCAAAATTAGTGAAGATTTATGGACAACATCCAGTTTCAACGTAAATGGAGGCACAAGGTATCCGACGCAGGCTTGTAGATTTCTATAACTACAACATCACACATCCATATTCTTCATTTGAAAAAAGCATTATTATCGAAAGGACTATACAGTACAGAAAGGATAGAACAGAAGGATGCTTTGATTATTATTTTCCTTGCAATAGAAAACCAAAATGCAAGTTAAAACATGTTATCAATTGGTTTAGTCTTTTCATGTATTTTCACAATAAAGAGATATTTCTTAAATGAACAGAACCAGATTAAATAACTAAATTTAAATAAACCATGAATCTTTTTAACCTTGGTAAAAAAAAATTTCTATAATAGATCTTGATTACATAAAAAATGCTCAAAGAATATTATCACAATCAAATATCAGAAAAATTGAAATGATAAAATCAAACACATTTTCCAATATTTGCGGTAACAATATTTTTTTAAAACTTGAATGCCTTCAAAAAACAGGTTCTTTTAAGGTTAGAGGTGCAATTACAAAAATAAATAATATACCGTCAGATTTAAAGAAAAATGGAGTAATAGCAGCGTCAGCAGGAAATCACGCTCAAGGAGTCGCATATGCCTCTTCAATGAACCATATTCCATGTACTATTGTTATGCCACAAAATGCTTCTCCTGCAAAAATATCTGCCACCAAATCTTATGGTGCAAAAGTAATTTTACATGGAAATGATTATGATGACTCATCATCCTCTATAAAAGAAATGGCAGAAAAAGAAAATAAGACCATAATACCTGCATTTGAAGATATGGATGTTATTGCAGGGCAAGGAACAATAGGATTAGAAATTGTTGAAGATTTACAGAGTATTGACGAAATCTACATACCCATTGGCGGAGGCGGTTTAATTTCAGGTATTGCAGTAGTTTTAAAATCGCTTAAACCTAGTATAAAAATTATAGGTGTTGAATCAGCTGCTTTTCCAACTATGAAGGCATCCATCCTAGAAAATAAAATAACTAAAACTCAGACAGGTTATAGCATTGCAGATGGAATTGCTGTAAAAACTCCTGGTCAAACAACATTTGAAATAGTAAAAAAATATGTAGATGACATTGTTTTAATTGATGACCTTTCGATTGTGAAAACAATGTTTTTACTAATGGAAAGGTCGAAAATAGTAGCAGAACCTGCTGGTGCTGCATCACTTGCCTATATTTTATCTGATAAAAAAAACAATTCAAAAAATAAAAACATTGTATCTATAATTTCTGGTGGAAATGTGGATATGTACCTTTTAGGCCAAGTTGTTGCAAAAGGGTTAATGCAAACCGGACGTTTATTAAAGATTTTCATCGAACTTCCAGATAAACCAGGCGCATTAAAAAAAGTTGTGGATGAAATTACCAAAGCACATGTAAATATTGTGGAAGTAGTTCATGATAGACTAAGTTCAAATATTCCTGCCGGAACAGCTGGTGTTTATTTGAGTTTAGAGCTTGAAAATAAAGATCATTCAAATTTATTGATTGATTTTTTTAAAAAACAAAAAATTAACTTTAAAATTGTAAATTAAAAAGTTTTAAAACAAAGGTATTATCATGAGGCAAAACAATATTCTCTAAATCCTGCTCTGTCGGCTGTTATTCCACCAATACTTACAAGAATAAATTCATTTTCGCCATTTAAAAATGACTCACTAAATTTTTTAGAATTATTATGTAATTTTTCATAATCCTCAATTGATATTTTCGTTCTCTGTCCTATTTCTTTATCTAAATCCATTTTATTGGCTATTTCTTTACATTGTTCTTGAAATATGCCAGAAAATACCATAGCACTACAACCACTACCATATGATCCAAATCCAACTCTTTTATTGTAGAGATCTATTCCTTTATTATTTTCAAATTCGACTAAACTTCTAAATCCCATATACATAGAAGCAGTGTATAGATTTCCAATCAAAGCAGAGGCTTCCAATGATGATGACATTTTTTTATCAAAAACTTCTCGGTAATATCCAGTTTTCATAAATTCCTTTCTAAATTTCTCATCTGCTCTCATAAATTCAGTATCAGCAATCAATGATTCAATAGTTCCTCTTGGATCTTTGGGTATAGGTTCATTTAGTTTTATTTGATCAATAATATTTTTCCATCTGGGTAAATGTCTCCACTCATGCCTTAATAAATAGGCTAATGCTTTTTCGCCCATCTTTCTATATGGTAAATGTACATTTATGTAATCAATGTGGTCGGTAATAGATTCATCTTCTCTGAGCTTTATAAAACCTAATTTAGTTGCCTTGTCTTTATACGCTTCAAGTGCCTTTCTAACCTGAATCAGATAAAGCAAATTTGAATAAATTCCATTTACAAGGGGTGTTACTTTTCCAAATGGCCTATAAAAATCATATTCATTTTTTATTATTGTTGATGTAACTTTCTCATCAAATGCCATTAACCTGGGGTTATCTTTTATGAGTAAAGCAACAGCACCAGCTCCTTGAGTGTATTCGCCAGCAGAACCAATATCATACTTAGCAATATCGCTTACAATAACTATTGCAGCCTGTTCATTATTTTCCCTTGCTCTAATCCAATTTGCATTATCATATATAGCATATGATCCACTAACACATGCAAATTTGCATTCAATACCTCCAGCATGCTCTAATGTATTCTCGCCATAAACTTGCTCTAGCATCCCTATTACAAATGAATTCATAGCTTTAGATTCGTCTAAAGAAGACTCTGTTGCTACATAAATTCTACCTATATCTTGTGGTTTTAAATCGTTTTTTTTCATTAATCTCAAGCATGCATTTGCAGCCATACATGCAGGGTCTTGATTAGCATCTGCCAAGGCCATCTTTTTAATTCCAATACCATATTCTAATTTTTGAGGATCAATTCCTCTTGCTTTAGCAAAGTCTTTGTAATCGATATAAAGTTTCGGAATATAAATTGCCATGTCATCTATACCTACAGGCACAATTATGAATTGTAAATAAATATGCTTATAAATCTATTTATAATTGATTATTTAATTTAAAAATTAAAATTAATGTAAATGAAAATGAAATTCTAAATTAAACAATCTTTATTATAATTCGATAAAATATATACAAATTGATTGATTTGTTTTTAAAAATAGTGATAGCAACCAAAGTATCTGCTTTTATTTTGCTTAGACATTAAAATATAAAAAAATAAGAATTGTCAATAGATTCTGTATTAATTGTTAATATTTATAAAAAACAAATCCCTTGTTTTATTAATATAGTAGTTATAAGGTAACTACAATAATAATAGAATTTTATAAAATTTAGAATTAATTAACAATATTGTTTTATTATTTTATAGTTATTATCTCTTTCTGCGGGGATATATTTCATTGATTTAATTGAATTGATTATGTTAGAAGATAACAGCTCCGTAGATCTTGCTCCAGTAGCACTAACAACTTCTTCTCCAATTAACGTCCCTCCAAAATCATCTGAGCCATGAAATATAGCTAATTGTGCCATTCCTATGCCATTTGTAAGCCATGAAGATTGTAGATGGTCAATCAAACCATTAAAGATTATTCTAGATACAGAGATCATCTTTAATAGTTCTAATCCACCAAGAGGAAAATTAATCAATCCTTTTTCTTGCATTTCTGTTTTATTTGGTTCAAAGCTCCATGGTATGAAAGCCATAAAACCATTGGTTTTTCTCTGTAAATTCAATATCTTTAATAAATGACGTGCTCGTTGTTCAATAGTTTCAACCGTTCCATACATCATAGTTGCCGAAGATTTAATATCTAGTCTATGAGCTTCTTCCATTATCTTTAGCCATGTATCGCTTGAAATTTTTAACGGACTTATGACCTTTTTTACCTCATCATCTAAAATCTCAGCACCTGCTCCAGGAAGTGTGGCTAACCCTGCCTCCTTTAATCTTTGAAGAACTTCAAAAGAACTTGAGCGATTAACTCTTGAAATCATATCTATCTCTGATGCCGATAAGCCATGAATAGCAACGTCAGGGCACTTTTGTTTTATTGATTTGAATATATCTTCAAAATATTCTATATTTAATTTTGGATTGTGGCCTCCCTGAAATAATACTTGTTTTATATTAAAGTTTAATTTTGCAAAAATTATTCGATTTAATATTTCGTCTTTTGATACTGTATATGATTCTTCATGATTTGGAGGTCTATAAAAAGCACAAAATTTACAGTATGTAATACAAACGTTAGTATAATTAAGTATCAAGTTATTTATAAAGGTAACAGTTTTACCAAATAATTGTTCTCTTAGATAATTACTCACCAATCCAAGATGCTGTATGTCTTTGGTTTCCAATAGGGTTACAATTTCATTGATCTCAACATTACCTTTGTTAATTATATTATTTATTATATTATAAATATCAGAATTTTTTAATGTGGATTCAAAAGCATGTGTATTAAACAAGTAATAAATTATTTAATCGTTGCTTCAATTTAATCTTTAAGCTAAAAGCACTTATATTTTAAAAAATAGTATTATATTTATTGTCCAATACGATTATCAAACCTACCCCTTCACTTGAAAAAATTCTTTCAGGAGAAGAATTAAATTTTAACGATGGGTTGAAATTAATGAATGATGAAAACCTTTTTTTACTAGGTGCAGCTGCAGACAAATTAAGAAAAGAATTAATTGGAGATAATATTAGCTTTGTATCCTCTTATTATTTGAACTATTCAAATATTTGTGTGGCTAGTTGTCAACTATGTGCATTTTACAGAAAAGAAAATGATAATGATGCCTATACTTTAACAGCAGAGCAGATAGTTAAAAGAGTTGAAATTGCAGTTGATAATATGGGTGCCACGGAACTTCATATTGTCGGTGGTTTTAATGCAAAGCTTGGACTTGAGTATTATGAAAATATGTTCAAACTAATAAAATCCCGATATCCAAAAATTATAATCAAAGCACTAACTCCTGCAGAAATTTTCTTTATTTCAAAACTAACAAGAAATTCAATAAAAGAAGTTCTTCAAAGATTAAAGGAGGCAGGGTTAGATGCACTTCCAGGTGGAGGAGCCGAAATTTTTAACAAACAAACACGTGATAAAATAGTTATTGGAAAATGTTCAGGAGATGAGTGGTTAGATACTGCTTATCAAGCTCACAAATTTGGTTTGAAAGGCAATTGTACAATGTTATTTGGACATATTGAAAAACCTGAAGACATTGTAGATCATATAATAAAATTAAGAGAATTAAATAAAAAAACAAATGGGTTTACCACCTTTATTCCTTTAAAATTCAGTTTAGAAAATACTCAACTTGAAAAACAACATACATTGATTTCAGAGAGCCCTTCAACATATGACTTGAGAATAATTGCTTTATCTAGACTATTATTTTACAACTCTTTGAAAAATATATCCGTTTATTGGGTAGCTTTGGGAAAAAAATTAGCTCAAATTGCCCTATGTTATGGAGGAAATGATCTTGTAGGAACCGCTTTTTCAGAAGAAATATTTAAAGCAGCGGGAAAATCTAATCAAACATCTGTTCAAGAATTAAAGTTTCTAATTAAGGAAATAGGTAGAAGGCCAGTACAGCGAGATACATTTTTTAATATTATTGGATAGCATATATACTTTTAACCCCGTATATGAAATTAAATAATAATATAAGTATATTATAAATAAATTATATATCTTTGCTTTGTTGCATGATTCTTAAGAATCTATAATTCCATAACATATTTGTCTAAATAGATATCATCTTATTGTTCAGTGATGCTTTTAACATCATTTCTTCTGTATCATATTCTTTAACCTAAC
>Ga0157374_10002459_pt1 | contig 15637 bp, 17 predicted proteins | sample M25metaG_FD_115308 | JGI IMG/M metagenome (GOLD analysis project Ga0157374, IMG submission 115308) | Miscanthus rhizosphere microbial communities from Kellogg Biological Station, Michigan, USA - M2-5 metaG | ecosystem: Host-associated > Plants > Roots > Rhizosphere > Soil | place: USA: Michigan...
AAAGTGCGGATAAGGGTGAGACGGCCTACCGGAACCATCATGGCTCCGCCGCAGCCTTGCAACAGGCGAAAGGCGACAAGCAGGTGAATGTTGGTGGAAACGCCACACAGCAGTGAGCCGAACGTGAAGAGGCCGATCGCGGAGGCGAAAACGCGGCGGGTGCCGAAGCGATCGGCCATCCAACCGCTGATGGGAATGAAAATAGCGAGGCTTAAGGTATAGCTGGCGAGCACGGCTTTCATGCTGAGCGGGTCGACATGCAGCGCTTCGGAGACGGCGGGGACGGCGGTGTTCAGAATGGTAGTGTCGAGTGACTCCATGAAGAACGCAATGGCGACGAGCCAGGGCAGCAGCCGCTTGCCGGAAGCAGATGGGGCGGAGGCGGACGATGGAGTGGCAAGGCTCATGAGGCGGTAAAAATGGCTTCGATAGCAATGCTAGCCTGAAGGGCACAAACTATGGCAGGAAGCAGCGATTCGCAATCCCCGGTTCCCGCAGGATTCCGTTCCGGGATTATCACGGCGATTACGGTAATACTTGGCTTCTCGTTTCTATTTTTGCGTTCCTGGGCATTTGAATTGCCGGGGGAATGGACGGTATCGTCGGCCGTTGCCGCGGTGTTGCTGTTGTTGGCAATTGTGTTGGAGTTGACAGCGTTATGGCGAGCGCTGCAACTGAAAGATGAGCAGGCGAGTGAGTATCAATTGACCTTGCGCTGGTTTTTGGCTTCCATTGTAGTGCTGCTAGTCAGCGTGGTGGTGGCTGCCTTATCGTATTCCGCGCAGCCGCACCTTACGTCAGCGCTGTAGAACAACCGCCATGAGTGAAGCGTCGTCCTGGAAGTCGCCTTTGCAGAAGGCGGTGACCTCTTCCAGAATTTTGATGCGGATGGCGTGAACGCCTTCGGGTAGCGCGCCCAGAGCCGCGGCGACCACGCGGTTCTGTCCAAACTCGTCGTCACAGGAATCGGCGGCTTCGGTGACGCCGTCGGTGGTGAGGATGAGGCAATCGCCGGGGCGCAGCGAGACGGCACGGTCGTAATATTCGGCGTGGGGGAATAAGCCGAGCACGGTGCCGCCGTCGGTGAGCTTCTCGGAGGCGCCGTCGCGGAGCAGCAAAGGCGGCAGATGGCCGGCATTTTCATAGCGCAGCGTCATCTGCTCACAATCGATTACGCCATAGAAGAAGGTGACGAATTTTCCGGAGGGCGCGGTGGCGCACAGCGTTTCATTGAGCTTCGCGCAAAGGGCGGCGGGCCCGGACGTCTCAGCTACAAAGGCACGGAAGGCGGCTTGAAGATTAGCCATGAGCATGGCGGCTCCGATTCCTTTGCCGGCCACGTCGGCGAGACAGACGCCGATTTTCGGCGGAGAAAAAGCGATCACATCGAAGTAGTCGCCGCTAACGACTTGCGCAGGCTGCCAGGCGCAGGAGATTTGCACGCCGGGAATTTGCGGGATGGTTTTGGGCAGCAGATTGGCTTGTATTTCAAAGGCGGCTTGCAACTGCGCCTCCTGGTCCTGCACTCGCTTCAAGCCTTTAAAGACTTCCTTTCGCAGTTGTTCCTTCTCGGCTTCGAGACGGCTGCGGGTAGATTGGACGGCGTAGGTTCCGATGCCGGTGAGAAATGCGATCAGGGTGGCGAAAGCGACGTTGGAGATAAACCAGTGACCGGCATCCTGACCTACAGGCGGATACAGCCAATACAGAATGAGCGCGGCGGCCAAGCTGCCAAAACCGCCGATGGGAAGCAGCAAGGCAAGATAGACAATCCAATTGCGCGGAAACGGCTGGTCAAACAAAGGACCGGCAAGAACCAATCCGAAAACAGTAATGTTTCCGGTGACGAATACGAATACCAGAACGCGGGCAATGTCCGGATCCCCGCGGAGCAGCCAGAGGATCAGCGAGACGGCGACCGCTACGCCGGCGAGGACGATCTGGAACCAGCGCCCGCTGATTCCGAGCGTCGATCGAAGCGACACGGAAGCAACGTTAGGCGACTACGTAGGGTTTGCGGTAGTCGCGAGTGAGCAGTTTGTCGGCCTCGTGATCGTTGGCGAATTTCGGTCCGGGCGTGAGCGTGAGCTTGCGGCCGACGCGATAGCTGATGTTGCCGAGATGGCAGAGAGCAGCGCTCAGGTACGCATTGGCGATCTCATCGTGCAGCTCTTTGTAATTGCGCGAGTGGACTGCGGATAAAAAGTTCTGCATGTGAAGAGCGGTCGGGTCGTTTCCAGGACCGTGCTCGGGGCGTTCGTCGGCCACCAATTCGTTGCTCTCGCCTTTGAATGCCTGGAAGCCCTGATCGCTCATGGCGGCCCAGCCCTCGCTTCCGTAGAACAGATTACCGACCATAACATTCAAAGGCTCGCCTTTGCTGGGAACGGTTTTAATCGGGGAAGCACCGGAAGGCGCAGCGGCTCCTTCCGCGGGCGCTCTGCCGGAACGCTTGACAGGAAAGCCTTCGGAGCCGGTCAGCAGACCGCGCACTTCGAAAACGAGCTCTTTCGGTCCGTAAGAATAACTGGCAAGCAGCGTGTTAGGCGTTTCCTGATCGTCGGTGTAGGCGTATTTACCGCCTTGCGCGAATGCGGTTTGCGGCATTTGCGGATCGCCCAAACCCCAGCGGGCGACGCCCATTTCATGCACGCCCTGGTTGCCGATATCACCGTTGCCGGTGTCCCAGAACCAGTGCCAGTTGTATTTGAAGCGCAATTCATTGAAGGGCCGCATAGGTGCGGGGCCGCGGAACAAATCCCAGTTCACGCCGGGAGGAACGGGGCTGTCCTCTTTGTGACCGATGGAGGCACGACGCTTGAAGCACAGGCCCTTGGAGAGATAAACGTTGCCGATGAGACCGCCGTTAATGGCTTCCATGGCGCGAATCTTGAACGGCATGCTGCGATGCTGCGAGCCGATCTGCAACATGCGTTTGGTTTGGCGGGCCACCTCGATCATTTTCTGGCCCTCGTAGATGTTGTAGCAGGCGGGTTTCTCGCCGTAGACGTCCTTCCCTGCCCGCATGGCCCAGATGGCGGCGAGCGCATGCCAGTGGTTGGGCGTGGCGATGGAGACGGCTTGCACCTCCTGGTCGGCAAAGGCCTGACGCATGTCTTCGAACTCTTTGGCTTTCTCGCCAGTGTTCTTGAGGAGAGTGGCCTGAGCGCGTTCGCGAGCGGCCTGGTTGATATCGCACAGCCCGACAACGCGGGCTTCCGGCAGGCGCGAATAAATTTTCAAGTGCGCCGAACCGCGACCGCCGAGACCCACGATGGCGACGTTCACGCGATCGTTAGCGCCCCAGACGCGCGAAGCGGCGGCGGCTGTTGCCGCTCCCAAGAAAAAACGTCGGGACGTGCGATCTGTCATCATTTGCTCATATCCTCCACCGGGGTTGATTGTATCAATCACCGGGCAGCCTGCAAGGGATTGCTTCGAGCTGGCTGGTGATCGCTGACCTGCTATTTCGCACGTTATGATGAAAACTCGCGAGCAACATTCGGCCGGTCGCTTTCGGATCACGCTGATCCTGTCGCGCGGCTTTTCATGCAGAAGAATCAATCGGTCTATCTCGATATCGCTGAATCCATTCGGAATGACATTGAGAAACGGCGGCTGGGAGCGCACGCGCGCCTGCCATCGGAGCCGGAGCTTGTCCGGAGGTTCGGAGCAGCCCGCGCTACGGTGCGGCGCGCTCTGGCGAAGCTTCAGAACGACGGGCTGATTTACTCGCGACGGGCGGTAGGGAGTTTTGTCGCGGAGCCTCGAATTGATCAGGATCTCGATCAGCTCTTCAGTTTCACCGAGTTCATGGTGTATCACGGGATCAAACCTGCTTCCAAAGTAATTACGGCGGAAGCGCAACGCATCGATTCTCCGGATTCGCCGCTGCTCCGTTCTCTAGCGCTGCGCCCGCGAGCAAAGGTGTGGCACGTGCGGCGATTGCGGCTAGGAGGCAAGCAACCGCTGGTGATTGCGAATACCTGGTTACCAGCGGCGCGTTTCCCTGGCTTTCTGGCGCAGGACCTGGAGCGGCGGTCCATTTACGACATCATGAATGACGCCGGGTGCAAGCCGACGGACGCGATCCAAACGATGGAGGCAATCACGCTGGCACCGCAAGAGGCGAAATTGCTCGATGTTGCGCCGGGCTCTTCCGCTTTCCTGATCCGCCGGGTAGCGTACTCGCAAGGTATTCCGGTCGAATATGCAGTCGATTACTATCGAGGCGATCGCACAAAGTTCCGCGTTCGCTTAGGTGTGCTCGAGCGTTCGCATCAGGACTGATTCAGCGGACGGCGAAACGAATTGGTAATCAAAAAAGCCTTGACACGAATTCGCAGCGGAGGAATACTTGTCTAGACAAGGCACGCTTGGGCAAGGGGAGTCCATGAAGACTGTTTTTTCAATAAATTCCGGCGCGCTCCGATGGTTTGCGCTTTTTGGATTATGCGGCGCGGGAGCAATCGTTTACGCGCAATTCGATACGGCGACCGTATTAGGGACGGTACATGACAGCAGCGGTTCGGTGGTTCCTGGCGTGGCCATTACTCTGCGGAATAACAATACCGGCATCACTTCCGCGACGCAAACGGATGATAAGGGCGACTATCAGTTCCTGACGGTTAAGCCGGGATCCTACCAGGTTTCGGCCGCCCACACGGGCTTTTCTACAGCGACAGCAGAAAACTTTACCGTCACAGTGAACGCGCGGCAAAGGGTAGATCTTGCTCTTCAGGTGGGAAGCGTGAGCAGCCAAATAGTAGTGAACGCCGGCGTGCAGCTGCTCGAAACGGATTCCAGCGAGAAAGGACAAGTCATTGAGCACCAGGAAATAGAGAATCTGCCGTTGAACGGCCGTTCTTACGCGAACTTGACGCTGCTGGTGCCGGGTGTAGCGGAATCCACGCAGAACGGCATCGGAACCACGGGCCGGGAGGGCGCTTTCAACGTCAATGGACTGCGGAATACCGCAAACAACTTCCAGCTCGATGGAGTCGATAACAATGCATATGGCACGAGCAACCAGGGATTCTCGAGCCAGGTGGTGCAGCCTTCGCCGGACGCCATTGCCGAATTCAAAGTACAAACGAATACATACAGCGCGGAGTACGGGCGCAGCGGCGGCGCCGTCATCAACGCGTCTTATCGCAGCGGGACCAACGAATTTCACGGATCGCTATGGGAGTTTAACCGGAATACCGTGCTGAATGCGGTGGGATTTTTTCAACCGACCGGCGGCGTCAAGCCCCAGCTCAATCGTAATCAGTTTGGATTCACTTTCGGAGGGCCGATTAAGAGAGATCGGACCTTTTTCTTCATGGATTACGAGGGCTTTCGACAGATCCAAAAGACCGTTACGTTCGCCACCATTCCGACGCTGGAGCAGAGAGAAGGAATCTTGAGCGTGCCGGTAGTCGATCCGCTCACCGGAAGAAGCTACGCGGCCGGGCAACGGATTCCCGTGACATCCTTCGCTCAAAAGGTGCTCAACGATCTACCCGCGCCGAATGTGCCAGGAGCCACTTCGAACAACTATCAAAAGACCGTCCCGAATCGCGCCTATTACGATAAATTCAATCTCCGTGTCGATCATAAGATCAACGACAGCCTAAGCATTTTCGCGCGCGCGGGACAGCAGAAAAACAATGCCTATGAAGCGCCCGCGATTGACGGGCCTTCCGGAGGAAATTCCAACGGCCAGATCAACGTGATTTCTCAGCAGCTTGTAACGGGCGCCACGTATTTGCTCCATGGTTCGTCGGTATTGGAGTTCCGGTTAGGAATTTCACGAACCAAAGCCGGCAAGAAACCGGTGGGACTGGGGGGCGCGAACATGTTGGATTATTACGGCATCACGGGTTTGCCGACCGATCCCGAAATCGGCGGCGGGCTGACGCCTCAGGCGATTACAGGATATACGCAGCTTGGGAGGCAGTCTACATCTCCGCAATTTCAAAATCCGACCAATATCGACCCGCGGGTAAGCTACGCCTGGAATGTAGGGCGACATAGCCTCAAGTTCGGCGCTGAATATATGGCAGTGAATACGGATGTCGAAGACACGAATCCGTTGATTGGCCTTGACAGTTACAGCAGCCAGTTCAGCCGCCCGGCCGGACGGGGCGCCAGCAACTTATATAACCTGGCTGATTTCTATTTCGGCGCGCGGACACAATATGCACTTGCCGATGCGATTACCGTGCCGATGCGGCAGCGATTCTACTTCGGTTACGTGCAAGACGATTTCAAATTCAGTCCGAAATTGACACTGAACATCGGTATTCGCTACGAGTTTGCGACGCCATACTACGAAGCGCAGAACAGAATGTCGAACTTCGATCCGGCGAACTCATTCGTTGATCCAGGCTAAGAGCGGCTCGCTTTACGATCGCGCGCTGGTGGACCCCGATACAAACGATTTTGCGCCGCGCTTCGGATTTGCTTATAACGTCAACGGAAAGACGGTAATTCGAGGAGGCTACGGGATTGGGTTCATTCATTTCAATCGACTGGCAAGCGCGGGCCTGCTGGCCACAAATTATCCGGAAGTGACGCGGTCGACAATTACGCAAAGTACGACGGCAACCGTCAATGGAAGAACCGCGAATCTTCCGCTCTGCACAGGGAATGAGTTCCAGGGCTGTTTTCGGACGACGCAAGCCGGGTATCCCACCGGTCTTCCGAACGACGTAACGCTCTACATTCCTCGAAACACGCCGGACGGCTATATACAGAACTGGCAATTTTCGATTCAGCAGCAGCTCACGGCCAAGACGCTGATAGAACTCAGCTACGTTGGAAATCATGCGGTCAAACTGGCCATGCTGGCCGACTACAATCAAGCACGACTCTCGCTGCCCGGCGAAAATGTGAACGCGACGCTCAATGAGCGGCGTCCTATTGCGGGATTCGGCACGATCTCCGTTGTGCTTCCCGATACATTCTCCAATTACCATTCCTTGCAGGCCAAACTGGAGCACCGCTTTGCCAGAGGCTTTTATCTTTTGAATTCGTTCACCTGGTCGAAAGCGATCGATAACGCTACACAGGTGCTGGAAGATTCAAACGGCAGCACGGGCACGCCGCAGAACATTTACAATCTCGCGGCAGACCGCGGGCTTTCTTCCTATGACGAGCCATTCATCAACGTCACGAGCGGAATTTGGCAGCTTCCGATCGGCAAAGATCGCGCGTTCGGCCAGAATATGCCGGGAGCATTAGATGCTCTGGTTGGGGGCTGGCAGATCAATGCGATTAACACTATGCATAGCGGCCGGCCGATCAACTTGCGCTATGCTACATCGGGTCCGACGCCTGTTACGGCCGGTCTGGCAACGTTCCTTGGCGGAGTTGCGCTGCGGCCCAACGTGCTTGGCAATCCCAACCCGGCGGCCGGTGAGCGCACGATCGATAACTACTTCAACAGGGATAATGTAGTTTTGCCGCCCGCAAGGCAGCCTTTTGGGAATGCGGGACGCAACATCGCTCGAAGCTACCCGTTTTATCAACTCGATTTGGGATTGCAAAAGAACTTTGCGATTCCGTTTCGAGAGCGGATGACCCTACAGTTTCGAGCGGAAGCTTTCAATCTGCTGAACAAAACCAACTTTGGCGCGGCAAATGGAGATCGCTCGAGCGGGGCTTTCGGCACGGTTCGTTCTACTTACGCGGCGCGGCAGATGCAATTGGCGCTAAAACTGGTATTCTGATGCTGTTTTAACGGCGTGCAACAACTTAACCGGCGCGAGATGCTTGGGGCATTGGGAACGGCCGCTCTAAGCAGCGCTCTTCAAGCCGCGCCAGCGCAAACCCCCAACGTAGTTCTTATATTCTGCGACGATCTCGGCTATGGAGATTTGGCGCCGTATGGCTCAAAAATCCCCACGCCGAACATCGACCGGCTGGCGCAGGACGGAATCCGATTTACGAATATGTGTTCAGCGGACCCAGTATGTTCGCCTTCGCGCGCGGCGCTGCTGACCGGGCGTTATCCAACGCGAGTCGGCGTGCCGCGTGTTTTGTTTCCGCAGGACAAAGATGGCCTGGACCTAAATGAAGTGACGCTGGCTAATGTTCTCAAGGAGCGAGGCTATCGTACGGCGTGCGTTGGCAAATGGCATTTGGGACGGCCGGTCGAGTATTTGCCGACGAGCCGCGGCTTCGACCAATACTTCGGAATTCCTTACAGCAACGATATGACGCCGCGCGTGCTGATGAAGGACACGCAGGTGATCGAGAATCCGGCCAAGCTCGATAGCTTGACGGCACGCTACACGGAGGTGGCGACGGAGTTCATACGGGCGTCAAAAGGCGCGCCGTTTTTTCTGTATATGCCGCACACGTTCCCACACATACCGTTGGCAGTTTCTGCGCGCTTTCGCGGGAAATCGCCGCAAGGGCTGTATGGGGACGTGATCGAGGAAATCGATTGGAGCGTGGGGGAAGTGCTCAAGACGCTTCAGGAAGAAGGTGTCGAACGAGAGACGCTGGTGATGCTTTCGAGCGACAACGGGCCTTGGTATCAAGGCAGCCCTGGGAGACTGCGCGGACGTAAGGGTTCGACCTACGAAGGAGGCGTGCGGGAGCCGTTTGTGGCGCGCTGGCCGGGCAGAATTCCGCGCGGGAAGACGACGCGGGCGCTGGCATCGCTGATGGATGTGTTTCCCACCGTAACGAAGCTCGCAGGCGGTAAGCTGCAGACGGCTCCCCTGGATGGCGTGGATATGTGGCCGCTGCTTGCCGGCAGCGAGACGCCGATCCAGCGGCCGCCGCTGCTCTATTTCAATGCCTGGGACCTGCAGTGCGCGCGCTGGGAGAATTGGAAGCTGCATCTGGCGCGGCATAATGCGGCGGCGTATTCGCCGGGGCCGCCGGGCGGGATACACAACTTTCATTTAATGCGGCCGGAGCTATACGATCTCAATAACGATCCCGATGAGAGCTACGACGTGGCGGCGGAGCGGCCAGAGATCGTAGCGCAGATCCAGGAGCAGATTGCGAAAATGATGCCCTCGTTTCCGGAGCCGGTTCAGAAGGCGTATACGGATTCGAAGGCGCGGTCGAGCAGCGAGACGATGCCAGCCGGGGCTTGGCCGCGTTAACTTTAGCGGTCCTCGTGAAGTACCGTTCTAAGAAAGTGCAAACGCCCGAAACGTATGTCTCGGGTCACAAGATCGCTATCAAGACATGCTTGCAGCAAATCGGAACTTTGCATGAGATAAGAAAGAACGTGAGTGTTCCAAGCCTTGTCCAACGATTTTACGATCAGATCTGGAATGCCGGGAATCTTGCCGCGGTATCCGACCTGCTCAGTGATGATTTCTCGTTTCGTGGATCTCTTGGCAGCGAGTTGCGGGGCCGGGAAGCTTTCGAAGCTTACGTCCATTCTGTACGGAATGCACTTGCAGATTATCGATGCGAAATTCTTGAGTGTGTTACGGAGGGCAGCCAGGCATTTGCAAAAATGCGTTTTTCTGGAACACATGTTTCCGCCTTTCGAGGCTACCCACCAACCGGTAAGCCGGTGTACTGGTTAGGAGCAGCTTTATTCCGCCTCGATGACCACGCGATCGCGGAATTGTGGGTATTGGGGGATCTAGCGGGACTTGAGGAAACCTTGGCTGCCAATCAACAGCATCAGCCTTTGTGAGGACCCGTTTTGCGCTTGTTTCCGGTAATTTTTCATTCCATGAGATTGGTCTCAGAAATGCTTCGGCCGGTTCTCAATCGACCGAGGTTGTGTGCGCTCTGGCGATTCCGTCCGCCATAGGCTCTGGAAAAGCGAGGCTAGTCCGCCAGCTTTTGACCGAGTCCCTGGCGAGTCGTTGTGCTGCTGGGCTGCGTGGCTGCGGGTGCAATCATGCTGCCGGCTCATCGCGCCGCGCAGGTGGATCCGGCCGTGGCGCTAAGCAATAAATAGAGACTGTTGATCCGCTTCGTTAAAGCCGCGCCGGGACGATCTGGATTTCGGGGATGGCAGCGCGGGCCGAAAGTTTGGCGACGGCGAGAATCGCCTCGGCAATGTCCTCCGGCTGAAGAGCATGCTTCAGCATTTCCGGCGTGGGCTTTACAGGGCGTTTTTCTATCAATGCAGTATCGGTGAAGCCGGGGCAGATGACGCAGGTGCGGATGCCGTTTTCTTTTTCCTCGATTCGGGTGGCGTGGGCGAGGGCGAGCAGGCCACGCTTGGAGGCTTGATAGGCGGCACCGGAGGCGTCCGGATAAATTCCACCGATCGACGAGACGTAAATGAGATGTCCGGAGCCGCGGGCGCGCATTCCGGGCAAAACGGCGCGAGTGATGTAGTAGGCACCGTTTAGATTGACATCGAGCGTGGTTTGCCAATTTTCGATGGAGAGATGCTTCATGGCACGATCGGTGGTGTTCGTGCCGGCGGCGTAGACCATGACATCGATAGGGCCGGCGGCCTGGGCCAGACGTTCCATTTGATGGGGATCGGAAACGTCGGCGACAGCGATTGCAATGCTGTGGTCGGCTCCTTCTTCGCGGAGCTGGACGAGCAGCTCTTTGCGGCGCGCAGCGGCCATTACCTGCCATCCTTCGCGCGCGAAGAGTAAGGCGGTGGCGCGGCCTATACCACTTGAAGCGCCCACGACGAGGACGTTCATTTCCTCTTTAACTTTACGGCTTCCGCGCCGTCGACAGATCCGGGTTCTGGCAAACGCTTCCGATTATGCCAGATCGGGCTTGCTCAGGTTGCCTTGAGCGCGCCGTCTGCCGGTGATCGTCCCGGCCACACATAGGAAGGCCATCAGGACGAAAAAGCCGTAGAGGAGTTTCAGAAACTCGGTGGGGGCTCCGGCGGCGAAAGCGGCCCGGCCGGCGACGATGGCGAACAACAAAAAGAGAACGGCGAAATACGGCATCTTACAGTGACCCTGTGAATCTGGTATCGGCAAAAAACCGCACGGGCTACAGTAGAGGCAATGACAAAAAGTCAATTTGTGGATGCATTGGCCCAAACCACGGGTCAAACCAAACAGGAGAGTGAGCGGGCGCTCGAGGCCGTTCTCGAAACGTTGACCGGAGCGCTGAAGCGCGGGGAAAAGATCGACTGGCGCGGATTTGGTATTTTCAAGGTCCGGGAGGCCAAAGCGCGGCAAGCGCGCAATCCGCGCACAGGGGAGATGGTAGAAGTACCAGCGAAAAAAGTGGCTACGTTCAAGCCGGGCAAGGAGTTTGCGGCGTTATTGAATCAACAGAATAACAGCGGGGCCTGAGGACGTGTTATTCTTTTAATGTCTTTGCCCGCATCCGTATTCATGTTCGAGTGCCTTCCGGCCCGCTATTCCCTCCTTATTCAAGTTGGTTCAAGAGCGCAGTCTGACAAAGATAATTTGTATCCCAAGGAAAAATTGTATTGTGACTAACATTTTTGTCGGTAATCTGAGCTATCAGACTAGCCAAGAAGATTTGCACGCCGCATTTGCCGCTTATGGCGGAGTGGAGCGCGTGAGTATTGTGACGGATCGAGACACGGGCCAGCCGCGGGGTTTTGCTTTCGTCGAAATGACGGAGGACAAAGACGCTCAGGCAGCGATTGCCCAGTTGAACGGGACGGAGCTTCACGGGCGCGTGCTGAACGTAAACGAAGCCCGACCCAGGCCGGCAGGCGGCGGCGGTGGTGGTTTTGGAGGACGGCGACACGATTCCGGCGGCGGCGGCAGGCGCGGCGCGCGTTGGTAGGCTAACTTATTATCGATTCAACACATTAGGACGATAGATGGCCGCCAGCCTGGCTCCGCGCAGCCAGGTCCTTAGGCGGCCTTACGTTTTTGAGGGGGACTCACTATGCCAGGTCGTGGACCACAGACTTTTAAAAAACGTCAAAAAGAGCAGCAGCGCAAAGAACGGCAGCAGGAAAAAATGGAAAAGCGGCTGCGGCGAAAAGCGGAGGCTGCCGCAAATGCCGCAAACCCTAATAGTGGCGATACGGATTCAGACGCCACAGCCCTTGGGCCATTCGAAGCGGAATCGGACGAGGACACTTTACCTTCGGGTGAAGCTCGCCAGGCGGGGCACGGAGCTTAAAAGCCCAGGAGTCAGGAGTCAGGAGTCAGGAGTCAGGAGACAGTAGTCAGAAGACGGAAGTCGGAAGATGAATCTCACTGTTCTGCGAGGCGGTTGGATTGTTGATGGCTCGGGCGCCGCTGGTTATCCGGGCGATGTGTTGATCGAGGACGGACGCATTGCAGCAGTCGGCGCAGTTAAAGCGCCGGTGGAGTGCGCCCCCGTTGATTGTGCCGGTTGCGTGATTGCTCCGGGATTTGTAGATCTTCACAGCCACTCCGATTTGCAGGTTCTCGAAAATCGCGTCGAGAAAACTAACCAAGGCGTGACCACCGAAGTGGTCGGAAACTGCGGATTCTCTCCTTATCCGGGGCGTGAGCATGCGCAGGCGCTGCGGGATTTTGCGAACGGTATTTTCTGCGGACATTCGGCGTGGGAATTCCAGAGCGCCAAGGATTATTTCGCGCAAGTAGAAAAATCCTCAACGGTGGTCGAGGTGCAGTCCTTAGCCGGGCATGGCAGCCTGCGAGTAGGGCTGTTCGGCAATCGCCAGGATGCGCTCACGAGCGCGGAACTCGAGCGCATGACGAGCACGCTTGATGAGATTTTAGCGGCGGGAAGCTGCGGATTTTCGACCGGGCTCATGTACGCGCCAGGTTCGGGCGCACCTTTTGAAGAGCTGGAGGCGCTATGCCACGTAGTCGCCAAGCGAGACAAGCTGTATGCGACGCACATACGTAGCTATTCATTCGGGCTGATTGAGGCGATAGACGAGCAGCTCGAGCTGGCGCGGCGGACCGGTTGCCGTCTGCAGATTTCGCACTTGCAGACCGTGGGACGCGCCAATTGGGACAAGCAGTGTACAGCGCTCGACCGGCTCGAGAAAGCGCGGCGGGAAGGGATCGACGGCGAATTCGATATGTACCCGTACCAGGCAGGCAGCTCGGTTTTAACGCAGTTGTTGCCGCAATGGGCGCTCGATGGCGGAATAGCGGCGATGCTGGCGCGACTGGCCGATGCAGGCGAGCGCAGCCGCATGGCCGAGCACATGCGAAGCAATGTCGCGCAGAGTTGGTCCGACATCCTGATTACATCGGCAAAGAGCGGGCGTAACCGGCACGTGGTCGGAAAACGGATGGCCGCAATCGCCGAAGAGCGTAGCTGCGATCCCATCGCTGCGACCATGGACCTAATCGCGGAAGAGAGCGGCGCGGTGAACATGATTTCGTTCAACCAGAGTGAACCGAATCTGCGCGAGTTGCTCACGCACGAGATGTGCAGCGTGATCAGCGATGGATTTTACGTGGACGGGAAGCCGCATCCGCGGCTGTATGGGACCTTCCCTACCCTGATGGGTGAAGTGGTGCGCGATCGCAAGTGGATGACCCTCGAACAGGCGGTGCGAAAGGTGACCTCGAAACCATTGGCGCGGCTGCGGATTGGCGATCGTGGACTGTTGCAGCCGGGCTTTGCGGCCAACGTGACGGTGTTCGATCCCCAGACAATTTCGGGACCGGCGGATTACGACGTGCCCGAGCGGGCGCCGATTGGCATCCGGCATGTCTTTCTGCACGGGCGCGCGGTTGTTTAGTTTTTCGTTTCCGCCGTACACAGGCTACACGGGATTTGCAGGCGAGCTATTTTGATTTGAGAGCACGTCGGCCGTGAATCCGAGAATCAATGTTCGCAACTTACCCAGCCCGCAGCGGTGGGGAAGCGCTCAGGCTGGTATGTCCTGGCATCATATTATTCCATTTTCGTTATTGCGAGAAGTTTGGAATCGGCTGGTTGACGCCCACATCGCAACACAACTTTCCGAAGCGCGCGTGGCCATACGTCAATACCTTCTACTTTCAGGCGCTACGCTGCTCAAGCTGGATGAACTACTCGACAGGATGCGCGCCGAAAATGTGGACCAGCGGCGCACGCGTCATCATCAATTGCCGGTCCTCGATGTGGCCGAAGCCAACAGACTCGCCACGGCGGCGACGTGGCCAGCTTGGAACACAGTCGAAGGACCGAGCAGAAGAAGCGACGATCCACACGATAGCTACGTGGATCGGTTCACGGCTGGGTCAACCATCCAGGAGTTGACACGGATGAGAGCTATCGAGAATTTATTTCCGCAATTGCAACGATTCGTTGGCGCCGGGCCGATACCGGGAGCGCTCCATTTGCGAGATCTGGCCGGCGCGATATCACTCGCCCGGCCAAACGTCTATTGCGATTCGCCGATTCGATACCGCCCGGAAATGTGGGTCAAGGATCATGGCGATTTCTGGCGCAAGCGGCGCGATTAGGTTTCCAGAACCTGCTTGATGTAGTCGTAGCACTTCTTGACTTCTTCCTGCGAGGTTCCCGCGCCTTTGTATTCGTATTCGATAAAGCCGGGTACCGGCCATTTCTTTTCCTTCAAGAGAAGAAGCACTTGCTTAATTGGCGTATCGCCTTCACCCCAGGGAACGTTCGCGCCCTCGCTTTTCTTACGGTCCTTAAGGTGTAATAGAACGATATTTTCATGGTTCTTCGTAATGTAATCGACGGCGTCATAGTTGGCGGCCGTAAAGTGGCCGATGTCGAGATTCACTTTGAAGTATTTCGACATCGCCATGGCGGCAGCGAAGCTTTCGGGCTTAGCGAACTGATTAGGATCGGTGAGATTGGAATGGCCATGCATGGCGACGATCATCTTGTGCCTTTCGGCGAACGGTACCACGCGTTTGGCAACGGGAAGAGTGGTGGAAGCGGTGATGATTTTTACGCCGAGCGCTTTCGCCATGTCAAAGCCGCGGTCGATTTCCTCATCCGTGAAGCTATCGTTGAAGCTGTAGTTATAGGCATATAGATTAATGCCGGCGTCGTCGAACTTCTTGCGAATGGCTTTGAAGTAATCGAGCGGCACGGTGGTGCGCCATTTGCGCAGCTCTTCTCGCTCGGCTTTACGAGCGGCGGCCCGGGCTGGATCGGGGGACCCCGAGCGACGCATTCCTCCGGGAGGCGCCGGGGCTTTGTCCGTATGACCGCCTTCAATGTGCTGCGCGAAGAGCTCGCAATCGCCGAGGCCGTCGGCAGCCATTGCTTTCAGGGCCTCCTCGAAGGGCAAATCGCGAAAGCTATAGGATTGACAGCCGATCTGGACACCGGCGATTTTCGAATTGATTTTTTTTCCGAAGGCGCGGGCGAGCGGCAGGCTGGCGAGCGCGAGTTTTCCTAGATTTCTTCTGGTGAGCATGACGCAAGTCAATCATACTCCCGGCGATTTTGGAATTTATGATGATGTCCGAAAACGGCGAGCATCGCGCGAATACGGAACCTATGATGGGCTTATGAAGCTGGATAGAGAGACCTGCTATCGAGCGATGACCGCGCACGATGCGCGATTTGACGGCTGTTTCTTTGTCGCGGTGTCTTCGACCCGGATTTATTGCCGGCCGGTGTGCCGTGTTAAGACGCCCAAATTGGTGAATTGCACGTTTTACTCGAATGCGGCGGAAGCGGAGGCGGCCGGATACAGGCCGTGTTTGCGATGCCGGCCCGAATTGGCGCCGGGAAACGCGGACGTAGAAGCCGGTAATCGCATTGCACAGGCGGCGGCACGACT
>Ga0157374_10002460_pt1 | contig 15637 bp, 10 predicted proteins | sample M25metaG_FD_115308 | JGI IMG/M metagenome (GOLD analysis project Ga0157374, IMG submission 115308) | Miscanthus rhizosphere microbial communities from Kellogg Biological Station, Michigan, USA - M2-5 metaG | ecosystem: Host-associated > Plants > Roots > Rhizosphere > Soil | place: USA: Michigan...
ATCGACAATATTGGCGATATAGTGATCGAAAAAGCCAACGAAGGCACGGATACAGTGCTGACCTCGATTAGTTATGTACTGAGCGCCGATGTGGAGAACTTGACGCTTAACGGGACTACCGCCATTAATGGAACAGGCAATGCGTTAAGCAACATCATTACCGGCAATAGCGGCAACAATATTCTCGATGGTGGCGCGGCTATCGATACACTGAAAGGCGGGGCTGGCAATGATACCTATATCGTGGACAACACCGGCGATGTAGTGACGGAGAACGCTAGCGAAGGGACCGATACGGTGCAAGCAAGTGTGACATATACGCTGGCGGCCAACATCGAAAATATTACGTTGACAGGCACTGCCGCGATCAATGCAACCGGCAATACATTGAACAACACCTTGCTCGGTAACACCGCTGCAAACGTGTTGAACGGTGGCGCCGGCGCCGATGCGCTAAAAGGCGGCGCGGGAGACGACACCTACGTCCTCGATAACAGCGGTGATGTAGTAACCGAGAACATCAACGAAGGTACTGATACTGTTCAATCGAGTGTTGCTTATACCCTTGGCGCCAACGTCGAAAATCTTATATTGAGCGGCGCCGGTGCTATAGCCGGCACCGGCAATACACTCGACAATATCCTTATCGGCAACAGCGCGAACAACACTCTGACAGGCAATGCCGGTAATGACCGTCTCGATGGCGGTACGGGTGCCGATGCATTGAAAGGCGGTACCGGCAATGACACCTATGTCATCGACAACACCGGCGATGTGGTAACGGAGAACACTAACGAAGGTATCGACTCAGTCGAGTCGAGTATCACCCATACACTTGGCAGCAACGTGGAAAACCTTCTCCTAACAGGAGCTAACGCGATCAACGGCACTGGCAACACATTGAATAATGTTATCGGCGGTAACGGCGCGAATAACATCCTGAACGGCAGCGCGGGGCATGATATTTTGCAAGGCGGGGCGGGGACCGACACCTTGACCGATACATCGGGCAATAACCTCTTCAACGGCGGCACGGGCAACGATATCTTGACTGGCGGCAGCGGTAACGAGCTGTTTATTGGTGGGGCCGGAAACGATAGTATCGCGGTAAGCGGTGGTTACGACATCCTCGCGTTCAACAAAGGTGATGGGCAGGATACAGTTGCCGCCAGCATCGGTGCCGATAACACTATTTCGTTAGGTGGCGGTATTCGTTACTCAGATCTGCAATTTACGAAGAGCGGCAATAACCTTATCCTTAATACCGGTGGTACCGATAGCATTACGTTGACTAACTGGTATGCGGGTACGGCCAACCACAACTTCGTTACCTTGCAGGTCGTAGCGGAGGCAATGGCGGGCTTCAGTCAAACGTCGACCGATCCCTTGTTGGATGACAAGATCGAAACATTCAACTTTGATAAATTGGTGAGCAAATTCGATGCGGCGCGGGCTGCAAATTCGACGGTTACTATATGGGCGTTATCGCAAGCGTTGCTTGATGCGCATTTGAGCGGTAGCGATAGTGCGGCGATTGGTGGCGATTTGACGTATCAGTATGGCAAGACCGGTAATCTCTCGCTGGTGGGATCGATCGGTGCGCAGGATGTGTTGAGTAGTGCGCAATTCGGTAGCGCGGCGCAAGCATTCCAAACGTTTGCCGGATTACAAGATGGTGTGGTTAAGCTGAGTTAATATTCCCTAAAAGAAAGGGGCTGGCGCTATCAACTTAGACCCCGTAGTTGGACTCGTCCAACTACGGGGTGTTGAAAAATGGTAAGGATTACGTGTTACCGGCGATAAGCAATTCGATAAATGATACCTGCTTGATCATCTGAAACCAGCAGTGCGCCGTCCGGCATTACTTGCATATCCACCGGTCGACCCCAGCTACTATCTCCCTGCAACCATCCTTCCGCAAAAATTTCTTGCTTAACCATTTTGTTGTTTTCGTCGATAGCAACCCTTGCGATTCGATATCCGATTTTCTTCGAACGATTCCACGAACCATGTTCAGCAATAAAGATGCTGTTGCGATACTCCGTGGGAAACATCGCGCCTGTATAAAAGCGCATTCCCAGCGCTGCCACATGGGGACCGAGCTTTGCGACAGGGGCCGCGAACTCATTGCATTTATGTTTCGATCCAAACTCCGGATCCGGCAAGTCGCCTTCATGGCAATAGGGATAACCGAAATGCATGTTTTGCCGTGGAGCATAATTCAGCTCATCCGACGGTTTTTCATCGCCCATCAGATCGCGGCCGTTGTCGGTGAACCAAAGGTTCTTCGTCATGGGCGACCAATCAAAACCTACCGAGTTGCGAATGCCGCGTGCATAGACTTGTAAATCCGATCCGTCGGGCTTGAGTCGCATGATATTGGCGTACCGATCAGGATTCGGCTCGCAAATATTGCATGGCGCGCCCACCGGCACGTAGAGCCAACCGTCCGGGCCAAACGCAATGAACTTCCAACCGTGAGTTGTGTCGCTTGGGAATTTATCGGTGATTACATTCGGTTGCGGTGGATTGGTAAGGCGTGATTCGATATTGTCGAATTTCAAGATACGGTTCACCTCCGCAACCCAGAGCGATCCGTTCCGAAACGCCACACCATTGGGCATGTGTAAGCCGGAGGCGATGGTATAGATCTCGGCGGCTTTATCGTTGAGGTATTTAATGGCATACACCTTGCCTTCATCGCGGGTGCCGATGAAGAGGGTTCCGTTATCGCCTAGCGCCATGGAGCGGGCGCCGGGTACATTGTCGGCAAATAGGCTAATTTGAAAGCCAGGCGGGAGTTTTATTTTTTCTAACGGTAACGCTTTGGCGCATGCCGATATGGCTGTTAGCGTCACTATCGCCGATAAGCAATAGAGTTTGCGGATGAGCGGATATGCCATTGACTGCTCCTGAGAGGATAAAACGGTGTTTTTCTTTTGGGGCGCCAAATTACCCCTTGAAATCGGCTTAATCGCCCCTATCTGATCGAACGAATATTATTAACCGGACAGCTTTAACATCCTTAACGGAGATTTCTATGGCCGAACTCAAAGAAAAACTGGGCTTCCAGACCGAAGTAAAACAGTTGCTCAACTTAATGATTCATTCTTTGTATAGCAACAAGGAAATTTTTTTGCGCGAATTGATTTCCAACGCCTCGGATGCCAGCGACAAGCTGCGCTTTGCTGCGATTGCCGATAGCGGTCTTTACGAAGGGGATTCGGAGCTGAAAATCCGGGTGAGCGTCGATAAAATCAACCGCACCATCACGATTTCCGACAATGGAATCGGCATGTCCCGCGACGAAGTGATTGCGAATATCGGCACTATCGCCCGGTCCGGTACTCGAGAGTTTTTCCAACAATTGAGCGGTGACGAGAAGAAAGACGCCAGCCTGATCGGTCAATTCGGTGTGGGGTTTTATTCGGCTTTTATCGTTGCCGATAAAGTTACCCTAGTAACCCGTCGCGCCGGTTTGACGGCTGGTCATGGTGTGCGTTGGGAATCGGATGGCGCTGGCGAATACACCGTGGAGACGGTCGAGAAGCCGACTCGCGGCACAGACGTGATTCTGCATTTGAAAGAAGGCGAAGATTCTCTGCTTAATTCATGGGAAATCAAAACCGTCATTCGTAAGTATTCCGACCATATTCAAATTCCCATTGTCATGTACCGGGAAACCTGGAATCAGGAAAAAAATGAGTTCGTGGTTTCCGAGGAAGACGAGACCATCAATCAGGCTAACGCATTGTGGGCGCGGCCGAAATCGGAAGTGACGAAAGAGCAATACGAAGAATTTTATAAACACGTCGGGCACGATCACGAGGCGCCGCTAGCCTATGTGCATAGCAAGGTAGAGGGCAAACAAGACTACACGCAGTTGCTTTATATCCCGGCCCGCGCACCCTTCGATATGTTCGACCGCGAACGTAGGCATGGGCTGAAGCTTTATGTGCGCCGGGTATTCATTATGGAAGATGCCGGTAACCTTCTGCCCCATTACTTGCGGTTCGTTCGCGGAGTCGTCGATTCCAACGATCTGCCGCTGAATGTTTCCCGTGAGATTCTGCAAGAGAGCAAAGACGTCGAAGCCATACGCGGCGGCTGTGTGAAGAAAGTGCTGGGCCTGCTGGAGGATCTAGCCGAAAACGATAAGGAAAAATTCGCCACGTTCTGGAAAGAGTTCGGTATCGTTTTGAAAGAGGGTTTAGTCGAGGACTTTGCCAATAAGGAACGAATTGCCAAGTTGCTACGCTTTGCTTCCACGTTGAATGACGGTGATGAGCAAACCATTTCGTTGACCGACTACATCGGTCGCATGAAGGAAGGGCAAGATAAGATTTATTACTTGACGGCAGAGACCTTTGCCGCAGCGAAAAGCAGTCCTCATCTGGAAATTTTCCGCAAGAAAGGTATCGAGGTGTTGTTGCTTACCGACCGGGTGGATGAGTGGTGGATTAGCCATTTAACCGAATTCGAAGGCAAGTCGTTGCAATCGGTTGCGAAGGGAACGCTTGACCTGGGTACACTCGAAGATGAGGCGGAAAAAGCAGCGCAGGCTTCAGCTAACGAGTCCAATAAAGAACTATTGGAAAAAATTAAAACGAACCTAGGGGAGCGCGTGAAAGAGGTGCGAGTAACCCATCGCTTGACCGATTCGCCGGCTTGTTTGGTAGTGGATAGCGGCGATATGTCTTTCAACTTGGAGCGTTTACTCAAAGCGGCCGGACAGAAAGTGCCAACCACGAAGCCGATATTGGAAATCAACGCCGAACATCCGCTGGTGGAGAAACTGAAGAAAGAGGAAAATTCTAGCCGCTTCAGTGACCTTTGCCATGTACTGTTCGACCAGTCGCTGTTGGCCGAAGGCGGGCAGTTGGAAGACCCGGCCACCTTCGTTAAGCGCCTAAATCAATTGATGCTTGGTTTGACGTAAAGGTCTGTTGCAATCTATGGCGAGATGGTCAAGCTTGGTGGCGACCCATGCAGTAAGATTGCAATAGGCCCTAGAGCGCGTAACAAAATGATTCTGGCCATGTTGTGCCGCCTTGCCGTACTACTGTACTGTCTGCGTCGGCACGCCTTGCCAGAACCGCTTCGTTTCATTTTGTTACGCGCTCTAAAGAAATCCGCGAGTATCGCGGCAGGATTACTCACAGAGAATGTTCATATGAAGAAGCACATCACTCATTGGCTCGCTCTTTCGGTAGCGCTGGGTATGGCAGTTACCGGCTGCGAAAAGATTGAGCTGGGTAAATTGGGTAAAACAGATCCTGCCGCTGCGTCGCCGGCTTCTCATTCTTCATTTAAACCATCGCCGAATGCGACAACGATGGCGGTTCCCACGGTGCAACTGCCTGATTTCGCCGCGTTGGTTGAGAAGGAAGGTCCTGCGGTAGTCAATGTCAGCGTTACCCAAACGCTGGCCCGTGGCGGTTCGCAATTTCCCGGCATGGACGAAGACGATCCGCTTTTCGATTTCTTCCGCCGTTTCACCCCGCAACAACCTCGGCGTAACGACACGCCCGTTCAACAGGGCGTGGGATCGGGATTCGTCATCAGTGAAGATGGTTATGTACTGACCAATCGGCATGTGGTTGCCAGCGCTGACAGTGTGTTGGTGAAATTGACTGATAAGCGCGAGTTCAAGGCAAAAGTTGTCGGCACGGATTCGCGCACCGACGTCGCATTACTGAAAATAGATGCTAAGGGCTTGCCTACGGTTCCGATCGGTGATGTTAGTCATACTCGCGCTGGCGAGTGGGTAATCGCCATCGGCTCGCCGTTTGGCTTTGAGAATACAGTGACGGCGGGCATCGTCAGTGCCGTCAATCGGGCGTTACCCGATGAAACATTTGTACCGTTCATTCAGACCGATGTTGCGATCAACCCCGGCAATTCCGGCGGACCATTGTTCAATATGCGTGGCGAGGTCATCGGTATTAATTCCCAGATTTATAGCCGCACCGGCGGCTTTATGGGGCTGTCGTTCGCGATACCTATCGATGTGGCCATCGATGTGGCTGAACAACTGAAAAATACGGGGCGGGTGACTCGCGGACGAATCGGTGTGCAGATTCAATCGCTGAGCGTGGAGTTGGCGAACTCGTTCAACTTACCCGATGCGAATGGTGCCTTGGTGGCCTCTGTTGAGAAAGGCAGCCCAGCTGAAAAAGCTGGTTTGCAGCCTGGCGATGTCATTCGCGAGTACGACGGTAAGCTGGTGTCTAGTTCTGCGGAGCTGCCTCGTTTAGTTGGGATGACGAGGCCCGGTTCCAATATCAAGATGAAGGTATGGCGTAAAGGGCAGATCAGAGAAGTCCCCATGACGGTGGCGGAAATGCCGGGTGAGCGTGTGGCTGCACGCGGTGGCGATCACCCGTCGAAACAAGCGGAAAAAATTGGATTGACGCTTTCCGAAACGGAAGAAGGGCTGGTTGTTCAAGATGCGCGCGGCCCGGCTGCCCGCGCCGGATTGCGGCCCGGGGATGTCATTCTGTCTATCAATAATCAGCAGGTTGAGACAGTAGATCAATTTCGGGAGCGAATTGCCAAGGCATCGCCGGGGAAGAGCATCGCGTTGTTGGTCCAACGTGAAGACAACACATTATTCGTTCCAGTGCGGCCGGAGTCGTAACAACGGCTCAAATTGGACCCGCGCACTAGGTTACGAAAGAGGTTTATTAATCTTTCGGTGGTTCACCGATCGTATCGACATGTAGATTGAACGTTCCATTCCGTCGATCAGAAAAATAGTGTTCTAGTGTGCGATGTATCGTGCGGAATGCAAGCGAATTCCAAGGAATTTCGTCTTCGGCAAAGAGCCGTACTTCTAAACTTTCGACGCCGGCCGAAAAATCCAGATCAAGCAATGTCGCTCGGAATAGTACGTAAATTTGGCTGATATGCGGCAAGCTGATGAAGCTATATAAGTCGCCGATTTCAACTCGCGCGTTTGCTTCTTCCAGTGTTTCTCGTATTGCGCCTGCAGGCGCAGTTTCGCCATTCTCGAGAAATCCTGCGGGTAATGTCCATAACCCGTAACGCGGTTCGATTGCGCGACGACAGAGCAGGATTTTGTCTTGCCATTCAGGCAGGCAGCCCACCACCATTTTGGGGTTTTGATAGTGAATCGTGGTGCAGTGGTCACAAACGAAACGCGGCAAGGTATCGCCATCGGGAATGCGAAAGCTTATTTTTTCGCCGCATTGGCTGCAGAAATTCATAGGGCGCCGAGTGAAAATTGAGAAAGTATTGTAGCAGAGGCACCCAATGAAATAGAGGCACTCTATGGTTGCCGCGTAGTTATCAAATGCCTGGCGGCACTGAAACGGTTAAAATTTATCCTTCGTGTTTTTCCTTATCGCTATTCTGGAGTTTACGTGTCTTCGTTTATTGCCTCTGAAGAAAAGTCTAATGCTGAGTTTTCCGATTCTGCGCCGCCTTCTAAGTCTTCGTCCTATCGAGCCCCTTTAGTATTGGAAGTCGAGTCGCTGGATAACGAGGGAAGAGGAGTCGCTCATGTTGATGGCAAAGTGGTGTTTGTAGAAGGCGCACTGCCCGGAGAGCGCATTACTTATTCAGTATTTCGTAAAAGGCCGAGTTACGATCAGGCGCAATTGTTGACCGTCATCAGCGCATCCCCAAATCGTGTCGAACCTCGTTGCCGGCACTTCGGTGTCTGCGGCGGTTGTGCCATGCAGCACGTGGATCATGGCGCGCAGGTGGCGGCCAAACAACGGGTGCTGGAAGAAAACTTAGCGCGCATAGGCAAGGCTAAACCGGAACGAGTGCTGCCGCCTATATATGGCATTCCCTGGGGCTATCGGCAACGGGCTAGATTGTCGGTTCGATATGTGCAAAAGAAAGGCCGGCTCCTGGTCGGTTTCCATGAAAAGAAAAGCAGCTTCGTTGCAGATATGCAAACCTGCGAAATCTTGCCGGCAAATATTTCGGCGTTGCTCGAACCACTGCGGCAAATGATCGACCAGTTATCGATACGCGAACGATTACCGCAAGTGGAACTGGCGATCGGTGATGCGGTAACAGTACTTGTATTGCGCATATTGGAGCCGCTTTCCGCTGCGGACGAAGCGTTGCTACGGCGCTTTGCCGATGATCACAATATTCAGTTCTGGCTCCAATCTAAAGGCCCGGAAACCGCAAAGCCGTTTTATCCGCTCGACGCACCGGCATTGGCTTACCGTTTGCCGGACTTCGATCTCACGATGCCTTTCCGTCCTACTGAATTCACTCAAGTCAATCCGGCGATGAATCGAGTGTTGGTCAAGCAGGCTATCGACTTGCTCGATCCGCAACCCGGTGAGCGCATTGCCGATTTATTTTGTGGACTCGGTAATTTTTCGCTCGCCATCGCGCATCGAGGTGCTCATGTGATCGGTGTTGAAGGAAGTCAGGGACTCGTAAAGAGGGCGGTGGAAAACGCAGCCTATAACGGCTTGTCGGCAAATACTGAATTCCGCGTTGCCGATCTTTTTAAAGTTACTCCGGCCGATATGTCGGCCCTTGGGCATCTCGATCGAATGCTCATCGACCCGCCCCGTGATGGTGCGATCGAGGTGGTGAAATCATTGGGCAATGATGCGCCGAAGCGCATTGTTTATGTTTCCTGTAATCCTGCCACATTAGCGCGCGACACCTCTGTGCTGGTGCATGACCGCGGCTATCGTTTGATTGCAGCCGGCGTGGTGAATATGTTTCCGCATACGGCGCATGTGGAATCTATGGCGTTGTTCGAGCGTTAAAAGTATTTTTGTCTAGAGCGCAGTGATGAAGGATCTGCTTTTTCTGTACTGATGAAGAAGTAGATCCTTTCGAGCCGTTGCAATAAGCAATGTAGTGAGAGCAAGGCAATAAAAAAAGGCGGCCATTTGGCCGCCTTTTGATGAGTCGCGATACTTAATCGCGCTGACCGCCGCCGCTAAAAGCAAGCAGCAAATGAAGCAGGCTGGTGAACAGATTGTAAATCCCGATATACAGGGTAAGCGTCGCGCTCACATAGTTCATCTCGCCGCCGCGTACGATTTGATTGATCGTAAATAGAATCGCTGCCGAGGAAAACAAAATGAACGCTGCTGAAATAGTCAGCGCCAGTGCCGGCAACTGCAGAAAGGCATTCGCGATGATTGCAATTAATAAGACGAAAAAGCCGATCAGCAGAAAGTTTGCGAGAAAACTGAAATCGCGCTTTGCTACGCTGCCAATTGCCGCAAGACCGAAAAATATAGCCGCGGTACCGCCCGCCGCTAGCGCGACCATTTGATGCGCGCCGCGTCCCAAAGCAACTTGCAGTATTGGGCCTAGCATAACGCCCATTAGTAAGGTGAATAGCAATAACAGTCCAACGCCGAGCGAGTTGTTTTTATTCTTTTCGATCATAAACATCAGACCGTAAAAAACCGCCATGAATACGACCATGCTCATAATCGGGCTGGCCGCCAAAAATGCGAAATTGATGAAATTAACACCCACAAACGCGCCGATGGCAGTGGGAATCAGAGATAAGGCAAGCAGCAAGTACGTATTGCGCAGAACGCGATGCTGCGACTGCGTAATTTGGGGAGTACTGGCTATCGTTTGAAAATTGGGTTGCATACAGATGTCTCCTTGGACATGGGCACAAAAGCAGTGAGTAAGACTACGGTAAGGGGGGGAAAGTTGCAACCAGCCTACTGTTGAGGGGCAATTTTTGGTGATTTCCGCGGTTTTTCTTCTTCGTCTTCGATTTGCGCTGCTTCGAAAAGGCTTTTTAATTCATCCGCCGCTTGCTTCGACGTTTGAATAAGCTTTGCCTCATCTCGATAAATGGCATGTTGCTGGCGCAGAAGTTTTTCATCCAGTTTGCAAAAGGCGGTAACGGTGCGTTTAACCTCCTCATCGCCGAATCCCAATTCCTTCAGAACGCCGCGCGACATTTCCACACTGGATAAGAACGTTTCGCGAATGACGTACTTTACGCCGGCGTCCATCAGCTTGTAGGCATGATAACGGTTACGTGCACGCGCATAGACAGCTACCTGCGGAAAGTGACGACGCATAACCTCGGCAATTTTTATCGAAGTGTCTACGTCATCCACGGCGAGTACGAATAATTTAGCTTTGTCTACCTTGGCGGCATATAAAAGATCAATACGGGAAGGGTCACCGAAGTAAATCTTATTGCCGTATTTGCGGACGAAGTCGACCTGCTGAGGATTTCCATCCAATGCGGTGAAATGTATGTGGCGAGCATACAAGATGCGTGAAATCACTTGGCCGAAACGGCCATAACCGGCAATGACGACCGGATTTTCCTCGCCGTCCAGCGTGTCGTATTGCGGCGGCGCCTTGAGATCGAGCCATTTCGTGATGAGCTTGTCCTCCACGATAAGCAACAGAGGGGAAAGCAGCATCGATACCGTGACTGCGACGACAAGCAGGTCGGCGGTGCTATTGTCAAAAATCTCAAGTCCTTCGGCAAGGCCGAATAATACGAAGGCGAATTCTCCGCCTTGGGCCAGAATTAATGACAGTTTGCGCGCTGTGCCGATGGATGAATCGAATAGGCGACTTATTAAAAAGAGTACACCGGCTTTCAGTACCATCAATAACAGCACTATGCTTACAACGGTCGTCGGTTTATCGGCAATCAAACCGATATTGGCCGACATGCCGACCGCCATGAAAAACAGACCGAGCAACAGTCCCTTAAAGGGTTCTATCACTGCTTCCAATTCGTGGCGATACTCGGAGTCAGCTAGGAGAACGCCAGCGAGGAATGCTCCCAACGACATGGATAATCCTATCCATTCCATTAGCAATGATGAGCCGATGACGAGCAGCAGCGCGGCGGCGGTAAAAATTTCGCGACCGCCAAACGTAATGATGACTCGGAATAGCGGGCGCACTAAGGTACGGCTAGCGGCGATCACCGCTGCGATGATTAGCCCGCCTTTTAAGGCTGATAACCAGCCGGGATGAGTTTGGTGAGCACCGTCCGGACTGAGTAGGGGAAGTAGCGCCAGTAGGGGAATAACCGCCAGATCTTGGAATAGCAGAATGGAAAATGCTTCGCGGCCGTGACGTGCTGTTAATTCGCCTTTCTCCCCTAAGGTTTGCATGACAAATGCGGTCGATGACATGGCAAGCCCAAGGCCGGCCACCGCAGCGGCTTGCCATTGGAGGCCAAACCAAAATCCCAGGCTCGCAAGTACGGCACCGGTGGCTAAAACCTGTGCCGTTCCTAAGCCGAATACCGAACGGCGTAAGACCCATAGGCGTGAAGGATCTAACTCTAATCCGATGACAAAGAGCAGGAGCACGACACCGAATTCAGAAATATGCAGAATGGTTTCTACATCGCTTACCAAGCGCATTCCCCAAGGCCCGATCAATATACCGGCAATGAGATAGCCGAGAACGGCACCGAGCGCCAGCTTTCGACAAAGGGGAACTAGTAATACGGCGGCTGCAAGAAAAATAGTTGCTTGGCCCAACATGGAGATAATTCCTTCGTTTGTTCTAATTTAGGTGTTATTTGGGCATTGTGATGCCAATAGGGCTTCGGGTAGCCAATTGCCCTATGGTAGAATGCCGACCACGATCATGACAAAAGATTTGTCGTTGGCATGATCGATTCAAGCAGGAGGGTTGGCAGAGCGGTTGAATGCACCGGTCTTGAAAACCGGCGATGTCGTAAGACATCCGTGAGTTCGAATCTCACACCCTCCGCCAGTTTTCTATCACCGGTTTTCTATCGTGTGCTGGCTTTCTGAATCTATTTTTTGTCGCCTGTTTTTCTTCGTGTTGATTAACGCCTCTTCGCCAAAGCGCGGGCCAATCCAATTCGGTTCTTTTGATCTATTTCTTAATGAACCTAGATGACGTGAAACGAGTCATATTGTTTCCGGGTCTAAAAACCTTCAATGTGTGAGATTTGTCTAGCATTATTCCAATAATCCACAAGACTTGATCCAATTTGTGCCTCATGTCATCGCGCTGGCACTGTATGGCGTCGACAATCTTCACTTAATTGCTTACACAAATGTAAGTTGTGCATGTGCCGTTATAGACGGATATGGTTTGGTCAAAAAGGAACCGAGCTATGAGCGAAGATTTAAAAGCCCTAATGTGCGGCTATGAAAAAAAATACCCCCAACAATTGGTTGAACGATTTCCTAGAATAGTTGAAAAAATAGTCTCGCTTTGGAATTCTCCTGAGGCGTTCTCGCTATATATGCAGGAATTGCTCGTTGCCGATCGCCATGACCGACAAGGCTTTCCTGCGGCAATTGCGTCCGAGCTGTTTAGCCTAAACAGCGTTTATGATGAGATACAACAAGTAAAAGACCAATCCGATGATATTTGGGGCGTTGAGGTCGAAGAGGCTAAAGCGGAGCTTGAGCGATTAGGTATAAGCATCAATCAGCAAAGCTTGTTTTCGGCCTCTGAAAGAAAAGACAGGGAAGCGCTGACGCTTCTTCTCAAGGCGGGACTAAGCCCGGATGTCCGTGATGAAAAACATTGGACACCTCTCATGGTCGCTTCTTTCGAGGGAAACGAAGAGATTGCTTTTCTTCTGATTCAACATGGTGCAAGTATTACCGCTCAAGATAAAGGCGGTTATTCGCCCCTTCATTGGGCCTCTTTGGGCGGATATGAGCGCGTCGTGAAGCTATTGCTGGAAAAAGGTGCAGATGTAAATGCTCGTACCCAGTACGGTATTACGCCATTGCTCCAAGCGGCAGCGCGAGGCCATACGACAGTCGTTAAAGCGTTATTGATGGCCGGGGGGCGTGCCAACGAGCCGAGCGATGAAGGATGGACCGCTTTGCATAAAGCTGTTGCCAATGGGCATGCCGAGGTCGTCAAAGCGTTGTTGGACCATGGTGGAGATTTGCTGGTACCGAGTCGAGATGGCGCAACTCCCTTCGTGCTCGCTCAAAAGAGCCAGCATCCGGAGATTCGCGCAACCATCAGACAATGGGTTAACGAGAGAGCTGCTAACCGTTCTCCGGTAAAAGTCTATGGTTCCGTGAATAATGTGGTGAGCGGCGAAATGGCGTCTGTTTTTTCGCGCCCGGCCGTAGCCAGATAAGCTTTATAGGCCCTGTGACGTACCGGCTAGTCCGGCACCTGCGGTGTTCCTATGAGGGTCGTCGCAATCGCCCGTCTTAACTGATCGAGCGATACTTCAATGCGGCTAATTAGTGCAGAACGAGCGGAGAAGGTGAGGTGGCGCTGCAATCCTTCTGAGGCAGTTGCCCGAGCCTTATTCGCTTTCTTACTAACTACTACGAGAAGAATTCGCAGCACCAAGGGAATCATAGGTTGGAGGCCGTGATCGCTGCTATGACGTAGGGCACTCTCTTATTATTCTCCTCGCTCGGAGAATCTATTGGCTCTCGGTTGCGTCAGCCCAGCAATTAGGCGTTTCGTAAATACGTACTTGCGTAAGCCGCAAATGATTGCCGTAGTGGTCTTGATAGGCATTGCACAAAATATTGAATGCGGTTCTGGCGAGATTTTCGGCGGTGGGCACGCAGTCAAGAATTACCGTTCGATGATCCGGAATCGTCTGCAAAAAATCGACCATCACTTGGTCTTTTGCATAGACCAGGAATGCATGATCCCAGTGGTCTACCACGTGTTGACGGGCGATCGCTTTGACATCGGAAAAATCCATTACCATGCCTTCTTCCGAGGCACCTTGTGTCTCGATAATCGAGCCGGTGAGAGTAATCTCCAGTGCATAACGATGCCCGTGGATATGCCGGCACTGGCTTTTATGGTTAGGAATGCGATGGCCGGCATCGAACTCTAATCGGCGGGTGATTTGCATGGGAAAATTCTTAAATTACGTGGCGAAACAGGGCGAAAAGCGCTATATCCAAACTTATATATCAACGCGACTAGAAGCCAGTTATTTTAACAAACGACTCGTCTAAACGAGCGCGACCCGGTAAAATTGACGACTTTTGTTTGTCTGGCGCGATTTCTAACATGCGCAGGCGAGCAAACCAAACCCAATATAACTCGAACTCGGAAGCATTATGGCATTAATCGTCCAAAAATACGGTGGGACTTCCGTCGGCACCCCTGATCGTATAAAGAATGTGGCTAAACGCGTGGCTCGATTCCACGCCAAAGGGCATCAACTGGTCGTTGTGGTTTCTGCTATGTCGGGAGAAACCAACCGGTTGATTGGCTTGGCCAAGGAAGTCCAGTCGAACCCAGACCCGCGTGAATTGGATGTAATGGTTTCCACGGGAGAGCAGGTAACGATTGGGTTATTGACCATGGCATTGAAGGAGCTCGGTCTCAAAGCTAAAAGCTATACCGGTGCCCAGGTTCGGATTCTTACCGACAACGCCCATACCAAGGCTCGTATTCTGCAAATCGATGAAGACAAGATGCGGGCCGATCTAGATGCCGGCTGCATCGTTGTTGTCGCCGGTTTTCAAGGGGTGGATGCGGATGGGAACATCACGACGTTGGGGCGTGGCGGTTCGGATACCACGGGCGTTGCCTTGGCCGCTGCGCTCAAAGCCGACGAATGCCAAATTTATACCGATGTCGACGGCGTTTATACGACTGATCCGCGTATCGTGCCCGAAGCTCGCAAGCTCGATACCATCACGTTTGAAGAAATGCTGGAATTGGCGAGCCTCGGCTCCAAAGTCCTGCAAATTCGCTCGGTAGAGTTCGCAGGCAAGTACAAAGTTAAGCTGCGTGTGCTGTCCAGTTTCGAAGAGGAAGGCGATGGCACACTGATTACATTTGAGGAAAACGAGAACATGGAACAGGCCATCATCTCCGGTATCGCGTTTAATCGCGATGAAGCGAAAATAACTGTTATGGGAGTGCCTGACCGTCCCGGCATCGCCTATCAAATTCTTGGGCCTGTGGCGGAGGCCAATGTTGACGTGGATATGATTATTCAAAATGTCGGCGTCGATGGTTTGACGGATTTTTCTTTCACCGTTCATCGCAACGAATACCGCAAAGCGATGGATATCCTGGAAGCGCAAGTTGTGCCGCAAATCAAAGCGCGTGGCGTCAATGGCGACAATAAATGTGCCAAGGTGTCTGTTGTTGGCGTGGGTATGCGTTCGCATGTCGGTGTAGCCAGTAAAATGTTCAAGGCCTTGGCTGACGATGGCATCAACATCCAGATGATTTCAACATCCGAGATCAAAATTTCCGTTTGTATCGATGAGAAGTACACGGAATTGGCGGTTCGTGTGCTGCATAAGATATTTGATTTGGAAAATGCGCCCACAGTTGGCAAATCAGCATAATTTGCTGGTTTAAAGTTTGACCGAGAGAGGAGTTATAGAGTATTCTTGCGGCCTTTCGCGTATCGCGTGCTTTGCGCATGTAATACACGGAGAGATGGCCGAGAGGTCGAAGGCACTCCCCTGCTAAGGGAGCATACGCCCAAAAAGTGTATCGAGGGTTCGAATCCCTCTCTCTCCGCCATGAAAATAACAGCTTCAATGCGCCCGTAGCTCAGTTGGATAGAGTACTTGGCTACGAACCAAGGGGTGGTGGGTTCGAATCCTGCCGGGCGCGCCATATAAAATAGTGGGTTAGATCGAAAGATCTAACCCATTTTTCTTATGTGATTAGCAAA
>Ga0157374_10002462_pt1 | contig 15634 bp, 10 predicted proteins | sample M25metaG_FD_115308 | JGI IMG/M metagenome (GOLD analysis project Ga0157374, IMG submission 115308) | Miscanthus rhizosphere microbial communities from Kellogg Biological Station, Michigan, USA - M2-5 metaG | ecosystem: Host-associated > Plants > Roots > Rhizosphere > Soil | place: USA: Michigan...
GCGGTGTGGGAACGAGAGAATCCGAAGCTGCTGCCGAAGCGCCGCGCGGTGCTCGAGAAAGCTCGCGCGCAGCTGACCGGTCCGCAGCCGGCCCGGAGACGCTTGCGTCCACCGAAGCGAGAGCTCTCCGGCCTCGCCGCTGGAGACGTTCTCTCTCTTGCGCTTCCAGGGCGCGTGGCGCTGTTGCGCGTGGTGCGCGTGCACGCGCATCGCCTTGGCGAGACGCCAGTGCTCGAGGAGCTGGACTTCGATGGCAGCGAGGTGCCCACGCGCGATGCGCTCGAGCGCCTCGGTCCCCGGTTGAAGGATCCGATCACCTTCATGCACCCCTTGTCATCCGATACGCGCCTTACTGCATTCATCAACCAGCGTATCGACTGGCAGCATGCTGGTTTTCAGAAGGTACAGACGGTTAGAGGTCGCCCCGGCGACGAGCAGGCGGCGCTGCCAAGCACCGGCATCTCGTGGGCCGAGCTCGCCAAACGCTACCGTCGTCGCGCGGCGCAGTAAGCCATCAATTGCAGAACAGCTTCCTCGAGGCGTTCAAACGGTCACTCCTGATCAATGCCGTCGTGGTCTTCTAATAGGCCGATTCCTGATTGTCGGCAATCCGGAGGTAATCCAAATGCTCAACAGAACGGATCGGTTTCTAGGAAGTGATCACCGCACGTGGTGTCGATTCTGGGCGGATGACGGGCTACTCGGAACTTACCGCAGCAACCGCCCCAGTTTCCTAATTGGCGACGACACATCCAGAATGAAGTCGGTCAGGAGCAGCCTGCGCCGCTTAGGCTCCGTTAGCATCGCCACCCCTCCTCCGGTTCTGTCATAATTGGCCGCTTATGGACACCAACAATTGGCGCGACCTCGGCCCGATAGCAGATTTTCTGCGCGGCCCTGTCACCGAAGTGGTGATCGATCGCGGGAAGTTGGCAATCTCGCAGGTTGACGGAAAGTTCGGCGTAGTCTCCGGCGTCTGCAATCATGCCGGCGGTCCGCTGGGCCAAGGCCAGCTCGATGGTGACTACCTGGTGTGTCCATGGCACCACTGGAAATTCCACCGGGTCACAGGCAAGGGCGAGCCCGGATTCGAGGACGATGCCGTCCCGAGCTACGAATTTCGCGTGGACGCCGGCCATCTCTGGATTGGAATCAAGCCCGCCAGCGAGCGCAGCAAAAAACCACACGATCCGCATCCGCTGGCGCGCAAAGTCGAGCGCGCCCCCGGTCCAGTACGAGTCGCCGGCATTTCCACCACCGCGATGGACGCAGCCTATCCGCGCTATTCCACCTCCGACGCGCTGCTCGAAGTTGCGTTAGAGAGCGCGAAGCAGGACGGCCGCGAGACTCGGCTCATCAAACTGAACGATCTGAAATTTCGCAATTGTGAAGGCTACTATTCCAAGAGTGCTCAGGCCTGCACCTGGCCGTGCTCGATCACTCAGATGGATCCGGAAGACCAACTCGATCGCGTCTACGAGGTCTTGGTGCATTGGGCCGACGTCGTTCTGCTCTCGACTCCGATTCGCTGGGGCGCTGCGGGCTCGCTATTTTTCAAGATGGCTGAGCGATTGAACTGCATCCAGAACCAGATCACGATTCGTGACAAAGTCCTCATTCAGAATAAAGTCGCAGCCTTCATCATCACCGGAGGGCAGGACAACATCCAGGGCGTAGCCGGACATCTGCTGACATTCTTCTCGGAATTGGGATTTTGCTTCCCCCAGTTTCCTTTTATCGCTCACTCGCGGGGCTGGTCGGCGGAAGACATGGAACACAATGTTGACTATGTGATGAAGAGTCAAGAACTCCGCGAGGGCGCTTGCCAGTTGCTGCATCGCTCGATCGAGCTATCCGAATTCTTGATGTCCCGTGAAAAACAGGAGAAGCTAGAACGAGGCGGCCGCAAAGCCCATCATCTGGACTTGACCATGATTGAACCCATGCGTTGAAAAAGGGAAGAGTATAACTGTGCAGACGGGCCGGGAAGCGGTTGGAAACATGGAAGCGGCGGGCCTCGCTCACTCGCGCATACAACTCCATTCGGCCGCGCAACTCGTCGCCGCGGTACGAAAGGCGCTGGCCCGTCCAGAGCCGGACGACAGCCACACCAACCTCGAATGGAATTCCGAGAGCAACGCTTTCGCCAGTGTGAATGTGGACTAACCGCCAGTACAAGCCTGGCTGAAAGTCTTGAGTCTGACGCTGGTAGTTTCGGAGACACGCGGCGAGCAGAAGCAGCACTCCACGGTTACACGCTCGACGAGACTTTCGCATGAGCGAAGCCGGCTTTCTCCGCGATTCGCATTTGGCCGCATCACTTCGACATTGCGTCTCTCTGTGTATGGAAGCAGGAACCGCTAGCTACAACGAGCCTTACTGGTACGTAACGCCGTGGCCCTACCAGGGTCCATCGGCGCTGGCGCCCGTTGATGGAGCCGGAAGCTGGCATACCGACGGTTGGATCGGAGCCGTTCTGCCAACCTCACGGCTGGTCCGCGACGGGGAAGCAGGAAGAGCAGGTGCGGAGATTCCTGCACTCCGCGATTCGGATCTGCGAGGCCGTCCTGCTGAAGACTGTCGCCCGATTGAAGGCGGGGTGCTTGGTTTCCGAGCCAGCTTACAACTGCCCCCTGGCATTTCCCTCACCTTATGTGGCTGGTAAAGAATGAAATGTGTTGAGCCCGCGTCCCGAGCGGGCTTTAAGGTTGGTGCCGGGAGGAGTTCCCGCCCTTTTCGAGCGCACGATGAAAAGGCTGGTCTGAACAACCACTCCCTTGCAGGAAAGAGCAAAATTCTTTCATCAACCTGGCAACCGACGGCACTGGGCTCAGCTAAGTAGCATCAAGAGAGTGCCTTGGACGAGTTCGTCCCCCATCCCGTTTGGCCCTCCCCCTGCAAGTGTTCTCGTGGCCTGATTGTCTCCCCTGTTGGCCCCCCGTAAGTAAATCGTTGCGATAGCCCGGAAAACTGCTGTTTCGGGCTGACGGAAAGTTCCGTCCGGAGAACCCACTTGCGCATCGTCAATAAGGTTTTGACCACGTCTGTTCTGATACTGCTGTGCGTGTTTTTCCTGACGGCGTCCGTTCCTAGCGTTCCGACGGGAACCTGGCAGTCCTGGAACCCCATGGGAGACGTGCGTTCCGGCGCGGCCGCGGTACTCCTCCAAGACGGGAGAGTTCTCATCTCCGGCGGTTCCAACGCTTCGGGACCAACCGCCAGCGCTGATCTGTTCGATACCAATGGAGCCTTCACGGCAATCACGCCCATGAATTCCGCTCGATCGGGACACACCGCGACGTTGTTGGGCGACGGACGAGTGCTGGTCTCCGGTGGCGACACTGGCAGCGGCGTCACCAATTCCGCCGAAGTCTTCGATCCCGCTACAGGTTCCTGGACCTTGTTGAGCGCCACCCTGCTGGATGCACGGGCCGGCCACACTGCGTCTCTTCTGTCCGATGGACGCGTGCTTTTTGCAGGCGGACACAATTCGGGAGGCGCGCTTTCCACTCTGGAAATCTTCGATCCGTTGAATGACGACTTCACCAGTGCGGGTACGCTTACCGCCAACCGGATGAATCACGCCGCGGCGGTACTGGGCGATGGCCGCGTCCTGGTGATCGGCGGCACGGCGGACGGCACCAATGCTTTGGCGACCGTGGATATTTATGACCCGGTGACCCGCACCGTCGGAGTTGGCCCCAGCCTTTCTACTCCGCGCATGTCGGCCACGGCCACGACCACGCTCGATGGCAAAGTTGCGGTGATCGGCGGAAGCAACGGCTCGCAGGATTTAGCTTCCGCCGAAATTTTTGATCCGGCCACCGGACAGATCACCCTCTCCGCTTCAAATCTGGCGACTCCGCGCAGCGGGCACAACGCCTTCCTGCTGCCCAATAACAATTCCATTCTGATCGTGGGCGGAACGTCGGGCGGTACCGATTTAAATTCTGCAGAACTCTATTTTCCGTGGACAGATTCGTTCCAGACGACGGGCGCAATGAGCACGGCCCGCCTCGGCATGACCGGAAGCGCCTTGGGACAGGACGGCCGTTTCCTGGCCGCCGGCGGAACCAATCTCGCGAGCACGGAATTATACGGATTCGCATCGGTGAAAACCGATGCGGCCGACTATCCTCCGGGCTCGACCGTTACGATTACCGGCAGCGGCTGGCGGCCGGGCGAAACGGTCACGCTGACCCTGGTGGAATCGCCCCTGTTTGATACCCACGGACCTTATAACGTCGTTGCGGACGGAAACGGAAATATTTCCGACAGCAGCTTTGTTACGGATGAGCACGATCTGAACATTCGCTTTTACTTGACCGCCGTGGGATCGCAGTCGGGAGTACAGGCACAGAACACATTCACGGATGCCATTAAACTTCAGACTATATCGGTGGGTTTGCAAACACCAAGTCCGATTGCTCCGGGAGGTTCGGCCACTTACTCAGTGGCAGGGAACTTTAACGGCAACGGCGCTGCCTGCAACGCGGCGCTCACTGTTACCAGCGTTCTGCCAACCGGGGCAAACGCTACCTTCAGTCCAGGAACGATCTCCAGTTCGAGCCCGACGTCGTCAACCCTGACCATCAGCACCAACTCTGCGACTACACCGCCGGGCTCGACGACTCTCACGGTGAAGGCTACCGGCTCCGGCGGTTGCAATGACACGCCCACCGACACCGGCACCTTGGTTGTCGTTGAGAACACCACAACCACTCTCACAAGTTCAGTTAACCCGTCGGTATTTGGACAGTCCACCACGCTGACTGCGACTGTCGCCAAGGTAACTGGCCCCACCACACCGACCGGCGGCACCGTGACCTTCCTGGATGGCGCGACGTCACTGGGAACGGCTACTCTGAGCGCGGGCACGGCTTCGATTTCAACCTCGGCGCTTACGGCGGGCTCACACAGTCTCACTGCGTCCTACGCAGGCGTAGCAAATAACTTTGGTGCAAGCACATCGGCCGCAGTCACGCAATCCGTCAGCAAAGCCAATACCACCACCACAGCTTCCAATGCCATCGGAACGTTTGGCGGGCCGAACGTGACGCTCTCGGCCAACGTCACGGCGAACAGCCCCTCCACAGGCACAGTCAGCGAAGGCACAGTCACGTTTACGGTCAAGCAAGGCGCCACCACCATCGGGACGGTGACTTCTGGAACAGTCGCCGCAGGCGCAGCCACTGCCAGCTTCTCCATGAGCGGCGTCAATGCAAGCACGTACACCATCAACGCTACCTACAATCCGGCAGCGACGACTCCGAACTTCAGCACCAGCACGGCCGCAAGTCCAGGAACCCTGACCGTCAGCCCGGCCAACACCGCGACGACAGTCGGAAATTCCAGCGGCACCTCGAGCGGAAGCGCGAACCTGACCGCGAACGTAACCGCGAATAGTCCGTCCACGGCCACGGTGAACGAAGGCACAGTCACGTTCACGGTGAAGCAGGGCGCGACCACGATCGGCACAGCGACCTCGGGAACGGTTGCCGGTGGCGCAGCCTCGGCCAGCTTCCCGTTAAGCGGCGTAGTCTCGGGAACTTACAGCATCAACGCGACCTACAATCCTGCTGCGACTCCGAATTTCAACACCAGCACAGCGGCTACGGCGGGAACATTGACCGTCAACAATCCGGTCCCGACGACCACGAGCATTTCTCCCACCAGCAAGAACGTCGGTGATGCGGCCTTCACGTTGACCGTGAACGGCACCAACTTCGTGACTGACTCAATAGTGAATTTCAGCGGTTCGCCGCGCACTACCAGCTTTGTCAGCGCGACCCAGGTGACCGCTTCCATCCCAGCCAGCGACTTGACCACGGCGGGGACATCCAACATCACGGTCACGAATCCGGCCCCGGGCGGCGGCACCTCCAACGCGCAGACGTTTACCGTCAACAACCTGGTCCCCACGACCACCAACATTTCGCCTTCAACCAAGACGGCGGGCGATGCTGGGTTCACCCTAACGGTCAACGGTACGAATTTCGTCAACACCTCCACCGTTAACTTCAACGGCTCGGCGCGGACCACAACGTTTGTCACCGCTACGCAAGTGACGGCGGCCATCACCGCCGCAGATGTGGCCAACGCCGGCTCATTTCCCATCACCGTGACCAATCCGGCGCCGGGTGGCGGCACTTCCAACGCTCAGACGCTGACCGTGAATCCAAAGCTGGCGTTCTCCACGAACGCATTTGCCACTCTGATCGGGCTGTGCTCGCCGCAGATCAGCGTGCAACTGCAGAATGGCAACGGATCGGCTGCGACGCTGGCAACGCCAACTACGCTCAACTTGTCCAGCAACTCGGGAGGCGGAGCCTTCTTCAGCGATGCCGCTTGTACGACCCCAGCTACAACTGCGCTCATCGCCGCCAATGCCAGCACCGGAAGTTTCTTCTACAAAGATACAGTCATTGGCAGTCCGGTTATTACTGTCGCGGCTACCGGCTCTACCTCAATTCAGCAGACGGAAGAATTCACCAACTTGCGCTTCAACACGGCGTCGTTCAGCGTGCAGACCAACGCCTGCTCGTCGCCGATCTCGCTGCAGTCAGCCGACGCCCAAACCGGCAGCCCGACCAGCCTGACTCAGGCCACTACCATCGCCCTGAGCAGCTCGTCGGCGACCGGCAAGTTCTACAGCAATGCGGCTTGCACCACGCAGATCACAACTACCCTGATCTCACCCGCCATTGACGGGGGCCACGACACCAACAACTTCTTCTATAAGGATCCGACTGCGGGCGCCCCGGCCCTTACCGCCTCCGCAGGCTCGGCTTTGGCGCAGCAGACGGAATCCGTGGTAGCGCCGCCCAGCATCAGCAAGGCGTTCGGCACGGCCTCGATTCCGGTGAACGCCACGACTGGCCTGAGTTTCACCATCACTAATCCAGTGGCTAACACGGTTTCACTGACCGGCATAGCTTTCAGCGACACGCTGCCGGCAGGAATGATCGTGGCCACGCCCAACGGCTTGACCGGCACCTGCGGCGGCGGGACGATAACCGCGGTGGCCGGCTCCGGCGCGGTCAGCCTGTCGGGCGCCACGCTGGCGGCCAGCGCTTCGTGTACTTTCTCGGTGAATGTGAATGGCACTGCCACCGGCCTGAAGAGCAATACGACCGCTGCCGTGACTTCGACCAACGGCGGGACAGGTAACACCGCATCGGCCAGCGTGACCGTGACCGCACGAACAACGGCAACCACGATTAGTCCGCTTACAGCTAGTACGCCAGTCGGCACCGGGACGAACTTCATTATTACTGTGATGGACACCGACTCCGGGCCGCCATCGAACCCAATGGGGTCGGTAGCCGTTACCTCGACCAGCGGCCCAACCAACACCGACAGCATCAGCGCCTGCACTCTGGCGCAGGGCGCGAACCCGGCCGGGACAGTGAGTTGTCAGGTGACGGTGACACCGACAATTCCGTTTGCCGTCCACACCATCAATGCCAGCTACGCGGCAAGCGACAGCGTGCATGCGAACAGCAACACCGCCACCGGGGCCGCGCTGACGGTATTCAATCCTGACACCAAGCCGCCAGTGGTCACCTTAACCTTCTCCTTGCCCGACGGGCAGAACGGCTGGTACGTGCATTCTCCGGTCACGGGAACGGTTTCGGCGAACGATACGACCACTGGCAACAGCAACGTCACCGCCATCAGCTGCACCGATGGCCTGAGCCCGCTGCCGGTGGGCACTCTGGCAGGGATCGGCACGCCGACGGCCAGCGGCTCATTGAGCGTCTCTGGCGAAGGCATGCACAACATTTCGTGCCAGGCTACTGACAGCGCCAGCAACAGCGGAGCATTCACCGGCTCGACCGCCATGCCGGTACAGGTCAAAATTGATACCGCCCCTCCAACTGGGGTGGTTGGCGCGGCCAGCCGGGCTGCCGATCACAACAACTGGTACACCAGCGCCGTCACCGTTAGTTTCAGCGGCACGGATAGCACTTCCGGAATCGCCAGTTGCACTTCGACCCCTTACAGCGGGCCGGACAGTGAGACCGCATCGGTCTTGGGTCATTGCACGGACAACGCGGGCAATTCCAGCGGGGACATGGCCTTTAATTTCAAGTACGACGCCACTGCGCCGACAGCGGTGGCCTTGTCGGTCACCGCGGGCACGGCGGGCGCGAACGGATGGTACACGAGTGACGTAACTGTCCACACTTCGGGTACGGAATTAGTCAGTGGCCCTCCGACCTGCAGCGTGGACCAGTTCCAGACCACAGAAACAGCGGGACAGGTGTTCAACGGCTCGTGCACAAACGACGCCGGCCTGACCGCCAACGCTTTGGCGCTCACGGTCAAGCTGGATAAAACCGGGCCAACGGCGGCGCTCTCCGTCACCGCGGGCACGCTGGGTGACAACGGTTGGTACGTCACTGACGTCACCGTGCACGCAGCCGGCGCCGACAGCATTAGCAATCCGGTTGTCTGTACCGCCGATCAGTTACTCACGACCGACAGTACCGGGCACGTCTTCAGTGGTTCCTGCACCAACGACGCTGGCCTGAGCACCAATGCAACCGATCTGACCGTGAAACGAGATGCCACGCCGCCCACCGTCCACATCACGCCCGATCGCTTAGCGGACCATAACGGCTGGTACAACCATGCCCTGGGCTTCACCAATCTAGGAACTGATTCCACCTCGGGGATCGCCAGTTGCACGACTCCGGCAGCGTATTCCGGGCCGGACAACATGACCGCATCGGTATCCGCTACCTGCGAGGACAAGGCGGGCAATACCGGCAACGATACCTTCCCCTTCCAGTTTGACAGTACGCCGCCCACAAGCGTCAGCGGTGCTCCCAATCGCTCGCCGGATCACAACACCTGGTACAACCATGCGGTTGACATCGTCTTCACTGGCACGGACGCAACTTCTGGTATCGACACCTGCTCGACCATCAGCTACTCAGGGCCGGATGGAGTGGCCGCTTCGGCTATGGGTCACTGTACGGACAAGGCGGGCAATACAAGCGCGCCCGATTCCACGAGCCCTGCATTCAATTTTGACTCGACGCCGCCGACCGCTATTCTCGCCGTCACCGCCGGCACGCTGGGTTCACACGGCTGGTACACCAGCGACGTGACCGTCGGCACATCGGGTAGTGATACAGTCAGCAACCCGATCACATGTACCGCAAACCAGTTCCAGACGGCCGAGACCACAGGCACGGCGTTCAACGGTCAGTGCACGAATGACGCCGGACTCTCCGCCGATGCAACCCCGCTCATGGTCAAGCTGGACAAGACTGCGCCCACCGGCGTGACCCTTGCTCCCTCGGGAACACTTGGCCTGAATAACTGGTACACCAGCAACGTAACCATTCAAACCTCAGGTAACGAAACCATCAGCAGCCCCATCGTCTGCACCGCGGATCAGTTGCAGACGACAGACACGACTGGCCAGCTCTTCCATGGCTCGTGCAGCAATGATGCGGGCCTCTCGGCGAACGCCGCCGACATCACCATTAAACGCGACGCCACACCGCCGGTACTGACCGTGACCTTCACCCCAGACTCACCTGACGGCAACAACGGCTGGTGGAAGACTCTGGGTGGAGTCCCCTTTACCTGGGTTTGCAGCGACTCGACTTCAGGCGTGGACGCCAGCTACAACGGCGGCTGCCCGACTCCGCTCACCGGCACCGTCACGGCTAACGGAACCACAAACTTTAATCTTCAGGTGCACGACCAGGCCGGCAATTCCAGCCCACTCGTAAATCGCTCCATCATGCTGGATAACGTAGCCCCGACGATTACTCTTCTCAGTCGCACGCCTGCCAACGCCAACGGCTGGAACAAGACTGACGTTAGTTTGAGCTGGAGCTGCTACGATGCTACTTCCCTCGCAGTAAGCGACCACGACACGAAAACTGTGACGACCGAGGGCCTCAACCAATCCGCCACCGGCTACTGTCAGGATGTCGCCGGCAACGCCTCGTCGAATACACAGAGCGGCATCAACATAGACAAGACACCGCCGACGGTGACGCCTGGTACGCCTCCCGCTGGTTCGCCTTACCTGCTTAACCAGGCGGTGACGCCCGCATTCACATGCTCTGACAATCTCTCCGGGTTTGTGTCCAATAACGCGAGCTCTACCCCTGGCCGCAACACCACCGATTGCACGGGACCCGCCTCGGTCGATACGAGTACGGTCGGCGCTCACTCTTACGGGCCCATGGTTGCCACCGACAAAGCCGGCAACACCAGCGTCCCCGTGAGCACCAACTACAACATCACCTATAACTTCGTTGGTTTCCTCCAACCAATCGACAATCTGCCAGTCATCAACACTGCGAACGCAGGCCGGACAATTCCGGTGAAGTGGCAGCTGAAGGACGCAAACGGCGTTCTGATTTCAGACCTGAGTTCCCTTACTTCCCTGTCGGCGGCTCCTATAGGTTGCAGTGCGGCCCCCGCAGCCATTGTTGAAGAGCAGCTCAACAGTCCGGGCAGCACGGTTTTCCGCTTTGACGGCGCCCAATTCATCTTCAACTGGCAGACCACCAAGAGCTGGAGCGGATGTTGGTTGCTACAAAGTACATTCAACGACGGAACTGTGCACTACGCAAAGTTCCAGTTCAAGTAAGTCCCCTTTAGTTCGAACCAGTATTCGGAGCCAAGGAAAAAGGCAGGATAGAAAACGGAGAGACCGAGGATGTGATTGACGAGAACCACGCGCTCCGTGTTCAGATTGCCCATGGAAGTGCCGCTGTGGATGTGGATGCGGTCGAGCGCGCCACAAAGATGGCAAAACCATTGGCGAAGTTTCCCAGCGATTTCCGACCGAGTTGGGCACATCGCAGTTTCGGGCACGCGCGTACGTGGAGTCCTAGTACGTTGAGAAATCCCGAAGGCCGAAGACTAACGGCTGAGATATCTTCCAGTTCTTCGGAGTGCGCCCCTCTCCGGTCACAGAGCGGTCACAAACCCTATTTCGTGATGTGGGTTCAGGTGACTTCGCCGGAGGCTAGAATGGTTCGGGAGCCGCGTCCCGCGCGGACTTTGTGGATGGTGCCGGGAGGGGAAGTTGAACCCCCAAGGTACTAAGTACCGGCGAATTTTGAGTTCACAGGAGAGTTCTGACCCGTTTGGAAAATGTTCTACTCTACTCCTCTTTTCAACGGGTTACAAATCAGTCGATCTGATCCGTTCTGCTTGGAAATGATCCGTTTTGAACATGGAACTACTACAGTTTTACTACAGACAGTTGGCTGACTGCATGCAAGCGGCGATTGTAGTGATGCAGGATTTGCTGAATTTTCTGTATGATTTGGACTATCGAGCATCGCAAATAAAGGGTGCGTCAAATAAGGTAAGGCTCGGAACTTCCAAGCCCAGAAGCTTTTCTCCAACTGGTTTTCAATGATGACGGTCCCGCCGTCTTCGTCCTCTGCAACCAAGTCGACACTGAAATCCCCCGCCGAGCGTTCTCGGTTTGCCCCTAGCAGGTTGAGCTCGAGCGATTCATTCAGCACTTCGATGTTGTTCTGAAGCCACTGAGTAAAGTCTTGCGCTTCGTGATTCCACACTTCTCGCAACGCTACTCGTTGCAAGCGACCGACGTTAAAGGAACACATTTCGAATCACTCCTTGTTTCCACAGAAGATTTTGCCCGAAACTCGCATATGAAAAACAGTCCAGAGGCAACGCCTACACTCCTTACGTTCTCGCGTGAGAGATTTGGTGAGCGTCTCCAGCAAAAAAATCCCTTAAACGCCGATAATTTCCTTAATTTGAACAGTTTAGATGGAAAATCGCTCCTAGTCCGATTTCCTGCGCTCTGCGGAGCCAGCCGCCCTAACCCTCACCCCGCCGCTCTACGTCGCCCCCTGTGTCCCGCTCGCAGCGGTCCCAAGAAGGGCCGTGGCCATCGTCCACCACGAGGTTTTCGCCGAATTCTCCTCCCGAAGCACTGTGCGGATTCTCTTTTTTGGTGACTCTCATGCATTCTGCCGAGGACATTTCGCGGTTTTGAAGCGCGAAGGAGATGCTCGATCTGGGCGCCGGCTAAGGTCCCGGTGATGTGGCAAGTAAGAGGCCCCTCCACAATGGCCACGTGAATTCAGTCACAAAGGAACGGGCCTCCCCCTGGAACTGTGCGGCAGTGGTTTGACGAGATTAGAACCCGGAATTAGCCAGTACAACGGTTTAGCAATACACAGGTGGGTTCTGAACCGTTTGGAAAATGTTCAACTCTACTCCTCTTTTCAGCGGGTTCGCGTTGTTCTCTTACAAGGCGGTGAGAACTTTCCCGCCAGGTGCGCTGGCGCGGCTTGGCCTGGCGCGCGCACTCGCAATGCAAGGAGATTCCTCGAAAGCCCGCACTGCGTATCGAGACTTCCTCACCCTCTGGAAAGACGCCGACCCCGACATTCCCATCCTGAAGGAAGCCAAGGCAGAGTACGCGAAGCTGCAATCATAGTCTGTCCCACCCCGGAACATCGCCGGTTCGCCCGCAGAGTAAAAAATTCTTAACTGTTGTTAACAGGCGTGGCTGTTGAAAAACTCACGCTCTCGAAGATCACAGAAATTTCATTGCGCTAGGATGCCCTATAAACGACGTTCTCGATTTTGGTGGACATTTTCTATCCCTCGGCTGGGCCAGTTTTTTCAAAAGAGGGGGTTTTTCAACAGCCACAGGCGTTATCACAACTTTGCGCCTTTTGTTCGCTAGACAGGCGAAAGGGAAGCTCAAACTTGTGCTATGGCGATGTTACAACAAGCCACAAACCGTGCCAGAAGCCGATTCCCACGTACAGGGTCGTCGTGAATAGTTGCAAAGAGTTACATAGTTGCCGTTGAGAATATTAAGCAAAAGACCTTTACAAGTGCGTGGGTTATGTCAGAATGGGCCGCTCGATTTCGGACCTGGGAAGGAGTCTCCTATGGCCAAGAAAGGCAAGCCAACCCGCACGGTATTGGGTTTTCTGCTGATGGTGGCTGTGGGAAGTGGGCAGCAAGGCCCAACTTTCGTGCCCAACGGCACCCGCTTTCCAAATCCTGCCGGAACCTCGAGTACCTACAGCACAACCGGCAGCATCGATATGACCGGACCATTTTTTCAGAGCCTGGGCACCAACGGACGCACGTGCGGAACATGCCATCAGCCCAGTGATGGGATGTCCGTCTCTGCCATCCACATCCAGAAGCGTTTCGAGGTCACCGGCGGGCTAGATCCGATTTTCCGCACCGTTGACGGTTCCAACTGCAATCACGATGTCAATGTCTCAACCGTCGCCGGACGAAGGGCAGCCTACAGCCTGCTGCTGACAAGAGGGCTAATCCGCATCGCGATAAAGGTTCCCACCAACGCCGATTTCGACGTCGTTTCCGTCGAGAATCCGTACTCTTGCAACGAGACGGATAACATCTCTCAGTACCGCCGACCCCTACCATCCACCAATCTCCTTTTCTTGAGCGCGGTAATGTTTGACGGGCGGGAATCGACTCCACTTACGGGCACAACAAAAATCCTCCCCACCAACTATCCTGGCTCGCTGCGCAGCAATCTCCTGCACCAGTCGGTGGACGCAACAACGGGGCACGCACAAGGGGACGGCACCAGGCCCACACCGGTCGAGCAACAGCAAATCGTGGATTTTGAATTGGCTCTATTCACGGCGCAAACAACTAGCAACATTACCGGCAACTTGAACACGAAGGGCGCCACGGGGGGACCAAAAGCCCTCATCACCCAACCTTTCTTCATCGGGATAAACTCCCAGATCCCTGCCTTTGAGAATCCAGCCAGTGGTCCGTTTAATCCCGCGATCTTCAACACCTTCGAAGGGTGGGCCAAACTTCCAAATGACGATACCCGTGCCGCCGTGGCACGCGGCCAGGCTTTGTTCAATTCCAAGCCCATCAGCATCACTGGCGTGGCTGGCTTGAATGATGACAAGGCCGCTGGGGGCCTTATCACTGGCGGCATTCCGGTTATCCCCGGAACCTGCGGTACTTGCCACGACACGCCGAATGTCGGCAACCATTCGTTCCCCACGCCGTTGAATATTGGAACCGGGGACCCCAACGCAACAAATCGTTTGGTCAACCTAGGAGGCCTCGATATAAGCTACTTGCCGCAGATCACGGTTCGGAACAAGAACACGGGCGAGGAGAAGACCACGACCGATCTCGGCCAGGCGCTGATTGATGGCAGCTTTGACCACGTCGGGAAGATCAAGGGACCGATCCTGCGCGGCCTTCCGGCCCGCGCCCCTTACTTTCATAACGGCTCAGCTCAGACCCTTTTGGAAACGATCCGCTTTTACGAAGGCCGCTTCGGCGTCGTCTTCACGCCACAAGAAGAAGCGGACCTAATTGCTTTCCTGAGTTCGCTCTGACCCCGTGCTAGGAGGGTCCCGAGCACCAGCTCGACCGTGCTGCCGCGCCAACGCTTGTGGTGCTTGAATCGGCGACGGAGGGTTCGTCGGACCCTCAGCTTTGTGTTTGACTGGCCGCGCAGCTCCCACATTGGCTGCGAAATCTGCTCCGCTATGCCATTGTCGTAGTTTGCCCATAACAGGCGATTACACTCATTGACCCACCCGGAGGGGTTAGCTGGGGCGTAGTTGGATCGCGGTAGGGACAGTCATCGCCGACTGCTCCCCGCGCGGACCCGGACGGGCGCTGATTAGCGCATCCGGTTCTTATCCTCGGATGACTGGCGGCAAAGCGAACGCCACCAATGCCCAATTAGCCGATCCCGGAATATGCCGAGACTGTCGAGGTTCCCCGGTACCGCATAGTAGTTGAAGTGGCCTTGCACGACCGATTTGAGCCATTGTCCGGTTTGGCACACGGGATCATGCATTCGCTCACGGAGTTGCTGCTTAATCTCCCGCAGCTTCGCCCCCATGCGTTTGCGGGTCGTCTTGCGCCTCACTGCGAACCGCCCTAACCTGTTCTTCCCGCTGATGTGCGTGAAGCCGAGGAATTCGAACGTGTCGGGTTTTCCTTCTCCTCTGCGTTTCCGATTCTGTTCAGCAAATCTACCGAACTCGATCCGGCGCGTCTTATCTGGGTGCAGTGCCAGTCCAAACATCCCCAGCCTCTTCCGTAAGTTCTTTAAGAAACGATCTGCGTCCGTCTGGTGCTGAAATCCCAAGATGACATCATCCGCATAGCGGATGACAGCCACCTCGCCGTGTGCCCATTTCTTGTGCCACACGTTCACCCAGAGATCGAAAGCGTAGTGCAAGTAGATATTCGCGAGAAGCGGTGAAATCACGGCGTGTCTGGGGTCTTCGACTACGCCGGACTGAGCAGGAGCTCGCGCTATCGCGCCTGTTCATGTTGCCTTCCGCGCATTACAAGGACGTCGGCGTCCGGATTGCATCTTTTCGGAGCTGAATACCCACCCCGCCTATCCTCTGTCTACGCTTCGCTGTGCACCTCGCGGTACCCAGCGCAAGACTCGAGGCCGAGCGGATCGCTATTCCTTTCTCGTAAGGCTCTTTCATCCTCTACTCCATGCCGGTTAGCCCGGCGCACTGTAATTGATTCCATGACAATGCCGGCTCCCTAGACCCGAGTAAACTTTGGTGGTGCCAACCAACCAAAAGGCTCGGGAAAAAGGAGCCGAACATGATCATTA
>Ga0157374_10002464_pt1 | contig 15629 bp, 14 predicted proteins | sample M25metaG_FD_115308 | JGI IMG/M metagenome (GOLD analysis project Ga0157374, IMG submission 115308) | Miscanthus rhizosphere microbial communities from Kellogg Biological Station, Michigan, USA - M2-5 metaG | ecosystem: Host-associated > Plants > Roots > Rhizosphere > Soil | place: USA: Michigan...
AAATCCCCATCTCCTGCCAGCGAGCCAGGGCTTTGGGCTCATTTTGGGGCAGGTTGGCCTTCATGGGAAAGTCGGTCTTAGGCAGATTGATGGTGGATTTCAGCTCCAGCGGCACTCGGTTGGATTCTCCCAAATGATTGATTTTTTTCATTATAGGGAGCGCGGGAACGAACGTCCATTCACGGGCGCGAGACCGGCAAAAATGCGGTCCGGCCGGGGCATCGACAGGAGTCGCAAAAGCACTGTCAGAACATGCAGGGGACGTGTACAATTTTAGTAGGGTAACGTTTGCCTGAAGATAGCATCTAAACTCATTGAAAGTGCTGTAGTGGGCGCTCAGGGTGGCGAAGTCGATTGAAGTATTAACCACCTGGTATGCAACTTGGCAGCCGATGTGCTCATCAAGTTTAAGATAGGTCGATCAAGGACCCCGTTTTAGAAGCCGAATTCGGGTCAACTATGCCAACACTCGACATCAAGCCGCCGGCTCAAGCCGAACCCGAACTCAATCTGCTGCTTTCAAAAAGCACGCTGGAAGAGCCGCTGTGGAAGTCGCTGTTCCGTAATCTGGATGAGTTTTTCTTCCCTAAAAAATTGCCGCCGCTGGTCCTGACTTCAAAGCCAGTTCCGGTCAAGGATATCTGGGGCTTCTACGATTACAAGAAGAACGGGGTGATGTACTCCACCGCCGTGCACGTGCTGGCCATCGGCGCCATCATTGGATTGACCATCCTGGGCCGCAGAGTAGTAAAAGAGATTGTGAAGCCACACGAAACCATCACCCTGGTTTCGCCGGATGATATTCCACCGTTGGAGCCAGCGAAGACCGTTTCCGGTGGCGGTGGCGGTGGCGGTGACCGAGACAAATTCCAGGCTCCGAAGGGCAAACTGCCCAAGCAGTCGATGGAGCAGATCACGCCTCCAATGATGGTGGTGCGGAATGAGAATCCTAAGCTGACTGCTGAGCCAACCGTGGTAGTTCCGCCTCAGGTCAAGATTGCTTCGAACAACCTTCCAAACCTGGGCGATCCGATGTCCAAGCTGCCCTCGGGACCGCCTTCGAACGGAACCGGTTCAGGCGGCGGTATTGGATCGGGTTCCGGTGGCGGAGTGGGAGTTGGCACCGGTCCAGGCGTTGGAGAAGGCCGTGGTGGTGGCGTTGGCGGTGGAGTATTCCGTGTCGGTGGCGGTGTGAGTGCGCCCCGGGTGGTTTATCAGCCTGATCCGGAATATTCGGAAGAAGCCCGCAAGGCAAAGTACCAGGGCACATGCGTTCTTTGGCTCGTAGTCGGACCGGACGGCAGGCCGCGCGACATTCGTGTTGCCCGGAGCCTTGGTCTGGGACTAGACGAAAAAGCGATCGAAGCGGTTAAGACTTGGAAGTTCGAGCCGGCAATGAAGGACGGCAAGCCGGTGGCAGTGCAGATCAACGTGGAAGTCAGCTTCCGGTTGTACTAGCTTTTTGCGTTGCTTTAAAGCGGCTGCGATATATTCGCAGCCGCTTTTTCTTTGCAGAACAATCCTGGGACGGGGCCGCAGCGCAGTTTGAAAATCCACAAGAGATTGTCATTCCGAAGCGCGTATTTTCGCGCGAGGAATCTGCTGTTTCGCTGCCGGCAGCAAGCAGATTCCTCGCCGACAAAGCCGGCTCGGAATGACAAGAGTGGTGGGATTGTTTTTGCGAGGTGCACCGTGACGCTCAGGTGCGGGATATGACACTCATTCTTTCAGTGCTACATGCTCGACATCCTCGATCGACCTCCCCAGAAATTGCGTTCCCAATCGCTTGAATTTTTCTGCAGAATCGGTCACGAAAAATCTGAGGCGAGGCGTTCTGCGACGCTCTTCATCCGAAGAAGCCCGGGGCAAACCTTGCCGGAGTAACTGGCTGACTACCTGAGCTGTAGACTCCGCGGAATCCACAATGGTTACATGCTCTGGCACCAGACGGTGCAGCAGAGGTTTTAGCAGGGGATAGTGGGTGCAGCCCAGCACCAGAACATCAGCGGACTTGAAGTCTCCTCCGAAGGCCTCATCGAGATAGATCCGGGCGACCTGTTCCGCCACTGCCTGTTCAGCTCCGGAGTGTTGTGTCCATCCTTCTTCAACCAGCGGCACAAACAGAGGGCAAGCTTTTTCTTTAGCCTCGACTCCGTGGGCCTTCAGGGCTTTCGCGTAGGCGTGACTGCTTACAGTTCCTTCGGTGCCAATCACAACCACTTTGCTCATTTTGGTGGCAGCGGCTGCGCGCGCCGCCCCGGGTTCGATGACTCCAACGACTGGCACGCTGGAAGCCTGCGTAATCTGGTCGAGCGCGAGCGCAGTGGCGGTGTTGCAGGCAATAACCAGCATCTGCGCGCTGTGCTGCTCGAGGAACTGCGCAGCACCGATTGCATACCGGGCAACGGTGTCCGCCGACTTCGAACCGTAAGGAAGTCTCGCGGTGTCGCCGAAATAGAAGTAGTCAGCTTCAGGCGCAAGCGCGATCAGTTGCTTGAGGACGGTCAGTCCGCCAAAGCCGGAATCGAATACGCCGATGCTCGGTCGTCGAGTGGTAGTCATGATGAAAACACGCTGGAACGAAGCCATATCATATCGGGCATATCAGGTTTTGGCGCGGAGAATCCACGGCAGCATTTAGGATGTCGGGAACTTAGAGGAGAGCTTATGACTCGGCTCCTAATTGTCGAATTGGCGGTAGTGACGGTATTCCTGACGTCGTGCATGTCCCGAAATCCGGCTCCGATCACGGAGGCCGAACTGGTCCACAACAGCCAGGAGATGTTCAATGCCGTAGCTTCGGGAGACCAGGCGCCATGGGTGAAATATTTTGCCGATGACGCCATGTACTTCGACGAGAAAGGGCGAGCCATGGACAAGGCCGCTCTTGTGAAAGACGTAACTCCTCTTTCGCAGGGTTATTCCGGCAGTATCACAGTTATGAATCCCAAGAGCCATATCCAGGGAGACACGGCGATCCTTTCCTACGATTTGAATGAAACCGAGACGATCTTTGGTCAGAACATGACCGCTCGTTACCACGGCACCGACACATGGATGTATCGCAATGGGAGGTAGCAGATTGTAGCTGGACAAATGTTTCGTTATTACGAAGACCCTGCATTGGGCAAAAGCGACACCAGGAAATATGCGGAATATGCGGGGACTTACGAACTGGCGTCCGGAATCATCCAGACCGTTTCCGTCCGTGACGGCAAGTTATACGCCCAGCGTGGAGACAGGGCAGAGAATGAATTGCTCCCCGAATCGTCTGAAGTGTTTTTTCTTAAAGGCGTAGAGGGTCGCCGGCTCTTCCGCCGAAACGATGGCAGCAAGGTCGATGCCATGATCGATCGCAGAAACAACGAGGACGTAGTCTGGAAGAAGATTATGTAAAGTCCGAGGTTACTCTGGGAGTCATTCTTGTGAGTAATTCACTTTACTTTGAGTGGCGACGCCTGTCTTCGATCCTTCTGCTGCTCTTGCGTTTCTATCTGGCGGTCGCAACAGGGGCCCAGCGGGATTGGGGCGCCGTGGGGGCAAGTGCGAGGATGGCCCAGGAAGGCGCAGATCTTATCTGTCGCTTCGGGCGAGAGGATGTGCTCGAACTTGCACGCTTGCTGTTCGATTTCTGATTCGCTGTCCAGCGCCAGACTGTCCGTAAAAAGGCGCTCGGCTAAACGATGTCGGCGGATGATGTCGGCGGCGCGCTGACGGCCGCGGGGAGTGAGTTCTACGATCATGCTGCCGTCGCCGACGGAAACACCCTGAGGCTTGAGCGCGTCATGACACGGATTCACAAACGGCTTGTGATTGTGGCTTTCCGGTGGATGCGGCTTGGTCGTCAGCAGGCCCAGGGATTTCATCTTTTCGACCGCAATACTGACCGGGAGCGCGCCGTGAACTTCCATGTGCTCGATTTCCGCGATCTCTCCGTGTTCTTCGACAGCCCATAGTTCTTCCAGAACTTCGTCAAATTGCTCTTCGTCGGCCATGGCGAAGACTTCCTGGTCGGCGATCTTGCCATGATGCAGTTCGATCCGGCGATCAGCGAGGCGAGCGACGACTGGATCATGCGTGACCATCACGATGGTGCGTCCCTGGCGATGCAGCTCACCTAACAGGCGCAGGACGATCTCCTCGTTGACGGCATCAAGGTTGCCAGTAGGCTCGTCGGCCAGAACGATTTTGGGATCGTTGATCAGGGCACGCGCGATGCACACTCTTTGCTGCTCTCCGCCAGAGAGCTGGGCTGGCAAGTGGTGGGCGCGCTCTTTCAATCCGACGTGGGACAGGGCTGCCTGTGCCTCCTGCTCGTCCGTCATGCTATGGAAGTATTGAGCGAGCATGACATTTTCAAGCGCAGTGAGATACGGGATCAGGTGGAATTGCTGGAAGATGAAACCGACTTTTTCCGCGCGGGCGCGGTTCAGGTCCTGAGTAGAAACCTTGGCAATGTTTTCGCCGTCGAGCCAGATTTCGCCTGAACTGGGACGATCCAGGCAGCCGATGAGATTCGCCAGCGTAGATTTTCCCGAACCGGAGGGGCCCATGACGGCCAGCCACTCGCCCGGCTCAACCTGGAGAGAGATGTCATCCAGAGCGCGCACTACGCCTCCACCTTCGGCCTGGGCCGCGTAAAGACGGCTGACATGGCTGAGTCTGATCATGTCATTCTCCCCTGAGGATGTTAGCAGGTTGAACCCGCCGGAGCAGGGATATTGGCACGATGGAAGCCAGCAGGGAAACCGCGATGCCGCCCGCCAGAATAACCGGCAGCACGCTTAGACGGGGTGTTACCGGTGCATGGAAGTTCGCTCGGCCGATCCAGATCGCAGCCCCGATGCCGACGATGAAGCCAATAAGCGCGCCGACCACCCCCAGAGCTGCAGCCTCGGCGGCGAAGAAGCTTTGCAGCATCCGGCCCGAAGCGCCTAGCGCTTTCATCAGAGCAAAGTCGCGGCGGCGGTCGGCGACCCATCCGGTCAAAGTGGAGAGTACGCAGACCGTGGCCGTCAGGATAATCAAAATGGCGGAAACCAGCAGAGTGGCACGCATTTTTCCCAACACATTGGCCTCGCCCTCGGTGACCTGTCGTACTGCGTGAACATCTGCAACCGGCAGGGCGTGGGAGAGACGTTGAATAGCGCCACTTATTTCTTCGGAAGAGCCTGAAGCTGAGATCTCGACTGTCGAAACTGGAACCTGTGTCCACTCGGAAAAATTGGCGAGAGAGATGTAGATACGACTGTCATCGGCTGCGCCCGTCTGCAACGTGCCAGCCGGATTGAGCTGGATGGTGCGACCCTGGAAGCTCAGATCGAAGGGCTTTCCTGGCGGACCAACGACGCTGGCGGCGCGGGTTCCGATCAGTGCGTCATGGGAAGCTTTTGGCCAATTATTTACTGACCACCAGGTGCCATTCAGTCTCTGGGCCTGCTCGAGATTGGTTCCGGCGACGACAACTGAATGACCATCGGCGGTGCGGGCCACCGCATACGCGAAGGGAACGGCGAGACTGCCGCCCGCGGTGGATTCGATCTTTGTAAGAGTATCGACCGGCAGAGTCTGTCCGTCCCTGGCGACCACAACGATGTTCGCGCCATATTTACGGAATTCGCCGCGCAGTTTGGCCTGGACATCCACGTAAAGATTGAGCATGGCCGTGGCAACGGCGGCAGCCACCACCATGGCCAGCAACGCCGACGCGGCACGGCCACGCCGCAGAACGGCGGCCCTCACCAGCATCCGCAGAAACATTGACGTGTGAGGTGCGGTTGCGCGCCGTCGAGCGACCGGGCTGGTAGCGGGTGAGTTCAAGCATCACCTCGCAACGCGTAGACGGGATCGAACTTCACCGCCCGCCGGATTGCAGCAGCACTCCCGGCAAATGTTACGAGCACGGCAATGGTCAGAATGACGGGCAAAAGCACCGGTTGGATGGTGATCTGCGAGGCGAAGATGGAGTGTCCGATCTGGCGGGCGAGGAGCGCGCCTCCGGCGAAACCGGCTGCGCCGGCAATCAAAGCCAGCAGGCTGGCCTCGGCGAAAAACAAAACCGCCACTGCCAGATTGCCAGCACCCAACGCTTTCATCAGGCCGACTTCGCCGCGGCGTTCAATAACCGCCGTTGCCATGGAAGCAGAAACCGCCAGCGCCGACGCCAACAGCGCCGCCAGAGTAATCAGCAACATAAGTCCCTGGATGCGCGAGAGTACTGTGCCTTCATTCTGCGCCACCTGGCGGATCTGCTCAGCGTGCGAGTGGGGGATCGCCTCCTGCAACTGGAAGGCGATCGACTGCGCATAGGGAGAGCAGTACCAGCGGTCGTACATCTCGGGCGAGAGAGTCCTGGGATCGCGGCGTGCGAAGGCGTCTTCGGGTTTGGTCACTGCGCTGACGTAGATGCGGCGGACGGCTCCGGGCTTGCCGAGAATCTGCTGGGCAAGAGCGAGAGGGGCAACAATCTGATCGTCTTCAGGGCCGCCAGTGGAAAGAATCCCGACGATCTGGCGCGGCTGGCCTGCGATTTCAATTTGCTGCCCAGTTGTGCGATTCAGTTTAGAGGCGAGGCGATCGCCGAGCAGGATGTCCTGCGAATTGTCGTCGGGCCATGCGCCTTGTACCTTCCACCAGGGATGCGTCGTACGCACGCCGGTGACGAAGTCCTGCTTCCCGAATACGACGTTGCGGGAGAAGTATGTTCCCAGGAGAGTCAGATTCTGCTGACTTCCCAAAGTGACGCTGACCGGCAACATGGGGGAGAAACCCACGATGTTGTTGCGCCAGAACATGCCTTTAATTTTGGGCAGGTCGGCTTCGTTTAGGTACGCGCCGTCGCTGGGAGGTTTAAGATTTATGCCACCGATCTGGACGTCCAGCGTGTCTTCCTGAGGAGTGACGATCAGGTTGGCGCCGTAGGTTCGCAGCTCTCGGCTGATTTTGTCGCCAATGTCGGTGGCGACGGCGATCATGGCAGTGGCTACTCCTACGCCCAGCATGATGGCCACGCCAGCCAGAAGTTTGCGCCGCTTCTGCCGCCGGAAGGACTCGTAGAGTAGGCGCAGGAACATGATCTATTGCTGGAAAATGTGAGCGCCGGCGGCGACGTCGGTCTCGTGAATGATGACGGCGTCGGCCGTCTGCTCAGCCTTCAGCGGAATCGGATTGCAGCCACCGGCCGTGCCCACGGATTGTCCGTTGATGGGGGCGGCGCAGTTCTTGCACACCACTCCGTTCGGTCCTTTGTAAAAGCCCACAGGCCCGCAAATCTGGCAGGCGTCGAATACGGTAGCAACGTTTCCGTCGGGCCTCTTGTAGAGCCAGAAGCGAACTGCGGTACCATTTTCCTTAGCTTCGAAGCGATGAAGATCGCCGTCCGCTACCTGAGTCAGCGGGATACTGACCTGGCCGTTTTGGAACGTGACTTTGGTTGCGGGCGACAAGGCGCTCACGCTCTTGGCATAGATGAATTCAGCCGTGACCATCAGGATGAACAGGAACGAGCTGGCGTAGACAGAGACCATCCACAGACGTTCGCGGCGGGCGCTCCACAGGGCCTTGCGGCGTTCCGCTGGCGAATCGGGCAGGGCAGCTGGTTGCCGGCGCTTGAACTCAAACAAAACCATCAAAGCGGCCAGAGCCACGATAGTGACGAAAAAGAATAGGTCATTGCGGACGATCGGGCCAATCAGGGCCATCTCTTCGCGTGACGAGGGCAGCACGCCGTTTTCCGAAAGCTCGTGCAGGCCGGAGATGATCAGCTGGGCTGCGACGAAGAACAGAATTACAGTGGTGACCCGGAAGAACTTCTGCAGATTAATGCGTACACTGCCTTTCACGAACATGACGCCAAAAACGATAGCCACGATCACGCCCGACAGGGTTCCCAGAAAACTCAGGAGTTCGGTCGAGTTCAGGGACACCGCTCCCAGGATCAGAACGGTTTCAACCCCCTCGCGTAGGACCATGAGAAATACGAAGAAGAAGAGCCCGAACCGGGCATTCTTGCCGGCCAGGAGGCCGACTTTACCCTCAATCCGTCCTTTGAGGCTGCGGCCTGTCTTCATCATGAAAATGATCATGGTGACGACGAAAAACGCCGCGATCAGCATGATCCAGCCTTCAAAAATGTCCTGATTCCATTGGGTTCGGGAGAGCAGGATAGCGATGCCGATGCTGCCGACGAAAGCCGAGATCAGGGCTGCAAAGACCGATTTGCGGAGCTCAGGCCGTCCGATTTTGGCCAGATAAGCCAGAGTGATGCCGACGATGAGGGCGGCTTCAACCCCCTCGCGCAAAGTTATGATGAAGGCCTGGAGCATCTTGTGGAAAAACCGTTTCTTGCAACTTTGTTGCAACTAAGGACGATGTTGACGCTCCATTAAGAATAGTCTCCCCCTGTGCAGGCGTCAACGAGGATGGGCTGGGGTTCGGAGACAGCCATCTTGGAAACTGTTTTTTACAGGTGCCGGAGGAACTGTTTGACTTCAGCAAGTTGGGGGAAGAGTTTTTCTTCGGCCTGAAACTCTGGAGAGTGGACGCACCTTCGGCTACCGCGAAGTCTTACGGGGTGCTTGAGATGGAGCATCTCGTGATAGACGATGTACTCGACCGCCGACCGAGGCACGCGGGGATGGTCGAAGATACGGCTCACCACAATGGCGTTATGGGCGGGATCATAGTGGCCCAAATGATTGCGGGCACGTTCGCGGCTCCAGGTCATCCGGGGACGTGCCAGCAGTCCGTGAAAGAAACGGGTGTTAAGGTAATCAAAGACAGCCTCCAGATCGTAGGTATGACCCTGGGCGGAATCAAGGCGCTTTCTTCCGCGCATCTGGCGGACAAGGTGGGCCTTCTGGCTGACGTTGTGGCTGGAAACGTAGCGGCGATAACGGGCGGCAGCTTCGCGATCGACCGGACGCCGGTACATCTTGGCCAGGAGAATGTGGGCGATGGCCTCCAGTACGGTCGCGGGCGCGCCTTCGAGGAGATCGGAAAGGCGAACAAGCAGTCTGCCTTCGCGCATGCGGATCGTGTTCTTGATGCTGGTGAAAGCGAAGAAATCAACTCTTAGTTCGGGGACGGACGTATCCGGGCGGAGTTCTAGGTATTGTTCCTGAAAAATCTGAGGCAGGTTGTGGCGCACGCTGAGGGTAGATTAGCACGAGGAAAATTCTTAAACCGCGAAGGACGCCGAGGAGTGCCGCAAATGGCGCAAAGAAATCAATGCTTTTTTTCTGCTTTCTTGCGTTTGGCGGCTTCTTCCTGGCCGTCAAGAGCTGGCGGTGGTCTTGCGCGCTGCTGTCCAGAGTTTCGAGCGCATTGGTGAGCAGGAATTCATATTGCTGCATTTCTTCTTTTTTGGCGGAGGCGTCGTCGCGCAAGGCGCGGAGCTTGGCTTGAAATTCGGTGTCGGCGTCGATGACGATTTTCAGGATTTTGCGCAGATCGGCTTTGCGGTCAACATAGGTGTCGACGTTCTCGTTTAACTCGTCGTAGACGTCCAGAAAGTCCTGTATGCCGTCGTGCGTGGCCATCGCTCGGTCGGTGGTTTTGGGATCGGTCCGAGCCTGGTCGAGTGCCGCCAGCCTTGCCCGCGCAAATGTCACGTACAACTTCAACCTTAAGTCTGGTTCCTGGGCCGTATCGCGTAGTTGATCGATTTCCGCATTAGTAAGCGGATCACGTTTAGTCTCCGCCAGTGCGGGCGCCACCAGGAGAAACAAGGCACAGCAGGCGAGACTGAGGCGAGGTTGAATCATCGGTTTTTCTTTTTGCCGAACATGGCAGCGAGCAGGTCGGTGCGCATTTTTTCCAGACCGTCCATCGCCTGCTGAATTGGCGCCTGGTCTTCAAAGGCGACCGTGCGTTTGACGTCGCGAAATTTCATGGCCATCTTGCGCAGGATAATCTCTGTGTCTTTCTGTTTTTTTCCGGTGGCAATCGACGAGTCGGTGGCCTTTTGGGAATAGATCAATACGTCCTGTAGAGCTGCCTTCCCGGCCTCGGCGTTGCCCTCGTCATATGACTTGTCGGCGGCATCGGCTTTGCGGCGCGCGATTTCGACGTAGAGGGCCAGACGGTCTTCAGGCCTCACCATTTCCACGCGGGCGATCAACTGCTCAGTAGTCTCGTTTTTTCCGGTGAACACGGGTTTAGCCAGGACCAGGCTTACGCAGGCCGCGACCGCGGCCACCAGCAGAAGTACGAAAATCGGCACCCGGATGCGCATTGTGAATCTATCTTTTGGGTTCGATTGTGATCAGGCGGTGGCGAGCCTGCCACTCCTGGTCAGGATAGTTCCCGGTTGCGGTCTCAAGGAAGCGGTGATAATTCTCCGCTGCCGGCTTGTATTGGCGCAAGTGGTCGTAGGCGCTGGCCCGCAAGAAGTATCCAATCGGAAGTTCGGGCAAAAGCTTGGCGCGGGCGTCCAACGCTTTGATCACCAGTTCCCAATTTTTCGTTTCACTTGCCGCAGCGGCCAGATCGCCGTACGCGGTGCCCATGCTCGGCTTGAGCTGGATCGCGGCCAGTATCTCCTGTTGAGCTTCGGGAAACTTGTGCTGTTTGAGTAGAAGCCTGCCCAGTCCGTAACGCAAGTCGGGATCGTTGGGTTTGGCCGCCAGCAGCGATCTGTACTGGGCCTCAGCCAGATCAAGTTTGTTTGCTCTGGTGTAGAGGTCCGCGAGGTCCATCTGCACCGACGGGTCGTTGGGAGCAAGTTTTAGAGCTTCCTGTAATTCGGCGATCGCGGGTTCGTTCTGGCCGTCCGCAGCCAAGATGCGTCCCAATTGCATGTGGGCGCCGGCGTCGGTGGGATGCAGAGCGACCAGCTTGCGCAGAATCTCTTCCGCCTCGGTATAGCGATGGCCGCGCATGTAGATATTGGCCATGCCGGTGAGGGCGTCGGTGGATGATGGATCGATGGCGAATGCCTGCTTGTACTCCTGCTCGGCATCGGAGAAGCGGTTCTGATTTTCCAGGAGCGGGCCGGCGGAAAGATGCGGCTCCGTATCTTTCGGATCGAGCAGTGCTGCTTGTTTGTAGGCGTCGAGGGCACCATCCTGATTGCTGGCTTCAAGCACGTGGCCCAGGGAAAGCCATGCTCGAGCTTGTCCCTCGGCAACGTGCGATGTTGGCTTCAGTTTGATAGCGGCCCGTAAGAATTGTTCAGCATCCGGTTTGTTCGCCTTCACGAGCATTAGACCAAGATTCAAATTGGATTCAAAGACGCTCGGTTTGGCAGCGACAGACTTGCGATAGGCCACGATCGAATCGTCGGTCTTGCCTATGGCGTTGTAGAGAAATCCGAGGTCGAACCAGGCAGCATAATTTTCAGGCTGTTGCTCTACCACTTTCTGCAGCAGCGGCTCGGCGGTGACGTAGTCTTGTTTCTCGATTGCTCTCTCGGCCTGGACGAGTTCTGGCGGGGAGGACGGATCGTCCACGGTAACTTTGTGGTGGCGGATGGTCTTGCCCGAGACTTGCGACTGTACGCTCAGGGCACAGGCGAGGATGAGTACGATCACACGTAGACGCGGAAGCCCTCGTCTGGGTGGGCGAGCGGAGCCTGCCATGGTGGTGTGCTCCGCGAAGTTCCCGCCAGTCAAAGCATCTGCCGAGTTGCGCTCGGCTGGGCAGGTCGGGGTGCTAGAGACCGTATTGCAACCCTGGACGCAAGGAAAAAGTTTAGTTGCAGATCTCCAACAAGCCGCGAAGCGGCGCAAGAATAAAGCCCACGGCGCAAGCCGTGGGTAAGTAGTGGACCGCGAGAGAGCCCCGAAAGGGCGAAAGAGGGCCCGTGACGCAGCCTCGCCCGTCCCCACACATGCGGTGCTACTTAAGGCCGTTGGTTGAGTGTCCATTTCCGTTCAGGACTGGTGCCAGATACTTTCCAGTGTACGAGTTCGGAAGTCTTGCGATGACCTCTGGTGGTCCAGCGCCGACTACGTACCCGCCTCGTTCGCCGCCTTCCGGACCCAGGTCAATAACCCAGTCCGCCGTTTTGATCACTTCCAGATTGTGCTCAATGACAAGAATAGAGCCGCCTGCTTCGATTAGACGCCGGAAGGCAGACAGTAGTTTGCTGACGTCGTCGAAATGCAGGCCGGTGGTGGGCTCGTCAAAAATATAAAGCATGCGGTTGCGGCGGCGGGCGCGTTCGGCGGAATTGGTTGGACGGCCGATATCCCGAGAGGCGGGTTGCAAGTGTGCCGCCAGTTTCATGCGTTGCGCTTCGCCGCCAGATAGCGTGGTTGCAGACTGTCCCAGGCGTAGGTAACCGAGGCCGACTTCTTCGAGGACGCGCAGCTTCTCCACCACTTTGGGGACGCCGGAAAAGAAATGCAGAGCCTCGCGCACTGTGAGGTCGAGAACTTCGTGGATGTTCTTGCCTCGATAGCGGACGTCCAGAACCTGCGGTTTGTAGCGCGCGCCTTTGCACTCTTCACAGACAAGTTCGACGTCGGCGAGAAACTGCATTTCTACCGTGACGGTGCCGTCGCCCTGGCAGGTTTCGCAGCGGCCACCGGGGATGTTGAAAGAAAAATGCCCGGCGCTGAAGCCCTTCTTCTTTGCTTCCGGCAAGGATGCGAACAGATCACGGATTCCATCGAAAGCCTTGATGTACGTCACCGGATTGGAACGTGGCGTCCGTCCGATCGGAGACTGATCGACGAGGATGACGTCGTCGATGAGGTCGTCGCCTTCGAGCTCACCCCAGCTGGCGGATGGAAGCGGGTCTCCATTGGTTTGCCGCTTGGCGGCGGAAAGTGCCTGGTAGAGAACATCATGCAACAGAGTTGACTTGCCTGACCCCGAGACACCGGTAATCGCGACCAGCATTCCCAGCGGAACCGTGAAATCGATGTTCTTAAGATTGTGAGCCCGCGCTCCCGAGATTTTAATTTGTCGCGAGCCAGGTTTACGGCGCGCCGGAGGGAGTTGAATGCGCAGTTCGCCCGACAGGTAGCGTCCGGTCAGGGAAGTGGTCGAGTTCAATATTTCGTCGTAGGTTCCTGCTGCGATTAGCTGGCCGCCACTCTCTCCTGCGCCGGGGCCGAGATCGAGAATGCGGTCAGAGGCGCGCATGACATCGGGATCGTGCTCCACAACCAGGATCGTATTTCCCAGATCGCGCAGGTCGTGCAGGATCTTTATCAGACGATGAGTGTCGCGGCTGTGCAACCCGATCGAGGGCTCGTCGAGCACGTATAGCGTTCCGACTAGGCGCGAGCCCAGCGATGTAGCCAATTGGATGCGCTGGGCTTCGCCGCCGGACAGTGTCGATGCCATGCGATCAAGAGTCAGGTATTCCAGACCGACGTCCATCAGAAATTGCAGACGCTCGTGGATTTCCTGCAGCAGCTTATCGGCGATCTCCGCTTCCTGAGTAGTTAGCTGGACTTCGGAGAAAAACTTTGAAGCCTCCTCCACCGTCATGCTAGTGACCTGGCAGATGTTCTTGCCGTTGATCTTTACCTGTTGCGCTTCGATGCGCAGGCGGGCTCCGTTGCAGGCTGAACACGTCGAGTAGCCACGATAGCGGCTGAGAAACACCCGGACGTGCAGCTTGTATTTCTTGCGCTCCAGATAATTGAAGAATCCGCGTATGCCTGGAAACTTTCCTTCGCCCTCGACGATCAGTCGGCGTTGCTCGGGATCGAGTTCGATCCATGGGGCATAGAGAGGGATGTTGGCCTGCTTGGCGAAACGCTTCATTTCAGTAAAAAGCGTTCGATATTTCGGCTTGGTCCAGGGATCAATCGCGCCCTGGTCCAGAGATTTCGATTTGTCGGGAATCACCAGATCGAGATCGAAGTCGATGGTGTTGCCGAATCCCTGACAGCGCGGGCAGGCACCGTAAGGATTGTTGAAAGAAAAGAGTCGCGGCTCGGGCTCCTCGTAGCGCAGGTTGCAGGTCTTGCATTCGAAGCGTTGCGAGAATCGAAGGCGTTGCGACGGCTGGTCGTCACGCGGGGCTGACTCGAAAATGACTTCGCCGGACTCGCGGTAGCTGATTTCGATGGCGTCAACAATGCGCGCGCGGGCATCCGGTGAGACGACCAGGCGGTCGACCAGTAAATACACTGGCTGGGTGAAATTGACGTCGAGCAGCGATTCCGGATTGGAGAACTCGAAGATCTGGCCATTCTGGTAGAGACGGTTGAAGCCCTTTTGCCGTAGTTCGAAAAGGCGAGTACGGAGTTGATCCGAGAGGGCGGCTTCGGGATTGCTCTTACGGTTGCGCGGGCGAGACGCCCCCGCGACAGCCGGCGGGACGCCGGCGCTGCTGTCACTGGTCCGTTTTTTGGAGCGCGGTTCTTTCTCTTTTGTGGGTGCGGCGATGGCTCCGGCTTGTAGAGGGAACAGCACATTCAGGCGGGTGCCTTCGCCCAGGGCCAAAATTGTTGCCGTTACCTCGTCAACCGTGTCTTTTTTGACCTCTTGGCCGCATTGCAGGCAGAACGTCCGGCCGATCCGGGCGAAGAGCAGCCTCAGATAGTCGTAGATCTCGGTGGCTGTACCAACGGTCGATCGTGGGTTGCGGGTGGTGTTTTTTTGGCGGATGGCTACGGCTGGGGCGATGCCGTCGATCAGGTCAACGTCCGGCTTTTCAATACGTTCGAGGAACTGGCGGGCGTAGGCCGACAGCGACTCGACATAGCGCCTCTGGCCTTCCGCATAGATCGTATCGAAGGCGAGGGACGACTTGCCGGAGCCGGAGACACCGGTGACGACCGTCAATGAATTGTGCGGGATTTCGAAGTCCACGTTCTTGAGGTTGTGAACCCGGGCACCGCGAACCACTATCGTTTCCGTGGACATCAGTTAGAGAGGACCGGTCGCCCCCCGCTTTGGCTCTTCTGAGGGTGCTCAGAAGGCTTCAGGAGCGGGTGCGAATCTTTCTATTATAAGGCAGGGAGAAGTTTGATGCTCTGCGGGCAGGATCACTGGACTTGCCCGATTTGAACGCTGGATTGCAGACAAAACAAAAGGCCCCGACGAATCGGAGCCCGAACCCTGTCATGGTGCTTGTTGATTATCTCGCGAGTTGGTAACTGTTGTCACAGACATACTCGCACTGAAAAATTAGCCGAGCTTCGCTCAGCCTGGACGGGTCGGAGACCCGCCCCCGCATGGATCGGGGAGGTTACGACCTGTTCTCTTCGTCGCGTTTCTTGCTGTAGCGGACGGCTATGCCTGCTCCCAGGGTCATGAATGCCACGGGAGGAAGAAGCAATACCAGTACGCCCCGGCTGATGGCGTTCTGGCCTTCTTTACTTGTGCCTTTCGCGCTGGTGTAGCACATAGCGCAGCCCTGACTGAAAGCGGGAGCTACCCAGAACAGAAGAAATACCGCGAGTGTGGCCAGGCGCAACTTCATTTCACTCCTACTCCCAGATGCAGGATCCGGTAGGCGTCGGGCAGGAAGACCAGCATCATTGCCAGACAAAATACCAGCGAGCTCATGGTAACCCACTTCATGGCCGAGATCTCAAACTTCAGGTGCATGAAGTAGCCGATGATGAGTCCGGCTTTCAGGAGAGACAGGCCCATCAGGATCGACAGCATCCGGACCAGTTCCATGTTCTGGTAGGCCAGCCAGACTTCGAGGCCGGTCATGA
>Ga0157374_10002465_pt1 | contig 15626 bp, 13 predicted proteins | sample M25metaG_FD_115308 | JGI IMG/M metagenome (GOLD analysis project Ga0157374, IMG submission 115308) | Miscanthus rhizosphere microbial communities from Kellogg Biological Station, Michigan, USA - M2-5 metaG | ecosystem: Host-associated > Plants > Roots > Rhizosphere > Soil | place: USA: Michigan...
GGCCAGCAGGAGCTTGCGGTGGATCTTTGCGGTCCTCATCGGCCGGCCCTCCGGTTGTTGTTGGCGTTTCGCTTGTGGTGTGCGCTGCCGTGGCGCTTGACGCAGCGCGTCTTGCCCTTGGCCCGCACCTTGCGCTTGCCCTTCGGGCAGCCTCGCTTGGTGGCGGGCTTGGGGTTGCCCGGCCCTTCGAAGGCGGCGGTGCCGGCACCCGACGTCGCCGGTGCTGTGCTCGGCGCGCCCTCGCAGGCACCCGCGTTGAAGTCACAGGGAGCTGGCGGTGGCACATAGGGGAAGCCGCCGCCGACGCGGGCCGCGTAGATCTTCGGGATCCCCGGCTCTTTGTCTTGGGGCGCGAGCGCCTCGCGGGTGTTGAAGAAGACCGTGCTGCCGTCGACGCTTGCGTCGGAGAGCAGGGAGTCGGCGGTGCCCTTTCCGGTCGAGATCAGGCGCAGCTCGCCTTGGCGGAATTCGTAGACATCGTTGACCGTGTTTTCGTCCGCCGGCAGCAGTGCCGTCTGCGTGGTGAAGAAGACGGTGCCCTCGCTGCTCACCCAGCGCCTCGCCCCGCTTTGGCTCTGCCAGACGGCGTTGCTGAAGCTGCCGCTGAAGAGCGAGTACTCGTTCACATTCGTTGCCGCGGGCGGGGTGCCATCCGAGGGACAGGAGGCGCATTCGAGCCGGCCCCTCCAGGCGTCATAGACGAAGAGCTGCTCGGTGCCTCCCAGCGGCTGGCCGGTGAGGCTTTCCGTTGAGGCGAAGCCGAGCACCGTGCCGTCGGCCGAGGCGAGCGCGGTCTTGCCTTCGTTTACGTTGTTGGGGCCACTGGCGCCAGACCAGCTCGCTTGCCAGTTGCCGCTATCCAGCGCCCCCAGCGCCGCAATGAAGCGCAGCTTCACCGGCCCGTCGAACGAGTCCAGTTCGGCCATATAGAGGTTACGGCCGGAGGCTTGGGGAAGCTCGCCTTCGGGGTTGGGCGCGGTCGACAGCTGGCCTTCGGCGACGAAGTAGACGCGCTTGCCGTCTTCGGAGTTGGCGGCGACGCCGAGCACCCCTGCGCGGTCTGAGAGTGCCGGGTCGACGCTCGGGTTGTTGATTCCGTCCAGGCGCGGCGTCAGGTCGCGCAGCTCATCGGCGGCGACGTCGTAGACGTAGAGGTCGTCGTTGTGGTTGTTGAAGCTCGTGAAGGTGCCGCCCGAGTCGGGGGTGAAGCGCGAGGCGGAGGTGAAGAAGACCCGCGAGTCGTCAACTGCCGCGCCGCGGTAGGTGACGGCATAGGGCTCGGGGGCGGGGAGCGGCGCCACGCCTTCTTCCTTGGTCGCCTCCACCGTCGGCTGGCCGTCGGTCTGCACGTAGAGGCCGGCGGAGGCGTTGACGGCCGATTCGGCGCCGTCGCGGCGATGGGCGCTGAAGACGACGCGAGTGCCGTCGCGCGAGACCGCGTAGCGCTCGGGCGGCTGGATGTAGCCGCCGAGCGACGATCCTTCCGTCGGCACGCTGCCGTCGGGGCGAACGCCGATGAAGCTGAGCTGGCCGTCCTCCCACTTGTAGAGGCCGCTCGCGCCTGCGGGAGTGGTGTCGGCGTCGAGCAGCTTGCGCTGGGACCTGAAGAGGACGGTGCGGCCGTCGGCCGACATCGCGAAGGAACCGACGCCGCTGGCGAGGTCGGTTCCGCCTGGGGCGGTCTGCGGCGTCCCGGCCGGGATGCGCGGATCGCGCGTGATCCAGGTCAGCGTGCCGTCGGGCTGGCGCTCGTAGAGGTCCACCGATTTGTTGCGATCGTCGGGATCCACCCTGGGGTCTTCGAAGATGAAGTTGGAGCCGGGCGCCTGCGTTTCAGTGCGCACCACGACTCGCTGCAGGTCGGCCGACCAGTTGGGCCCGCCGACCCCGACCTCGGTCCGCTGCCAGCCGTCGGAGCCGCGCGTGAAGAGGTTGCGAGACTCGACGATGTTTTTAGGATCGTCTGGCATCAGCGTAAGCGTGCTGTGGGGCAGGGGGTTCGGCGTGGTGACCGCGATGCTGTTGCCGTCTTCGCTGGCGATCTGAAGGCGGGGTGGAGCGGTGGCTCCTTCAACGATCGGCACGCCCCCGGTCGGGTACTGGCTGGCGATCTCATAGCCGCGCTGGGGCAGTGGCGCCGGCGCGGTGGACGTGCTGAAGGTCTGGTCGGGCCCGGTCGTCGGACCAAAGCCATTGGCGATGAGAAGCCGGTAGTGGTAAGTCGTCCCCGGTGCGAGGCCGCTCAGTTCGGCGAAGACGGGGAGTGCTGTCTCGCCCGCGGGCAGGTTGCCGGCCGGGGTCGTGTTGCCGTAAGCGGAGGTCGCGCCCCACTCGAAGTGGTATTCGGTGGCGCCGCCGCTGGGGACGATCGAGCCGAGCAGCGTGGCTTCTTCGGTGCCTACGCTCGCCGCGGTACCGTTGATCGTCGCGCCGACACGGAAGGTTTCGGGATCGCTGGTGCTCGAAGTGTCGGCGTTCTTTGCGACCAGGCGGAAGCGGTACTGAGAGCCGCCGGCGGTCAAACCGTTGATGTGCGCGCTGACCGCGTGGTTGCTGGAGTCGGTCGGCACGGCCTGTTCGCATGGCACGGAATTGGGGTATCCGCTCTGAGTGGTCGGGCCCCATTCGAACTTGCATTCAGTGAGCGCGACGCCTTCGGGGTTGACCGTGCCGTTCAAAGTTGCCCCGCTGACGGTGATCCCGCTGGCGGGAGCGATGGCGACGTTGGGTGAATGGCGAAGGGCACCGAAGACTTCGAGGTGAGCAGCTCCTTCACGAGAGACGTAGACGCGGCTGTTCGAGCCCCACACCGCGATTCCCCCGGCGCCCGACGCCAGGGCATCGGAGGAGAGCTGTGTCGCGCTGGCGGCCCCCGAGGCGTCGAACTCCTGAAATTCGCTGCCCTTGGCCGCGTAGACGTGTCCGCTGGCGGGATCGACGAAGACCGTCGTCACTCCTGCGGAAAAGCTGTATTTGACTTCGCCGCTCGAGCTGTCGATCTTCGAGATCGGGCCGCGGTATTGGGCCGGGAAGATGAAGCCGGCGGTTGCCCCCGCCCCTGCCGCCAATGTGCAGGGGCTGGAGGTCGTGGTGAAGGTGGCGGTGTGGTCGGCATTGACCGGCGGGTTGGCCGCCGGCACGAACTTGTGGATGCCCGAGCCGTAGTCGCCGACGTAGACCGCGCCAGCGGGGTCGACGGCGACGCCGCAGGCTTCGGTGAAATTGGTGGTGGGGCCGGCGGCGCTCAGCTGGCCAAGGTAGGCGCCGGTGCTGGCGAAGACGTTGATCAGGTTGGGCGAGCTCTGGGTGACGTAGATGTTGCCGTCGGTGGGCCCGCCGGAGTTGTCGACGGCGATTTGAGATTCGGCGGGGCTGGCGAAGCCAAGGCCATTCTGGGGTGTTTCATCCCCCGTGCCCTGACCGTCGATCACATTGGTGCCGAGGGCGGAGAAGTTGTCCGGCGTTCCGTCGGGGTTGTAGCGCTTGATCGAGGCCGGGGAGCCGTCCATCACGTAGACGTCGCCGGTGGCCTGGTAGATCGCGATGCCCTGGGGATTGTTGAAGCTCGGCTGGGCGGCGCTGCCGAAGTCGCCCAAGGAAGGGTGTAGCGGAACGGCAGCTGCCGTGGCAGCGGTCAAGGCCATCAGGCCTGCGATTGCCGTCAAGACCGAGAGGACAACGGCGAGGCGTCCGGCTGCGGACGCACCACTCCCGCCGGAGCCAGCTGACCCGCCACGGGTGATGAGGGCTCCACGGACGATGGCGCCGGGGCTCTTGCCCTGGCGCATGGCCGGTCCCGCGGACGATGCCTTCGCGTGGCGATTCACGTAGCTGTCTCCTTGTCCCTGAGCCCTCTGCCCGCCGCTTCCCTTTGCGGCATCCGCGAGGCTCGGTTGTCCCTGTGGTGCTGTCCCTGTGCCGTCTTCAGAGACGACGTCAGGGGACTGTAAACGGAGACTTTCATAAAGTCAAGCTAGACGTTTTTATGAGAAAGGAAAGTGTCTCAGGGCATGCGCAAACCGCCCGGCATAGGCAGGGAGCAGCGCCGGTTGAGAGCCGGGCGGCTCAGTCGCCGAGATCGGCGCGCAGGGCCGCCAGCTCGGCGCGGAGCCCGGCGACTTCCCGCTCGAGGCGGGTGAGACGGTCCTCGGCAGGGACCAGCTCCGCTGCCGGCTCTGTGGCATCCACCTCAGCCAGTGGGGAGCTCTGCTCGTCAGGTCCGCCGGCCGCCGGCGCTGCAGCGACTGGGCCAACAGAGGCGCCGCCGAGCAATTGCTCATAGCGGTCCTCCTTCTGTCCCGGCCGTCGCTCGTGGCGGGCGAGCTGGCCGCGCTTGACTAGGCGCTCGAGCGCGTCGTGCACAGCGGCGAGGCCGGCGAAGTCGTGCAGGCGCTGGCCGCGCTGCTTCAGCTCGCCCGGGGTCTGGGGGCCACGCAGCATCAGCACCGCGAGCAGGGAGAGCTCCGCGTCATCGAGGCCGAAGGCGTCCTTGAGCAGGTGGCGGTACTTGCGAGCACGGCTGCCGGAACTGCTGGCCAGCCTGGTCCAGCCGCGTAAGGCAAGGCGGCGCAGCGCCTCGACCACCGTCTGCTCGTCGTAGTCGACGACGGGCTCGCGGTTGGTGGACTGGTTGCAGGCGAGGCGCAGCGAGTTGAGCGAGAGCGGGTAGGCGTCGGGCGTGGTGTGCTGCTTCTCGACCAGACAGCCGAGCACGCGGATCTCGACGGCGTCGGGCTCCACTTGCTCAGGCCCGGTCGGGACGGTCGGGATAGATCTCGTCGATCGTCAGCAGGGCGCGGTAAGGGGCGCCCGCCGCGGCTTCGATCCTCTCCCCCCCGCCGGCGAGGCGGTCGACGACGGCGATCACGCCGGCAACCTCCAACCCCTGCTCGGCGACGCGGTCGATCGCGCTCACGGTCGAGCCGCCGGAGGTGACCGTGTCCTCGACCACGAGGCAGCGAGCGCCGGCCTCGACCGGTCCCTCGACCCAGCGCTGCAGGCCGTGCTGCTTGCGCTCGCCGCGGACGAAGAAGCCGACTAGGCCCTGGCCGGCCGGTACCGCGAGGGCGGCGCAGGAGGGCGGGATCGCGGCGGTTGCCGGGCCGCCGACGGCGCTCGCCCCGGCCGCAGAGGCCGCGGCAGCGATCAGCTCGCCGGCGGCGAGAAAGCCGGGGGGCCGCAGCAGCGCCCGGCGGGCGTCGACGTAGTACTGCGCCACCGCCCCGCTGGAAAGCGTCACTTCGCCGATCACCAGCGAGTGCTCGCGCAGCTCGGCGAGCAGGGTTTGCCTGGCGGCGTCGAGGTCGGCCACGACGCGCATCCTAGGCCGGGCGCTAGCCGCGTGCGGCGGGATCGCGAAAGCCCTGTCGCCAGCTCGGGTAGGCCGGCTGCCAACCGAGCTCGCGCTTGGCCTTGGCGTTGGAGGCGCCGCGCAGCTCGGTCGCGGTGGTGGCAGCGGCCGGGCCGGCGGCCAGGCGGGCGAGCCAGACCGGCACCCGCCGCGGCGGCTTGGCGCCGACGGCCTCGGCGAAGGCCGGAACCCACTCGCGCATCGGCGCCGGCTCGTCGTCGACCACGTTGTAGACACCAGGGGTGCCGCGCTCCACCGCGGCCACAGTCGCTGCGGCGGCGTCCTCGACCTGGACGAAGGAGAAGGTGCCGGTGCCCTTGCCGACGATCGGGAGGCGCCGCTTCCGCGCTTCTTCGGTCTGCGAGCCGTCGCGATCAAAGTAGGTGCCGGGCCCGTAGAGCCAGCCGTAGCGAAGGACAAGGCCCTCGATGCCCTCGGCGCCGGTCACCTGGCGCTCGAGATCGGCGAGCGCCTCGACCGCACCGCCGAAGGGGGGAGGGGCGCCATGGAACAACGGCGCGTCCTCGTCCTTGACCCGCTCGCCTTCGGGCGCGTAGAGGAAGGCGACGCTCTCGGCGACCAGACCGCGAGAGCCGGCGGCCTTCGCCGCGGCCAAGAGGTTTCTCGTTCCCTCGCTGCGCACACGGTTGGTCGCCGCCAGAAGATCGTCCTTGGCCTTGTAGTCGATGCGAGGCGGCAACGAGGTCAGCTGGTGGACGACGACCTCCGGTGCCGCCTCCATTACCGCCCGCTCCAGTGCCGCGGCATCGAAGACGTCGCAGACCACCGCGCTCGCCCCCGCCTCGCGGATTTCCGCCGCGCGCTCCTCGCGCCGTGTCATCCCGGTCACCTCGTGTCCCGCCGCGACCAACTGGCGCACCAGAGGCCTGCCCATCGCCCCGCTCGCGCCCGCTACGAAGACCCTCATCGTCGTACCTCCATATTCAGACCTTGCCGACGTTCAGCCGTTCCGACACCCGCGCCAGCCAAGCGGACGCCACGGCGCCGAAGGCGATTAGCAGAGTGTCGCCCCATCCGCGCCCCTCACTCTTTGCTTCGCCCGTGTCGAAGGCATGGTTGATCGCATGGAAGCCATACCAAAGGGTCCCGAGCCAGAGGATCGGGGCCCGCCAAGACGGTCGCACGACGGCGATCCCGACCGCCACCCCAAAGGCCAGCATGAAAGCCCCGACATCGCCGACGTAGTGTGAGTTCTCGATCCCGTAGTGACCGATCTGGTCGAAGAAGGTGTCGGGCGCGATCAGCGCCAGCAGCCCAGTGACCGCGTGGTACGCGGCGATAACACCGAGAACCGCTTGTAGGGCTCTCTCGCTGATCACCCGGCAACCCAGCTAGAAGACGAAGATGCTCTCGCCGTAATTGATGCGCTCGTAGATCTCAGGCTGGTCGGCGATGAAGGTGCGGATACAGCCGTGGCTGGCCGGGTAGTCGGGCACCGATTCGTAGCCATGCACCGCGTAGCCGCCGTAGAAGTAGAAGGAGTAGTACATACCGTGCGAGTTGTAGCCCGGTTCCTGGCGGATGAAGGTGAAGTGACCGGTGACCGTGGGCGTCGATGACTTGCCCGAGGAGACCGGGTAGACCGCGAACGGCTCGTCGCCCTTGGCGAAGACGAGGACCTGCTTGGAGAGCGGCGCCTCGAGGTGTTCGCCGGCCGCCGGGTGCAGCACCTTGTATTCGCCCTTGCCGCCGAAGACCCGCTTGACCAGGCCGGCGCCGGCGCGATAGCTGCGGCTCATGCCGTTGACTTTGCGATAGGCGAGCACGCCGCGAGCGGTCTTGCCGCCGAAGCAGCGGCCGCTGTTGGCGATGTAGCCCATCTCGCGCATCGCCTTCTTGAAGCCGAGGACGACGTTGCCGCACTGGCCCTCGTGCAGGGCCGGGAAGCTGACCCGCCAGCTCTTGCGCACGGTGCTGTCGGCGCCGAGCTCAGGCGTGGCGACGTGCTTGGCGGACGCGGCATACTTGCCGTCCTCGCGAACGACGATCGAAGCGCGGAATTTGCCCGCGCCCTTGCCCTTCTGCACCGCGACCTTGCGGCTCAGCCGTTTGTGCCCGTCGAGGTAGAAGGTCACCTCAACCTTCTGCCCCGAGACATACGGCGCGACCGTCCCGTTCACCGGCACCGTGCCGTAGATCGGGGCCTTGCCGCCCTTGAGATGTCCGACCTTGATCTTCAGGGCCGCATCGGGCGGGCCGGTTTCCTTGGGCACCGTGGTTGGCGCCGCGAAGGCCGCAGCGGGGATAGCCAAGAGGGCAAGGAGGATCAGTGTGGGAACGAGACGGCGGCTCACGAGGCCTGGATTCTTACCGATGAGGCGGTCGTGTGATGAAAGAGTCAACTCTTTGTCAAAAGAGACGCACGTCTCTTGAATTGTCGAACGCAGTCAATACGTTCCGGCATAGCGGAGGCCCTCCGCTGTTAGGCTTCGTGGCCTTGTGAGTGTCATTCGTTTGGGGGTTTAGAAGCCCCCTTCACCCTGAAACGGCCCGCATCTTGCGGGCCGTTTCTTTGCTCGCTACTGCCCGAGCAGCGCCACCGAGTTGTTCAGCATGTGCAGCAAGATCCCGGGAATTATCGAGCCGGTCTTCTCGTAGAGCAGGGCGAGGACGAAGCCGAAGATGATCAGCGGCGGCACCGCACTGACGCCGGTGGTCGCGTGCAGGCCGCCGAAGATCAGGGCACTGACCAGCGCCGCGGCAAGGCGCGGCAGGCGCTCGCGCAGGCCGCCGAACAGCATGCCGCGGAAGCAGACCTCCTCGCTGATCGGCGCCGCGATGACGATCAGCAGCACCTGCACAGGCACCGCGCCGAAGTCTTCGGCGATGTCCTTCTGGTGGGGCGCGCCGAAGATCGCGATGTAGAGGATGGAGAAGAAGAGGTAGGCGCCGATCGCCGCCAGCATCCACTTCCAGGCCGAAAGCTTGAAGCGCCGCAGGCCAAGCTGCGCCGCGGCTTCGCGCACCGTCGCCCCCCGCCCGGCCGCGATCGCGAAAGGCACGAGCAGAAACCCGAGCGCCGTCGCAAGCTGAATCAGCGCGCTCGGCACCGCGCTGAGATCGTCCCCGCTGGGCGGCTTGGCCGCGATCAGCACCGGGACCGAGAGCACGATCCCCGTCCCCAGAGCCAGGATCACGCCGAGGACGGCGGCCCACGGGCCCCAGTTCGCGTACGGGAAACGGATCGGCTCGCGCTGCTCCCCAGTTGCGGCTAGGTTGGCCTCCATGACGCCGGCAGTCTCACAGGTCTCGAGGTCCACCAAGACCCGGCTGCGCTTCCTGCGCCGCCTGCTGATCCTGATCGTCTTCCTCGTCCTGCTCGCGATCGCGCTCAGCCAGTTCACCGAGCTGAAGCGCCTGGCCACCGGGATCCTCGCCTCGACCGCGGTCCTGGCAGCGATCGTCGGCTTCGCCGCTCAGCACACGATCGGCAACATGGTCGCCGGCGTTCAGCTTGCCGTCTCGCAGCCGATCAAGATCGGCGATCGCATCACCTTCGAGGAGGTAGGCGGGCGGGTCACCGACATCACCCTCTCTTACACCTACGTCAACCCCGGCGACGGCACCACAATCGTGATCCCCAACCAGATGCTGGTCGACGGCATCATCCACAACCTCTCGACCGAGGACACCCAGGCCTGAGCCGGCTGGGCCGAAGTACCCTCTGCCCATGGCGCAGCGCAATCGTCGACGTCAGCGGCGACGCGGAGGGGCTCGGAGCAAGCTGCTCTTCGTTGGCGCGGGCTTGCTCGTAGCGATCGCTCTGGCCGGGATCGCCGTTGCCTCCTGGGTGCTCGACGTCGCCGCCGAGGCACCCTCGCTCGCGGCCTGCAAGAAAGTCGAGCGCAGCGGCAACTCGGCGATCTTCGCCGGCGACGGCAGCAAGCTGGGCCTGATCGACTCCGACGAAGCCCGCGCCCCGGTCTCGATCGAGCGCATCCCCAAGCAACTGCAGCTGGCGACGGTCGCGATCGAGGATCAGCGCTTCTACGAACACGGCGGTATCGACCCCGAGGGGATCGCCCGCGCGGCGCTGAAGAACCTCGAGGCGGGCAAGACCGTCGAGGGCGGCTCGACGATCACCCAGCAACTGGTCCGCAACCTCTGCATCCGCAATCCCCAGCGCAACCTCGAACGCAAGATCATCGAGGCGCAGCTGGCGATCAAGTACGCCGAACGCCACTCGCGCAAGGAAATCCTCGACCAGTACCTCAACACCGCCTCTTACGGGACGGTCGAAGGCGCCACCGCGGTCGGCGTCCAAGCCGCCTCGAAGATCTACTTCTCCAAGCCGGTCTGGAAGCTGAAGCTGGAACAGGCGGCGCTGCTGGCGGGCTTGCCCCAGGCCCCCTCCGAGTACAACCCGATCCTCCACCCGCACGAGGCGCTGGCACGGCGCAACGCGGTGCTGACGAAGATGGCCCACCTCGGCTACGTCTCGCCGACGCGCGCCCGGGAGGCGCAGCAGCGCGGCCTCGGGCTCGCTGTTTCGGGCTCGTACTTCGCCCACCGCGAGCCCTTCTTCTTCGACTACGTCGAAAACGAGCTGATCGAACGCTACGACGTCGACACCGTCCGCAATGGCGGGCTGCGGGTCTACACGACGCTCGAGCCGCGCTTGCAGGAAGTCGGCCTCGAAGGGATGCGCTCCGCCCTCCCCTACTCGACCGACCCTTCTTCGGCGCTGGTCTCGATCGACCCCGGCAACGGCGAGATCGAGGCGATGGTCTCGAGCTCGAGCTATGACTCGAGCCAGTTCAACCTCGCCGCCCAGGGCCACCGCCAGCCGGGCTCGACCTTCAAGGCCTTCGTGCTGACGACGGCGATCAAGCAAGGGATCGACCCCTACTCGACCTACTACACCTCGAAACCGCTCGATCTCGATCTGCCCAAGTGGGGGCACTGGGAGGTGCACACGGCCGATGAAGGGTATTTGGGGCGGGTCAACCTGCAGCAGGCGACGGTCGCTTCCGACAACACCGTCTTCGCCCAGCTCGACCTCGACGTCGGGCCCCAGCGCGTAGCGGAAACCGCGCATTCGATGGGGATCACCAGCCCGCTCGACGGAATCCCGGCCGAGGGGATCGGCGGCCTGCGGGTCGGGGTCTCTCCGCTGGAAATGGCCGACGCCTACGCGACGCTCGCCTCCGGCGGCATCCGCCACGACCCGGTCGCGATCCGCCGCGTCGCCTTCCCCGGCGGCAAGGTCGAGCGGCCCGACCGCGAGCCGCCGCGACGGGTGATCTCCGAAGCCGTCGCCTACGAGATAACCCGACTGCTGCACGACAACATCACCGAAGGCACCGGCACCGCCGCCTACACCGGCTGCCCCGGCCAGGCCGGAAAGACGGGCACGACCGACCGCGAGACCGACGCCTGGTTCGCCGGCTACCAGCCGAACCTGGCGACCGCCGTCTGGGTCGGCTACCCGCAGTCCAACGCGATCGAAATGACCAGCGTGCACGGAATCACCGTCTTCGGCGGCACCTTCCCGGCCGAAATCTGGCACTCGCTCTACTCCGGCGCCGAAGTCCCCTGCGAGGAATTCAGCGAGCCAAAGACGCCGATCAGCTGGGCTCCCTACTTTGGCCACTACACGGCCTCCTCGCCGCGTTCGCATGGCGGCGTCTACGGCGCTGCCGCGGACGAAGCGGACCGCGCCCGGGAACTGGGCGAAGAAGTAACCGGCGGTTACAACCCCGACGCCTACGCTCCGGGCGCTGGGCAGAAGCCGACTCCAGTGCCGCCGCCGCCCCCATCGGCCGGCGTCGGCGGCGGCGTCGCCCCGGACGAAACCGGGAGCGAGTAGCTGAGCCTCGCGCCAGGGGCGGCCTACGCCCTGATCTGGGTCGGCTTCCTCGCCTACCTCGCGGTACTGGTCTGGGCGCCTCGCCTCGGCCGCCGCTTCGTCTGGAGCGGCATAGTCCTGCTCGTCGGGGCCTTCGCCTGCCTCCCTCCACTGCTGTCCCAAGACGCCTACAGCTACATCGACTACGCCCGCCTCGGAGTCCTGCACGGCCTCGACCCTTATGTCCACCCACCGGCGGCAGCCGCCGCCGACCCAGCCTTCGCCCACGTCACCTGGACCGAAACGACGAGTGCCTACGGTCCCCTCTTCACCCTCGCCACCTACCCGCTCGCCTGGCTACCCGTCGGGGTCGCCGTCTACGTCCTCAAGGCGATCTCAGCCGCCGCCGTGTTGGCCACCGCGGCCATCGTCGCCCGCCTCGCCCCGGGCCGCGGCGTCGACCCCCTACGCGCCGCCGCCTTCGTCGCCCTCAACCCGCTGGTCCTAGTCCACGTAGTCGGCGGCCCCCACAACGATGCCCTCGCTGTTCTCCTGGTGACGCTGGCCGTGGCAAGCGTCCTCACCGCGCGCGAGGCCGCGGGGGGCGCCTGGCTCGTAGCCGCGATCGCCGTAAAGGCATCGACCGCGGTGGCAACCCCCTTCGCCCTCCTCGGCGCCGCAAACCGGGGGCCGACGGGCCTCAGCCGTGACATATCGACACGTTTCAGGCCCGTCGGCCGGATGTTGGTTGGGGCGGGCCTCACCGTGGTTGTGGTCGGCGGCGTTGCCTACTTCGCCTTCGGCTGGAATTGGCTAGACGCCTTCACCCTCGCCGGCGAGAACCAGAACCGCACGAGCCACCTCAGCATCCCGATCACCACAGCCCGCCTAACCGGCCTCGATCCAGACACAGTCCGCGCAGCAGCCCTGGCCCTATACGCCGCCCTAGTCATCTACTTGCTCGCCTGGACCTACCGAGGCGGCGACTGGCTCCGTGCAGCAGCCTGGGCAACCTTCGCGCTCCTCCTCGCCACCGCCTGGCTCCTGCCTTGGTACCTGCTCTGGCCCCTCCCCCTGGCCGCCCTGTCTCGCGATCGCAAGCTCCAGCTACTGCTGCTCGCGCTCACCGCCTACCAGCTGGGAGCACGAATCCCGCTCTAGAGAACCTCCGGAGAACGTCCTCCCGCGTGCGGCCCGGCCGCCTCCTCCTCGGGAGACGGATGAATAACCCCCGTATGAATAGACCACCCCTCGCGCCGCCCCAACAAGGTCACGATCCCCACATAGATCACCTCGACCACGGTCAGCACCCCCCGCACAACGATCGCGATCAGCGAGGCGACGGCGAAGCTGTTGTCCGGAGTCGCCACCTTGACCGCCCAGGCAAAGGCCGCGTCGCGGATGCCGAGCCCAGCCGGCGCGACCAGGGTGGCCAGGGCCGCCACGTAGCCGAACGCCTGCGCCGAGCCGACGGTGAGGATGTCGCTGGCCGAGATCCCGCTCACCGAGCGAGCGACGCACCAGATGCCAAGCGCGATCACGCCCCAGTTCAGCGTGTAGAAGGCCATCACCGCGATCACCCCGCGCAGCGACATCACCTCGGGCAACGGCTCCCGCCCAAACGCGCGCAGCACCCGGTTGGCCAGCGGCCCGAAGACGCGCGGGTGCAGCAGCACGATCAGGAGTGGGATCAGCAGCAGGATCGCCCAGCGCAAGGGCTGGCCCTGCAGGTCGGGATGGTCGATCAGGAAATAGGCGGCGACGAGAATCGCCGAGGTCGCCTGCAGCGCCTGTTCGTAGACGATGCTGGCGATAGTCAGCCGGCGCGGCACGCCGACCCGCTCGGAGAGCAGCACCCGGCCGAGCACGTAGAGCACGCTGCCGGGCACGTAGCGGGCCAGCAGCGGTTGCCCCCAAGCCACCTGCGCCCGTCCCGCCCCCAGCCGGTAGCCGAGGAAGCGCAGGATCAGGTCCCAGCCGACGGCGTTCAGCGAGTAGAAGATCGGCAGGATGATGAAGGCGGGAATCAGCCAGAGGACGTGAAAGTGAACCCCCTTGTCCTTGATCTCGGCCCACTGGTCGACCACGGTGAGGACGAGGAAGCCGAAGACGAGGATCGCGATGCCAAGCTGGATCGCCAAGCGGACGCGCTTGCTGCGCGGCGGCTTCGTTCCGAATTTCGCGCCGGCCTCGCCGATGCGATGTAGAAGGGGCTGGTCGCGCTCCACTACGCCCGCACCTTAGTGACGGCGCTGGGCGCTGAGTTCGTGGTTGCTCGCGCATAGCGCGACTAAGTGCGAAGTCAGCGGGGAGAATGGGCGCATGGGTGAGTTCGAGTTGCTGGCGCGGATACGGGAGCGGCTACCCGCTGACGGGCGGCGCATTCACCTTGGCAGCGGCGACGACGCCGCGGTCACCGTGCCCGGCGGCGCCACCGCGACCTCCGTCGATGCGCTCGTCGACGGCGTGCACTTCCGCCGAGAGCTGGCCAGCCTGGCGCAGATCGGCCACAAGGCCCTCGCCACCGCGCTGTCGGACCTGGCGGCGATGGGCGCGGAGCCCGGCGAGGCCTACGCTGCGCTCGGCGTCCCCCCCGACCTCGACGAGAATGGCTGCATCGGGCTGCTCGACGGGCTGCTCGAGCTGGCCGCGGCGACCGGCACGAGCATCGCCGGCGGCGACGTCACCCGGGCCGAGAAGCTGTTCCTCGCGATCACCGTAGTCGGCCACGCGACCGGTCCCGAATCCTTCGTCGGCCGCTCCGGGGCGCGACCAGGCGACGCCTTGGTGCTGAGCGGAGAGGTCGGCGGTGCGGCGGCGGGCCTGCTGTTGCTCGACCGGCCCGGCCTGGGAGAGAAGGTGCCCGCCGCCACGGCCGAGCGCCTGCGCGCTCGTCAACTCGAGCCCCACCCCCGCCTCGACGCCGGCCGGGCCCTTGCCGCTGCCGGCGCGACGGCGATGATCGACCTCAGCGACGGCCTCGGCGGCGACGCCGTCCACCTGGCGCGAAGCAGCGGCGCCGGCCTGCGGATCGACGCCGACGCCATGCCGCTTGCGGACGGCGTCGCCGAGATCGCCGCCGCGGCCGGACGCGACCCACTTGACCTCGCCGTCAGTGGCGGCGAGGACTACGAGCTGCTGGCGAGCATCCCGCCGGGCCGGCTCGCAGAGGCGAAGCGGCTGGTCGGCGATGCGGAGGGAATCGCGCTGACCCAGATCGGCGAGGTCGTCGCCGGGGCCGGAGTCGAGATCAGGCTGCCCGACGGCCGGCTTCTGGAGCCGGAGGGGTTCGACCAGCTCGCATGAAGCTCTCGCTGGTAAGCAGCTCCCGCACGCCGCGGCGCTGCAGCATCGCGTCGGCGATCAGCGAGGGCTCGGGCTTGTAATGGCCTGTCTCTACGAGGCTCTTCAGCTGTCGTGGTTGCATCCTGCGTCTCATATCGGCCACCCACCTTAGAACCTTAGAAGTTGGTACTCACACATCTGTCCATCAGCGGCGGAGATACCCTTCTGTTCATGCCCAACGGCTCGACCCGCATTCTCCTCGTCGACGATGAGCAGTCGATCCAGACCCTGCTCAGCTACCCGCTGCGCAAGGACGGCTACCACGTGACTTCCGCCCTCGACGGTCGCGAAGCGCTGCAGCGCTTCGACGAGGCGCGCTTCGACCTGGTCATCCTCGACCTGATGCTGCCCAAGCTCGACGGCGTCGAAGTCTGCCGCCAGCTGCGCTCGCGCAGCCAGGTGCCGATCATCATGCTGACCGCGAAGGGCAGCGAGACCGACAAGGTCGCCGGGCTCGAGGTCGGCGCCGACGACTACATAACCAAGCCCTTCTCGATGCGCGAGTTCCGCAGCCGGGTCAAGGCGGCGCTGCGACGCTCGCGAATGGTCGGCGAGCCGCCCGACGAAGAGGCGATCGACCACGGTGAGCTGAAGATCGACTTCGGCCGCCGCATGGTTACCCTGCACGACGAGGAGATCCGCGTCACCTACGTCGAGTTCGAGATCCTCGGCGCCCTTGCCCGCTCGCCCGGCCGCGTGCTCAGCCGCGAGACCCTGCTCGAGCACGTCTGGGGGGATTCCGAGTACCGCGATCCGCGCACCGTCGACGTCCACATCCGCCACCTGCGCGAGAAGCTCGAGACCGATCCGAAGGAGCCCGAGTTCCTCTTCACCGTGCGCGGCGTCGGCTACCGCTTCAGGGAGTAGCCCTCGATGCGCCGGTTCAGGCTGACCACCGTGGGCAACCGGATCATCGTGATCTCGGTGGCCATCGCGGCCGGGACCACGTTGATGATCTACGCCTACACGGTCGCGGTCGGTGGCGGTGGCGGTGGCGGTGGCGGTGGCGGTGAGTCATCAGCGAGTGTGACGTTAACAATTGATGCCTCGCGCTTATTGAGTGAGAGTAAAGGAGGTAGCGATGAGTTGGATTCTATTATGGTTGCATCGTTCAATTGCGGA